>Ga0265318_10000747_pt1 | contig 21676 bp, 22 predicted proteins | sample 4821metaG_FD_192431 | JGI IMG/M metagenome (GOLD analysis project Ga0265318, IMG submission 192431) | Rhizosphere microbial communities from Carex aquatilis grown in University of Washington, Seatle, WA, United States - 4-8-21 metaG | ecosystem: Host-associated > Plants > Roots > Rhizosphere >... | reverse complement strand
AGCTCTTCACGAAGAAGGGGCGCGCGCGCGAACCGCTCGTCGAGCTTCGGAGGAGAGCTCGGTGAAGGCCGCGTGGTGCTTTGTACGCTGATGGGTAGGCGACTGTGGCGTCCTTGGGCGAAGGATGGCCATCGGAGGGGGCCCCCCGGAGGCGAGGGCTCGAAACCAGCGTCACCGGGGGGTGTCGGATCTCTGGGTCTTGTCCTCGGCCGGCGTCACCGCCGCGGGCGGGACGTACGTCGCGAAGTCGCCAATGGATCGCTTGGCGGGGCAGGCCTTGACGATGGGGCAACCCGTACAGTGAACGGCCAGGGCGATGGGGCAGAGGGTCATGCTTTTACCTCGCGGACGACAATACACCCTCGATGGGATCGATCTGCGCGCGATGGAGGCCAAAAGCGGCTGGCGATCTGGACGGTACGCGGAGACCCTCCTGGCTCATCGCTGACCGACGAACACTCCACGCCCTGACGCGCGTCAACCAGCCCTATCCGACGCAGTCGCAGGCAATCAAGGTGACCGCTCGAGCGGGCGTCGAGCACCTCCATCGATCGTCCAGCTCGCTCAGCGGCTCCGTGCGCACTCCGATGTCAACTCGTCGATGACGAGCGAACCCCCGTTCGGGCCAGCCGACGTGCGCTCTTCGTACGCTTACGGGCGATCCGCCGCGGGAGTCATGACTAAGATGCAGCCCCGTGCCGGTGTACTCCCTTGGCAGTTCGCTCGTGTTTCCGCCGCCGGACCACGCGGAGGACGGGCTCCTCGCCGTCGGCGGCGATCTGTCGGCCGAGCGGCTGCTCTTGGCGTACCGCTCCGGGATCTTCCCTTGGTACGACGAGGACCTGCCGATCCTCTGGCACTCGCCGGACCCGCGCTGCGTCCTCGCCGTCGAGCGCCTGCACGTTGGACGGACGCTGCGGCGCGTGATCTCCAAGGGAACCTACGAGGTGCGCTACGACGGTGCGTTCGAGCGCGTGATTCGCGCGTGCAAGGCGACCCCGCGAGCCGGCCAGGACGGGACCTGGATCACCGACGACATGGAACGCGCCTACGTCCGGCTGCACCGCCTGGGCTACGCACATTCGATCGAGGCCTGGCAGGGCGCCGAGCTCGTAGGAGGACTGTACGGAGTGTCGCTCGGTCGAGTGTTCTTCGGCGAATCGATGTTCTCGTGGCAGCCGAACGCGTCGAAGGTTGCGCTGGTGGCACTTGCCGAGAGGATTGGAGCGTGGGGATTCCGCGTCATCGACGCGCAAGTCCCCATGCCGCACACGGTGGCCATGGGCGCCGAGGAGTGGCCGCGCGTGAAGTTCCTCACAATCCTGCGCGAGGAGCTCGGCCATCCCACGCGAAAGGGAAGCTGGGCGACGGCCGAGCCGGAGCTCGAGCCCCCGATGACGGATGTCATCCCTTCGCGAGGATGACGTACACGATTGGAATCGCGCCGCCGAGCAACACGAAAACGGCGCCGCGGCCCACGATCCCCCTTCGGCCCGGGAGCATGAAGATGCCGCTCAGCGCGAGATAAAGAAGCGCCACCGCGTACGCATCGGCAAACGAGGTCCACGCCTTCTTGCCACGATTCAAGTGGAGCCAATTGGCGACGCGAAAGAAGAACCGAGGCTTCTGCGCCTCGTCGACGACATGGCCGGTGGTCGAGGCGGCGTGGAGCGTACGGTGCTCGAAGAGGATCTCGAGCTCGTCGCCTTCGCGGTACACCTCCTTGGGCGTACCGCCGATGCCCAGCTTGTCGAGGACGAGTCGGGACGCCGCCTGGTCGTCCGCGGGAAGAGCGGTTCCGAGCTCGTGGATCTCGCTCGTGCGCACGAAATTCGCATCCCAATCGGCCACATGGTTGACCGCGAGGCCGCTCGCCGCGTACACGACCGTCAGCCCGACGGCGGAGTAACCGACGTCTCGGTGAATCGCTCGAAGCCAGTTGCGGAGGCGAGCCCCGACGCGGCGTGTGGCGGGGGCCGCATCAGCCATACCGCTCCTCGTTCCACGGGTCGGCGTGGTTGTGGTAGCCGCGCGTCTCCCAGTACCCCGGTTGGTCTTGAGCGACGAAGCGGATGGCCGTCAGCCATTTCGCGCTCTTCCAGAAGTAGAGATCGGGCACGAGCGCCCGCACAGGAGCCCCGTGGGCGCGGGCGAGCGCGGTTCCCTCGAGGCGGTGGGCGACGAGCGTGTTCGGCGCGAGCGCTTCGCGCAAAAGCACGTTCGACGTGTACCCGTGCGCCGCCTCGAAAATGACGTAGTGCGCGCTCGGCTTGACCTTGGCGCGGGCCGCCAGTTCAGCCACGCGCACACCGGCGAAGTGCGCTCCGAGCACCGTCCACTTCGTCACACAATGGACGTCGCACTCCTGTTCGGTCTGCGGCATCGCCAGGAGCGCGGCAAAGTCGAGAGAGAGTGGGGTTTCGACTTCGCCGTACACTCGGAGGCGAAAGTTTCCGGGGCTCGGATCGCCTTCGTCGCCGCCCATCGGCCGAAGGCGCTTGAGCAGATACTGGTTGGGCGGAAGGCGCGGCCGCCCGTCCGGGCGCAGCGTCGCGCGCGCACGACGCGTTTCCTCGTCGTCCGCGAACACGTAGGCGCCGCCGCCGAGCGCCACGATCGCCGCGCCGGCGCTGACCGCGCGAAAGAAGGTCCGGCGCTGCATGGACGGGGCGCTCGACGGGGAGAAGGGCGAGTGAAGTGGGTCGGTCATCGATTCCAGTAAGGATACGCCCGAGGGGTCTCCCCGGTTACGCGGCAGACACCGGAACGCGCGGCCAGCTTGCGCTAAGTACCCATAACCCGGTGGGCATTCGCGTGCTCCTCAATGTCGACCTCGGCGAGCTCCCCGACGAGCCCGATCCGCTCTACGAACTCGCGCACCTCGCGAACATCGCCTGCGGAGGGCACGCGGGGGACGACGCGTCGATGCGGCGGGCCGTGAAGCGCTGCCGGGCGAACCGAACGCGGATCGGCGCGCATCCCTCCTTCCCGGACCGAGAGTCGTTCGGGCGGCGAGCGTGGACGCTCTCCCCCGAAGCGCTGCGAACGACCGTCGCAGAGCAGTGCGCGCGGCTGGCGTCGATCGCGGCGGAGCTCGAAAGCGTCGTCGCGTTCATGAAGCCCCACGGAGCGCTGTATCACGCCGTGGCCGACGCGTCAGACCTCGCGGAGGCGGTCGTGCGAGGAGCGGCGGACGCGATCGGCGCGCCCTTCGTGGTCGTTGGCCCGAGCCGTGGAGAGCTCGCGGCCGCGGCGGCGCGAGCCGGTCTCGAATACGCACGCGAGGGGTTCGCCGACCGCGCGACGCGCACCGACGGCACGCTCGTTCCGCGCGGCGACGCCGGGGCGCTGCTGGTCGATCCCGAAGCGTGCGCAGTGCGAGCGCGCTCGCTCGTGCTGCGGGGCGACATCGAGACCGTCTGCGTCCACGGCGACACCCCCGGCGCCGTAGCGATCGCGCGCGCCGTGCGCTCCGCGCTCGACCTCCTGGCCGGAGGGGTGACGTGAGCCTCTTGCTTCGGCCGTTTGGCGACGGAGCACTGCGGGCGCACCTGCCCGAGGGCGCCAACGCGCGCGCCGTCTTGGACGCGCTCCGCGCGGTGCCACGGGTCGTCGACGCCATCGTCACCGAACGGCACGCGGTCGTGTCGTTCGAGCCCGAAGCCCGGCCCGATGGTCTGGCGGAGGCGATCGAACGGGCGCTCTCGGCGGGCAGCGCGGCGAGCGCCCCGCGCGATCACATCGTCCGGGTCCGATACGAAGGCGAAGATCTCGACGAACTCGCGATACGGGCCGGGCTGGCCCCGGCAGACGTCATCTCGCTCCACGCAGAAGGGACGTACGTCGTCGCCCTCGTCGGCTTTCTCCCGGGCTTCGGCTACTTGCGTGGGCTCGATCCACGCCTGGTCGTACCTCGGCGCGCCAACCCGCGACCGCGTATTCTACCGCTGTCGGTCGCGGTCGCCGGACCCTATACGGGGATCTACCCGTTCGCATCTCCGGGAGGCTGGAACCTCATCGGCACAGCCGTGGGCTTTTCCCCGTTCGACGTGCGGTCCGGAGCCGCGCTGGCTTTGGGCGACCGGGTCCGCTTCGTGCGAGACGGCTCATGATCGAAATTGGTGCGATCACCGGGCTCGCGACGGTTCAAGACGGGGGTCGCCCCGGCCACATGCACGACGGAGTGCCGCCCGGCGGACCGCTCGTGCCGGAACTGCTCGGGCGCGCGAACGCCGCCGCACGCAACGCACCGGGCGAGGCCGCCATCGAGGCTTTCGGGGGCCTCACCCTCGTCGCGCGCGCCCCGGTCGTCCTCGCGAGCGACGACGGCGAAGCGCGTGTTCTCGCCATAGGCGAGGCGTACGCACTTCGCCGTGAAGAAACCGCGGTGCGGTACGTCGCCGTACGGGGCGGGATCGCCGTGCCGGTCGTCTTCGGCGGTCGCGGAACGCTGCTCGTCGCGGCGTTCGGCGGCCACGAGGGCCGCCCGCTGCGGCGCGGCGACGTCCTGCGCGCGGGCGACGCCCCTCCCGAGCATCGACCGCCGGGCTTGCCCGTCGACACCGCGCCGGCGGTTCCAGTCGTGCTCGGCCCCGACCTCGACCGGTTCGATGCCGAGACCATCGACGCCTTTCTCGCGTCCACATTCACGATCGACGCTCGGAGCGACCGAGTCGGGACGCGCCTGTCGGGAACGCGGCTGGTCTGCGCACCCGACCCCGGCGCGCCGTCCGCTCCGATGGTCCGCGGGGCCATCCAGGTCCCCCCCTCGGGCGAGCCGATCGTTCTCGGCCCCGATCACCCGACGACCGGCGGATATCCCGTGATCGCAACGGTCGTTCGGCGCCACCTCGGTTCCCTCGCCGCGCGACCGATCGGCGCGACGGTGCGCTTCGTGACGTAGGCTTGGCAAGCAGTAGATTTGGACCTGCTAGAGGAAGGACAAACCCTAATGAAACTTTATTTTTCTCCCGGTGCCTGTTCGCTCCACCCGCACATCGCGCTCCTCGAAACGGGTCAACCATTCGACCTCGTACGCGTCGATACACGCTCCCACCGGACGAAAGACGGGACCGACTACTACTCGATCAATCCCAAGGGGTACGTCCCGGCACTCGAGCTCGACGACGGATCGGTGCTGACCGAAGGCGCGATCATTTCCCAGTACATCGCGGATCAAAGGCCCGAGGCCAAGCTCGCGCCGCCCGCGGGCACGATGGACCGCTATCGTTTGCAAGAGTGGATGAGCTTCATCGCGAGCGAGATTCACAAGAGCTTCAGCCCGCTCTTCGCGAACAACCCCGACGAAGTCAAAGAGCAGGCGCGCGCCCGCATCGCCAAACGTTTCGACCTCATCGCGCGCACGCTCGAGAGTCGACCCTTTCTGGTCGGCAATTCGTTCACGGTCGCGGACGCCTACTTGTACAACATGCTGCGCTGGACCCAGTTCACCGGCATCGACCTGGCCAAATGGCCCGCCCTCAAGGCATTTTTCACCAGGATCGACGAGCGTCCCGCGGTCAAGAAGGCGCTCGAAGAGGAATCGACCAGACGCTAAGCTTCCCCGTCGACCGCGCTTGCGGCCACGCGTCCGCATGCGCACCCTTTCGCTCCTGCTTCGCCACGAGACGAGGAGACGACCATGAGCAGACCGATCCGCCGCGCCGCAGTCATCGGTGCCGGCGTCATGGGCAGCGGCATCGCCGCGCACTTTGCAAACGCCGGCGTCGAGGTGCTTCTCCTCGACATGGTCCCGCCCGGCTCGAGCGAAGCGGAGAAGCGCGACCGCGGCGCGCGCAACCGCTTCGCGGCCGGGGGCCTCGAAAAAGCACTGAAGTCGCGGCCGGCCGCCTTCTTCTCCAAAGACCGGGCGCGGCTCGTGTCGATCGGCAACATCGACGACGACCTCGAACGCGTGCGCGGCTGCGACCTCGTCATCGAGGCGATCGTCGAGCAAATCGCGCCCAAGCAGGCGCTCTTCGAGAAGCTCGACGCGATCGTCGGCGGCGACACGATCGTCGCTTCGAACACGAGCGGCCTGCCCATCGCCGAGATGACGCGCGGGCGGTCCGAACGCTTTCGCAAATCGTTCCTGGTGATGCACTTCTTCAATCCGGTCCGCTACATGAAGCTCCTCGAGCTCGTGGCCGGCCCGGACACGGCGCCGAGTACGATCGAACGCGTTCGCCGGTTTGGCGAAGACGTGCTCGGAAAGGGGATCGTCTTCGGCAAAAATACGCCGAACTTCGTCGGCAATCGCATCGGCGTCCACGCGATGCTCGCGACGATCCACCTCATGCTCGAGGCCGGTCTCGCCCCGGAGGACATCGACGCCATCACCGGCGAGCCAATGGCGCATCCGAAGAGCGCGTCGTTCCGCACCGCCGACATCGTCGGGCTCGACACCCTCGCACACGTCGCCGATCACTGTTACGCGACGCTGTCGGAGGACGAGGACCGCGAAGTCTTTCGCGTGCCGCCGTTCGTCCGGGCCATGGTCGAAAAGAAGCTTCTCGGCGACAAGGCCAAGGGCGGGTTTTATCGCAAAGGCGCCGGCGGCACGATAGAGACGCTCGACCCGAAGACGCTCGAATACCGGCCGCGCGGAGGCGACAAGGAGATCCGAAACGCGTGCAAAGAAATCTCCGCGATCGAAGACCCGCGCGAACGGCTCCGCAAGCTCGTGTGGGCGAAGACGGAGAAAGCCGACAGCGGTCTTGCGAAAGCCTCGGCGTTCGCCTGGAAGGTCCTTTCGCGATCGCTCGCCTATTCGGCGCGCAGGGTCGGCGAAATCGCCGACGACCTCGAGGCGATCGATGACGCGATGAAGTGGGGATACAACTGGGAAGTGGGCCCGTTCGAAACCTGGGACGCGCTCGGGTTCGAGGCCGTGGTCGACCGGATGAAGAAGGAAGGCGTAGCCCTTCCCGCGTCGATCGACGCGATGCGCGTGTCCGGGGCCAAGTCGTTTTACACCGACGACGGGCGCGTCTTCGATCTCGTCAAGGGCGCGTACCGGCAGCGGATCGTCGACCCGCGCACGGCCTCTCTCACGGTTCTCCGCAAAGGGGGACGTGCCGTGCTCGAGAACGACGGGGCGGCGGCCTGGGATCTCGGCGACGGTGTCTTGGGTCTCACGTTCAAGACGAAGGCCAACAGCATTGATCCCGACGTCATCCAAATGATCGGCGATTCGGTGGCCAAGGCGGAGAGCGACTTTCGCGCGCTCGTCGTGGCCAACGAGGGCGAGCACTTCTGCGTCGGGGCCAATCTGTTCTTGGTCGTGCTCGCCGCGAGCCAGAAGCAATGGGACTCCATCCACGCGATGGTGAAGAACTTTCAGCTCGCCTGCCAGCGCATGAAGTACGCGAGCGTGCCCGTGGTCGCGGTCCCTTATGGAATGACACTCGGAGGCGGCCTCGAAGTCTGTCTCGGCGCCGGCAACGTGCAGGCCGCGGCGGAGACGTACGCGGGCCTGGTGGAGGTCGGCGTGGGTCTCGTGCCGGGAGGCGGCGGGTCGATGAACCTGCTCTGGCGAGCGTTCGAGGGAGTCCCCGACGGCGCGAGCGTGGATCCCTATGCGCTCGTGACGCAGGTGTTCAAGAACGTCGCGCTCGCGCGCGTCGCGACGAGCGCCGACGAAGCCAAGTCGTACGGTTACTTCCGGCGTACGGATGGGATGTCCTTCGATCGGGCGCGCCAGCTCACCGCCGCCAAGGCGCGCGCCATCGGCCTCGCCGAAAGCGAGTGGCACCCGCCGGCGCCGCGCGCGCACGTCCTTCCGGGCGAAAATGGGATCGCGACGCTTGAGATGATGGTGCGCTCGCTGGTCGAGACCGGGCAGGCCAGCGAACACGACGCGACCATTGCCAAGAAGCTCGCGGTCCTTCTCTGCGGAGGGGTGAGCGGGTCGTCGCACGATGTGACCGAAGACGAGATGCTCGAGCTCGAGCGCGAGGCGTTCGTCGGCCTCTGCGGCGAACCGAAGAGCCAAGAGCGAATGCAGTACATGCTCACCAACAACAAGCCGCTGCGCAATTGAACGGCGAGACTCGCCGACCAGCGTTATGGTTCAACCCATGATCGATGACGTCGTTATCGTCGAAGCGGTCCGATCGGCCGTTGGCCGAGCCCACAAAGGCACCCTCGCGCAAACGCGCCCCGACGAGCTCGCGGGGCAAGTGATCGCGGCGCTGCTGGCGCGCGTGCCGCAGGTCAAGCCGAGCGACGTGGAAGACTTGGTGCTCGGGTGCGCCATGCCCGAGGGTGAGCAAGGGCTCAACGTGGGCCGGGTGGTCGGGCTCCTCGGGGGCCTGCCCATCGAGTCGAGCGCAGCCACGATCAACCGGTTCTGCTCGAGCGGTCTTCAAGCCATCGCGATGGCCGCGGGGGCGATCGCCACCGGCACCCACGACGTGGTCGTCGCCGCGGGCGTCGAGTCGATGACCATGGTCCCGATGACGGGCAACAAGCTGAGCGCCTCGCCGGAGGCCATGCGCCGCTTCCCCGACGTGTACATGCCGATGGGTATCACGGCGGAAAACGTGGCGAAGCGGTTCGGTGTGTCGCGGGCCGACCAAGACGCTTTCGCGCTCAAGAGCCAGCAGAAGGCCGCCGCGGCCCAGAAGGCGGGGAAGTTCGACGAGGAGATCGTTGCCGTGAAGGCGACGCGCTACGAGGGCTCGAAGCACGCGGACGTCGAGTTCAAGCGCGACGAGCTGGTCCGGGCAGACACGACGCTCGAAGGCTTGGCTGCGCTGAAGCCGGCGTTCTTCGTCAAGGACGGCACGGTCACGGCGGGGAACGCTTCCCCTCTTTCCGACGGCGCGGCGGCGGTGCTCGTGATGCGTCGCGCGAAGGCCGACGCGCTCGGCGTCAAGCCTCTCGGTTACTTCCGCGCGTTCGCCACCGCCGGCGTAGACCCCACCATCATGGGGATCGGACCGGTTCCGGCCGTGCGAAAGCTCCTTGCGAAGACGGGGCTCTCGCTGCGCGACATCGACATCGTCGAGCTCAACGAGGCGTTTGCGAGCCAGGCCGTCTACGTGCAGCGCACGCTCGAGATACCCGACGAAAAGCTCAACGTGCTGGGCGGGGCGATCGCTCTCGGACACCCGCTCGGGTGCACGGGCGCGAAGCTCGCCGCGACGGCGCTCTACGAGCTGCGCCGGCGACGCGGGAAGTACGCGATCGTGACGATGTGCATCGGGGGCGGGCAAGGCGCCGCCGGCCTCTTCGAACGCGCCCCATAACCGCGCGATACCTTCGCGAGGCCGGCGTCGGATCGCTGCGGCGTGCTGGAGCACGCCTCGCTCGCCTCCTTGGCCTCGCTCGGTCTCACGCGGTTCTGGGGCACGTTCGGCCTCGGTGATGACGGAGGCGCAGCTTGGGCCGCGTTGTTAGGAGCTTGATGACGATCGAAAGGGGCAGCAGGGCTACCGGCCCGACCCGAGCACAGTTCGCGCGAATGCTTCGTAGCCGTCACGCCAACGCTCGAGATCGCCCGCGAGCCCCTCGGTGAGCTTGACGCCGAAGCCCGCGGGGACGGTCGCTCCTTCGCTCGGTCCGAACACCCGTTTCCAGGCGACGGTGCCCGCCAGGCGCACGCGTCGCTCGGAGCGCGGCGGCCACATCTCGAGCCAGAGTTCCTGTCCCGCGTCGAGCGGGGCCAGCGTGCGCACGTAAAGACCGCCGGCGCTCACGTTGTACGAAAATCCGATTTCGTCTTCGTCGCGCCCCGCCGCACGGAATGCGACCGTGGTCCCGTAGAGGACGCGCGGACTCGCGCGCTGATCGACGCCGCGTCGAGACAGAAGCTCGTTCGTCAGAAAGAGGACGTTCTCGGGCGGCGCGAAGCCGTCGGCGACCGACAATGGCCCAAGGGTGCCGATCGCGGCCTGAAGGAGCGCCATTCGCTTGGGCGGAGCGACGACGACCCACGCGGCCTGCGAGCCCTGCGACCGTGCGGCCGCGAGCGCCGCCTCGGCTGCTCCGGGTCCCATGTCATCGGCGACGACGACGACACGGACCCCGTCCGCGAGCGACTCCTGCGCAAGATCGGCCACGCTCGCCATGAAGCGCACCGAAAACCCGCCCTGGTAAAGGGCGCGTCCCATGACGCTTCGCCACCGGGCGTCGGCGCCCGCGACGATTGCCCCGCGATCGCGCGGCTTCGCGTCCTGGCGGGGGGCGGGTCGCGCGACGAGCGGCCGCAGTCGGCGCGCAAGCGCGGGCGGCGCGGTCAACGTCACGAGGTCGTCGCCTCCCCACGAGAAGAGCTCCGTGAACGCGAGATCGTCGCGCTGCGGAGCAACGCCGAAGATTGGCAGCTGCGCGAGGCGCGCCTGCGCCCGCACGTGCGCGAACGTCTGCGCCGCACCGCCTGCGTCCATTTGAAGGACCAAAGCGAGCGGCTCAACCGCCGCGGCGAGCGCCGCCGGCGCCTCTTCACAACGGCCAACGACCGCCGTTGCGACGCCGACGGTCGCCGCCGCTTCCCTCACGCACCGCAGCGCATCCTCGCCAAATGCTCCAACTAGTAACAGCGAGCGATCTCCCTGCGTCACGGCGCAACCTCCTTCGTCGACGCTCACGCGTCAAACGAGGGAACGGCAGGCCCATGCCGGACCTTTAGCCAACGGGGGCAAGCCCCACCGGCTCCCGTAAGCGCGGGCATCATCCCCAACGCCCCTAGGAGGCCCAGAGCCTCTCACGAACCCTTTCTCTCTTCGAACCCCCGGTCCCCGACGGGCAAGGAGCAAGTCCCCCCACAACCGCCGGGGTAGAAGCTGGACGATTTTCGCCGAGACCAAGCGAGGCCGGCGGCGAGCGCGCGGAGCGTACTTCCCGTACGCGAGCACGCTCGACGCCGGCATCGCGCCGGTATCGGCGAAAAGCGCCAGCTTCTACGACGCGAGCACGCTCGACGCCGGCATCGCGCCGGTATCTGCGAAAAGCGCCGCGGCTTCTACGCCATGGTGGCGTTGACTCCAGCTTCGACCGCCGAAACCGCGGCGGTCTTGAGAACCACCTCGCCGCCGCCGGGCGGATCGTACGGAGCTCGCCCGACCTGTTTCGTCCGGTAGCGGTCGTCGAAGATGCCGAAGAGATAGGCCTTCATGCAGTAGCCAAAGATGCTCGACTGCTTCAGATCCGGGTGGATGAGGTGCGCGATCTTGTCGTGCGCCGCGTCGAGCTTGCTCCAGTGGAGACCCGCGCTCTCATGGTGGGCGGTGTGGTAGCCGTTGTTGAAGACCAGCCAGTTGCCGAGCTTCGACACGAAGTTGCGCGAGTGGTTGTGCTCCGACCAGGGGTCGGTGTGCACATGCTGGATGTAGTTGATGAAGATCATCGACCAGTTCGCGAAGAAGGCCGGAACGAGGAACCCGAAGCCATAGACGATCGCTCCCACCTTGGGGCCTCTCAGCGCCATCGCGAGAGCGAGGAGTCCGAGGTGCGCGCTGGCGACTGTGGTCCACTGAAGGACGATTTGCCGGAAGAGCGCTGGATTGCCCGCCTTCGCCTTCGCCACGTACTCGTCGAGCACGGGCTTTTGCCAGTAGGCCGACACGAAGTAGTACGTGCTCGCAATGAGCCACGTGTTCTTCTTCGAGTAGCGCCAGGTGATGGTCGCGTCGCCCGCCTTGTTCACGTACTTGTGGTGATTCAAGTTGTGCGACGGGATCCACACGTACGTGGGGAAGAGATAAAAGACGCTCAGCCAAGCGGCGTAGAAGGCGTTCACCTTCCGGCTCTTGAACGTCGGGCAGTGATTCTGGTTGTGGCTGAATACCCCTGCGCAGAAGCCGAAGTACAAGCTGACGGGCAGGATCCAGGGCACGAGGCCGGGCCACACGTAGGGGGAGAACCCGACGAGCGGGAAGAAAATGAAGGCCCAGATCAGCGTGCGCCAGTCGGCGCTGTGACGTACGAGCATGCGGGGCTACCTCTGACGGGCGGGAGATTACGCCCGCCGTGCGCAGTGGGACATCAGGTTTTGGTCACGGACGGTGCGCAAGAGCGTTCGCAGCGACTCGTCCTACATTTCACACCCGGCGAATGCCGTCTGCCGTCGACAGTACATCGTAGAGCTCCGGGCGGCGATCGCGGAAGAACCCCCAAGAAGCGCGCGTTCGGGCGAGCGCGTCGAGGTCGAAGCGGGCGATAGCCACCCCGTCGTCATTCCTTCCCAGCTCGGCCACTTTGTCCCCGCGGTGGTCCGCGATGAACGACGACCCGTAGAAGACCTGACCGTCCTCGTTGCCCGTGCGGTTCGCCGCGACCACGGGAACGACGTTCGAAACCGCGTGCCCGACCATCGCCCGCTGCCAGGGGTCACGTGTGTCGAGGTGCGGCTCGTGGGGCTCGCTGCCGATCGCCGTCGGATACAGCAGGATCTCCGCCCCGAGCAGCATCATCGCCCGCGCGGACTCGGGAAACCACTGGTCCCAGCAAATGCCGACGCCGATGGTACCGAAGCGCGTCCGCCACACGCGAAATCCGGTGTCGCCCGGACGGAAATAGAACTTTTCCTCGTATCCCGGGCCGTCGGGGATATGGCTCTTGCGGTAGACGCCGAGCACTGTCCCGTCCGCGTCGACGATCGCAACGCTGTTGTAATACGCCTGCCCCGCGCGTTCGAAGAACGAGACCGGCACGACCACGCCGAGCTCCATCGCCACGTCTTGCATCCGAGCCACGGCCTCGTCGTCCTCGACCGATCGGGCCTCGGAGAACCAGTCGCCGCTCTCTTCGCGGCAGAAGTAAGGCCCCTCGAAGAGTTCCGGCGGCAGGACTACCTGCGCGCCCTGCGCCGCCGCGGACCGCACGTGGTTCTCGACGCGCACGATGTTGTCCGCGCGCGCCCCGTCGAGCGCGCACTGGATCGCGGCCACGGTCGTCGTTCGCGCGGTCATGGCGTCGTCCTCGGCTGCTGCTGCGTGATGCAATGGAGGGCGCCGCCTCCGGAGAGAATCGCGCGCGCGTCGATCCCGATCGCTCGCCGTCCTGGAAAGAGGGCGCCGATGGTCTCGACCGCCTCGTCGTCCCACGGAGCGCCGTAGGTGGGAACGACGACGTTGGCGTTGGTCACGTAGAAGTTCACGTAGCTCGCGGGCATGACGCGACCCGCGGAGTCGACGATTCGTCCGGGCGATGGAATGCGCACGACATCGAGCCTTTGTCCGCGTGCGTCGGCGACCTCCTCGGCCTCGCGCACGAGCGCGCGCAAGATGTCGCGGTTCGGGTCGTCGGTCGAACGGGCCTCCATCGCTACGACGACTCCCGGACGCACGAAGCGCACGACGGTGTCGACGTGACCGTCGGTGTGGTCGTTTACCAGTCCCTCGCCGAGCCAGAGCACTTTGTCGACCCCGAGCGAACGGCGGAGCACCGCCTCGACGTCGCGCTGTTCGACAGCGCCGTTGCGATTGGGATTGAGCATGCACTGTCGCGTCGTCAAGACGCTACCCGCGCCGTCGACGTCGACGGCGCCTCCCTCGAGCACCCAGTCTTCGTGGAAGCTCGGGAGCGCGGCGATCGCCGCGATGCGCTCGGCGACTCGGTCGTCGTGGGGCAGGACATACTTGCCACCCCATCCGTTGAACGCGAAGCGCACGAGGGCAGGAGCTTCCCCGTCGCCGGAGAGAAAGATCGGCGCGGTATCCCGCAGCCAGATGTCGCCGAACGGGACTCTGTGCAGCCGCACGTTCCTCTCCGGCAGCATCGCACGCGCCCGTTCTTCCTGGGCGCCGTCCGGGACGAGGACCTCGGCCGTTTCGTCCTCGGCGATCGCCGCGACCAGGCGGACGAAGGCGGCGCGCGCGGGGCAGAGGTTCTGCTCCCAAAGATTGGAATCGCTCGGCCACGCGACCCACGTCGCGGCGTGCGGTGCCCACTCGGCGGGCATACGAAAACTGGCTTTGCGCGGCGTCGACACGCGCGCGGGTATAGCGAGCGGCCCCGCGCGGCGCTAGGAGGATCCGAACTCGTGCGCCCGATACGACGACGACCAGGCGAACCGCTCGCGCCGCCGCTCGTGCCTTCGAGCACGTACGTTCTCCGTGGCGATCCGGCCGGGGCGCCTTTTTCGTACGGGCGCACGGCGAACCCCACCTGGTCGGCGCTCGAGGCGGAATACGAAGCCGTCGGCGGGGCCCCTTGCCTCGCGTTCGCCAGCGGAATGGCGGCGTGCGCTGCCCTCGTCGACGCGCTCGTCGCGCCCGGCGACCGCGTCGTGGCGCCCAGCGACGGGTACTACACGCTGCGATCGCTCCTCGGTGCCCGCAGAATCGACGCGCGCCTGGTCGCTTCCACCGAGCCGCTCGCGTTCGCCGAGCAAGCCGCGAACGCGGCGCTCGTCTGGGTCGAGACGCCCTCGAACCCGGGCCTCGACATCGTCGACCTGCGCGCGACGGCCGAGGCATGCCGGCGCGCGGGGGCGCTGCTCGCGGTCGACAACACGCTTGCGACCGCGGCGGGGCAAGACCCCTTCGCGCTGGGGGCGGACGTGGTCGTCGTCTCGGCGACGAAGGCGACGAGCGGCCATAGCGACGCGGTCATCGGCCTAGCCGCCGCGAAAGACCCGGGGATTCTGGAGAAACTGCGGGCCGCGCGCACGATCGGCGGCGCGATCCCCGGCGTGCTCGAAGCGTGGCTTTGCCTGCGGGGGATCCACACGCTCGACCTGCGCATCCGGCGAGTATCGGAGACGGCGCTCGCGGTTGCGCGCGCGCTGGCCGGGCGTTTGCCCGTCCGGTACCCAGGTTTGGCCGAGCATCCACACCACGCGCTCGCCGCGCGCCAGATGAGACACTTCGGGCCGGTCCTGACGTTCGATCTGGAGACGAAGGAGCGAGCGGAGGATTTTTGCGGGCGGCTCGAGCACATCGTGGAGGCGACGAGCTTCGGCGGGGTGGAGACGTCGCTCGAGCGGCGCGCCCGCTGGGGAGCGGACGCGGTATCGCCTGGGTTGATTCGGATGTCGTGTGGGCTGGAGGAGCCGGAGACGATACTCGCGGAGTTGAACGGCGCTCTAGGGTAGCCGGTGAGGAGGGCGCTCGAAGAACGGGTGCCGACGCGTTTGCCGTTGGAAGGGTCGCGTTACGAGGGAACCCGCGGCACCTCCGCGTGACAACGAAAGCGCTACTCGTTTCGTCAATCCCTGCAAGCCGCGTTCTCGGAGCGGCGTGACGGATCAAAGGTGCTCAAGCCACTCTTGTTTGGCGGACGAACGCGCTCCGGAAGATTGTTACCCCGTTCACTTACGCCATCCGACGTCGATAGCGACGGCCTTGCCAAGACGAACGCGCTCCGGAAGATTGTTACCCCGTTCACGGCACGAGAATGACGTTGACCGCGTCACGAGGAAAGAAGCATGCCAGCGAATCCCGACCATACAGCGCTGTCGCCGGAAGACGGAGCAGACGACGAGTACGCGGACGTACGATCCGGGCGGCGGCCGACCATGCGCTCCGCAGCGCCACCGCCGTCCGAACCGACCGCGCCTGCGGGGCACGTCTCCATCGCGCGCAAGCCGCCGACGCTGCTCGACAGTGAGCGGTATACCGAGCAAGTGGTGATCGGGTACGGCGGGTCGAGCGTCGTCATTCGCGCATTCGACAACGACTTTCTTCGCTGCGTCGCCGTCAAGATCCTCAAGTCGGAAGTCGGCGACGACGGCTCGCGGGTCGACCGGTTTGCCGAAGAGGCTCGGATCACCGGACAGCTCGAACATCCGAACATCGTCCCGGTATACGAGCTGGGGCGCGACCGGGTCGGGCGCCGGTTTCTGTCGATGAAGCTCGTTCAGGGGCAGAACCTTCAAGAGACTCTGCTGCGGCTCGGCGAATCGCGCCTCGAACCCGCCCACCTCGGCGAACTCCTCCAAGTGTTCCACAAGATTTGCGACGCCGTCGACTTCGCGCATAGTCGCGGCGTCATCCACCGCGACCTCAAGCCCACGAACGTCATGATCAGCGATTTCGGCCAGGTCTATGTCTTGGACTGGGGAATCGCTCGCGTGTTGCCCGATGATGCGTGCCACGAAGGCCCTCGCGTCCGCGTCCGGCCCGGATCGGCACACCACTCGGAGCTCGATCCCGCGGGGACTCCTGTCGGAACCCCGGGCTACATGCCGCCCGAACAACTCGAGGGCCGCCATCACCAGCAGGACACGCAGACGGACATCTTCGCGCTCGGCGCCACGCTGTACGAGATGCTGGCCGGACAGCCTCCGCTCACCCCCGCCATCATGAGCGCCCTCTGGTTGGACAAGAGCCCGCCCCCCATCCTCGCGCCGGAGAAACGAGTGCCGCCGGGTCGAGTCCCCCCGGAGCTGTCGCGCATCGCGATGCGAGCACTCTCGTTCGATCCCGTGAATCGATATCTGTCTGTGGCGGATCTCAAGCGCGATATCGAGCTGTTCCAGCGCGGTGCGTGGGACGCGCCGCGGGCGGAGGTGGCCGCTGGCTCCGAAATCGTCACCGAAGGCGAGGCCGGCGACGCGGCGTACGTCATTCTCGAGGGTTACTGCGTCGCGCACCGGCGCGACGGCGAGTCTGATATCGAGCTGCGCGTCATGGGGCCGGGCGAGGTGTTCGGCGAAACGGCGGTGTTTTCGGACAAGCCCAGGACTGCCAGCGTGAAAGCACGGACCGATGCGGTGCTGCTGCGCGTGACGGGCGACGTACTCGCGAAAGCCGTGGGCCTCAACTCGTGGATGGGAAGCTTCGTACGGGCGCTCGCGGATCGGTTCCGCGAAGCGGATCAGAGGCTTTATGCGCGGGAGCGGGCGGGCGGGGTGTGAGGGCAGACGGACGAGAAGACCTACTCATCCCCGTCCCCCAACTCCAACCTCACCGGAAACACGAACGAGGCCCTCCCCGCCTCGGGGCACGCCCCAGACGGAAGCGGCGCAAACGTCGCCACGAGCGACCCCACGCACGCGACGAACGCGGGCCCGAGCTCAGGGTCGAGGTCTTCGTCGCCGGCGCGTACGGTCACCTTTCCGTCTTCCGGGTTGGCCGTGAACACCAGATCGACGAACGGCGGCGGCCGCACGCGCCCGGCGCACGCGCACACGCGCTCGCGCGCTGGGATCAGCGCGGGAGAGAGCGATCGCGCGATGACGCTGGATTCGTCGAACGTTTCTCGGCGAACGTCGTTCGCGCAAATGACGACGACGCGCGCGTCGCCGCCCGCGAGGTCAAGGGTCCAGGGCGCTCCACAAGCGGACGGCCCTTCCGGGCCCCTGGCGGTCGACGCGGCGTTTCCAATGCCGAACGGGTGCGAGGGCGTAGTCTGAACCGAGGGCGCGCGCACGGTGGGGCCCGCACGGGGCCCCGCACACGCTGCACACAGAACGAAGGAGATCGCGCGAAGCGGCGGACGCACGCCCGCAGTGTATCAGCGCCGGGCTTTGGCGCGCGCGGCGCTTGCGAGACGTCGCGAGAGTTCGGCCAGCACCCGGCGCATTCCGATGGAACGGGAGCGCAGGCCGACGACGAGCTGGTACAAAGTGTCCGCCGCGAGAAAGACGACGCGCTCTTCGCCGTCGCCCTCGAGAGCCTGCGCGAGTTTTCCCGACTCTTCACGGAACTTCGCGGCGATGCTGGGGATTCCTTCGTCGAGCGGCCCTTTGGTCACCCCGTTGATGCTCGATCGCCGGGAGGCCTCGATGTCGGCCTCGAGGGCCGCCAGGAGCGTTTGCGGCTGCTGGCTTGCCTGTCCGAGGCGCGCGCCTTCGACCGACTGGAAGAAGCAACTCTGCGCGCCCGAGTGGCAGGAGGGGCATTCGGGGTCGCTCGAGTAAATGAGCACGTCGGCATCGCAGTCCGCGAGCACCCGGACAACCGCCGTTTCCTGGCCGCTGGCGCGACCCTTCTGCCAGAGTTCTTGGCGCGACCGGCTCCAGAAGGTCGCATGTCCGGTCTCGAGCGTCTTGCGGACGGCGGCCTCCGTGGCGAAGGCAAACATTCGGATTTCGCCCGTGATGTGATCCTGCATGATCACCGGGACGAGTCCGTCTGCGTCGAACTTGAGAGGCAGCTGCGAGATCATGGCTGTGTCTCCTTCGGAGCTAACCACCCGCGTGTTTCCGCTCGGTTACCGCGACGTGATGGAGCGGTGGCGGCGCTCGAGAAGTCCCTTCCGCTGTCGGGCATCAGCGGTCGGTCCGCACATACCAAGTTACGTTCATCGTCGCGACTTCCACGCCCGCGTCGTCTTGCAGCGAGACGCGGACGTCGAACGTGGCCTTCTTGTCCTGCTTGAGACGCGCCGCGATGCTTTCGACCGATTCGGCAAGCGTGCCCGCGGCCCGGATTCGCCCGCGGGCGGGCTTGCGGTATTCGATCGAGGCGCTCTTGGCGACGGGCATTGCCCCGGCGAGCGCGGGAGGGAGCAAGCGCAGCACCGTCGCGCCGGACGCACTCTCGCCCAGCGTGAAGAGCGCCCCCGCGTGCAGCGTGCCCACGTGGTTGTACAGGGATTCGTTTTCCGCGAGGACGAGGGCGCCGTCTTCGTTGGGTCGAATCCCGACATGCTTCGGGAACGGCAGCCCGCTCACGAGTAAGGAAGCGGCATCGGGATCGGCCATGATCCGACTATAGCGGGAACCCCGCCGGTCGGCCGCCAGCGGCCAGCAATGCTATGCGATTGGGCATGAATGGCCCCACGCGCATTTCTCCGAAAGAGGCGAGCGAAAAGCTCGCTGAAGGCTGGACGTACGTCGACGTCCGGACCACCGAAGAGTTCGAATCAGGGCACCCGCTGGGTGCGGTCAACGTTCCCCTCATGCACGCGGGACCCGCGGGAATGACGCCGAACGCCGACTTCGTCCCGGTCATGAGCGCCGCGTTCCCGAAAGACTCGAAGATCGTCGTCGGGTGCAAGGCGGGCGGTCGTTCGCTCCGCGCCGCGCAAATGCTGCTCGCGGAGGGCTTTTCGAACGTGCTCGATCAGCGCGCCGGCTGGGACGGCGCGCGCAGCCCGTTCGGCGAATTGGAACCCGGCTGGTCGCGCGTCGGCCTGCCGGCTGGCACCGGACAGCCGAGCGGCCACTCGTGGCAAGACATGAAGAAGAAGGCCTCCGGGGCAGGCAACGGGAAAGGTTGAACGGTCAGGACGCCGCGGCCACCTCATCGCCGATTGCTCTCTCACCCTGGCGTCCCTCGCGTCCTGGCGGTTGTCTCCCCATCGCGTCTTTGCGTTTCACTTTGCGGCGTTCACCCGATCATAGTCCGCCGCATCGCGCTCCACGACTTCGAGGTCTCGCGAAGCGCGCTCCGCTTCGGCCGCGAGTTCCGCGGTGAAAATCGTCAATCCCCAAATCCCGTTTTGACGCCTTCGAAACGGATAGCGCGTACCGCGTGCGGTGATCACCGTCGCCCGCTGGCCTTCGATGTCCACGTGTCCCACGCCGGACAGGTCGCGCTCGAGTCGGGCGGGCCACTTGCGGGCGGCTGCCAAGAGGACGAAGACGTCGGCGCCGTCCGGCGCGTCGGCCTCGCCCTGCCAGGCTTCGAGCAGTCGCGCGCGCTCGGCCGGCGGATAACTTTCTCGAACGCGCGTGCAGGCCCTCTTGCGCATGTCGCGTATCGTGTACGCCGCCCATTGCGCCTCGGTCTCCAGGTACGCGAAAATCTCGCGGAATTGCCGCTCGGCCACGCTGAGGGCGATGCGCGCATAGGCGCCCTCGGGCGTGGTGTCCGGGGGAAACTGCCGGCGCGCGGTCAGCTTCTGGCCGGCCCAGATGGCGAGACCGGCGGCCACCGCGAAGAGGACGAGCGGCCCGCGACGCATTCTCGATTGGAAGGACATATCATGTGGATGGGCTCGCGTGTCGTCGTGGTGGTGCCGGCTTGGGACGAGGCGCCGCGAATCGGACGGGTCGTCCGCGGCATTCCGGCTTGGGTCGACGCAATCGTCGTCGTCGACGACGCGAGCGACGACGGAACGTCAGAAGCGGCACGGGCCGCGGGGGACCCCCGTGTCGACGTCTTGCGTCACGATTCCAACCGCGGGGTCGGGGCCGCGATCACGACCGGGTACAGGCGCGCCCGCTTGATTGCGCCGGAAGCTCGCGATGTGTTCGCGGTGATGGCGGGCGACGGTCAGATGGACCCCGGCGACCTGCCGGCGCTCGTGACGCCGGTCGCCCGGGGCGAGGCGGACTACGTCAAAGGCACTCGCTTTCGCACGCGCGACGTCGCGCGCCAGATGCCACCGGCCAGGCTCCTCGGCGGCCTCGTACTCTCGTGGGCGACGTCACGCGCGATCGGCGTCCCGGTCTCCGATAGCCAGTGCGGCTACACGGCCATCGCCGGAGAAGCCTGCAATCGCCTCGATCTCGAAGCCCTTTGGCCTCGATACGGTTATCCGAACGATCTCTTGTCGCAGCTCACGATGCGGAGGCTACGCATCGCCGAAGTGCCCGTCCGCGCCGTATACGCCGACGAAGTGAGCCGCCTCAGGCCACGACACGTGCCCCTGGTCGCAGGGCTCGTTGCGCGCGCGTGGATGCGGAGAATGTTGGCGTATCCACCGCTGTAGCGCGGCGCGAGCTCTCACTTTCCGAGCGCGCGCTCGAGAATCGCCGGCACGTGTGCGAGCGCGTGATCGAGATTGAAGAGCTCGTGCAGCTTGCGCTTGCTCAGCTTCTCGCTCACTTCGGGATCGCCCTCGAGCAGCTCGCGAAAGCGCCCTTCGCCGCTCCAAGCGCGCATCGCGTTGCGCTGCACGAGGAGATAGGCGTCTTGCCGCTGGATGCCAGCTTCCACGAGCGCGAGGAGCACGGCCTCGCTGAAATAGAGCTCGGCGGCACGGTCGAGGTTCTTCTTCATGTTCTCTGGATACACGACGAGGCCGTCGACCAGGGCGGCGCTACGGTCCAGCATGAACGCAAGCGTTGCGGTGGCGTCCGGCACGATCATGCGCTCGACCGACGAATGCGAAATGTCGCGCTCGTGCCATAGCGCGACGTCTTCCAGCGCGGGCACGACCGCCGCCCTCACCACGCGCGCCAATCCGCACAGATTCTCGCTGAGGATCGGGTTTCGCTTGTGCGGCATCGCGCTCGAGCCCTTTTGTCCGGGGGTGAACGCTTCCTCGGCCTCGGCGACTTCGCTGCGTTGCCAGTGCCGCACGCTCGTCGCGAGCCGCTCGATCCCCGCCGCGACGAGCGCGAGCGCGGCGATGTACGCGGCGTGCCGATCGCGAGCGACGACCTGGGTCGCGACGGTCTCGGGCTGGAGGCCGAGCGAGGCGAGAGCGCGCTTCTCGATCTCGGGGTTGAGGTGGGCGTACGAACCGACCGCGCCGGCGATCTTGCCGACGGCGATCTCCCGGCGCGCGCCCTCCAGCCTCGCCCGACCGCGCGCGATCTCGGCGTGGTGACCGGCGAGGGCCAGTCCGAACGTGATCGGCTCGGCGAAGATGCCATGGCTACGGCCAATCATCGGCGTCTTGGCGTGCTCTCGGGCGCGAGCGGCCAGTGCTCCGAGGAGCCGGTCGCAGCGCGAGAGCAGTTTGTCGCACGCGTCGCGCATCAGAATGGCGAGCGAGGTGTCGAGCACGTCACTCGACGTCATCCCGCGGTGGAGCCATCTCGCGTCGGCCCCTGCGAGTTCTTCCACGTGCGCCAGGAAGGCGATGACGTCGTGTTTCGTGGTGCGCTCGA
>Ga0265318_10000745_pt1 | contig 21707 bp, 22 predicted proteins | sample 4821metaG_FD_192431 | JGI IMG/M metagenome (GOLD analysis project Ga0265318, IMG submission 192431) | Rhizosphere microbial communities from Carex aquatilis grown in University of Washington, Seatle, WA, United States - 4-8-21 metaG | ecosystem: Host-associated > Plants > Roots > Rhizosphere >... | reverse complement strand
CGGTCAGCGCCAGCGCATCGCGATTGCCCGCGCCATCATCAAGAATCCGCGCATCCTCATCTTCGACGAGGCGACGAGCGCGCTCGACCTCGCCTCCGAGCGCCTGATTCAGCAGGCGATGGAGCGAGTCATGCAGGGGCGCACGACCTTCGTCATAGCCCACAGGCTTTCAACGGTCCAGAAGGCGGACATCATCCTCGTGATGGACCAGGGCAGGCTCGCCGAGCAGGGAACCCACGTCCAGCTCCTGGCGCTGGGCGGGATCTACGCGCGCCTGCACGCGCTTCAGTTCGTGGAGACGGACTGAGCGCGCCGCGCCTGCTCGCCCGCGCGGGGCCTCACGCGAGCCTCGCGTCCAGCGTTATCGCGGCCTTGAGCACCCGGGAGACGGGGCAGTTCGCCTTCGCCCCCTCGGCGATCTCGGCGAATTTCGCCGCGGCAACTCCGGGGACCTTCGCGACCGTCGAGAGGTGGATGGCGGAGATCGTCCAGCTCGTCTTCGGGTTGTTCTCCAATGTCAGCGCGGCCGAGGTGCTCAGGGTGTCCGCGACGAAGCCGGCCTTCTCAAGGGCGGCGGCGAGCGCCATCGTGAAGCAGCCCGCGTGCGCGGCGGCGATCAGCTCCTCGGGATTGGTCCCGATCCCCGATTCGAACCGCGATGTGAACGAATACTGGGTCCCCTTGAGCACCGTGCTGTCGGTGGAAAGGGTGCCTGTTCCCGACTTCAGGTTGCCGTGCCAGACTGCCGATGCGTTGCGTTTCATGAGGTCCCAACAAACGACGAATCCGGCCGTTCGCAAGGGCCGCCGTGCGTATTGCCCCGGCCGGTCCCTACCCCGCCAGCCTGATGGACCCTTCGCCGATCGTGATCCGGCGCTCGCGGTAGAGAGCGCCAATGGCCTGCTTGAAGGCCTTCTTGCTGACGCCGAATGCCCGCCGGATGTCGTCCGGGGAGCTGCCGTCCGACAGGGGCAGCATCCCGCTCGCGGACGCAAGGGCCTCGAGGACCTGCTCCTTGAGCGGGGCAATGCGGCCATAGCCCGAGGGGTTCAGGGACAGGTCTATCTTCCCGTCGGGGCGGACCGCGCGCACGTACCCGTCGAGGCTTTGCCCGACCCTGAGGGGTCCGGGAAGCTCATTGTGATAGAGGAGTCCCAGGTGCGCGCTGCAGACCACGGCGTTGTATCCCAGAGTCGTTCGGCCCGCGACCAGGAGGTCGACAGGCTGCCCCTCAGCGTAGCTGGGGGGGGTCACGTTCAGGTGCCGCCCCAGCCTCGTTGTAGCCACGATCCGATCCGTCTTCACATCGACAAAGACGTAGGCCACGACCGTCTCGCCCGGCCTGACACGACGGATCTGCTCGCGGATGGGCAGCAATAGGTCCTTGCTGAGGCCCCAGTCGAGGAAGGCCCCGATGTGGGGGCTGGTGCTGACGACTTTCAATGCCGCGAATTCGCCGACCACGGCTAGGGGTTTCTCGGTCGTCGCGACAAGCCGGTCCTCGGAATCGCGGTGGACAAAGACGTCAACCGACTCCCCGACGAGCGTGCCCTTCGGCACATAGCGCCCCGGCAGCAGGATCTCCCCGCGCGCGCCCCCGTCGAGATAGACGCCCGGTGTCGCTATCCTGACCACCCAGAGCGCGCTGCGCTTGCCGATCAAAGTCATCAGCACAAACATGGGGGCGGCGTGCGCCGGTGACGAGAGCCATGTGGCCAGCCGCGCGCGCGCGGCCGGCGCCCCCTATGTGCTGGCGTGGCGCCCTGGTGCATGCCTAGGCTGGCGCGGCCTATGACCCGGGACAATCTCCAGAAAAATGAAATATAAGACAATCGAGATGGGGCTGAACAAGAAGATCGCCCTCGTCGCCCACGACAATAAGAAGCGCGACCTGATCGAGTGGGCAAAGTTCAACCGCGACCTTCTGGCCCACCACAAGGTATACGCGACGGGCACGACGGGCGCCGTACTCGAGAAGGAACTCAAGTTCCCCATCAAGCGCCTCGAGAGCGGGCCTCTAGGGGGCGACCAGCAGATCGGCTCGAAGATCGTGGAGGGTGACATCGACTTCCTTATCTTTTTCTGGGACCCGCTCGAGCCGCAGCCCCATGACCCCGACGTGAAGGCCCTCCTGCGGATGGCCGTGGTCTGGAACATACCGATCGCATGCGACAGGTCCTCGGCCGACTTCATCATCTCGTCGCCGCTCATGGACAAGACCTACCAGCGGATCGTGCCGGACTATTCGGAGTACAGGAAGCGCCCGATTCCCGGCGAGCCGATCGTCGCCGCGGCATCGGCGAAGTGGCCGGCCTGAGGCTTATCGGTTATTTGGATACGTTGGGGCGCGGAACCGCCCGAAAACCGCCGATTGAGGGCGCAGGCCGACTGGAAAGTATTCGCGTTTCCGGATACGACAGTTGTTTACAATCTCGCCATGATGGTCGACAATACGAGCGACGTATCCGGAAGAATTAATTTTCCGGACACGAGACAACCCTAAGCGAAGGAAAATCCACCATGGCTAAGAAAAAAGTGAAAAGAGTCGCCTCGAAGAAGAAATCGAAGTCGAAGGGAAAGAAGAAGAAATAGTTCACGGCAACGCCGTTGAGGCGAGGAGCGTCGGAAACGCGGCACGAAACGGGAATGGGCCCACGAAGATGGGCGACCGATTAGCCGCACGGTAGTCCCGGGCTCCCTCGCCTGATTTTGAAGCAGGGCATCGAGACAGGCTCGATGCCCAATCCCTTGTCATCCCAATGGCGGGGCATTGCCCGGTTGCAGACCTGCGGGTCCGGCGGGCATGATGGAGAATTGTCCCCGAGTCGGGAAACGCGTGCGCAACACGGGCTTGCGAAGGTCGGCGGAAACCGCGGTCACATGCGCCTGAGGGCGGGAGGGCGTCCGGCGGAGGCGAGCGGTGCCAATTCGGTGATCGCGAGAGCGGCAAGCACGATGACCGCGACGGTCGAGCCCAGGGCGGCCACAACCGGAATGCGGCTAAGGGCAAGGACCCCGAATGATGACGCGGTTGCGACCGCGGACATGCGGATCGATGGCGGCGGCTCCTCGCCTCGCCCCTGGCTCTCGGCGGAGAAGATCGCGTAGTTGTGGCTGAGGCAGACGCCCAGGAATGCGCCGAGCAGGTGGAAGAGGTTCAGTGTCGCCCCGGCCAGGCCGAATGCGCCAAAGGCAAACAGGCAGGCGCCCACCGGGATTGCGAATATCCTAACTCCCCTGCGCAGGCCGTAGAGGACGAGCACGCTCGCCCCGACAAAGGAGAGGCCCACCGAGCTCAGCCGGAGCGCGGAAACCCTGTAGCGCGAGAAGAGCTGGTTCAGATTCTCCAGCTGGCTGTCTGTGACGGTGCCCGTCGCGGCGGGTGGATCGGCCCCCTGCGCCTGTTCCGCGATGGTCACGAACCAGGTCGCGCCCGGCCCCGCGTGGAGCAGGAATGAGAGGGGTCCCTGGAGCGAGGAGCCTAGTCGGGCCACCAGTTGATCGTACGAGGGGCGGTCCTTTCGCCGCACCTCGTTGTTCCATTCGCCGAAGAACGGCGCGAACGCCCCCGGATCGAAACCGTGGCGGGCGAGCGCCGGGCGCAGGCAGCCCTCAAATCCAGCCAGGGATGCCATCTGCTCCGGGAAACGCATCCACTGCTCCTCCGTTGGAAGGGCGTATCCAAGGGTCGCGGTCCTTGAGGCCGGGTATTCCCTCTCGTGCCATGTGAGGAACGATTGAAGCAGCGCGCGAGCCTCCGAAGGCGTCGCCCCGCGGGTGAGGTACACGGTGCGCCCCTCAGCCTCCCCGAAGAGAGACCGAACCTCCGCATCGTTGGCCTTCAGCTGCGGGGTTGGTATCTCCAGCTCGCGGATGTCGTCCTTCCAGCGGAGGCGCCAGGGGCCGAGCACCGCCACAACGGCGCCCGCCACAAGAATGAGGCGCGCCACCCGGCGCACCCCCGGGCGTCCCTCCGAGGGCCGGCGGCGCACGAAGGCCCGCGTCTCAAGGTAGGAGTCGTCGACCTGGGCGAACCAGAGCAGCGCGGCTGCGAGGGCGCAGATGAGGCCCGCGCTCACGAAGACTCCAAGCTGGCGGATGAGGGGCAGCTCGGACCAGAGCAGGAACGAAAAGCCGATCACCGTGGTAAGCGCGCTCGCAAAGAGCGGCCGTATCAGGCGCGAGGCCCTCTCGAGATACAGCTCGCCGGGTCGCCGCCGGGGCTGGAGATAGAGGTAGAAGCCGTAGTCCACGGCGACGCCGGCCAGCAGGGACCCGACGACGAAGACAAGGATGTGCACGCGCTGCCACGCCGCTGTCGTCGCAACCCAGGCGCCGAGGAGGGAGCCCAGGACGACCGGTACAAGGTGGATCGCCCTGTAGACCCGGCGCACGCACACGGCGGCCACCAGGATCACCAGGCCGAGCGACAGCAGGTTGAGGGTCGCCAGCTCGTGCTCGATCCGGGAGCGGCTAGCCGCGGCGAATCGGGCGATCCCCGTCCAGCGGAGCTCCGTTCCCGGCTCGGCGGCGCGTGCGCGCGCGAGCGCGCGGTCCACGGCGTCGAACACGGGGCCCTGCCCTTCCGGCGCCAGCGGAGAGTAGCGGCTGCGCGCCCACACGAGCGCAGTGTCCCCCGACCGTCCCGGGGCGAGCCCCGGCCCGGAAAGGCCACCGACCCGGCTGGCGAGACCCGGGACGAGCAGGAGGGGGTCCGATGGCACGAGATCCTGGGCTGCCATGGCCTCGGGCCTGGAGAGGAAGGCCTCAAGGTCGGCCGCGGTTCTTTCGGCCAGCCACGCGCACCACGGAGTGGCTGCGCCGGAGCCCCTGTAGCCGAGCTGCCTCTCCTCCAGCCAGGCTGGAAGCAGGAACTCGAGCCGCCCCGAGAACACTGCCTTAGCCAGGGCGTCGCGGGGGCCCGTGTCGGAAAGCGGCACCGCCTGCGCGATCGACGGGTTCGAGGCGAGCGCGCCGGAGAAGGCCGCCGCTGTCCGGTCGCACCGAAGGGCGCGGGACTCGCGGTCCTCGCCCGGCCTGGCCGGTACGCGGATCGCGAGCAGCAGCACGCGCGCCTCCTCCTGGCCGGCCAGGTTCCGCACCATCGACAGCTCGGGCGAGCGCTCGTCGGCTGGAATGAGGTCCAGGACGTCGGTGGATATCCGGCGCTCGAGATCGAGGCTGCCGAGCCAGGCGAGGCCCGCCGTCGCCCCGACAAGGAGAATGAGGCGGGCCGTCCATTTCTGCCGCAGAGGCTCCATTGCGCGTCGTGCTCAGCGAAAGAACGTCGCGAGGTCGGCCGGCGTGAAGGTGACGCCCGTCGTGGTCTCGCCCACGTCAATCTCGATCCGCCGGTTGGCGGACCTCCTGAATTCCAGGTGCCGCACGGCGTTTCCCGTCCCGGCGACCGTTATCGAGCCCAGTGACTTTGCGATGCCGGGATCCCGGGGCGTGAACTCGAATCTCCAGTCCCCACCCGTGACCAGGAACCGGATGACGAACTTCGGGTACAGGGCGGGGAGGTCGAACCTCATGATGGGCAGGAGCGAGGCGACGGCGCCGGCCTCCCCTGATCCGGCAGGCATCTCGCGCGAGCGCCCGCCGCGGTCCCTGAGGACAAGGCCGGCGGGGTCGGCGATCATCACGCTGGCCTCCGGCTTGACATATTGCAGGCTGAGGCCGCGCTCGGGCGACATCCTGAGTATCCCCTCGAGCCGCGTGGGCTCGCTGCGGAACGGGAAGAATCGGCGCTCGCTGAACGCGGCCAGGATGGGCCCCTTTGCGGCCAGGGCGCTGACGAGAGGCTTCCACTGCCCGCCCTCCCCTCCCGGGGTCACGAGAACGCCGGGATCCGGCGCGCCCCAGGCCGACCGGGCGAGCGCGGCGGCGAACATGGCAATGAGGGCGGTTCTCATGGCGTCTGCGCGCTCCGGCGCCCAAGCGCCAGCGCAGCGATGAGCCGCGCGTGCATTGCGATCATCCGAAGGTTGTCCCTGACATAGCGAAAGTGGGAGACCCCTCCCCGTTCCGGCCTCACATACACGCAGGCGGCGTCGAGGTTGATCGCCGGCACGCCCTCCCAGGCCAGCCTCACCGCCGCCTCGGGGTCGAAATCGTAGCGCCGTCCCCCTCGGCCGCGCTCAAGCACCCTGACCAGCGCGTCCAGCGGATACACCCGGAAGCCGAAGAGGGGATCGGCCGCTCCCCTGCCCGAGGTCTCAAGCCGGACGAGGCCCACGCTCAGCATCCGGCCGAGGAGCCGGGACCGGGGCGCATCAGGCCCGAAGACGGGCCTTCCGCAGACCACCGCCGACGGCGCCTTCATCGAGGCGGCCATGAAATCCGGGATGCGGTCGGCGGGATGCTGGCCGTCCGCGTCCATGACCAGCGCGTGGGTGAATCCCGCGGCCAGCGCCTCGCGCGCTCCCGTCAGGACGGCGGCCCCCTTACCGCCGTTTCTTGGGCGGACGATGACCCTGGGCGCGGAGCCGCCGCCGGCCGCCAGGTCGAGGTGGCTCCCGTCCGTGCTGCCGTCCACGACGACCCAGACTTCGCGCCAGTTCGCGAGCGCGCCCCTCACGGTTTCCGCGAGGAGCCGGCCCGGGTTGAAAGCGGGAATCAGGACGAGGTGCGTGTCTCTTTGTGTCATCCAGGTTTCTCGCCGGCGAGCACCTCGCAGATTCGCCTCTCGACCGATTGGGTCAACTCCGCCGCGGACCTGCCCGGCTTGTAGGGCCAGGCCTGGTCGAGCGTTATCCTGACCACCCCTGGCAGGATCGCGGGGGCTGGCCACAACGGCTGGCCCCGGTTTCCCAGGCCGGGCGTCGGCCTCATGACAAGGAGCCTGACGGGTGCCTTGGCGCGGTCGGCGATGAGCGCAAAGCCGGGCTTCATCCGGCCAAGGGTCGTCCCGGGCGCCGTGCGGGTTCCCTCGGGAAAGACGAGAAGCGACTTCCCCGACGCGACCTTCGCGGCGGCCGCCCTGATCACGTCGATTCCTGTGTCGCCCCTGACGTAGCCGGCCATTATTGCCGCGGGCCCGACGGCCGGGTTCCTCATGAGCGACGGCTTGAAGATGCAGACGGCGTCCGGCAGGCGCGCGAGAATGAGCGTCGCGTCAAGGATGGAGGGGTGGTTCGCGATGTAGACCGTCCCCGGCTGCAGGGCGACGCCCTCGAATCCCTCCCACTCCACATAGACGGTGCCGCTCGCGTGCAGCCATGCCCGCCACGCCTCGAACAGGCGCCGGATCGTCGCCCGGACCGCCGGCTCGTGGGAGTCCCTCCTGGGGAGCGCCATGAGTATCATGCACCCGATGTTCAGCATGAGCCCGACCGCGCCGAAGACCGCCCACGAGAGGTAATAGAGCCCAACCCGGCGGATTCGTGCGATGCGGCGTCTCAAAGGGGGCGGAAGTTCAGCCACTGGTAGGGATTGGCGCGAAGGTACTCCTCCACGCGCCGGATGAAATCCTGGAAGTGCGCCCTCGCCCTCACGAGCGCGTCGGCACGCGGCTCTCCCTCGACCGGATCGAACGCCGGCGATGCGTACACCGTCGACTGGCCCGCCGCCGCGGGCGCCGCGAATGAAAGGAGCACGGGGCGATTGAAGATGAGCGAGAGGTGGTAGATCGTAAAGGGGAACGCCCGGCGGGCCCCGAGGAACTGGAAGGACTCGCTCCTTGAGCTGTGCTCGGCGCGGTCGCACTGCAGGGCGACCGTGTCGTCGCTCGCCCCGGCCTCCTTCAGGGCGATGAGGAGCTCCCCGGGGTCATTCACCCAGACGAACTTCAGCAGGCTGCCGAAGCGCGAAGCCAGGGCGTCGGTGTCATGGGAGTTCCCGACACGCGTGCGCACCAGGCGCACCGGGCGGCGCCCCTGGCCCGCCAGCATGAATCCCGTCAGGTCCGAGTTGCCGATATGGAAGGTGCCCAGGAGGATGGGCTCCGGAAAATCGAGCCACCGTTGGAAGTCCTCGGCGCCCTGTTCCATGACGCACCGGTGGGGCAGGCCGGCGGCCACCCTGAGCCGCAGGACGAGCGCCTCGCTGACCGCGGTGAAGTGCCTGTGCACGTCGGCGGCCGTCGGCGCGCGGCCCAGGACGATGCGGAGGTATTCGCGCGAGTACATCCTCTGGCGCCGCATCACGAGAACCGCGGTCCACGCTCCGACGGACTGGACGAGCCGGAAGAGCGCGTCCGGCAGGAGGCGGTCAAGCAGGCGGATGAACCGGTACCCCCATGATGGGCCGGGGTTGCGGGTCTCGGCGCTCCCTGTCGGCATCACCGCCATTCGAGATAAAGGTGCCACCCCGGCGCTACCATGGCGTCGAGCGGCGTGCGGCCGTGCAGATGGTCGAAGAACGCGGCGAGCCCGAGGGCGCCCTCTCCCCTGCGGCGGGAGAGCCGAAGCACGGCGAGCGCACCGGTCCTGGGCTCGCGGGTCAGGCTTGCGGCGAACGCAAACGTGCGGTCGCTGGCAAGCCCGTGCTCGAGCAGCCATGTTCCCCTTTCCTCGCCGCCGCACAGGAGGACCCTTGCGCAGGGGGCGACAAGGCACGCGCGCAGGGCGTGGAAGGAGAGCAGCGGGCCCCCCGAGAGGGGCTGGAGCTCCTGCACCGGCCGCTGCCTCCCGATCATCAGCTGCTGGACCGCGCTTGGGTGTATGGACGTCTGGAAGAGCGTGGGGCTCGCGGCGGGGAAGCTGTCGATGAAGCTCTCGAGGGCGCGGCTTTCGGCGTATCCCGTCGCGTAGACAATCGCGTCACGCTCCCCGGGCCCGAGCTTCTCGAGGGCGCTGCCGACAAGCAGGCCGAGGGTGGTCATCCTGCGGGTGGCGCCGGCCGGGAAGCTCCCCTTCAGACGCTCCAGGGTCGCGCCGGGGCTCTCGCCGCCGGGGTCGTCGGTCACCACCTGGTGTAGGTATCCCTCAATCATTGCAGAGGAGGAACGCCGCGTGCGCACCGCCGAAGGCGTTGCTTGCGCACACGACGCCATCGAACGCCGCCGTCCCGAAGTTGCCGGTCGCGACGGCTTCCGACATGGGCCGCCCGGGCCCTCCGACGGTGCCGGGGGCAAGCGCGGACTTGGCCGACTCGATCGCGATCGCGAGCTCCACAAGGCCGCAGCTCCCGAGCGTGTGGCCGAGGCTCCCCTTCCAGCCGACGATCGGCGCGCCCGGGAAAGCCCGCGACGCCGCTGCGACCTCCAGCCTTCCCGCGTCCAGTGTCCCCGTGCCGTGCCCCTTGAACCACACCTTGCGCCCCTTCGCGGCGAGCACGACCCCTTCGAGGCAATGCGCGAAGCCCGAGGCGTCGGCGCGGTTGGAGGTGAAGTGGTTCATCTCGTTGTAGAGGCTCTGGCCCGCGAGTCGCCAGTCGCCGCGCCCGCGCGACAGCACGGCAAAACCGGCCCCGTCGCCAAGGCCGATTGCCCCCGAGTCGCGCTCGCGGTAGGGGGCCGGAAACTCCGCGTTGAGTATCTTCAGGGAATGGAAGCCGCCGGCGACAAAGGGGCTGAGGAAGTCGAACGAGAGGACAAGGGCCTCGTCCGCCAGGCCCGCCTCGATGACTCGGGTCGCCTGCAGGAGCCCCAGGTGCGCCGACACGCAGGCATGGGAGAGGATCGAGACGTCCGGGCCCCACCCCAGCGCGACACGGAGCAGCTCGGTGCAGCCGGGCGGCGAGCTCCAGGCGGCAAACGAAGCGTCCCCCGAGCGGCGGAGCGCGTACAGGCTGCCGATGCCGAAGTTGCTGCCCGTGACAAAAACGGGCATTTCGGGGGAGCCCCAGTCGCCCTCGGGGATCGACGCCCCGAGGCGCGTGACGGCCGCAAGCCAGCCCGGCGGCACGGTCTCGTCAAGCGTGCGGCCCGGAAGGAGAGCGAGCGGGACCGCGTCGCCCCCGTCCCGGCCAAGGACAGGCACCGCCTTCAGGGCGCACTCGCCGCGCAGCAGCGCGGCATGGGTCGCCGCGGCCTCCCCAAACGGGGTGATGCAGCCGCAGGCCGCGACGCGAACCGGTGAAAGAGAGTCGGCCATGCGGCGGTTGGGGGCGGCCAGCCCCGGTCAGGACGGAAGCCGGGACGGATCGCTGCGCTCGCGAACGTACGCCGTGAGGGTGGCCACGCTCGCGAGCGCCTTCCGGGCCTCCTCGCTGCTCGCTATCTTGATCCCGAATTCCTTTTCCAGACGCACCACAAGCTCGAGGGCGTCGATCGAATCGAGTGAAAGGCCGCCGCCGACAAGCGGCTCATTGTCGGGGATGTCGGCCGGCGCGACGTCCTCCAACCGAAGGGTGTCGACAATGAGCTGCTTCAGTCTTGCGGCGAGGGGATCGGACATGAGTGGGTATGGGGATTCTGGCCCCGATTGGCCGGGGCTTTCAACCCACAATCCGCCCTGGCGGCTGGATTGCTGCGCGGGCTAAGATGGTGCCGGGTCCTTCCGCGGCGTCCCGTTGACCTTTCGAACGATGCAGGCCCGAAGGCTCTTGATCGTGAGGGCCTGGAGGATCTCCTCGTTTGATATCGTCACCTCAAACAGGTCCTCGATGAAGAAGACGAGCTCGGCTACGGCCACGGAGTCGTAGCCAAGGTCCTCGACCAGCCGCGTCTCGTCCGTGACAGCCGGGGCGGGTCCCGCGGCGCTCGGGCGAAGGTCGATCGCGGCGGCAATCACCACGACCTCGACGGCTGCGAGGTCACCCGTGGTGCGGTAGCGCTGGTACGCCTCGATCACCTCGGCGGGGAGCCGCGCCAGCTCCGGGTTGGATGAGAATGAGGGTGGTGTCGCCATGATTGCCTCAGGTTCCCAGCGGCGCGTGCGCCGCAACCGGCGGATGGGCGGAGCGGGGGCTGAAGGCAAACCATGTCCTCCATCCCTCCCGCACCTCGAGGAGCATCCACATGAAAAGCTGCCCTATGACCCGGGGCAGAAGGCGGCGGTTGAGCTCGTAGCTGATAAACCCGAAATAGCGGCCGCTGTTGTGGCGTCCCCAGGTGCCGCGCGCCATCCTTGAACGGGCGATCGAGGCCAGGCGGCGGTTGTAGAACGCCATCAGGATTCCCGCCGCGCGCCCGCCGTTAGGGGCGAAGGGCGGGATCTCAAGGGCCGAATTCCCGCTGGCGAAGGGCCGCGACACCACCCCGAGGTAATAGCTGCCCAGGTCGAGCCTGAACGCGAGGGTCATGAGCTCGTAGTCGCCCATGTAATAGTACTTGTCGCGGTAGATCGCGTCGAACCAGCGATCATGGGAAGCGGAGAAGTTGGCATTGTGGCGCGCGATGCGCCCGGAGGCGCTCCGGCCGGAGAGGCAGCTGTCGACAAGCGATGCGGCGGCGCTCGTCGAGAAGCTTATCCAGTCCATCCCGGGCGAATAGAACGGATCCATGAACGCGGCGGCGTCCCCGACCAGCACGAATCCATCGCCGGCATACTTCGAGCAGCGGTAGGCGCAGTTGCGCCGAAAATGGACGTCCCCGTCCTGGTAGCTCGCGCCCTCCAGGAGCTCGCGGGCGGCCGGGTGCGCGACCAAGAATCCCCTAAGCCGGTCGCCCATCTTCGGCCCCTCCGGCAGCTCCGTTATCCTCTGGTCGTAGACTATGCCGACGCTCATGTCGCCCCCCTTGAGCGGGATCCACCAGGACCACCAGCCCCGGCCGCAAATATGGTTGGTCGCGGTGTAGCGCACGGCCTTCGACCGCGCGGACCATTCCGGATGGCGCTCGGCGAACTCCCGCGAATCGAGGTTCTTCACGCCGTTCCAGCGACTCCAGCAGGCGGCGATCGGATGCGCCTTGTTCGTCATCAGCCAGCCGTTCTTGCGCGCCAGGAGGGCGGCGACGCCCGACGCGTCCACGACCCAGCGGGCCCGCTCGACTCCCGTGCCCCCATCCTCGCCGGTCCACTGCACCGACTGAATCCCCCCGTCCACGAGCGTGACGTCGCGGATCCTGACCGGGCGCATCAGGTGGGCGCCCTCGGACACGGCCCTCGCCAGGACCTCCTCGTCAAGCACGGCCCGGTCCACCTGGTACCCCGGGAAGCGCACGTTGTACTTCGGGCCCGTCTCGCTGCAGTCGGCGAGACCACGTGTCTGGTCGTTGTGGAACCAGAACCTCATCCCCTGCTTCACGAGGTGGTTCTCGTTGAGGTGGTCCGTGAACCCGAGGACCCTTCCTATGAAGTAGGCGCTGGTCTCGACCGTGGATTCGCCCACGCGCCTGCCCAGCTGGTCGCTCTTCTCGATGATCAGTATCCTCCACCGGGGATTTCGCCTGCGAAGCAGAAGCGCTGTGGACGAGCCCGCGAGCGCGCCGCCTAGAATGATCACGTCCCAATTCTGCTGGTGGTCGTTATCACTCATGCCCGGGACAAATCATGCCCGCGCTCGAGTGGGGCGCGCAACCGTAATTTTCTCGCCCGGAGCTCGGGCCCTAGCACGCTTGTCCCGATGAACAGCCCATTGTTCCAGCTCTGGTCGGCCGCCGTGCAACGGGCTCCGTCGGCGGTCGCGGTCGACGACGCGTCCACCGGGAGGAGGTGGAGTCGTGCGGCGCTCGCCGCCTCGGCGGACGAGTGGGCGGGGTCATTTGCCGGGTCGGCGGGGCATTCCACACGCGTTAGATGTCTCGTCGCCATGTCGGTTCCCAACGGGGCTTCCTGGTTCCAGGTCTTTCTTGGGCTCCTGGCGTCGGGCGCCATCCCCGCCCCGATCGATCCCTCCGAGCCCGAGGAGGCGCAGGTCGCCGTGGCCGCCTCGATCGGGGCCAATTTCCTCTGGCGCGAGGGCCGCCTGCGACGGGTTTGCTTCGGAACCCCTGCCGCCTCCGCGCGGCTCCGCTCAGGCGGCGTGTGCCTGGTGAAGCTCACCAGCGGCAGCAGCGGGGCCCCGAGGGGACTGGCCGTCAGCCACTCGGAGATGGAGGCCGACGCGAGGCAGATCTGCGCCTCTATGGGGATCGGCGCAGGGGACTCGAATCTTGCGGCGATCCCGCTCGGATACTCCTACGGGCTGGGCAACATCGTCATCCCCCTCATGGCGCAGGGGACCCGGGTCATATGCCTTTCGAGCGCCCTCCCCCACGCCATCGCTGCGGACGCTCTGAAGCACCGACCCACGGTGTTCCCGGCGGTGCCACCGATCCTAAGAGCGCTCGCCGAGAGCGACGTGTCGCGCCGCTCACTCGCCAGCCTGCGCCTGGTCATTTCGGCGGGCTCGCCCCTGTCGCGGGAGGTCGCCGCGGCCTTCGCAAAGAAGTTTGGGTTGAGGATCCACGGGTTCTACGGGGCAAGCGAGACGGGCGGAATCGCCTATGACAGGACCGGCGACGCGACCCTCGAGGGCCGGAGCGTCGGAACGCCCATATCGGGAGTGCGGATTTCATTCGGGGCGGCTGGACGGTTCAGCGTCTCGAGCCCCGCCGTGATTGGGAAGGGGCGATACTCGCCCGCGGACCGCGCCGCTCTCAACAAGCTCGGAGAGCTCGTTCTGCTCGGCAGGACCGACCGCATGGTCAAGGTGGCGGGCCGGAGGGTCGACCTTGCCGAGATCGAGTCGGCGCTGAAATCGGTGCCCGGGATCCGCGATGCATTCGCCCACATGCCCGCCGGCGCGGAGGGGGCGCTTTCGGCCGCGGCGCTGACCGATCTTTCCCCGGCCGAGATCCGCCGGCTGCTTCGCCCCCGGGTCGCCTCCTGGAAGATTCCTTCGCGCATCGTCGCCCTCAGGGACTTCCCGGCGACCGCGCGCGGCAAGACGGACAGCCGAAGACTCCGTCAGATCTTGTCCGCCCCGCGCACGGCCACCTCGATCTCCACGTTGAGGGCCGAGCGGCAGATATCGGCGCCGAGATAGCTCACGCGGTCGCCAGGGACGAGCAACCTGCGGCCCATCTCAAGGGAGACGGGGGCGAGATCACCCGCATTTCTCAGAAAGACCTTGAAGTGCCTCCTGCATCGGACGCCGGATCCGAGGCGGTCGCCGAGCCCGCACGCCCTCGAGATCAGCATGAGGTTCTCGATCGTTCGGTCGAGCTGGCCCGCGGTGTCGTAGGGCGCAACGGTCTCGTGCCCGACGACGGCCGATGTCCCGGAGACGAAGACGTCGACGAAGTCGTCGCCCTCGGCCACGGTCGCCCGTGCGAAGCTGGGGGGGCGCGGTCCATGCTCGGGAGGGTACCTGTACGCCGGAACCTGAGCGGGGTTCTCGAAATGGCGGGCGGGCCGGAAGCCCGCCAGGAACACCACCGTCAGCCCGGCCTCCGCCGTCCCCACAGCGGAGGCGGCGGGCAGGCTTCTGGGAAAGTCCGTCCCGAGCGCCGACTCGAAGGCAAGGGACCTCGCCCTGCAGAAGCGGTGGTAGTTCTCGAGGCCGTCCGGGGCCCGACCGTTGATGCTCGGGACCAGGTTCCAGATCCTGTAGAGGTTGAGGCCCCTCGCGGCCCTGAGCAGCCCGGCATAGGCCCGGCTTGTCGCCTCCTCGATTCCGATTCCGGCGCCTGAGCGCGCGATGCCGACCGCGCGCCCGGCTCCCCGCCAGACGGCAAAGCCGCATTCGCCTTCGGCCGGTTCGACCGCGCCCGTGATGGTTTCGCGCGGTTCGCCGCCCAGGAGAGGAACCCCGATCCCGAGCAGCCCCTTGGAGTAGTCCCCTGGATCGCCCAGGGCAAATTCGACCGTCATGGGGCTCGACCTACGCCGACCTCGCGCCATCCGACAAGCAATTTCCGGCTTGGTCTTAGCGAACATGAGACAATACCGTGGGCAATGGAGCCTGCCGATCCCGACGTCCGCGCCACCCGAGGATGCCCCCCGCCGACGGCCAAGGGGTCCGGGCGTTCCGCCCGCGGGTCTCCGCGGCCCGCGTGAGACCCTGGATCCCGCTATTCGCAGGGTTCAAGGCGACGGGGATCGCGCTTGCCCTCTTGCACCACCCCGTGGGCGCACTGGCGGTGTTCTTCGCCCTGGACCCGTGGCTCTTCCTGCAGTTCATCCTTCCCTCGCAGCAGGCATTCGGGCCCGCCGCGACGTCGTTCGAGACGAGCCGCAGGGAGGTGTGGCTGACGATCGACGACGGGCCGGATCCCGCGAGCACGCCGCAGCTCCTTGAGCTTCTCAAGAGGCACGGCGCCAAGGCGACGTTCTTTGTCGTGGGCGAGCAGGTCAGGAGGCATCCGGACCTTGTGCGGCGGATCGTCGCCGAGGGCCACTCGGTCGCCAATCACAGCGACAGCCACCCGTCCTGGGACTTCTGGTGCGCGTCGCCTGGGCGGATAGCCTCGGAGATAGACGGGTGCGTCGCGGCGCTCCTCCTGGCCAGCGTGCCCTTCGATCGCTATTTCCGGCCGCCCGTCGGCGTCCGGAACCCGTTTCTCGATTCCCAGCTTTCCGAGCGCGGGATGGAGCTGGTCCTGTGGGGGGCCCGCGGCCGGGAGGGCGCCGGCGGCCGGCCCGAGGCTGCCCTGGCGCGGATCTCGCGCCGGATTCGGCCGGGCGCGATCCTGCTCTCCCACGAGGCGGGCCCGCGGGTGCGCCAGCGCGTGGCGTTCGATGAGCTGCTGCTCGGGCACCTTACCCGCGAGGGTTACGCCTGCGTGATTCCCCCGAGGGAGGCCCTTCGGGCGCGCGCCTAGGGACTACTCCACGCGGAGGGCGGCCTTCTGGACGTCCGCTGAGGACCTCCCGACGAGGACCTCGAAATCCCCCGGCTGGACCGTGCGGCGCATGCTCAGGTCGAAGGCCTCCAGCTTCTCGGGGCCCACCGCGAACGCGACCGTTCGCGTCTCGCCGGGATTGAGGGATATCCGCTGGAAATCCTTAAGCTCCTCGACCGGGCGCACGGGCAGGCTCACGACCGCGTGGACGTAGAGCTGGACGATCTCGTCTGCCCTGACCGTTCCGCTGTTCGTAACGTCGACCGAAACCTCCGCCGTGTCGCCGCGACCCATCTTTGCCGGCGAGACCCTCAGGTTCTTGTACTCGAAGTTCGCGTAGCTCAGCCCGAAGCCGAAGGGATAGAGCGGCGTTGAGTCGGCGAGGACGTAGCTGCGCATGCGCGACGGCTTGTGGTCGTAGAAGTCGGGAACCTGCCCTACCGATCGGGGAAACGTGACCGTCAGCTTCCCGCTCGGGCTCACCTTGCCGAACACCACGTCGGCCGCTGCCTGGCCGGTCTGCTGGCCCAGGTACCAGCACTCGACGATGGCCGGGGCGTGCTCCTGGAGGTAGTTCACGGTGAGCGGGCCGCCGTTTATCAGGAGCACGACGACGGGCTTCCCAGTGGCTAGGACGGCCGCGGCGAGCTCCCGCTGGCGTCCCACGAGGTCGAGGGTGTCCCTATCGCCGAGGTGCTCCTCGCTCCAGGCCTCCCTGCGAAGCAGCTCGTTCTCGCCCAGGACGAGGACCACGGCGTCGCTCTTCAGCGCCGTGCCCACCGCCTCGTCGATGAGCCGGCTGTCGTCGGCCCCGTCGTTAAGGACGGGGTTCTCGTTCACGAGCCAGCCCGAGGCGTGGTTGGCCGTCAGCTTGCAGCCCTCCGCGTAGAGGACCTTGAAGGAGGCTCCCGCGAAGTCTTTCATGCCCTGCAGGACGCTCACGCCCTCCATGGGAACGGCGGAGTAGCCGCCGAGGTGGATGTCGGCCGCGTTGGGCCCGATCACGGCAAGGGTCTTTATCTTGGAGGCGTCGAGCGGGAGGACTCGGTTCTCATTCTTCAGGAGGACCATGGCCTCGTCGGCCGCCTCGCGCGCGAGCGCCTTGTGCTCGTCGGTGTTGGTCACCTTTCCCGCCAGGTCGGGGTCCGTGTAGGGATGGTCGAAGAGCCCGCAAAGGAATTTGACGCGCAGGACGCCGGCAACCGCGCGGTCGATCGCGGCCATCGAGACCTTTCCCGCCTTCTCCTCGTCGGCAAGGGTTGAGAAGCAGCGGCCCTTGCCCCCGAGGTCGTAGTCCACCCCGGCCTCGATGCTCAGGATCCCGGCCTCGGCCGGGCCAGCCGCCGCGTGGTGGTCCTCGTAGACCACGTCGATGCCGCCGCCGTCGCTCATCACGAAGCCGTTGAAGCCCCACTCCGTCCGCAGGATGTCCGTCAGGAGCTTGTGGTTGACGTGGTTTGGAACCCCGTCCCACTCGTTGTACGATGCCATGAGCGAGTGCGCGTGGGCCACCTTCACGGCCATTTCGAAGGGGTAGAGGTGGTTCTCACGGAATTCCCGGTCCGAGAAGCCGAGCGGCGCGATGTTGCGGCCGCCCTCTGACTGGCCGTGCCCGGCAAAGTGCTTGAGGGTCACGGCGACGTGCGAGGGATCGATGAGCGTGCTGCGCCCCTGGAGCCCGTAGATCGCCGCCATGCCCATCCGCGAAACGAGGTAGGGATCCTCGCCATAGCACTCATCGAAGCGTCCCCACCGAGGGTCGCGGGCGAGGTCCAGCACGGGCGCCAGGACCTGCCTGACGCCGCGGGCGCTCGCCTCCTGGGCCGCGGCGGTGAAGACCCGCTCGAGGAGAGCGGGGTCCCACGTGCACCCGAGCGCGATGGCCGCCGGGAAGCTGGTCGCCCCCGCGGCCATGTAGCCGTGCACGGCCTCGGAGAAGGCGAAGACCGGGATGCCGAGGCTCGTCTTCTCGAGCATGTACTTCTGGACCGAGTTCAGGCGCACGACCCGCTCGCGAGGATTGTGGGCGAAGCGGTCCCCAACGGTGCCGGCCCAGACCGAGCCGGCGCCGTTGCGGAGCGCCTCAGCGTCGGTGCCCGCTACGAAGTTGTTCTGATCGTCGAAGGCGTGGGGGTCCTTTGTGCGGAACCCTTGGAGCTGGGCGACCTTCTCCTCCAGGGTCATCCGCTGGAGGAGGTCCGCCAGCCGCGCCTCGATCGGCATCGTGGCATCCCTGTAGGGCGGAGGCGTTTGCGAGATCAGCGGCGTCGCTATGAGCACGAGTGACAGGACGGAGAGGCGGGTGTTTCGGTGCATGGGGTTTGGGGTCAAGAAAGCTGTTTCCCTACTGGGTCTCGTCCTCGCGCATCTTGAAGGTCATCTGGACCGTCTCGCTGCGCCCGTCCGGACGCGGCCCGATCGAGCGCGTGCGCTCGCACGCCTCGATCACCGAGCGGTCGAACTCGTGGTTGCCCGAGGCCGAGACGATCCGGAAATGGGAAAGCGAGCCGTCGGCCGCCACGAAGAACTCCAGGCGGGCCTCGAGCGTGTCGCTCACGCCCTCGGGCGGCGTGTGGTTCTCCTTGATCCGGGACTTCAGGAGGGAGAAGTACGCGTCGAGCTCGCTGCCCTCCTCCCTCGTGAGGGCCCTGCCCCCGGCGCCGCCGACCTTGTTCGCCGTGGAGCCCCCGATCACCCCCTCGCGGATTCCCTCGGCGTCGATGCGCGCGGCCTTGCTCGCCTTGGCCTCGGCCTGCTTGCGCGCGAGCTCCTCCTTCTTCAGCTCGGCCTCCTCCTGCTTCTTGTACTGGTCCTCCAAGCGCTTCTTGCGCCGGGTCTCGACACGGTTGAGGCTCTTCACGAGGTCCACGGGCTTCGCGGGGGCCGTTGCGGCCGGCTTCGCCGGCGCCTTGGGCGCCGCCTCGGCCGGGGCCGCCTGGATCGGCGCCGGCTGGGGCTTCTCGGCGGGGGCAACGGGAGCCGCCTGCAGCTTGATTCCTCCGGGGCTTCCCAACGCGGGCGCCTCCCTGGCCGCGTAGTTGTCGCCCACTCCCGCGACCAGCTCGAGGATCTTTGGGGAGTCCTGGACCACGCTGCTTGCCGCGTAGCTGAAGAAGCCGATGAGCATCACCACGGCCCCGTGCAAGAGGACAGACATGCCGTAGGCGCCGGGAGACTGCGCGCTCATTTTGAAATACTCTGGGTGTCGAACGTGAACTTGAGGAGATTGGCCTTCTTCAGCTCGTCCATCAGCGCGACGATCTTCTCGTAGGGCACGTGCGCGTCCCCGCGTATGCGCACGACGGGCGGCTTTGACTCCGTGGCGTAGAGCCTCAGGCGGCTCCTCAGTTCGGCCAGTCCGACGGGCGTCGTCCGCTCGTCGAGGTACGTGTTGCCCTTCGCATCGATGGAGATCGCGACATAGTGCAGGCTCTTGTCGGGCTTCTGCTGGACGCTCTTGGACTCCGAGGGAAGGGTCACCGGGATCGTCTGCTCCTGGTTGATGAGGGGCGTGGCGATCATGAAGATGATCAGGAGCGTGAACCCGAGGTCGATCAGGTTGGTGACGTTCATCTCCGCTATGGGGTGCGACTGACGGGGGCGCCTGAAGGTCCTTGCCATGGGGGTGCTTTACGGCCGGCCGGTCACGTCGACTCGAGCTCGATGCGATCGGCGAGCGAGCTCGCGTAGTTCTCCAGCTCCGTGATGAGCCTCTTTGTGTTCGCGAAGAGCATATTGTAGCCGAACAGGGACGGAATGGCCACCAGCAGCCCCGAGATCGTCGTCAGGAGCGCGGCCGAGACGCCGGGAGCGAGAGTCTGGATGCTCGCCGTCTGCTGCACCGAGACGGCGCTGAAGGCGGTCATCACGCCCCAGACGGTCCCGAGGAGCCCGAGAAACGGGGCCCCGGAGACGATCGACGCGAGGAAGACCATGTTCGACTCGTAGCGGAGCATCTGGCGCGCAAGGGCCCTCTGGAGCGCGTTCTCCGCGTGTTCCAGGCGGAACCGCAGCGAGTCCATGCCCTTCTCCTTGCCTATCGAGGCCGCCTTCCAGTAGGCCTCCACGGCGTCGCTGAACAGGTCGGCATAGGGTATGTCGCGGCGCTCGCGCAGGGACTCCGGAAGGTCCAGCAGGTTCTTCTGGTCGCGCAGGTGCCGCTCGAATGCGAGGTTGAGGCGCCGAAGCGTGTTCAGCTCGTTGCGCTTGCCGAGCATGACGGCCCAGGCGATCACGCTGAACACGGCGAGGCCTCCGGTGATGACCTGGCCGACCGGATCGCAGTGCTGGAAAACCTCGATAATGTTGGCCGACGCGAGGAGGGGGGCGAAATGCACGGGCATGGCGCGATCGTTGGATGATTTTCGGGGTTCGTCCAATGGAATTCAAAGCTTCCTCGCCAAAGGCCGCGAATTTCCCCAACCTCCTCGTTCAATGGCTCTGAAGGCAAAGCACACCGGCAAACTCATTTCATTCGAGGGCTCCGAAGGGAGCGGCAAGACCTCGCAGATCGCGCGCCTCGCCGGGCGCCTTCAGAAGATGAAACGCGACGTGATTACCGTGCGCGAGCCGGGCGGCACCGAGATCGGCGAGCAGATCCGCAATATCATCGTCCACAACTCGAAGGGGGACGAGATGTGCCCGGAGACCGAGCTTCTGCTCTTCGCCGCATCGCGGGCCCAGCTCGTGCGCGAGATCATCGTGCCGGCGCTCATGCGCGGCGCGATCGTGATCAGCGACCGGTACCTCGACTCCTCGACCGTTTACCAGGGCGTTGGCCGCAACCTAGCCGCCGACCCGGTCAACCAGATCAACCGCTTTGCGGTGGGCAACGTCATGCCGGACTTGACGATTGTGATCGACGTACCGACCACGGTGGGGCTCGCCCGAATCCACCAGCGGGCCTCGGACCTCCCGGACCGCATGGAGCGCGAGAACATCAGCTTCTACAACAAGATCCGCGAGGGTTACCTCGTGCTCGCCAAGGGGATGCCGTCCCGCTTCGTCGTCGTGGACGGCTCCAAGGACGAGGCGACGACGGAGAAGAGGATCTGGGAGGCCGTGAAGCCCCGGATCACCGGATGACCTCGGGCGCGGTCCCATGGCCGCCCGCGCTTGCGGGCACCCCCGCGGTCGAGGTGATCGAGCGCGCGATCGGGCGCGGGCGCCTCCCGCACAGCCTTCTGATGGCCGGCGACGACCAGGAGGGCCTTTCGGCGGCCGGCCTCGCGCTGGCCGACAGGCTGCTCAGCTGGGGATCGCCCGGGCCGTCGCCCTACCCCCTCGACAGGCATCCGGATTGCTTCCAGGTGCGTCCCTCGGGGAAGTCGCGCTCGATCACCGCGGGCGCCGTGCGCGAGCTTGTCGGGCGCATCAATGTTTCGTCGAGCGTGTCCAGGCACAAGGTCGCGATCTTCCACGACGCGGACCGCATGAACCCGGCGGCCGCGAACATCCTGCTCAAGACGCTCGAGGAGCCGCCCGAGGCGACGACGATACTCCTGCTCACGTCGAGGCCGCACGCCCTTCTGCCGACGATTCGCAGCCGTGTCCTGCACTTCCGCTTTCCGGGGATGGCCTCGGCGGTGCGGGTCGAGGGATGGGAGGCGTGGTTGGGGGACTACCGCGCCTGGCTCCGGCGCCTTGGCCAGGGTGTCGCGGCGGGACGCGCGGCCGCGGACGGGATCTTCACGCTCTACGGGCTTGTGGCCAGGTATGCCGCGATGCTGGAGAAGGCCTCGGCCGCAGAGGGCGTTCGCCGGAAGGAGACTCTTTCAGAGGCGCTTGATGACGAGGAGCTTGCAGCCATAGAGACCGAGATCGCCGTCGGCCTGCGGCTCCGGATGTTTGCCGGGATCGAGGAGGCCACGAGCGCGCACGCACTGGAACTGCTCAAGGCCGGCGATGCGGGCGCCCGGCGCCTCCTGACGGCCTCGGTCGACAGCCTCGAGCGCGCGGCAGGGCTCCTGCGCGTCAACCTCAACGATTCGGCCGCGCTCGAGGATTTTCTCCTGGCTTCGCTTCGGATCTGGACGAAGCGCTCAGCATAGCCGCG
>Ga0265318_10000744_pt1 | contig 21753 bp, 13 predicted proteins | sample 4821metaG_FD_192431 | JGI IMG/M metagenome (GOLD analysis project Ga0265318, IMG submission 192431) | Rhizosphere microbial communities from Carex aquatilis grown in University of Washington, Seatle, WA, United States - 4-8-21 metaG | ecosystem: Host-associated > Plants > Roots > Rhizosphere >... | reverse complement strand
TGAAATTCGCCGGTGCTCGCAGTACGCTCTGATCCATCTGCGCTTGCCTTAAGCTGGTCGGGCCTGCCAGCCAATCATTCTAGCCACAACTCACCGCAGGGACTGTTACAGGGGGTCAGCGCGATTACGGGGGGGGTGGCAGCGCGATTACAGGGGGCCAGCGCGATACAGTGCCCCGAGCGGCACCGGGCGGCGGGCGCCAGTGACCGAGGGCAGGTTTCCGGCGAGACCCTCGACGCAGCGATACGCCAGCCACGCAAAGCCGGCGGCCTCGACATGCTCGGGCGCGAGCCCAAAGTCGGCGGTGGTTCGTACCTGCGTGCCAGGCAGCGCCTGACTGAGCCGGCTCATCAGGTCGTCATTGAACGCGCCGCCGCCGCAGACGAACAGCCGCCGCACGTTGCCGCCGTGCTGGAGCAGCGATCCGGCGATGCTGCGGGCGGTGAGCTCCGACAGCGTGGCCTGCACGTCGGCGGATGCGCGCTCGGTGCCGACGAGCGCGCGCTCCAGCCACAGGTCGCTGAAGGTCTCGCGCCCGGTGCTCTTGGGCGCCGGGCGCGAGAAATACGGATCATCCAGCAGCGCCGCGAGCAGCGGCTGGTCCACGCGGCCGCTGCGAGCCCAGGCGCCGCGCAGATCACAAGCTTGGTTCAGGTGTCGGCGGGCCCAGGCGTCCAGCAGGCAATTGCCCGGACCGGTATCGAAGCCGAGCACGTCACCAGCCTCCGGCAGCAGCGTCAGGTTGGCGATGCCGCCGATGTTGACCACCGCGCGGGTCTCGCCGACACCGGTGAACGCGGCAGCATGGAAGGCCGGCATCAACGGCGCGCCCTGACCGCCGGCGGCAATGTCGCGGCGGCGGAAGTCGGCGACCACATCGATCCCGGCCCGCTCGGCGATTACGTTCGGGTCCCCGATCTGCAGCGTGAAGGGCGCGCTACCCTGCGGATGGTGGAGCACGGTCTGGCCATGACTGCCGATGGCGCGCACCTGGGTCAACGCGACACCTGCGCTCTCGAGCAGACGCAGCGCGGACCGGGCGAATTCCTCGCCCACACTCGTGTCGAGACTGCCGTATTCGGTCAAACCGATGCGCTCGTAGTCTTCAGCCGCGCGGCGCAGCCTTACGCGTAGCGCATCCGGCCAGTCATAGCCATCCGCGGCCACGAGGCGCATGCCCGCCGGACCGACATCGAGCAGTGCGGCATCGATGCTGTCCATGCTGGTGCCCGAGATCAGGCCGAGGTAAAGGCTCATTCAGGGCACGGAGCGCGAGGCCACACGCAGCGGCGCGCTGATGTGCAATTGCTGCAGCAGCGGTGCGCTGGCGCGTTCGAAATCCGCCCGCAAGCCCGGGTCGATGGGGCGCGCGTCCGGCAGCCTGACCTTCTGGGGGTCGACGAAGCGTCCGTCGACGTGGAATTCGTAGTGCAGGTGCGGTCCGGTGGCGAGCCCGGTCATCCCGACGTAGCCGATGGTCTGGCCGCGTGTGACGCGCGTGCCCGGCTTGAGCGCAGCGAAGCGCGACAGGTGGCCGTAGACGGTCACGAATCCGCCCCCATGGTCGATCTCGACCACGTTGCCGTAACCGCCCTTCTGGCCGCGGAAGCGGATGCGGCCGTCACCGGCGGCATAGACCTGCGTGCCGAGCGGCGCCGCGTAGTCGGTGCCTTCGTGCGCGCGAATCGTATTGAGGATCGGGTGCAGACGTGCGTGTGAGAATGAAGAACTGACGCGCCTGAACTCCAGCGGCGCGCGCAGGAATTCTTTCTCTATGCTGCGACCGTCGGGAGCGAAATAGCGCGCAACGCCGTCCGGGCCGACGTAGCGCACGGCGACGTATTCGTGGCCCTGGTTCACGAAGCGCGCTGCCAGCACCTCGCCGTCGCGGACGTACTGGCCAGACTGGTTCAGGCGCTCGTACTCCACCTCGAACTGGTCTCCGGCGCGCAGCCCGAGCATGAAATCTATATTGGTGGCGAAGATCTTCGCGACCTTGAGCACGGTAGCGTCGGCGAGCCCGGCCGCGTTGGCCGCCTCGAACAGCGAGGAGTCGATCACGCCACGAGCCACCGTGGTCTGCGCCTGGACGGGCCGGTCCCGCAGCTGTGCCTCGAAACCCGCATCGGTGCGCCGGACCTCGAGCTCCTGCGTCAGCGAGACCTGCCGCGCGAGTCCGATCAGATCGCCGTCACGGTGCATGAACGTGAGCTGCTCGCCGGGCCGGAGGTGGTCCAGCAGCGCGCGCGCATCGGCCAGTGCGCGGATGTCCGCGAGGTCGCGCAGCTTGAGCTGCAGCCGCCGGAAAATGTGATCGAGCGTGTCATTGCGCTGCACGATGACATCGATGGTGGCCAGTCCCGGCAGCGCGAGTGAGCGCAGGTCGGCCAGACTCGCCGCAATCGGCGCCGCTTCCTCGTGGACCGCGAACCTCATCTGCCCTGGCTGCGGCATATGGAGCGTCGTCTCGCGTGCTGCCTGCAGCGCGGCAGCTGATACCAGCAGGCAGGCCAGCAGCCGTACCACGCGTTGCGCCCCCGGGACGGGGCCGCGGGCCTTCTGGGCGAGGACGGGGGCCATGGACAGTGCGGTTACGCCTTGGGGCCGCTACGCGGCCAGCTGCCGGACCCTACCTTGGGCCAGAGCTGCCGGTCAACGGTATCACGACCACATCCTGCTAGAGTTGCCAGCCGGCTCACACTCGATGAGCGGCCACGGGTCTGCAGCGATGAATGACACGGCAGTTGAAGGGCAGATGGCGGAGCTGGCGCGCGGTACCCAGGACCTGCTGGTGCCGGCAGACCTGGCGCGCAAGCTCGCACGCGGCCGGCCCCTGAAGGTCAAGGCCGGGTTCGACCCGACCGCGCCGGACCTGCATCTGGGGCACACCGTGCTCATCAACAAGATGCGCGCGTTCCAGCAGTTCGGCCACGAAGTGATCTTCCTGATCGGCGACTTCACAGGCCTGATCGGCGATCCCACCGGCCGTAATGCGACCCGTCCGCGCCTCACGCCCGAAGAGGTGCAGTCCAACGCCCGGACCTACGAGCAGCAGATCTTCCGCATCCTTGACCGTGAACGCACGCGAGTGGATTTCAATTCGCGATGGTTCGGCAGCATGGGTGCCGGCGGACTGATCGAGATCGCGGCCCGCCATACGGTCGCCCGGATGCTCGAACGCGATGACTTCAACAAGCGCTATCGCGCAGGCCAGCCGATAGCGCTACACGAGTTCCTGTATCCGCTGGTGCAGGGCTATGACTCGGTGGCGCTCGGGGCCGACGTCGAGCTCGGTGGCACCGACCAGCGCTTCAACCTGCTCGTCGGGCGGCAGCTGCAGGAGCAGTATGGCCAGGAACCGCAGGTGGTCATCACGATGCCGCTGCTCGAGGGTCTCGATGGGGTGAACAAGATGTCGAAGTCCCTCGGCAACTACATCGCGATCAACGACCCTGCAGACCAGATGTTCGGCAAGCTGATGTCGATCTCCGATGCGCTGATGTGGCGCTATTTCGAGCTGCTCAGCTTCCGGCCGCTGCCTGAACTGGCGCTGTTGCGCCGCAGCGTGGACGAGGGACGCAACCCGCGTGACGTCAAGTTCGAGCTGGCGCGCGAGCTGGTCGCGCGATTCCACGACGTCAAAGCCGCGGAGCGTGCTCAAGCCGATTTCACCGCCCGTTTTGCCCACAAGACGCTGCCACAGGACCTGCCGGAGGTGCCGGTGTACGTGGCCCAGGGTGAGCAGGACGTCTCGCTGGGTACGGCCCTCGCGGCGGGCACCGGACTGGTCGCGAGCGGATCGGAGGCCCGGCGCAAGATCGCCGAGGGCGCGGTGCGTATCGACGGCGAGAAGGTCATGGATGCTGCGTTGCGGTTAAGTGTGGGAGCGAGCCATATCCTGCAGGTGGGCCCGCGTCGCTTCGCGCGCATACTCGTGAAGAAAAATTGAATAAAGTCATTTGTTTACGTTGACTGAAAATAAAGACAAATAAATCTTTGCAATCCGTTGACAGGGGCGTCTCGGGCCCTATAATGCGCGCCCTCACGCCTGCGCTGACCCGCGCTTCCAGCGGGTAGCAGACGTTGCGGGCGTTGAGTCTTAAGTCGGGATGAGTGCTTATGTTGACGGGAAGGGCCTCAGGGCTATACTTCCCGGCCCTTTCCTTCGGCCCTCGCGCCGTGGGTGCTGTTTAACAATTTGGCAGGTAATTTGTGTGGGGACTCGCGTCGATACGTCCTTTGGATGTCATTGACCGAGTGACCAAAAGTCCAGCAATGGGCCTTTGGATACACTCATCACTTGAAGCTCAAAAAACTTAAGTGAAGAGTTTGATCCTGGCTCAGATTGAACGCTGGCGGCGTGCCTAACACATGCAAGTCGAGCGGTAACGCGGGAGCAATCCTGGCGACGAGCGGCGAACGGGTGAGTAATGCTTCGGAATCTGCCCAGTAGTGGGGAATAACCAATCGAAAGGTTGGCTAATGCCGCATACGACCTATGGGTGAAAGCGGGGGATCGTAAGACCTCGCGCTATTGGATGAGCCGAAGTCGGATTAGCTAGTTGGTAGGGTAACGGCCTACCAAGGCGACAATCCGTAGCTGGTCTGAGAGGACGACCAGCCACACTGGGACTGAGACACGGCCCAGACTCCTACGGGAGGCAGCAGTGGGGAATATTGGACAATGGGGGCAACCCTGATCCAGCGACGCCGCGTGTGTGAAGAAGGCCTGCGGGTTGTAAAGCACTTTTAGTGGGGATGAAAAGCTCAGGGCTAATACCTCTGGGTCTTGACCTAACCCAAAGAAAAAGCACCGGCTAACTCTGTGCCAGCAGCCGCGGTAATACAGAGGGTGCGAGCGTTAATCGGAATTACTGGGCGTAAAGCGTGCGCAGACGGTTTCGTAAGTCGGGTGTGAAATCCCCGGGCTCAACCTGGGAATTGCATTCGAGACTGCGAGGCTAGGGTGCGGAAGAGGGAAGCGGAATTTCCGGTGTAGCGGTGAAATGCGTAGATATCGGAAGGAACATCAGTGGCGAAAGCGGCTTCCTGGTCCAGCACCGACGTTCAGGCACGAAAGCGTGGGGAGCAAACAGGATTAGATACCCTGGTAGTCCACGCCATAAACGATGAGAACTAGACGTTGAGAGGGTAAGCCTCCCAGTGTCGCAGCTAACGCGCTAAGTTCTCCGCCTGGGGAGTACGGCCGCAAGGTTGAAACTCAAAGGAATTGACGGGGACCCGCACAAGCGGTGGAGCATGTGGTTTAATTCGATGCAACGCGAAGAACCTTACCCGGCCTTGACATCTATGGAATCCTGCAGAGATGTGGGAGTGCCTTCGGGAGCCATAAGACAGGTGCTGCATGGCTGTCGTCAGCTCGTGTCGTGAGATGTTGGGTTAAGTCCCGCAACGAGCGCAACCCTTGTCCTTAGTTGCCATCATTCAGTTGGGAACTCTAAGGAGACCGCCGGTGACAAACCGGAGGAAGGTGGGGATGACGTCAAGTCATCATGGCCTTTATGGCCGGGGCTACACACGTGCTACAATGGCAGGTACAGAGGGACGCCAACGCGCGAGCGGGAGCCAATCCCAGAAATCCTGTCGTAGTCCGGATCGGAGTCTGCAACTCGACTCTGTGAAGTCGGAATCGCTAGTAATCGCAGATCAGCATTGCTGCGGTGAATACGTTCCCGGGTCTTGTACACACCGCCCGTCACACCATGGGAGTTGACTGCACCAGAAGCAGGTAGCCTAACCGCAAGGATGGCGCCTACCACGGTGTGGTCAATGACTGGGGTGAAGTCGTAACAAGGTAGCCGTACGGGAACGTGCGGCTGGATCACCTCCTTTCAGAGACCAACATCCGAAAGACAAGTTGGCGCGAGTTCCCACGCAAATTACCTGCCTCGATTCCTGAAGGTAGCGGCCCCGACCGAAGCTCCCTTAAGTTTCTGGCGCTGTGAGAGATGGGCTGCAGATTTGGGTCTGTAGCTCAGTTAGTTAGAGCGCACCCCTGATAAGGGTGAGGTCGGAGGTGCAACTCCTCCCAGACCCACCATTCGAGAGGGGCCATAGCTCAGCTGGGAGAGCGCCTGCTTTGCAAGCAGGAGGTCGCCGGTTCGATCCCGGCTGGCTCCACCAGCTCCCCCGGCCGCCGCCACCTGTCAGGAAGCGCACGAGTGCGATGTCGAGATTGTTCTTTGCGTCCGCAAGGACCTCCTGAAGAGCAATCTTCCGATCGCACGGTCACTCAAGAAGCCGTGCTGCTCTTTAACAATCCGGAAAATTCTTTGTTTTGACGCTAAGTTTTCAAGCGAGTTGTTTTGTTGATTGCTTGAAAATGTCGCGTTCGCATGTATGTGAGAAATCAGCTCCATATCCCCAGACTCCTTGGGGTTATATGGTCAAGTGAATAAGCGCATATGGTGGATGCCTTGGCGGTAGAAGGCGATGAAGGACGTGGTAGCCTGCGAAAAGCGTCGGCGAGCTGGCAAACAAGCTTCGACCCGGCGATGTCCGAATGGGGAAACCCAGAGCTTCGGCTCTATCTGCAGCTGAATACATAGGCTGCAGAAGCAAACCCGGTGAATTGAAACATCTCAGTAACCGGAGGAACAGAAATCAACCGAGATTCCCTTAGTAGTGGCGAGCGAACGGGGATCAGCCCAGTCGTGGTAATCCGAAGAGGTCTAGTCGAACAGTCTGGAAAGTCTGGCCATAGCAGGTGATAGCCCTGTAGACGAAAGACCGAATCGGTGAGCGACAAAGAGTAGGGCGGGACACGTGCAATCCTGTCTGAACATCGGGGGACCATCCTCGAAGGCTAAATACTCTCTACCGACCGATAGTGAACCAGTACCGTGAGGGAAAGGCGAAAAGAACCCCGGTGAGGGGAGTGAAATAGAACCTGAAACCGTATGCGTACAAGCAGTCGGAGCCCCGCAAGGGGTGACGGCGTACCTTTTGTATAATGGGTCAGCGAGTTATTTTCAGTGGCAAGGCTAACCGGATAGGGGAGCCGTAGGGAAACCGAGTCTTAAATGGGCGCCACAGTCGCTGGGAATAGACCCGAAGCCAGTCGATCTATCCATGTCCAGGGTGAAGGCAGGGTAACACCTGCTGGAGGCCCGAACGAACCACTGTTGCAATAGTGCGTCGATGAGGTGTGGATAGGAGTGAAAGGCTAATCAAGGCTGGCGATAGCTGGTTCTCCCCGAAAGCTATTTAGGTAGTGCCTCGGATCATTACTCGAGGGGGTAGAGCACTGTTTAGAGAAGGGGGCCATCTCGGCCTACCAACCCTATGCAAACTCCGAATACCTCGAAGTACAGTCCGGGAGACACACAGCGGGTGCTAACGTCCGTTGTGAAAAGGGAAAAAACCCAGACCATCAGCTAAGGTCCCAAAATTTCGGCTAAGTGGTAAACGATGTGAGAAGGCATAGACAGCCAGGAGGTTGGCTTAGAAGCAGCCATCCTTTAAAGAAAGCGTAATAGCTCACTGGTCTAGTCGGCTCGCGCGGAAGATTTAACGGGGCTCAAGCCGAGTACCGAAGCTATGGGTGTGCAGCAATGCACGCGGTAGGGGAGCGTTCCGTACGCCTGTGAAGGTGTGCTGTGAGGCATGCTGGAGGTATCGGAAGTGCGAATGCTGACATGAGTAACGTTAAAGCGGGTGAAAAACCCGCTCGCCGTAAACCCAAGGTTTCCTGAGCCACGTTAATCGGCTGAGGGTGAGTCGGTTCCTAAGGCGAGACCGAAAGGTGTAGTCGATGGAAAGCAGGTTAATATTCCTGCACCGGCGATCATTGCGATGGGGTGACGGAGAAGGCTAGATCAGCGGCAGCAGTGCCGTCCAAGGCCGTAGGTGTCTCTTCCTGGTAAATCCGGAGGGGAGTTATCACCGAGAACTGAGTGCGAGGAGACTTCGGTCTCCGAAGTGATTGATGCCACGCTTCCAGGAAAAGCCTCTAAGCTTCAGATGATCGACGACCGTACCGCAAACCGACACTGGTGGGTGGGGAGATAATCTCCCAAGGCGCTTGAGAGAACTCGGGTTAAGGAACTCTGCAAATTGATACCGTAACTTCGGAAGAAGGTATGCCTCCCAGGGTGAGTGGACTTGCTCCATGAGCTCAGAGAGGCCGCAGGTAATCGGTGGCTGCGACTGTTTACCAAAAACACAGGACTCTGCTAACACGTAAGTGGATGTATAGGGTCTGACGCCTGCCCGGTGCCGGAAGGTTAATTGATGGGGTCAGCCGCAAGGCGAAGCTCCTGATCGAAGCCCCGGTAAACGGCGGCCGTAACTATAGAGAGAAAGCAGTGCAGAGTTGTTGATGACCGAAATTGTAGTTACGTAAATAAACTTGGCTATATGCTGGAAACTCCGAGAATCCTCTGGTACTCGCCGCGCAAGCGGCAGTGAAAATCCACGAGGTGCGGACAATCAGCAGGAAAGGCTCTCGGCAATGCTAGATGCATCGCAGGTCCCGGAGCGAATCGGCAGCTACTTGGCTGGTTTCACCGACGGTGAAGGCAGCTTTAATGTGTCGTTCCGCAAACGCCGTGATTACGCGATGCCGTGGAAAGTATCTCTGTGCTTCAACGTGTCTCAGAAGGATCAGGCCGTCCTGACCCTCTTTCTGCGATACCTGGGGTGCGGAACCATGCGATCCCGGCCTGATGGCGTCTGGTATTACGAAGTCAATACGCTCACCGCAATCGTCGAGAATGTGATTCCGTTCTTCGAGCAGTTCGGCTTTCTGTCTGAAAAGAAGCAACGTGATTTTGCGAAGTTCAAGCAAATCGCGGCGCTGATTCAGGATGGACGGCACCTGACAAGGGACGGCATCGAACAGATTCTCGCGATACGTCGTGACATGAACGACGGCGGTGCGATGAGACGGAAGTATTCAGACCGCTCGATCACCGGGCTGTTTGAACCGGGAGAATCCTCAGAGACTGTACGCCGAGCCACGGAAGACCGCATTCCGATGGATGATACAGTCCGATCTGCATAGCGATATGCAGGAAATCATCGGGTCCGAAGCCTGGTGATTTCGCGACCAGCGCAAGGGTGCGCTGATCGAAACATAATGAACGGTCCTAAGGTGGAATCGCTGCCTTAGTAAAATTTGGCTATATGCTGGAATAACTGTGTATCCGGTGGTACCACGCAGGTGGTGACAATCCATCCGGTGCAGTCAATCAGCAGGAAAGACTGATCCGTGCATCAGTATCCTCAGAGACTACATGCCAAACGCCCGCGAACGCGGGTGAAGATATAGTCCGATCTGCATGGCGACATGCAGGGTGAGCGCAACACTCACTGGCTTCGCGATGAGCGAAGTAACTGCCAGAGCGAAATTCCTTGTCGGGTAAGTTCCGACCTGCACGAATGGCGTAACGCTGGCCACACTGTCTCGACCCGAGACTCAGTGAAGTTGAAATCGCTGTGAAGATGCGGCGTAGCTGCGGAAAGACGGAAAGACCCCGTGAACCTTTACTACAGCTTTACACTGAACTTTGACCTTGTTTGTGTAGGATAGGTGGGAGCCTATGAAGTGGGGGCGCTAGCTCTCATGGAGGCAACGTTGAAATACCACCCTGATAAGTTCGGAGTTCTAACCTTGGCCCGTAATCCGGGTCGGGAACAATGTATGGTGGGTAGTTTGACTGGGGCGGTCTCCTCCCAAAGAGTAACGGAGGAGTGCAAAGGTACGCTCAGCGCGGTCGGTCATCGCGCACAGAGTGCAATGGCATAAGCGTGCTTAACTGCGAGACGTACATGTCGAGCAGATGCGAAAGCAGGTCATAGTGATCCGGTGGTTCTGTATGGAAGGGCCATCGCTCAACGGATAAAAGGTACTCCGGGGATAACAGGCTTATTCCTCCCAAGAGTCCACATCGACGGAGGAGTTTGGCACCTCGATGTCGGCTCATCACATCCTGGGGCTGTAGCAGGTCCCAAGGGTTCGGCTGTTCGCCGATTAAAGTGGTACGCGAGCTGGGTTCAAAACGTCGTGAGACAGTTTGGTCCCTATCTTCCGTAGCCGTTGGAGATTTGAGGGTGAGCTGTCCTTAGTACGAGAGGACCGGGATGGACGCACCTCTGGTGTTCCGGTTGTCACGCCAGTGGCACTGCCGGGTAGCTATGTGCGGACGGGATAACCGCTGAAAGCATCTAAGCGGGAAGCCCCCCCCAAGACTAGATCTCCCTGGGAGCTCGACTCCCCTAAAGGGCCCACGAAGACTACGTGGTTGATAGGCCGGGTGTGTACGCGCAGTAATGCGCTCAGCTAACCGGTACTAATTGCCCGTGAGACTTGACCATATAACCTCAAGGCGTTTGTTTGTTGCCTTAGAGGGTTGATGCATGGAGCTGATCGCTCCGGACTTCAGCGGTCCGGTGTGCATTGGCGAACGCGACAAGCGTCGAAGCAAAGAGTTTTTCCGGTTTGCCTGGCGGCCATAGCGAGCGGGAACCACCCGATCCCATTCCGAACTCGGAAGTGAAAACGCTCTGCGCCGATGGTAGTGTGGCCGCAAGCCATGCCAGAGTAGGTCACTGCCAGGCTTCTCATCCCAAAGCCCCGATGCTCGAGAGAGTGTCGGGGCTTTATTTTTGCCGCCCGCATGGCTCCCCGACGCGGTACGCTATTGCCCAGAAGCAAACGGGGAATCGCCAGATGCCAGAAGAAGCCGTGTCCCTCGTCGCCGAGCCCAAGGCGAATTCGGCGAACGCGTTCGACCTGCGACGTGTAGGCGCGAATCCGGACTACTGGTATCCGCTCGCATGGTCCACGGACCTGAAGACCGGGCACACGCTCGGGCGCAGCTTCGCCGGCGAGCCCATCGTGCTCTGGCGCGGCCAGAGCGGACAGGTGCATGCGATGGAGGACCGCTGCGCGCATCGACAGGTGCCGTTGCACCTCGGGGTCGTCGCGGGCGAGCAGCTCAAATGCCACTACCATGGCTGGACCTACGACTGCAGCGGCAAGTGCGTGAGCGTGCCCTACCTCGGCAAGGAGCGTCTCCCGAATGGCGTGCGCCCCTATCCTGCGCGCGAGGTCGATGGATTGATCTTCGTTTTCCCCGGCGACCCGGCGCTGGCGGAAAGCCGGCTGCCTGCCGCGCTCGGCTCGTCCCAGCGCCGCGATTACAAGACCCGACGGCTCAACCGCGAGGTCGCGTGCCACTACACCTTCATGCACGAGAACCTGTTCGACATGAACCATCAGTTCATGCACCGCCGGCACATGGGTTCGATCACGGCGAACTGCATCGGACGCGCGCATGGCGAGCGCTGGGCCCAGGTGGAATACAGCTTCAGCCGAACTGCCGGCCGGCAATCAATGGGGGAGCAGGTCATCGTCGATCTGATGCGCAAGCGCGGGCAGGCGAAGAAGGACTTTTCCGATCACATGCGAATTCGCACGGACTATCCCTCGCAGAGCCTGAAAGTCTGGGTGGGTAGGGACATCCAGGAGTCATCCGATCCGGTGCTCGACGTCTGGCTCTGCTATACGCCGCTCGACGTAACGCAGCGCACCAATCGCACCTTTGGTTATCTGTCGGTCAAGAAGCCGCGGATCCCCGGACTGATCCACGCGGTGTGGCCTTTCGTTACCTGGTTCACCGAAAATATCTTCCAGGAAGACCGCGATATCGTGGAATTCGAGCAGCGGGCCTACGACGCCCAGGGCACGGACTGGAACAATGAGGTATTCCCGGCGCTGCGGGATCTGCGCGGTGTGCTCGCGGCATGCGGCACCCCGATGACCTGACTCGCATGGCGCAGCGCACGCAAAGCGCTGTCAGACACTGCCGGCTTCGAGGCGGCCAATCCTCCTACACCATTGCCCGTAGGCTTCATTCAGGAAAAGCGGTATATACGGGACTTCAGGGCGCTCCGTAGGCTCTGGGTCCGTCACACGGGAGTCACCGGGTCCTCCGCTCCCTAAATATGCTCACCACACCGCCCGAACTCGCTCGTAGCACGCTGGACGCGGCGCCCGATGCGATGATCATCATTGACCGGGCCGGGATCGTGCGCTTCGCGAACCGCCAGGTCAGCGCGCTATTCGGGCATTCCCACGACGAAATCATCGGCCAGGGCATCGAGCAGCTGATGCCGGAGCGCTTCCGCGCGCGGCACGCCGGTCATCGCAACAGCTATGTGGACAGCCTGCGCATACGGCCGATGGGCCCCGGATTGGAACTGTTCGGACGGCGGCGCGACGGCACCGAGTTTCCGGTGGAGATCAGTCTGAGCCCGATCCAGGCGGACGACGAGCTGCTGGTCGCTGCGGCGATTCGCGATGTCACGGACCGCAAGCGCGTCGAGGCGGAACTGATCGAGGCCCGCGAGTCGGCCGAGCGGGCGCGCGAGTCGGCCGACCGCTCGCGGCGGCTGGCCGACAGCGCCAAGATAATCGCCGACCTGGAGCGTGAGAAGGCGGACCGTGCGAACCAGGGCAAGAGCCGCTTCCTCGCCACCGCCAGCCACGACCTGCGCCAGCCGCTGCAGACCCTCTCGCTGCTCAATGGCAGCCTGCGCCGGATGGTCACCGACGGGAACGCCCTCGACGCGCTCGCGCAGCAGGAGCAGGCCATCAGCGCGATGTCGCGACTGCTCAATGCGCTACTCGACATCAGCAAGCTCGAGTCCGGTGCGATCCGGCCTGAGCCGACCGACTTCACGGTGGCGGCGCTGTTCAAGGGACTGCGCAGCGACTTCGCCAGTCTCGCCGCCAACAAGGGGCTGAACCTGCAGATCGAGGAATGCACCGACTGCGTGCACAGCGATCCCTCGCTGGTCGAGCAGATCCTTCGGAACCTGGTGTCGAATGCGATCAAGTACACGCGGGAGGGCTGGGTGCGGCTGCGATGCCTGCACGAGCAGACGCTCGTGCGCATCGACGTGCTCGACACCGGTGTCGGCATTCCCTATGACCAACTTGGCCATATCTACGACGAGTTCTACCAGATCGGCGTGGCGACCAATGCATCACGCGACGGCTATGGTCTTGGCCTCAGCATCGTGCAGCGCCTGGTCAAGCTGCTTGACTTGCGCCTGGACGTGCAGTCCGAGGTCGGCAAAGGCACGCAGTTCTCGCTGCTGCTCCCGGCGGGAAGCACGAAGGCCGCTGCACCTGGCGTCCGGGCGGGAAGCACGGTGTCCGTCCAGCCGCCGAGTGCAGCGGCGAGGGTGCTCCTCGTCGAAGACGATCCTGCCGTGCGTGACGCGACACAGATGCTGTTGCGCGTCGAAGGCTATCAGGTCACCGCGGTGTCCTCGCGAGCGCAGGCACTCAAGGCCATAGCCGCGGGCGCAGCGCCGGACCTGTTGCTGACCGACTATCACCTGGGGGACGGCGAGACCGGAACGCAAGTGCTGGCCGCACTGCGTGAGCGGCTGGGTTTTCCGCTCAAGGCGGTACTCATCACCGGCGACACGTCTTCAGCGATCAAGGAGCTGGACGTCGATCAGAACCTGCGTGTATCGAGCAAGCCGATCGAGGCGGATGACCTGCTGGCGCAGCTGCGAGGCCTGCTGCGGGCCTGAAGCCCTGCCCGCCGGGTCAGTTCAGGCGCGGCCGCTCGCGCAATGTGAATCCCCAGCGCGTATTCCTGCCTGCCGGCACGGCGACCGCGTGGACCTCGACGAACCGCGCGCCACTTCCTGTGTCGCACAGACTCGTGCGCAGCACGATCGCGGCATGGCGCTCGGCCAGCGGGCCCTGCAAGCGGGCAAGGTCGGTGTCCCCGAGCGACAACCAGGCAGCGAGTGGCCGGCCGCAGACCTGGTCGGCCGAGAGCAGGCCGAGCATCTGGACGAAGGCACGATTCACGTACTCGACGCGCAGTTGCGCGTCCGTGATCAGGAAGCCGACGGAGGCGCGCTCGATGGCCTTCAGCACCACGGAATCAGAGCAACTGCGCGCGGGCCCGGAGTTGACGCCGATCCGGGACGTAAGGCGCAGCAGCAGAAAAGAATCCGGAGCAGCGTGGAACAGGGCTGTCTCCAGCCCTAGCGTCGATCCACTCTGACGCGTACGCACGCTGATGATGCCGGCTCGTCCCTCAGCGCGCGCAATCGCGAACGAGCGCTGGACGGCCGCCACGCTCGATTCCTCCAGGGAGTCAACGAACGGTGTGCCGAGCAGCGCCGCGCGCTCGGCTTGCAGCAGCGCAGCTACAGCAGGGTTCGCCTCGATGACCACTCCGCTGGATGCGTCCAGGATCAGCACCGGCTCGGTGGCCGAGGCGAACAGCGAGTCATAGGACAGGTCGCTGGCGGCAGCCGGCAGCGATTCGAGCGATGAAAATTCTGCACTGGACAAGGCGCGAGTCCTTCGTGAGCGAATTGCCGCAACGCACGAGTGACTAGCGTAGCGACCGGTCGCCTCGAGGCACATCCCGGTTCCCCTGAGCGCTGACTACCGGGAACCCGGTAGCGCGCGGCGCTAGAGGGAAATGATCCCTTCGCGGATGGCGTGCTTCGTGAGCTCGGCGACGGTCCGAAGGCCGAGCTTGCGCATGATATTTCGACGATGCACCTCGATCGTCGCGACCGATACATGCAGCTGCTCGGCGATCGCCGGCGAGCGCATTCCGTCGGCGATCAGGCGCAGTACTTCGCGTTCGCGACGCCCGAGCGGGAGTGCCTCGCCCGCCAGCGGCCGCTCGCGGACTTCGGAGGCAAGCGCCCCGGCGATTTCCGGCGAGAAATACCCCTGTCCGGCAGCGACCGCGCGGATCGCTCGGACCAGCTCCGTGCCGGCGGCCGACTTCGTGACGTAAGCGGACGCTCCGGATCGCAGCATCGCGGTCACGAAGCGCTTGTCGGCGAACGCCGAGAGCGCCACGACTTTCGCGGTATTGCCCGCATCGCGCAGGCGCGCGGCGACTTCGATGCCGTTGAGGTCCGGCAGCCGGATATCCAGCACGACGACGTCAGGCTTCAGCAGCGCAGCCAGGCTCAGCGCCTCCTGCGCATTGCCGGCTTCTCCGATCACCTCGATGTCCGGCAGGCGCGCGAGCACTTCTGACAGCGCCTCACGCACCATGCGATGGTCCTCTACCAGCAGCACGCGCGTCATCACTGCTCGGTACCCAGCGGCGCGGTCAGCACCGCGACCGTCCCCTGGCCGTGCGTCGAGCGAAACTCCGCCGTGCCGCCGATCAGTGACAGCCGCTCGCGCACATTGATGAGTCCCAGTCCGCGCGCAGAGCCGGCTCCGGGCGATTTCGCGTCGTAGCCGACGCCCTCGTCCGACACGGTGACGATGACCTGCTTGGCCGTGCAACGGCACTCGACCGCCGCGCGCCCGGTACCGGCGTGCTTGGCTACGTTGATCAGCAGCTCACGCACCGCGCGATACAGGATCGAGCGGGTCTCGTGGCTCAGGGGCTTGGGTAAGCCATCATCCACGACGCCGACCTTCAGTCCGAAGGTGCGCTCGATTTCCTCTCCGAGCCAGTCCAGCGCCGCCGAGAGACCAAGCTCGTGCAGCACGTCGGGCGCGAGCTGCGATGCCAGCGAGCGAATCGCGCTGTTGGCGCGATCGATCAGCAAACCGACCTCATTCGCCCGCCCGCGTACTTCCTCGCGCCCGTCGATGCACAATGCGGAGAGCCGGATCCGCGCGGCTGCGAGCGTCTGGCCCAGATCGTCGTGCAGGTCGTGCGCAATCTGCCGCCGCTCCCGCTCCTCGGCCGCCTCGAGATCCGACGCGAGCGCGCGCAGCTGTTCGGTACGCTCCGCGACGCGTCGCTCGAGCTCCAAGGCCATCGCCTTGGTCGCCTCGAACATCCGCTCGCGTCGCGCAAAATCCACGCTCTTGAGCAGGGTCTCGAGCAGTACCACCCGCAGTCCCTCGGCTGCCTCCAGATCGACGACCGACCAGGGCGCGGAGCGCATCCGGCTGACTTCGAGCCACTCCGAAAACGACCCGCGCGGAGTCAGGCGCGCGCCGTGGCGGTCGACCTTGATGGGCTTCGTGGGATCTCCGGCCCAACGCACGGTGCGTCCGATCTCGGGACGGAACCAGAGCACGTAGTCGCGAGGCACCCGCGATATGCCGACCGCGACCAGGCCGCTTGCCGCCGCGGCATACGCGGCCGCCGGAGCGTACTGTGAGGACAGGTATTCGGTCGCGAACAACGGCTGGCTGAATTCATTGAGCCACTGAACCAGCGCGAGGATTTCCTCGGCCGTGGGTGTCACGCCGACCAGGTGCAGCTTGGAATCGAGGTACACCGCGCCGCCCGATGCGCCGAGGTAATGCAGCAGGCTGGGTGAGGTGAGCAGCGCGCCGAGTTCACCCGTTCCGCCCAGGCGGTCGACGAGTTCCTCGCGCGCTTTACGAGCTTCGATCCGCAGTGCCGATGTCTCTGCCTGCGCCTTCGCTTCCACGTGCAGCGAGAGAATCTGCGCAAAGGTCTCGCATGCGACCCGCAGGTCCGCCGATACATGTCGCGGGGAATAGTGGTGCAGAACCAGCATTCCCCAGAGCTGGTCGCGGCAGACGAGCGAGGCGGACAGCGACGCACATACGCCCATGTTGCGCAGGTACTCGAGATGAATCGGGGACACGCTGCGCAGGTCGCAGTGGCTCATGTCGATCGGCATTCCGGTTCGGCGGTTGACCGGTGGATGAAGCGGTGCCGGCACATAGTCGATGCTCGGAATCGCACGCAGCCAGTTCCGGCGATAGAGCTCCCTGGCCTGCCGGGGTATGTCCGAGGCGGGGTAGTGCAGGCCCAGGAATGACTCGAGTCCCGGGCTGGCATCCTCGGACTGGACCACGCCGCTGCCGTCGGGGAGGAAACGGTAGACCATGGCCCGGTCAAATCCGGTGGCGGCCCGCATCGCGACAGCGGCGGCCGCGCAGCACTCCTCGACGCCGGCCGTGTGCTGAACCGCGCCGAGCAGTGTCTTGAGCTGCATGATCGGATCGCCTGCTCCGGTCATCGTGCGACGTGCCGGTTCCAGTTCCACGATCGCCGTACGTTCGATCGCGTGCAGGGTGAGGTCAAGCGGCACCGGACCGCTGCGCGTGCGCACACCGAGGCGCATGATGGGTGCGACGAAACCGGCGCCCGACGCGAGGCGGCTGTTGACGAAGGCCTCGGCCTCGAATTCCAGGAGTCGCGAGATCGGCATGCCCGGGATCTTTTCGGGTTCGATTCCCAGCAGCAGCCTGGTGTCGCCCGCAACCTGTTCGATCTCCAGACTCTCGCGATCGAACACGAGTAATGCCCCGTGCGGCTGGATCGAGCCGGGGATATGTATGGGCTCGCGGTCGCAGGTGGTCAGGTCCGCCTCGCCAAATCGCACGGCTTCCTGGTTCACGGGGTGCTCCCGCACAACCAGTTCTGCAACGCGTCAAACGTTGCCACAGCGGTGGCGGCGGCGCAGGCCTGGCGTTCCGGTGTGCAGCACCACGCATTGAGTGCCGCACCGAAGCGCTGCCACATCGCGGCGACGTCGGCTCCGTAGCTCGCGAGAAATGCCGCGCCATCCCTGGCACTGAGCCCGAGTCGCTCCTCCACGAGGGGAAGCAGCGTGCGTCCGCCGAGCGTCGCGCCTTCGAGCACGTACAGGCAGCCAAACGCACTCGCTGCATCCGGGCAAGCAGGAATGGCCTCACAGCGCGGGAGCCGCGTGATGGTGTCAGCCGCTACGCCGACGCTGAGCAGGTCGCGGGCGAGCAGCGGGAGCTTGCGGCGCGAGTCATAGTCCGCGAGCGCATCGCCGAATACCTGCTCGCTGAGCCGCTGCTCCAGTCCCGCGCAGAATCCGCACATCCGCTCGAGGTGCGCGCGATAGGCAGACAGGCTCGAGAAGCGCGCCTTCACGTCCAGGCGCTTCTCGAGCCTCTGGTGGGAACTCCAGGTCGCGGAGCGCAATTGCGCAATGGCATTCATCGCCTTGTCTGCATCAGGAACCCAATCCGGGCACCACGAGTGCACCGGGCACGCGCGGTGGCCAAGCATATCCGGGTATGCATCGGCTTAGCCACCAAGCAGCCGCAGGGGACCAGGCTGCGATGCAGCTCCGGACTGGCAACGGGTCAAGGCTAGATCTCGACCTGGCGCGCGATCTCGATCACGTTCGATGCCGGCAGGTTGAAGCGATCGACCATCTTCACGGCGTTGCGGTACAGGAACGCGAAGAGCGCCACACGGGCGCGCCGGAGCGGGCCGCTGCCGGGTCGATTCACGACCAGATCGCGCGCGCCGATGAACACCGCGTGCTCCAGGTCGATCCCGGGATCCAGTCCCTCGAGACTCGCGAGCGCCTGGCGCAGGTCCGGGATCTCGACGAAACCGAAGCGGCACAGTACGTGCCAGAAGCCGTCGGCGACCCGGTCGATGACCGCGCAGCTGCGACCCTCGGTGCGCGGCACCTCGAGGAACTCCACGTGCAGCGCGATGACATTGCTGGTCAAGGCGCCGATGAAGTGCACATGATCGATGATCAGTCGTGGGATGTGCTGCGTCGCCCGCGTCAGGAACACCGTGGTGCCGGGTACGCGCGGGATCCGCCCGGCCTGCAATTCGGCCAGGAATTGTGCCTCGGACTGCGGCGATTGCGCGAGGCATTCCCGGATCCCGTCCATGCCGGTGCGCCATGCGATCATCAGCACGAACAGGATTGCAGCCAGGCCCAAGGGCAGCCAGCCGCCATCGGCCACCTTGAGAAGGTTCGCCGCGAAGAACACGCCATCGACCAGCAGGAACAGTCCGCCGACCAGCATCGCGAGCAGCAGCGGCCAGCGCCAGATCCGGCGCATTGCAATGAATAGCAGTCCCGTGGTCAGCAGCATCGTGGTCGACACTGCGGTGCCATAGGCCCCGGCCAGCCGGTCCGAGGATCCGAAGCCGATCGCGACGCCAACCGTCCCGAGCATCATCAGCCAGTTGACGACCGGCACGTAGATCTGGCCGTAGACGCGGTCGGAGGTCTGGCGGATGGCAACGCCCGGCAGCCAGCCGAGCTGCATGGCCTGGCGCGTCATCGAATAGGATCCGGTGATGATGGCCTGACTGGCGATGATGGTCGCCAGCGTCGCGAGCGCCACGAGTGGATAGATCGACCACGCCGGAGCGAGCTGGAAGAACGGATTGCCCGCGACCCGCCCGTTCGCCAGCAGCAGGCCGGTCTGCCCCGCGTAGCTGAGCAGCAGTGCCGGTAGCACGATCGCGTACCAGGACCAGCGGATCGGGCCCTTGCCGAAATGGCCCATGTCGGCATAGAGCGCCTCGCCACCCGTGATGCAGAGGAATACCCCCCCGAGCACCAGCAGGCCGGTGGTGCCGGCGTGCATCAGGAATCGTAAGCCGTGGCGTGGATCGACGGCCCGGAGCACCTCCGGATGGTGGGCGATACCAACGGCGCCTATCAGCGCGATCACGACGAACCACAGCAGCATGACCGGGCCGAAAGCCTGGCCGATTCGCTGAGTGCCAAAGCGCTGGAACGTGAACAGCGCGATCAGGATTGCGACTGCAATCGGCAGTACCCAGGGCTTGAGCGTCGCGGTCACCACGTTCACGCCCTCGATCGCACTGAGCACCGAGATTGCGGGAGTGATGATGCCATCACCATAGATGAGCGCGGCGCCGAGCAGGCCGGCGAGTGCGGCGATGCGCATTCCGGGTCGAAAGCCGGTCGCGCCGTCCAGCAGCATCAGGGCGAGGATGCCGCCCTCGCCGTGATTGTCGGCCCGCATCACGAATACGCAGTACTTCACCGACACGGTGAGTACCAGCGTCCAAAGGATCAGCGAAAGCACGCCGAGCGCGCTCTCGGGCGTGAAGCGACCGCCGACCGCCTGCACGACGGTCTGCAGCGTGTACAGCGGACTGGTGCCGAGATCGCCGAACACGATTCCCAGCGCTGCCAGCCCGGCGACGCCGGGAGTCGTCGTGGCCGCGTGCGCCGCCGAGGCCGGAGGGCTTGCAGCCACGCCGCCCCCGCGCTAGCGACCGAGCACGGTCAGTCCGAGCGCGGTGGCCGCCTGGCGCAACGACTCGTCGATGCTGGCCAAGGGCAGCTGCTGTCGCTGCGCGAGTTCCAGGTAGGCAGCCGCATAGATGGTGAGGCCGAAGCGATGCGCCAGCGGCACCGTACGCGTCCAGGCATCCACTGCAGTGTCAGCGTCCAGCGCGACTGGCAGTTCGCGCAGGAAACCTTCGAGCCGCTCGCGCGTGGAACTATCGAGCCGTCCGCGGCGCTCGGCAGTGGCGAGTCCATTGAGGACCTCGAGCGGCCAGACCTGGGGCACGAGCGCGCCGGCGTCGACCACCTGCCGCAGCACCAGCTCGATCGCGGGGGTGTGCTGGTCCTCGAAGCACCAGCCGAGCGCGACCGAACTATCGAGCACCAGACTCACGGGCGGCCGGTGCCGATCAGCTCGCGCAACGGCAGCTCACCGAGCGTGACGCCGCGGCTGGTGTGCAGCAGCCCGTCCGCGGCACGCCGCGCTCGCTCGCGATCGAATCCCGCCGTGGCGGGGATCATGCGTGCGACCGCTTTGCCACGTCGGGTGATGATGACTTCCTCGCCGCTCTCGACCCAGTCGAGCAGCGTGCCGAGCTTGTTCTTGGCCTCGAAGGCGCCGATCTCGCGCATTTTATTTCACTCTAGCTTGATGGCTAGCTTAACACGCCGGAAGGGGGAAGCCGTTGCCCACGTGACAAGAGTCGTGACGGTCTCCAAAGTCAAGTAAAGTTGACACTCATGAGCCCGGTATACCCATTCTCTGCGCTCGTCGGGCAAGACGAACTGAAGCTCGCATTGCTGACCGCGGCGATCGATCCACGGGTGGGAGGCGTGCTGGTGTTCGGCGATCGCGGAACCGGCAAGTCTACGGCGGTTCGAGCCCTCGCCGCGCTGCTGCCGCCGATGCGGGCAGTCGTGGGATGCCGCTACGGCTGTGATCCGCAGCAGCGCGACACCTGGTGCGAGGAGTGCCTGGCACGCGTCGTGACGAACCGGGTGCCGACCCGCCGGGTGCCGGTGCCGGTCGTCGACCTGCCGCTCGGTGCCACCGAGGACCGCGTCCTCGGTGCCTTGAATCTCGAGCAGGCGCTCAGTTCGGGCGTGCGCGCCTTCGAACCCGGGCTGCTCGCGCAGGCCCATCGCGGATTCCTGTATATCGACGAGGTCAACCTGCTCGAGGATCACCTCGTCGACCTGCTCATCGACGTGGCCGCATCCGGCGTCAACGTGGTCGAGCGCGAGGGACTGAGCGTGCGCCACCCTGCGCGTTTCGTCCTGGTCGGCAGCGGCAACCCGGAAGAGGGCGAGCTGCGGCCGCAGCTGCTCGATCGGTTTGGACTGTCGGTCGAGATCCGCACGCCCCAGGACCTCGCGCAGCGCATCGAGATCGTGCGGCGGCGCGACCAGTTCGAGCGCGAACCGAAGGCTTTCATGGCTGCCTTCGAGCCACAGGAAGCCGCGCTACGCGCCCAGATCATGCGTGCGCGCAGGCGACTTGCCCGGGTCGAAGTCAGCGACGAAGCCTTAGGGTGGGCGGCGCGACTGTGCATGCTGGTCGGGACCGACGGACTGCGCGGGGAATTGACGCTCATGCGCGCGGCGCGAGCGGTCGCCGCGCTCAACGGCCAACGGCAGGTCGGCATCGACGAGCTGATCCAGGTCGCGCCACCGGCGCTGCGCCATCGATTGCGCCGTGATCCGATGGATGAAGCCGGATCCGGCCAGCGCATCACA
>Ga0265318_10000743_pt1 | contig 21762 bp, 16 predicted proteins | sample 4821metaG_FD_192431 | JGI IMG/M metagenome (GOLD analysis project Ga0265318, IMG submission 192431) | Rhizosphere microbial communities from Carex aquatilis grown in University of Washington, Seatle, WA, United States - 4-8-21 metaG | ecosystem: Host-associated > Plants > Roots > Rhizosphere >... | reverse complement strand
CGCCTTTCTCGGCGCCGGCGGCCAGGCCGACGCCGTGCTCATCGGCCCGACCCCGGGCGAGGCCAGCCCGCTCGACACGCTGCGCACGCTCCGCTCGCACCGCCCGGACCTGCCGGCCGTGCTGCTCTCCGCCCGCGACGACGGCCAGACCGCCGTCGCCGCCTTCAAGCTCGGGGCGCAGGATTACATCCTCCAGAAGCCCGGCTACCTCGGCGAGCTCGTCTACTCCCTCAGCAACATCCTCCGCCGCGCCGACATCGAGCGCAGCAACGAGCGGCTGACCCGGGAACTCGAGGCCCTCAACCGCTCGCTCGAGGCCCAGGTGAAGGCGCGCACCACGGAGCTGCAGGCGCTTTCCTCCCGGCTGCTCCGCATCCAGGAGGACGAGCGCCGCGCCATCGCCCGCGAGCTGCACGATCATCTCGGCCAGCTGCTCACCGGGCTGCGCTTCCAGCTGGAGGCCGTGCACCGGGACGCGCCGCCCGCCCAGCACCGCGCCCTCGCCGAGAGCCTCGGCGTCACCGACGAGATGCTGCGCTACCTCCGGGAAATGACCCAGCAGCTGCGGCCGCGCGTGCTCGACGACCTCGGCCTGGCTCCGGCGCTCGAGTGGCACTGCAGCCTGTTCCACCGCCAGACCGCCATCACCGTGGCGCTCGACGTCTCCCTGCCGCCGGCACGCCTGCCCGGCGAGCTCGAGACCGCCGTGTTCCGCTTCGTGCAGGAGGCGCTGACCAACGTGGCGCGGCACTCCGGCGCCACCGCCGCCCACGTCACCCTCACCACCGGCGGCGGGAAGCTCCTCGCCGAGATCACCGACCGCGGCCGCGGCTTCGACGTCGCGGCCAAGCTGGCCTCCCGCGATTCCATCGGCCTGATCGGGCAGCGCGAGCGGGTGAGCCTCGCCGGCGGCGAGATCGAGATCTTTTCCCGTGCGGGCCAGGGCACCCGCATCCATGCGGAGTTCCCGCTCCCGGCGCCGGACCCCGCCCCCGTGCCGGTTGCCGCCACGGCCCCGCTGGCCACCCCCTGACGATGCCGCCCGCCCTGCCCACCGTCGTGCTGGCCGATGACCATGAAGTCGTCCGGCGCGGCGTGCGCAGCATCCTCGAGGCGGACGGGGGCTACAAGGTCGTCGCCGAGGTGGCCGACGGCCTGGCCGCCGTGCAGGCCGCCGAAAAGTTCCGGCCCACCCTGATGTTCCTCGACCTGTCCATGCCGCGCCTGCACGGCCTCGAGGCGCTGCGCCAGGTCCGCACCGGCAGCCCGCAGACCAAGGTCATCGTGCTCTCGATGCACCATGACGAGCCCTATGTCGTCGAGGCGCTGCGCGCCGGGGCGATGGCGTACATCCTGAAGGGTTCCGAATCGACCGAGATCGCCCGCGCTGTCGCCGAGGTCGTGGCCGGCCGCCGCTACCTCAGCGCGCCGCTGTCGGAACGCGCCATCACCGCCCTGACCACGCAGACGGCGGACCAGGCCGACCCGCTCCACGCCCTGACCCCGCGCGAACGCGAGGTGCTGCTGCTCGCCGCCGAGGGCCTCAACACCACGGAGATGGCCGAGAAGCTTTTCATCAGCCCGCGCACGGCCGAGACCCACCGCACGAACCTGATGCAGAAGCTCGGGCTGCAGACGCAGACCGACCTCGTCCGTTTCGCCATCCGCCGGGGCCTGATCCAGCCGTAGGGGCGAAGGCGGCGATTCCCCTCACGCCGGGACGGTGAAGCCTTCCATCCGCGTGCGCACGTCCTGCAGGAAGGCGGCGGCGGCGGCGCCGTTGACCACCCGGTGGTCGAAGGTGAGCGAGAGCGTGATGACCTCGGCGGGATGGATCACCCCGCCGTCGTTGATCAGGCGCTCGTGCGCCGAGCCGATGAAGATCGTCGCCATCGCGGGTGGCACCACGATCGGGGTCGCGCTCTCGACGCCGAACGCGCCGAGGCTGGTGATGTTCATCGGCGCCTGCACGTCGGTGAGCTTGCCGGCGCGGGTCTCCTCCAGGGCCCGCTGGTAGGCGGCGGCAAAATCACCCCAAGCCAGGCGGTTCGCCGCGGGGATGGCGGCGGTGGCGAGCCGGTCGCCGTCGAGGGCCACGGCCACGCCGCACTCGAAGTCGGCCTGCTCCAGGATCGTCCCGTCCTTGCCGACGAGGCAGCGGAAGGCCGCGTGCTGCTCCTGCGCGCGCACCAGGCACCACGCCATCATCGCCGAGGGCGAGGCGGCGCCGCCGCCGGCCTGCTGCTTCGCCGCCGCCCGGGCGCGGCGGAGGGCGTCCCAGCGGACATCCATCAGCATGGTGGCGGGGACGACGGCATCGAGGCGCTTGGTGATGGCCGGGTGCAAAGCGGGCGGACGGGCGTTGCCTTTCATGGGCGCGGAGGGGGTTGCGGAAGCGGGCGCCGGCAGGGCGGCCGGGAGGGCGGGACGATAAACGGTGGGCGCGGCGGCGGCCTGGGGCGCCGCGGGCGCGGCGCGTTCGACCGGCAGCGCGGCGATGCTCGCGGCATCGCCGGTGACGAGCGCGATGCCCTGGCCGATGAGCACGGTGTCATCGAGCCTGACCTGCCACTCCTTGAACCGGCCGGTGTAGGAGGCCTCGATCGGGTAGACCGCCTTGTCGGTCTCGACCTCGCAGAGCACGTCGTCCGGCGCCACGGGGTCGCCGGGCTGCTTGTTGAGCGCCACCACGCGCGCGGAGCGCAGGCCCTCGCCCATGATGGGGACGCGGACCATGATGTCGCTCGTGCCGGCGACGACGGCGGTCTGCGGGCCGTGGGCACCGGCCGCGGCGGGGATCGGCCCGGCGCTCAGCGCCGCCAGCAGGCCCGCGCCCGTCCCGGGCAGCTCGCCCCGGGTGACATTGACCGACACCGTGCGCCAGATCGCGTCAAGGATGCGCGGCACGTCGGGCAGCGCGGCGTATTCGTAGATGGGGTTGTAGCCGATCATCACGTTGCCCTTGGAGACGAGCACCGGCGGGGCCTTCAGGCCCGCCCACAGGTCGGGCTGGCCCAGGATGTGCGTGATGATCATCTGGCCGACGGAGCAGTTCTCCGTGTCCTCCTGCACCACGACGAGCCGGCCGGTCTTGCGCACGGAGGCCTCGATGAGTGACTTGTCCCACGGCACGATGGAGCGCAGGTCGATCAAGTCCACCCCGACCTCACCCTTGAGGGCGGCGATCGCCTCCAGGGATTTTTCCATCGTGTTGCCCCAGGCGACGAGCGTGAGGTCGTCGCCCTCGAGGCAGCGGCGGGCCGTGCCGAGGGGGATCGAGACGACGGGGGCCGTCACCTCGCGCTCCGCCCAGAGCATGTGCTTCGGCAGGAGGAACAGCACGAGGTCCTCGGCGTGCATCGCGGTCCAGAGCAGCCCGGCGGCGTCCTCCGGCGTGCTGGGAATGACGACGTTGAGGCCGGGAAAATGCGCGAAGACCGCCTCGTTCGCCTGCGAATGCCAGAGCCCGCCGCCCGGCAGGTAGGCGCCGTAGGGCGCGTAGATCACCGCGGGCACCTTCCATTCGCCGTTGGTGCGCCAGCGGATGCTGGCGAGGTTGGAGACGAGCTGGTTGAAGCCGGGATAGATGAAATCGATGAACTGGATCTCGAACACCGGGCGGCGCCCGTAGAGGGCGAGGCCGCCGGCCAGCCCGATGATGGTGGACTCGGCGAGCGGCGAGTTGAACACCTGCCCGGGAAAATCCGCGGTCAGCTTCTGCGTCAGCCGGAACACGCCGCCCTTCGGGTCCTCGACGTCCTCGCCGAAGATGATGCGCCCCGGGTCGGCGTCGAGGCCGGCGCGGAGCGTGCGGTTGATGAGGTCGCCCATGCGGTACTTGCCGGGCTTGAACAGCTCCTCGTTCAGGTCCGGCGACGGCGCGAGCACCTCGAGCATGAGCTCGTCCCCCCGCGGGTTCTCGGCCTGCTCGGCCGCGGCGTAATCCTGGCGGACCCGCTCCTTCAGCTCGGCGTCGAACGCCGCGAATTCCTTCTCGGTCAGCTCGCCGGCCCCGATCATGCGGTCCTTCAGGTGGCGGATGGGATCGGCCTGCTCGAGCGCGGCCAGATCCTCCTTCGAGCGGTAGAGCGTGTGGTCGTCGGAGCTGGTGTGGCTGGACAGGCGTTCCACCCGCACCCAGAGGAACACCGGGCCGCGGCCCGCGCGGAGGTCGGCGAGCGCGTCCTGCCCGGCGGCGTGCACGGCCTCGGGATCGGTGCCGTCCACGGCCCGCCATTGCGCCCGGTTCAGCACCTCGAGGGCGAGCGGGTTGTTCTTCCGCGTGGGGGTCGAGATGCCGTAGCCGTTGTCCTCGACCGCAAAGAGGATCGGCAGCTTCCGCTCGAGGGCGAAGCTGAGCGCCTCGTAGAAATCGCCCTGCCGCGCCGCCGCGTCGCCGACGCAGGTGACGACGACGCCGTCCTTCTGGTCGAGCTGCAGGCCCCAGGCGATGCCGCAGGCCGGCACGAGCTGCGCCCCCGTCGGCGTGGGCACGCTCACGATGTTCAGCTCGCGCGAGCAGTAATGCGACGGCATCATCCGGCCGCGGGAGGCGGAGTCGCGCTTGGAGAAGTATTCCATCGCCAGGTGCCGGGTGGTCAGGCCGCGCCCGAGGCACAGGCCGCGGTCGCGGTAGTACGGGACCAGGAAATCGCTGTCGCGCAGCTGGGCGCCGATGGCGCACATCGCCTCGTGGCCGCGCCCGGAGACATGAAAGTGCCCCTTGCCCTGGCGGTTCAGGCTTTCCTCGCGCAGGTCGCCGTGCCGGCTCTCCAGCATCAGGAGCAGCAGGTGGCGCTTCTGTTCTTTGTTCAGGGTCGCGGCTGTGGCCATGGCTGGTTTGCGGGCATCACCTTCCCTCCAAAAGCAGGCCGACCGCAACGCATTTCGAGCCGGCGGCCGGCCGGCCCGCCGGGCCCGCCGCGCAGGGAAAAACCGCGGAACTTTCCCGTGGCCGGTTCCTAGCGCAACGGTCCGCCGCGGACCGCCGGGAACCCCGCGCCGAGCAGCAGCGCCAGGTCGGCCTCGCCCTCCGTCTTGACCACGCCCTCCGCCAGCACCCGCCTGGTTTCCGCGATCAGCACGCCGTTCAGCCGGTCCTGGATCCCCTTGTCATCCATGGCCGGCGCCGGCGTGCCGGGAGCCAGGCTGGCCAGGGCGGGGTTCGGATGCTCCTTGCCCTCGGTGTATTCGTAGAAGCCGGACCCGGTGCCGTTCTTCCGGCCCCGCAGGCCGGCGGCGACCATCCGCGCGCAGAGCTCCGACGCGATGAAGCGGTCCGGGAAATAATGCCGCATCTCCCCGGCGATGAAATCGCTCACATCCACCCCCACCTCGTCGATCAGCCGCAGCGGTCCCATCGGCCAGCCCCAGTCGCGCATCGCCCGGTCGATGGCCTCCGCCGGCACACCCTGCTCCCACAGCCGGCAGGCCTCGTTCAGGTAGAAGAACAGCACGCGGGTGACGAGGAAGCCGGGCGAGGACCGGCAGACGACCGCCGTCTTGCCCAGGGTGCGGACAAAGGCCAGCGCGCGGTCCGCCGTCTCCCGCCTGGTGTGCGGGCTGAGCACCAGCTCGACCAGCGGCATGCGGCCGACCGGGTTGAAGAAATGCAGGCCGACCACGCGGCCGGGATTCGTCGCGGTCGCCGCCAGCTCCTCGATGGGCAGCGCCGAGGTGTTCGAGGCGAAGACACAGTCGGGGGCGGCGATCTTGGTCAGCTCGGCGAACAGCTTCCGCTTGGCCGCGGTGTTTTCCACGATGGCCTCGATCACCAGGTCGCAGATCTCGAAATCCTCCAGGCTGGTCGTGATGCCGATGCCGCCGGTCAGCTTGTGCGCCGCCTCGTGGGTCAGCTCGCCGCGCTCCACCGCCGCGGCGAACAGCCCGCGGATGACCGCCACCCCCTGCTCGATCGCCTCCTTCCGCTCGTCGCAAAGGATGACGCCGTAGCCGTGCAGCGCGCACCAGTGGGCGATGCCGGAGCCCATGACCCCGGCGCCGATGATGCCGATGGTCCGGAAGGGCGCGGACGGCGCGGACGGCGCGGCCGCCGGCGCCGGAAACCACGCCTCCAGCGTGCGCTTCTTCGCCGCCTCCTTCACGAAATATACATGCAGGAGATTCCTGGCCGGCGTCCCGGTGGCGACCCCGCCGAACAGCGCCGCCTCGAGGTCGAGCGCGTTCGCCAGCGGCAACCCCGCCCCTTTCTCCACCGCGTCGAGCACGGCGAGCGGCGCCGGCTGGCCCCGGCGGCGGGCGAGCGCCGCCTTGCGCTGGGCCGGGAAGAATTCCGGCGGCGGCGCGGGCGGATCGGCGCGGCGCGGCGGCCCCTCGGCCGCGAGCCGGAGCGCGGCGGCCTTGGCCCGGGTCTTCAGTTCCGCGGCGGGCACCAGCTCGTCCACCAGACCCGCGCGGAGCGCCGCCGCCGCGGGCACGAGTGCCGCCTTGAGGATGTGCCCGACGGCCGCCGCGGCGCCGATGAGCCGCGGCAGCCGCGTGCAGCCGCCCCAGCCGGGAATCAGGCCGAGCCCGACCTCGGGCAGGCCGATCACCGTCGCGGGCGCGTCGGTCGCGAGCCGCCAGTGGCAGGCCAGCGCCAGCTCATACCCGCCGCCGGCGCACGCGCCGTGGATCGCGCACACGACCGGCACCTTCAGCCCGCCCAGCAGGGAAAACAGTTCCTGGCCCTCGCGCGCGATCCGCACCGCCGCGGCGCTGTCGGGGATCGCGGCCAGCCACTTCAGGTCGGCCCCGGCGACGAAGATCCTTTCCTTGGCGCTGATCACGACCACCGCCTTGAGCGGCCGGCCGGCCAGGGCGGTCACGGCGGCCCGGAGCGCGGCCTGCGTCGCGGGATTGAACAGGTTGGCGCGGGCCGCGGGATCATCCAGGGTGATCCAGCCGACGTTCTCCGCATCAACGGTGTGGGTAACCGGGGGCTGATTGCTCATGGGGCATGCTTGGTTGGGGCCCAGACAACCGTCCTCCGCCGGGGATGTAAAGCCAAGGCGGGCGCCGGGCCGGCCGGCCGGGTCAGCGCCGCGCCGGGCCCGGGCCGAATTTTCGCAGGTATTTCAACGCCACCTCGAAATCCTTGGGCAGCGGCGCCGTCAGCGTGAGCGGCGCGCGCGTCAGCGGGTGCTTGAACGTGAGCCCGCCGGCATGCAGCGCCAGCCGCGCGATCAGCGGCCGCTCGTCGAGCCGCCCCTTGTAGCCGCGCTTCAGGCCGGAGAGCAGCAGCCGCGTCCCGTCGCCGTAGAGCGGGTCGTTCAGCACCGGCGCGCCCGCCCCGGCCAGGTGCAGCCGGACCTGGTGCGGCCGGCCGGTGCGCGGCCGGCACTCGACCAGCGCGAAGCCCGCGCGGCCCGCGGGCTGGGGGAATTTTTCCCGCACGGTGAAATCGGTCGTGCTCGCGTGGCCGTGCTTCTGCACGACGCACATGCGGCCGGGCCGGGCCTCGTCCTCCTTCATCACCAGGTCCACCGTGAAATCATCCGGCGCGGGGATGCCGGCGGTCAGCGCGAGGTAAAGCTTCCCCGCGGTCTTCGCCTGGAACTGCCCGCTGAGGAAATCCAGGGCCGCCTTCGTCTTCGCGTAGAGGACCAGCCCGCTCGTGTCGGGATCGAGCCGGTGCACGTTGGCCGCCTCGGGCCCCAGCCGGGCGCGGACGAGGTCGTGCAGGTTCTCGCCCGGCGGGCCGGACCGGTCGGGCGCCAGGGGCAGGCGGCTCGGCTTGTCGAACGCGATCAGGGCGTCGTCTTCGAAGAGGACGGGCGGCAGCGGCATGGGTTGCCGCCGACTCTGCGCGCGGGCCCGGCGGCCGCAACCCCGAAGGCCGCGGTTTACCCTTTTTTCCCGCGCGGGGTGAAAATCCCTGTGGCCTCCGGCCGGAACTCGTGTCTCACTGCCCACGATGACGCTGGCACCGAGATTTCTGGTCAACTTCTGGGCGGGCTGGTGCGTGGCAAGGTTCACGCGGCGCCTCCGGTCGCCGGGCCGCGCGGTCCCGGCGCAGCCCGCCGCCTTCGCCGGGCTGATGGCGCAGTTCGCGGGCACGGAGTTCGGCCGCGAGCACGGCCTGTCCGCGGCCACGACCTACGCGCAGTTCCGCGAGCGCGTGCCGCCGCGCACGCACGAGTTTTTCGCGCCGCTTGTCGCCCGGATGGCGGCCGGCGAGGCCGATGTGCTCGCGCCCGGCCGCTGCCGGTTCTTCGTCGAGTCCGCCGGCACCACGGGCGACCGGCCGAAGCTGCTGCCGGTCCCCGAGCCGATGCTCGCGCATTTCCGGCGCGGCCTGCGCGACGCGCTCTTCCTCTACGCCGCCCGCGCCGGCCACGCCGGGGTGTTCCTCGGCCGGCAGCTGCACGTCGGGGCCAGCACCGCCCTGGCGGAGGAAAACGGCGCCTACCGCACCAGCCTCGAAGGCATGCTCGCGCTGTGCCTGACCCCCTGGGCCGAGGCCAACCTGTACGCGCCGCCGCCCGCGGTGGCGCACCTGCCCGAGGGCGAGGAGAAGATCGCCGCCACCGCGCGGGCCATGCTCCACCGCGACGTCACCCTCGTCGGCGGCACGCCCGCCGCGGTGCACGCCCTGGCCCAGGCCGCGCGCGCGGCCGCCAGCACCGGCAAGCAGCGCATGACGCACCTGCAGGCCGTGTGGCCGAACCTGGAGTGCTTCGCCTTCACCGGCGCCCCGCTCGGCCTCTACGCCGACGCCCTCCGCGCCGCCCTCGGCCCCACCGTCAACTTCCACGAGGTCTATGCCGCCGCCGAGGGCATCTTCGCCGCGCAGGACGAGGGGGCCGCCGCCGGCCTGCGGCTGCTCACCGACGCCGGCGTGTTCTTTGAATTCCTCCCGCTCCGCCGCTACCAGCCGGACACGCTCGCCCATGCCGGCCCCGACTGCCTGCCGCTCGCCCAGGTGCAGGCGGGCGCGGACTACGTGCTGCTCGTCACCACGCCCGCCGGGCTCTGCCGCTACGCGCCCGGGGACATCGTGCGCTTCGTGACGGTCGACCCGCCGCGCCTGCAGATCGTCGGCCGCACCCGGCTCCAGTTGAATGCCTTCGGCGAACAGGTGAGCGAGCGCGAGCTGGTCGACACCCTGCTCGCGGTCTGCGCGCGCAACGGCTGGCAGGCCGTCAACTTCCACGTCGCCCCGTATAGCCACCGCATCGCCGCCGGCCAGTCCCTCTGTTGCCATGAATGGTGGCTCGAGCTGCGCACGCACACCCACAAGACCCCCACCGCGAATGTCCTCGGGCCCGAGTTCGACGCCGAGCTCGCGCGGCGGAACAGCGACTACGCCGCCCGCCGCGCCAACCACACCCTCGACATTCCCTCGGTGCGCCTCGTGATCCCGGGCGTGTTCGAGCAATGGGCGCAGGAGCAGCGCAAGGCCAGCGGCGCCAGCAAAATGCCCCGCTGCCGCTCCGACCGGCTCATCGCCGACCAGCTCGCCGCGCTCACGCGCTTCCACCAGGTGCCGGCCGTGCCCCTGCCGGTCGGCGGCTCGCGCTCGCCGACGTGACGGCCGGCGCGGGCGTCCCGGAAAACACCGCCGCGCCTTACCCGGCGGTTTTCTTCGCCCGGGATTTCTTCGCCGCCGTCTGCCTGGCGTTGAGCCACACCTGGCCCTTGGCGTTCACGTTGAGCCAGTAGAGTTCCCCGCCGTGCTCGGCAAAGGTCGGCTTGGCCTTGGGCGACTCCGGCGGGAGCAGCCCGGCGGACGCGAGCACGGCCAGCAGCTGCGCGTCGGTTTTCTCGAGCTTCCGCGCCAGGTCCGCCACGAGCGCCGTGACGCCCTCGCCGCGCTTCTTTGGCTCCAGCAGCAGCCGCAGCGCGGTGAGCGTGTTCTCCGGCGGCAGCGGCGGCTTCTCCGCCGCCGGCTCGCGGGGATCCACGTATTCGCGCCCCGCCGGGGTTTCCGCGGGCGGCACCGGCTCCGGCGGTGCTCCCGGCTCCCCGCTCCCGGCTCCCGGCGGCTTCTCCTCCGCGTTGATCCAGATTTCGCCGCGCTGGTTGCGGTTCAGCCAGTATTCAAATTCGCCTTCGCGGGCCACCACCGGCTGGTCGCCGCCGGCCAGGCGCAGGCCGAACTCGCCCAGCTTTTCCAGCAGCTGCGCGTCGTCGAGCTTGAGCGCCTTGGTCAGATAGGGGAAGCTGCCGGACCAGCCGTGGCCGCGCCGGTTGCGGCGCATCATCGTGCGGATCCGGCCCAGGTAGGTGCCGGTGTCCGGCCGGCCGGGCTCGCGCCGGGCTTCGTGCGGCGGCGGCGCCGGCTGCTCCGGCCGCGGCTCGTGCTCGGCCGGCGGTTCGCGCCCGGCCCGGGGTTCGGCCGGCACCGGCGTGGCCCGGGCGGTCCGGAATTTCTTGTCGCGGGTGTTGACCCACACGCGGCCCTTCTTGTCGGTCTCCAGCCAATACAGGGAGCCGTCGTGGTCCACGACCTCCCCCTTCTCCTCGCCCGGGACCGGTACCTTGAGGCCGCATTCCTCAAAGGCGGTCAGCAGGTCGCGGGCGTCCTGCTCGAATTTCTTCGCGAGAAAATCCAGCTCGACCGACAGGTCGCCGCGCGAATTCTTCCGCAGGAACGGCTGCAGGGCCTCGAAGAGCGTCGGCAGGTCCTCCTCGCTGCCCGCGAGGTCGTCGAAGTCGCCCAGGCCGAGGTCGGCCGGTGCCGGGGCGTTGGCCGGGCGCGACGGGGGCAGCTCGTCCGCGAACGACCGCTCGTCCTTGCCGTCGTCCTCGGCCTCCGGGATCGGCGGCGGGGTGTAGGCGGGCTTGGCGGCGGCGGGCGGGAACCAGTCCCGCGCCACGGGCCGGCGCGCCAGGCCGTGGAACACGAGGGGATTGTCGGGCTTGGTGGTGAAATTGATGATCTCCCACTCGTCCTTGCCAAGCTGGCCCAGGTGTTCCTCGAGCAGTTTCATCGATGCGAAACCCAGCGGGCCGCTGGAGATGAGTTTGTATTCCCAGGAAGACATGCGAGCGCAACGCATCCCCCATCCCCCCGCCCGACGCCAGCTTAAACTTGGACCCCGGCTTCCGCCGCTTGCCTCCGGCGCAATTTTGACCACCCTTCCGCCCACCATGCCGAAGTTACCCACGCTGTTCACCGCCCTCCTGCTCGCGACGGCCGCCCGCGCCGCCCTGCCCACGCCCGATGCCGACGACGGCGCCATCAGCCTGCCGCCCGGCTTCCGCGCGGTCGTCTTCGCCGACAACCTCGTCGTTGGCCGCAGGTTTGGCAAGTCCACCGACAACCTGCGCTTCCTCGCCGTCGCCCCCAACGGCGACGTCTACGCCAAGACCGCCCAGGGCGGCATCTTCGCCCTGCGCGACTCGGATGGCGACGGCCGCGCCGACGTCATCAAGGAATTCGGCGCCGGCGGCGGCACCGGCATCGCCCTCCGGGGCGGCTGGCTCTATTCCTCGACCAACGAGGCGGTCTACCGCTACAAATACACGCCCGGCGAGCTCGTGCCCGCCGGGGCACCCGAGCTCATCGTCGGCGGCCTGCCCGACGGCCACCAGCACAACGCGAAGAACTTCGCCTTTGACGGCGACGGCCGGCTGATGGTCGAGGTCGGCTCGCCCGCCAACGCCTACAGCGACGGCGACCGCGCCCGCGGGGCCCGGGGCAAGGACGCCACCGGGTTCCTCAAAACCCACGGCGGCTTCTGGCGCTTCGATCCCGACCGGCCCAACCAGACCCTCGCCGACGGCTTCCATTTCTCCACGGGCCACCGCCATTCCCTCGCCCTCGCCTGGCAGCCGACGGCCAAGGCCTTTTACATGGTGATGATGGGCCGCGACCAGCTGAGCGTGGTCGCCCCCGAGTATTACGACGAGCTCGACAACGCCGAGCGCGTCGCGGAGGAGATGCACCTCCTCCGCGAAGGCGTGAACCTCGGCTGGCCCTATACCTACTGGGACCCGATCAAAAAGGCGCGCATGGTCGCACCTGAATTCGGCGGCGACAACCGCAAGCGCGACGACAATCCGCTGTACGACCGGCCCGTCATCGCCTTCCCCGCCCACTGGGCCTTCCTCCAGATGGCGTGCTACACCGGCACCCAGTTCCCCGCGAAATACTCCGGCGGCTTCTTCATCGCCTCGCATGGCTCGTGGAACCGCGCCCCCCGGCCGCAGGCAGGCTACAAGGTCGTCTTCGTCCCCGTCGACGACCACGGGGCGCCGGTGGGCACCTATGAGATCTTCGCCGACGGCTTCGCGGGCGTGGAGGAATTCACCAACACCGGGGACGCCCGCTTCCGCCCGGCCGGCCTCGCGGTCGGACCCGACGGCTCGCTCTATGTCGGTGACTCCGAGAAAGGCCGCATCTGGCGCATCTTCTACACCGGCGAGACAAACCGGACCCCGGTGAACAAGACCCTGGCCGCCGCCGTGCAAACCCCGCCGCCGCTGGGCGCCGACACCCCCGGCGGGAAAATCTACGCCCAGGTCTGCGCCGCCTGCCACATGCCCAACGGCAGCGGCGTGCCGGGCATGCAGCCGGCACTCGCGGGCAGCGCGGTCGTCGCCGGCGACCCCGTTCTCCTGATCAATGTCGTGCTCCGCGGCCCGGCCGCCGTGCTCCCGGCGGACCGCGCGAAGTTCGGCAACGTCATGCCGCCCTTCGGCGCCGTCTACAACGACGCCGACCTCGCGAGCCTGCTCAACTATCTCCGCCGGAATTTCGCCCCCGCCGCTCCCGAGGTGACCCCCGCACAGGTCGCCGCGCAGCGCGCGCAGCCGTGAACCTCCGACCGGCCTGGCTGCTTTTCGCCGGCCTGGTGCCGGCGTTGCCGGCCCAGACGGTGGATCTCGCGCCCGTCGTCGTCACCGCCGCCCGGGCGCCGGAGGCCGCCGGGCAGGTGCCGTTCGCGGTGGTCGTCCTCGACGGCGCGGACCTCCGCGCCGCGCCGGCCGCCACGCTGGACGATGCGCTCCGCGCCGTGCCGGGCTTCAGCCTCTTCCGCCGGAGCGACAGCCTCACCGCCAATCCCACCGCGCAGGGCGTCTCGCTCCGCGGACTCGGGCCGAGCGGCGCCAGCCGCTCGCTCGTGCTGCTCGACGGCGTGCCGCTCAACGACCCCTTCGGCGGCTGGGTGGCCTGGAGCCTGGTGCCGCGCGAAACCCTCGCCCGCGCCGAGCTTGTCCGCGGCGGCGGCGCCACCGCCTGGGGCAACGCCGCGCTCGGCGGCGTCGTGCAGCTGCTGACCGAACCGCCCGGCGCCGGTCACTCGCGCCTGGCCGCCACGGTCGGCGACTACGCGACGCGCAGCGCCGAGTTTGCGCTCTCGGCGCCGGCCGGCCGCGGGACCGTGCAGCTGTCCGGCCGCGATTTCACCACCGATGGCTTCGTCCTCGTCGCGCCCGAGGACCGCGGCCCGGTCGATGTCGCCGCCGGGAGCCGGCACCACTGGCTCGCCGCCCGCTGGAGCCAGCCGGTCGGCGCGGACGCCGAGCTCACCTTCACCGGCCGCACCTTCGCCGAGGCCCGCGGCAACGGCACCCCGTACCAGCGCAACTCCTCGCGGGAAAATTCCGGCGCCGTGACGCTGGACGTCCGCGCCGGCCCGGACTTCACCTGGACCGCCACCGCCTACGCGCAGGACGAGTCGTTCGCCAGCACGTTCAGCTCCGTCAATGCCACCCGCACCGCCGAGACGCCCGCCAGCGACCAGTACGCCGTCCCCGCCACCGCCGGCGGCGCGGCGTGGACCGGGGACTGGAGCCACGCCGGCGGGGCCCGCACGACCTTCGGCACCGACCTCCGCCGGGTGGAGGGCGAGGCCCGCGAATATTATACCTACGCCGCGGGCGACTTCACCCGCCGGCGCATCGCCGGGGGCACGCAGGATTTCGCCGGGCTGTTCCTCCTGCAGGAACAGCCGCTCGCCCCGGATCTGCGGCTGACGCTCGGCGGCCGGCTCGACCGCTGGGACGAACGCGACGGCCACCGCCGGGAAACCGACCGCGCCACCAGCGCCGTGCTGCGCGACGATCACTATGCCGCCCGCGACGGGCTCGAATTCAGTCCGAGCGCCGGCGTGGTGTGGCAGGCCGCGCCGGGGTGGCGCCTGCGCGCCGCGGGCCAGCAGGCGTTCCGCCGGCCGACCCTCAACGAGCTCTACCGGCCGTTCCGCGCGGGCAATGTCATCACCGAGGCCAACGCCGCGCTGCGCACCGAGCGGGTCACCGGCGCCGAGATCGGCGCCGATTTCACGGCGGGCCCGCTCACGCTCGGCGCCACGCTGTTCTGGAACGAGCTGCACGACGCGGTCGGCAACGTCACGATCGCCCGCGGACCCGGCACGTTCCCCATCGTCGGCTTCGTGCCGGCGGGCGGCCTCGGCCGGCAGCGGCTGAACCTGGACCGCACCCGCGTCCGCGGCCTCGAGCTGTCCGGCGCGTGGCGGCCGGCCGCGGCCCTCTCCGTCAACGCCGCCTTCCTCTACGACGATGCCACGGTGCAAAGCGCCGCCGTCGCGCCCGCGCTGGCGGGCAAGCGCCTCGCGCAGGTGCCGCGGGCGAGCGCGACGCTCGGCGCCACCTGGCGCGGGCCGGGCGGATTCACCCTCACGCCGCGGGTGCGCGGCCTGGGCCGGCAGTTCGAGGATGACGAGAACCAGCTGATCCTCGGCGCGGTGGTCATCGCCGACCTCGGCGCCAGCTACCCTGTCGGCCGCGGGGAAATTTTCCTGACGGTCGAGAACCTCACCCAGGCCAGGATCGAGACCGGCCGCAGTGCCGACGGCATCGTGAACACCGGCAACCCGCGCCTCGCCAGCGGCGGCTTCCGCACCGCGTGGTAGACCCCGGGCGCACTTGTCACCCAATGGGTGACAAGTGCGCCCGGATCAGCGGGTGACGGCGGCGAGGAAGCGGGCGATGGCGTGGTCGGCAAGCTGGCCGCCGGGGCCGTCGGGGTTGAAATCGAAGCCGTGCGTCGCCCACGGGAGCGCCAGGGAGTAGTGCGGCACGTGCAGTTCCCCGAGGCGCGCGGCGAGCCGTTCGCTGTGCCGGTGCCACGCGAGGGTGTCCGGCACGCCGTGGATGAGCAGCGTCGGCGGCGAACCGGCGTGCGCAAGCAGCTGCCCGCTGGCGGCCGCGTAGAGCGCCCTGCGCTGCGGGGTGTCGGGCGGGCCGCCGAAGTATTGTTGGAAGAGCTTGATCGAGTTCAGCGCGTCGTCCGCGCGCGAGACCGACCATGCGAACGGCATGTCGTGCGGCGCGTAGAGCGCGATCACGCCGCGGATGGCGGGATCGTCCGCGCCGTAGCCGACCGCGGTGGCGAGCTGCCCGCCGGCGGACCGGCCGAACAGCACCAGCCGCGCCGGGTCGAGCTCGAGGCGGGCGGCGTTGACCTTGAGCCAGGCGATGGCCGCGAGCACGTCGTCGTGCTGCGCCGGCCAGACCGCCTGCGGCGCGAGCCGGTAGCTGATGGCCGCCACGGCATACCCCTGCGCGACCAGCCGGTCATTCCAGCCCGCGAGCTGCGTGCGGTCCCCGCCGTCCCAGCCGCCGCCGTGGATGACGATCACGCAGGGCCGCGGCCGGCCGGGCCCGTCCTTGGCCGCACCCGGCCGGTAGAAGTCCAGCCGCAACTCCTGGCCGCCGGGCCGGGCGAACACCTCCGTCCGGCTCCCGGCCGCCGGCACGGCCCGCCCGAAATAAAGCCGCCCGAAGTCCAGGGTCAGGGGCGGCGCGGCGCCACCGAAGGCCGCGTGCAAACCGGCCGGCAGATCCTCCGCCAGCCGCCGCGCGGTGAACACCGGGCGCAAAAAGCCCGCCGCCGCCACGGCGCAGAGGGCGAGCGTCACGATCCGCGCCGGGCCCGCGGGCCCGCCGCCGGCGAGCACCGCCAGGCCGAGCGGCAGGACGACGAGCCAGTGGCCGAATTCGCCGGCGAGAATGGCCAGCTTCCAGGCCCACATGGAATCCGGCGCGCGCACCAGGTTCAGGAGCGAGACCAGGGCCGCGAGCAGGGAGAGAGTGAGCAATAGCCAGCGCATGGATACCAATTTACGGTTGAGCCGGCCCCAAGGAGGCACAAAAGCGCGCGATAAACCATCCGTTTTCTTTTCGTGGCTTTTCGCGGCAATTCGTGGCTAATCCCTCCCCATGCGCCGGCTCGACCAGCTTCTCGCCAATCTCGGCTACTGCTCCCGCCGCGAGGCGCGCGCCTGGATCCAGGCCGGCCGGGTGACGGTGCGCGGCGCGGTGACGGGCGATTTTGGCGCCAAGGCGGATCCGGCCGACGTGCGGGTGGACGGCGAGCCGCCCGACCATCCCGCGGGGCTGCTGCTCCTGCTGCACAAGCCGCTGGGGCTCGTCTGCTCGCACGATGAGCGCGAGGGGCCGAACGTCTATTCGCTGCTGCCGCCGCGCTGGCGGCGGCGCAACCCGCCGGTCACGAGCATCGGCCGGCTCGACAAGGACACGAGCGGCCTGCTGCTGCTCACCGACGAGAGCGGGCTGGTGCACCGGCTCACCTCCCCGAGGCACAAGGTGCCGAAGGTCTACCGCGCCACGCTCCGCCCGGACCTGCCCGCCGGGCTCGGCGCCCTCTTTGCCAGCGGCGCGCTGCGGCTCAAGGACGAGGCGGAGCCCTGCGCGCCGGCGGAACTGAGGATCATTTCCCCGCGCGAGGCCGAACTGACCCTGACCGAGGGCCGTTACCACCAGGTGCGGCGGATGTTCGCGAGCCAGGGCTGCGAGGTGCTGACGCTGCACCGCGAACGGTTCGGGCCACTGAGCCTGGGCGACCTGCCCGCCGGGCAATGGCGCGAACTGCCGCCGGATGCCCTGGCGGCGACGTGAGGCGCGGGCGCGGGTGTCCGGCCAGGGCAATGGAAAAGACCATAGCCATGTTGCGTCCGCGGCAGGACCGGACCTTGGTCCAGGCGCGAACGGGCAAAGGAGTGCCCTGATCCGGCGCACCAAGGTGCAGACCTACGACAATCGGTTACGCTATTATTTAATCCGGAAAAATTCAGTTGCCCGCCAATCACGCGTACAAACGCGAATAGAATTCCCGGAAATCCCAGTCCACGGGGTGGTGGGTTTGAACAAGCAATCCCATTTTCTACCGTTTCCCCCCTGTCATCCGTGTGAATTCGCATTATTCGCGGGAAATCATCTGCATGGATCCGTTAATATGCCCTAGCGGTCGGTATCGAGGTGGAAGTTGATCGGCTGCTCGACGCGGGTGTTCACCTTTCTGCCGCCGCGCATGCCCGGCTTGAATTTCCATTTCACCACGGCATCCAGCGAGCTCCGCTCAAACCCGCTGTGGGTGCTGGAAATGATGTAGGGCATGACCACGTCGCCCTTGGAGGTCACGATGAAGCCCACGCGGACGCTCGCCTCGGAGACCTGCTGCTTCAGGTCAAACGGGAACACCGGGGGCGATTGCACGATGGGCTCGGGCTTGCGGTCGAGGTCGGCGATGTTGAACAGGTCCTTCATCCCGCCGGTGTCCGGCCGGCCGCGTTGGATGTTCATCGGGATGTTGATGATGCTGTTCGCCGCGGCGTCGGCCTTGGCCGGGACGGTGAGGTCGAGCAGCTGGGTGAAGCTGGCGTCGACCGGCACGGCGACGGGGATGTCCGCCAGCATGGGCACCTGGATGGCGGGCGTGGCCAGCGGCTCGTCGTCCGACAGCTCCTTCGGTTTTTCATCCTCCGGATCCTTCAGGTCCGGCATCATCAGCATCTGGCTGGTGTTGTCATCGACCACGATGTGCTTCGGGACAATGGTGCGATGGTTGAAACCCAGGATGGCAACCGCGTGCAGGCCGGCGGACAGCACCAGCGCCACCCATGGGATCCGGGAGGGAGGCGGTATGCCGTAATAGCGAAAAGACGCACCCGGTGGCGGCTGCGCGGGAACGAATCCCGCCGGGGCAGGGCGGGAAAGGGGGGCGGTGGGGTTATGGGGTATAACTTCCAGCACCGCCGTGGAACGGCGGGTATTTAGCATGAGGCAGGATAATCCCTTCGCCCCCACGGCTCTCGGCATTCTTTGGCTTAAGTCGTGCATGGGTTGCCGGCCGATATTCCGACTTTTCAGGCTTTTCACCGTTCGCCCTGGCCTGTCATGCCTTTGGCCCATGTCCCTGCCTCCCCTCACCGGCGCTCAGAAAACCCGTCTCCGCGGCCTCGGCCAGACCCTGCCCGAGACCCTCCACGTCGGCCGCGAGGGCGCGGCGGCCAGCCTTATCGTCCAGCTCGGCCATGAGCTGACCCGGCGCGAACTCGTCAAGGTGCGTTTCACGGGCGGCCAGGACCGCCATGCGCGCGCCGCCCTGCACGCCGCGCTCGCCGCGGCGACGCAGAGCGTCTGCGTCGGTGCGGTCGGGCACACCGCCCTGTTCTGGCGCGCCGGGGCCGAGGGCGCCAGGCTGCTGGCTTGAGCCCGGAGCGGCACTGGGGGCCCCCCCGGACCGAAACGCGGCGTTGCACCCGGGGACGCCGGCGGGCAACGATGGCCGGATGACGCTCGCCGCCCTCGGCTGGGACGACACCTTCGCGCAGGCTTTCGCGCCCTTCGCAGCGGAGGGCTGCGTGCCCGGGCGCGTCACCCTCGAGCTCAAGGGCTACTACGAGGTCACGGGCGAGTTCGGCGCGAAGCTCGGCTCCTGCTCGGGCAAATTCATCAACACCGCCGCGGCGCAGGCCGCGTTCCCCGCCATCGGGGATTGGGTCGCCGTGACCCCGCAGGCCGGCGAGGAGGCCCGTGTCCACATCCACGCCATCCTGCCGCGACGGACCCGGTTCTCCCGCCAGGCCGCCGGGCAGGAGGTGATGGAGCAGGTCGTCGCCGCCAACGTCGACACCGTGTTCCTCGTCAGCGCGCTCGACGGCAACTACCACCTCCACCGGCTTGAGCGCTATCTGGCCGCCGCGTGGGCCAGCGGGGCCCGGCCCGTCATCCTGCTGAACAAGGCGGACCTCACCGACGACGATCCCGCCGGCCTGCGGGCCGAGATCGCCTCCGTCGCGCCCGAGGTGCCGGTGTTCTTCGTCAGCGCACAGACCCGCCGCGGCCTGAAGGCCCTCGCGCCCTGGCTCACGCCGGGCACCACCATCGCCCTGCTCGGCTCGTCCGGCGTCGGCAAGTCCACGCTGATCAACCGGCTCGTCGGCGAAAACCTGCAGGACACGCAGGACGTGCGCGATGCCGACGGCAAGGGCCGGCACACGACGACGCAGCGCGAGCTGCTCGTCGCGCCGAACGGGGTGATCGTGATCGACACGCCGGGCATGCGCGAGATCCAGCCCTGGGACGCGGCGGCGGGCGTCGACGCCGCGTTCGCCGACCTGGCCGCCCTCGCCGGGCGGTGCCGCTTCGGCGACTGCAGCCACACGGTCGAGCCCGGCTGCGCCGTGCAGGCCGCGCTCGCCGACGGCTCGCTCGACCCCGGCCGCTGGCAGAGCTACCTGCGCCTGGGCCGCGCCACCGCGCACGAGGTGCGGCGAACGGACCGCCAGGCCCAGCAACAGCACAAGTCCCACCACAAGAAGCTCACCAAGAGCCTCCGGCAGCGCATCCGCGAGAAATCCGGCGAGGAATGAGGGGCGCCATCCCGGCGTTGACCTTGTCCGCCCGGCGGGCACACTGCGGCCATGTTCACCATCCTGGGAGCAGACGGGAAGGAATACGGGCCGGTTCCGGCCGAGAAGGTGCTGGCGTGGATCGAGAGCCGGCGGGCAAGTCTCCAGACCCGGGGCCGGCGCGACGGCGAGACGGCGTGGAAGACCCTGGGGGAATTTGTCGAGTTCGGCGCCGCGCCCCCGGTGGCATCCGACCCGGTGGCCGCTGCACCGGTGGCACCGGCCGAGACCCCGCCGGCTCCGCCACCTCCATCATTCCCGCCGCCCCCGCCGCAAACACCCCTCACCGTGGCGTCGATGATCGGCGCGCCCGCTGCCGTTCCCGCCCCCGCCGAGGTGGAACTCGCCGGCCGTGGCGCGCGGCTGCTCGCGCGGATCATCGACGGGCTGACCGGCACGATCCTTGTGGGGCCGGGCTACGGCCTGATGATCTTCGGCGGCAGCACCAAGAACCACGTGCTGCTTCTCGCCGGAATCGGCCTCATCACCTTGGGCGGGCTGCTCGTGCTCGGCATCCAGCTTTACCTGCTTTCCACCCGCGGCCAGACCATCGGCAAGAAGCTGATGAACGTCCGGATCGCGGATTACCTGACCAACACCAACCCCGGCCTGGTGAAGACCTTCCTCCTGCGGGCGTTCGTCAACGGCATCATCTGCGCCATCCCGTTCCTCGGCTGGACCTACAGCCTGGTGGACATCTGTTTCATTTTCCGGGAAGACCGCCGCTGCATCCATGACCTGATCGCCGGCACCCATGTGGTAAAAGCCTGAGCGGGATGGTTGACCCCGTCCGGTTAGTGGGCCACGTTGCCGCATGTATATCATCCTCGGCACCGACGGCAAGGAATACGGACCGGTCACGGTCGGCAATGTCATCGAGTGGATCCGGGATGGCCGCGCCAATCTCCAGACGAAGGCCAAGCTGGCGCGCGAGGACGTGTGGCGGACGCTGGGCGACTTTGCCGAGTTCGGCGGCCGGTCGCCGGTTCCCGTGGCGGCGCCGCCCGTGCTGCTGGCCGCCGAGCCGGGATTTGTCCGGCCGGCCGCCCGGTCCGAATCCGCCGCCAGCCTCTGGCTGCGCCTGCCCGCGGCCCTGGTCGACGGCCTGCTCAAGACCCTGTGCTACCTGCCCATTTCGATCCCGCTCGTCCGCCTGATCCTGGCCGAGGCGCTCAATGGCGAACGCCGCACCTTCAGCGAGGTCACCCAGCTCACGGGCGACGTGGTGAACGCCCACCTGGCCCAGGCGCTGCCCCTGCTGGGCGCGCTGGTGCTGGTCCAGTTCGCCCTGCTGGCGTGGCGCGGCCAGTCGGTGGGCAAGCTGCTGGTGGGCCTCCGCATCGTGCGCGAGGATGACGGCACCGCCCCGGGGGCCTACCGCGCCTTTCTGCTGCGCGGCGCCGTGCCGTTCCTGATCGAGCAGGTGCACGTGGCCGGCCTCGTCTTCTGGTGCATCGACTCCAGCTTCATCTTCCGCCCCGACCACCGCTGCCTGCACGATTTGATCGCCGGCACGAAGGTCGTGCCGGCGTAGCCCAACCGGAGCCACGACGGGATAGCGCCGTGTCTCCAGATGTTCGCGTCGCGCCTACTTCCCGGCCGCGGCCGGACGGCCCAGCAGCGCGTCAAGCGAGAATTTGCCCGGGCCGAATGCGAGCACGGTCAGCGCGGCGAGCAGGAAAAGAAACGGCTCGGCGGTGACGAACTTGTCGGGATCGCTGAAAATCGCGTGCAGCGCCTCGCTTTCCGCGGTGGCGTAGGCCACGATCATCGTGCCGATGAGCGGCACGGACGCGGGCCGGGCGAAGAGCCCGAGCGCGAGCAGGAGGCCGCAGCCGCACTCGGTCGAGCCGGCCGCGAGGGCGTTGAGCCGGGGCATCGGCAGGTGGAGCGACTCGAAGTAGGCCGCGGTCTTGTCGAGGTGGGAGAGCTTGCCCCAGCCGGTCTGGACAAAGGAGAGGCCCCAGTAAAGCCGGACGAGGAGCAGGAGGGGCGACTGCAGGCAGGAGGCGAGGCCGTCGAATTTGTCGAGCAGGGGGCGGAGTTTCATGGGCGTGGGAGGCGCGTGGCGGGAAAATTATTCCGGAAACGTTGTGTCATCCATTCGGGGGGGGCGCGGCAAGCCTGCGCCCCA
>Ga0265318_10000741_pt1 | contig 21776 bp, 21 predicted proteins | sample 4821metaG_FD_192431 | JGI IMG/M metagenome (GOLD analysis project Ga0265318, IMG submission 192431) | Rhizosphere microbial communities from Carex aquatilis grown in University of Washington, Seatle, WA, United States - 4-8-21 metaG | ecosystem: Host-associated > Plants > Roots > Rhizosphere >... | reverse complement strand
AAGTATCCTGGAATTCATCTACCAGGTAGTTCTTAAAAACGTTCCCTATTTTTTCGTAAATGAACGGACTTGGCTCGTTCGAGATTATTTGCTTTAAAATGATATTAGTATCAGATATAAGCAGCAACTTGTTCTCATCGCGGTAAGCTTTGAGGCTTTCCAGCAGATCGTTAAATATTCCAAGTATATAAACTGTCTTTGTAAGCTCTTTGGCGGAGAAATATTTTTTGTGGTTCTGTTCGTAATTATCGACCGCTTTAATCAGCAGGTCATAAAGCCCCTCATTTATTGCAGTGTGAAGATTGGGATGCGGGCTCTTTGTAAACCATTTTTGAGAATTGGAATAGGCATCAAGCACTCTAGTTGTTGGTTCATAGACTTTATTCCGGATTTTATTTAAAAGGTAGTTCATAAATCCGGATTTACCAAAAGGGAAATCTCCCATCGTAAGTCCGTATTTTTCCATGATATTATTTGCCGAAGCGCATATGGAATTCATCGTACCTTCAAATGAGTTTACAATTGCGAACATTATGGAAACAAACTCCAGCATTTTCCCGCGGCTATCGGCGAGGTCGTCGTTACTGTTTTCCTTCCTTTCCCAATACCGCTCTTTAAATATTTCAGCGGAAAGGTTTTTAACCTTATGCTCAATTCTCCAGTCGCCGTCTTCATCAATATTGTAATAGACAAAGTTCTCAAGGTAATTTCTCAGTTTTTCATCTTCGCCGATACGGTCAAATATCTCATCAATTAATTTATCCAGAACTGTTTCCGGTTTCATTTCAATATCATAACCAAGCTGCAGCTTCAGCTCTCTTGCAAACGAGCGTATTACTTTATGGAAGAAGCTATCGATTGTTTGAACCGCAAAGAAAGAATATTTGTGAAGTATATTCGATAAAACATCCTGTGCAAGAGACGTGATGTTACCTTTGACGCCTTCATTACTCAATATTTCCGCAAGGTTTGCGTCTTTGCCTTCGGCAAGTTCGCCGAGCTTTTCGATAACACGCCTTTTCATTTCTGCGGCGGCTTTGTTCGTAAAGGTAATAGCAAGCGTATGCCTGAATTCATCCGGCTTAGATAGCGCCAGCCTCAGATACTCTTTTACAAGCGTGTATGTCTTGCCCGAGCCCGCGGAAGATTTATATATGAGGAAATTTTTCAAGGTGAATTATTAATTGAATAGTCAAAGTTAAAGGCGGTAATAAATACCGCCCTTTGTTATCAGCTAAAATTACAACCTGGTCAATGTAAAGTCCTTCAAAAATTAGATTCCCGCCTTCGCGCCTGTCTACTGCAGGCAGGGGAATTTAAAAAATGATTACTTCAAATTCTCAGCGAGAAACTTTTCCATTGCTTCGTAGAAATCAAATTTGTTTTCCTGGTTTGAAAATCCATGTCCCTCATTTTCTTTGACCATATATGGAGCTTTGATACCTCTTTTTTCAAGGGCTTTAACCATTTGATCCGATTCGTTTATGTTAACCCTTGGGTCCATTTTGCCCTGTACAATAAACAGCGGCGCTTTGATCTTATCAACATGGAACACCGGCGAAGCCGCACGCATCAGTTCTTCATCCTTTTCAGGGTTGCCTACCATTTCGTACATCATTTCAAGCTGAGGTTTCCAGTACTCCGGGATCGATTTCATGAATGTAAATAAATTCGAAACGCCTACATAATCCACGCCGCATGCATATAAGTCAGGTGTGAATGTCAGGCCTGCAAGCGTAGCATAACCGCCGTAACTTCCGCCATAGATCGCTATACGTTTTGCGTCGGCAATGCCTTCACCAATCAACCACTTTACGCCGTCGGTAATATCGTCCTGCATTGTTTTACCCCATTGTTTGAACGAAACTTCGAGGAATTCTCTTCCGTAACCTGTAGAGCCCCTGAAATTCATCTGCAAGACTGCATAACCGCGGTTTGCCAGGAACTGCACCTCGGGATTGTAAACCCAGTAATCTCTGTGCCAGGGACCGCCATGCGGATTTACTACTACCGGAAGATCCTTCGGTTCAATGCCTTTGGGAAGCGTTAAGTAGCCGTTGATTTCAAGGCCGTCTCTGGATTTATATTTTATCGGTTTTATCTCAGCCATGTCATTTTCGTTCATCCACGGACTTACATCTGATAATTTTGTCAGAGAATTCGTATTGGCGTCATAGAAATAAAATGCTCCAAGCGAGCGGTCGCTGTATGTTCTGATTATTATCTTATCTTCGCTTTTACTCATGTCTGAAATTATGGCTTCATAACCGGCAAGCTCTTTATCAATAGTTGCGAAGACTTTTCTAATCTCTTCATCAATAATATGGCGCTCCTGCTTCCAGGTGGTAAAATTAATGGAGGTCAGAACTTTTCTCTTTTTGGAATAGCTCAAATCATAAACGTCCACTTCGGGATGCTCGTAAATCACTTCAGTTTCTTTTGCGCTTTCCAGATCAAATTTTACAATTGCCATTTTATCTCTTCCCAGGTTTGAAGCCGCAAATATATTCTTATTGTCAAATGTGAAAAATAGAGGGGCCATATTCTCCCTGAACGATGTTGTAAGTATGGTTTTAAAAGGAACATCTTCACTCTCGCGGTATAAAAGGCTGCTATTTACTCCGTCCGATGTAGTTGCCGCCCTGATCATACCTTCATGGTCGGTTATCCATCTAGTAATATTCCCGGGGTTTTCCGCCGCAAGCTCCATTTCGCCGGTCACGATGTTTAATCGATAAGCGTCAAATACACGCGGGTCGCGTTTGTTGATCTCGATCAAAATTTCATTTTCTATCTCATCCAGCTCATCAACTATGTTAACCCTCACGCCTTCAAACGGCGTCAGCTCTTTAAGATTCGACCCGTCAATATCAATTGCAAAAAGATGAAAATTCTCATCGCCTTTGTTATCCCGCAGGTAAATTATCCTCGAATCGCTTCCCCAAATATAGCTTTGAATGTCTCTTTCTTTGACGGAAGTAATGCGCTGGGCGTTTTTATCGCCTGTTTTCCGAACGAATATATTCAGCCGGTCTTCATGCGGAGCAAGAAATGAAATATAAGCGCCATTGGGAGAAATTTTGTAATTGGTCTTTTCAGGATTCCTAAAAAAATCTCTTAAGGGAATTTGATTTGAGAGCTTTAATGATAATTGTGAATTAAACATAATTTTGAAAATAAAAATTAATTTATGATTTAGTTGATTAAAGCAGAAGGCTTGTAAATAAACCGGAACATCCTGAATGTATTTTTCAGGATCGATTAATATTCTTTAAAAACGGATGATACTCGCCTTTCAGTCCAATTGGGCTGGAATTTCTGATCTCATATACCGCTTCTATAGAAGGCTTTGTTACTTCAATTCCAAAACCTTTTCCGCCGAGTATCTCTTTGTAGCTTTTTGTGTGAAGGTCCGTGAATCCTTCCGAAAATTCAAACTCTTTCCCGTTCAGTAAAATTGAACGGTAAGTCTTATGGTTCTTATCCGGCAGATCGGCGCTATCGATAGACAGGTACCATTTCACGTCTGCATTTTCCAGCTCCAGAACGCCGCTTGCTTTATCTTCTTTATAATAGTGCACCTTGTTCGACTTAATGCCGCCAAATATCCATATCAACATATCAAAAAAATGAATTCCAATATTAGTGGCGATACCGCCTGATTTTCCCACGTCGCCTTTCCATGAATAATGATACCACTTTCCGCGGGGTGTGATATAAGTCAGAACAATATTATATTTCTTTTTAGCTTTCGCCTGATCTATTTCTTTCTTCAGCGCAATTATCTGCGGGTGAAGCCTAAGCTGTAATATTGTATTAACGCTCCTGCCCGATTCTTTTTCCAGGGCTTTTAAAGCGTCAACGTTCCACGGATTCAAAACCAGCGGCTTCTCGCAAATTGCGTTTGCATCTTCTCTTAACGCAAATCTTATATGCGCGTCATGAAGATAGTTGGGTGAGCAAATACTCACATAATGAATTCTTTTCTTGTCGCCCATCAGCCTGAGTTTCTCAGCATGGCGGTCAAATCTCTCGAACTCGGTGAAGAAAGATGCTTCAGGGAAATAACTGTCAATAATTCCTACGGAATCAGTATTATCCAGTATTGCAACCAGGTTCTGATTGTTTTCTTTAATAGCCCTCAAATGTCTTGGGGCAACATAACCGGCCGCGCCAATCAATGCGAAGTTATTTTTCAACAAATATATTTTTTTGATATTGTTTTCTAAAATAGTGAAAAAATTAACAGTTAGGTATGGAATTTTTCGGTGAGGTTAACTTATCTCTATCTGTCTTTCAGTCTGTAAACCAGCTTTAACCCCGACCAGTCTTCATCTACCGCGCAAACTTTAACATCTACCAAACCAGTATCCAGGGCAAAATTCCGGATCATATTTTCATTCACATCGGTTGGAATGTCAGATGACTTCTTCGGCCATGAAATCCATAACATCCCGTCTTTTGACAAATGTTTTTTTAGAATTGGCATGGCTGATGAGTATTCCTTATTAGCTTTTGTGAAATAATGGATAAAATCGTAAGCTCCCTTAATGGATTTTAATCCGTGCTTTCCGGTGATTCTTTTTTTAGTTTTTGAACACGAGTCCGGTATTTCGCCCAGTATTTCAAAATAGCTATCGGGACAATCAATAAATAAACAGCCCGAGCCCTCTTTGAGCCCGAGCTTAATTATCAGCGGTTTGCCGGAATAGCCTGAAGGTTGCTTCGTCAGCTTTTCTTAATATTTAAAATGATATTTCCCGTCGCAGTCAGGCAATAAAGCTTCTTGCCGCCGCCGTTTAGCGGGGTCATAAGAAAATTCTTGTCTTTCTCTTTTGCCAGATCGCTCGAAATCTTTCCGTCTTCGGTAAGCAGGTTCAGGTCAGCTTTGAAATCAGCCGGCAGGTCCAGATTGATATTGCCTGATTCAGAGTTAAGAATAACTCCGTAGTTCGAGCCGTAATAATCTAATGTAACATTGCCCCCGGTTGTAGAAGCGTTAACAGCCGCGTTCGAACCTTTCATGTCGATATTGCCGCCTTCGGTAAGCGCGGTAACGGCGCCTTTAAAATCAATAACCACTATGTTGCCTCCGCCAGTAATAACGTTGATATCGCCTCGGCTGTTATCGACTTTAATATTACCGCCGCCGGTTATACCATACACGTTATCAGAAATCTCCGCCGCGTCAATGTTGCCTCCGCCGGTTGTCAGCTTCACTTTGCCGTCGATGTTCTCAGCCGTTAAGTTGCCGCTTCCCGTCTTGATGCTCACATTCTGATTTTTGGGAACATACACCTCAATACTCAGGTCGTAATTAAGTTCATCCTGAATACCTGAGCCCATAGATGGTCTTTCTTTGCAATCAAACTTAACGCCTGAGTTCAATTCGGAGGATTCAACGTCAATTTTATCCTTCGCTTCAGGATTGCCATAAACCTTCATAGAAACATCCGGGTTATCCCAGCTTGAGACCGTAATATTCCCTGTAAACGAGTTTACAACGGTGTTGATTCCGTTCTCTTCATGCACCGTCACGTCTTTGAGCAGTTCATGACAGAACTTTGAATAAGAAATGTTTACAGAAAAAAATAGAACAAAGATAAAAAGAGGGCTTAACAGAAGAAAAAAGTTTTTTCTTTTCATGTTAATTTGGTTAGATTTTAATTAGCGAGTATCGTCTTTCTTATAAGCTGATATTGTTCCTGCATTGGTAGAGCAGTTTAGCTTTGCCCCGCCGCTTCCAATAGTTGTTTTTAAGCTTGAACCAACGTGTTTATCTGAAGGTGTCCCAAAATCGGTTACTATTCTTCCGCAGGTAGTCGACATATCCACTTCCGCGTCAAATTCCGAAGGTACGTCCACTTTTACATTGCCTGCATTTGTAACCAGTTCTATCCCGTAGTTCTTTCCCGTATAATCGAGCGAAATATTGCCGCCGTTAGTCGTAGCATACACCGAACCGTTGGCTCCGGTAAGCTTCACGTTCCCACCGTTTGTTTCAGCCGAAACGTTTCCGTCAAAATTCTTCAGCGTTATGTTTCCGCCCTGGGTGGATACTTTTGTTTGCCCTATTACGCCGTCAAGATTAATATTTCCGCCCGAGCTGTTTAATTCGACTATTCCTTTTACGGCAGCTACCGAAACATTCCCGCCGCCGGTTTTTACATTCAGGTTGTATTCCTGGGGCACAGATACCACTACTTTCAGGTTCAGGCTTCTTATATTGCCGGTTGTATTTTTCTTAACGTCAACTGTAACTCCGTTAGCTGTATTCTCAGCCGAGAAATCCAGTTTATCTTTTGCTTCCTGGTTCCCGTAAATTTTAACTGAAACCTCATTTGCGGAACCTGTGGTTATTTCCACGTTCCCTGCAAAAGAGTCTAAGGTCAGATTCTCACCGGAAGAAGTTGCGAGAGTTTTCTCAAACAGCAGGTCTTCGCCGGCAATAACATCGCTTGATATGATCGTGGTGGTTGAAATCATCAGACCGTAAAATAATAAAATTTTATTTAATGTTCTCATAAATTTACTCCTTTTCTTGGGAAAAAATGAATCTGTTATACATCGGGGCCTGTATATAATAGATGTTAAATAGGCTTAAATGGTTTAATTTACAAAGATATTAAAATTCAGCCGGCTACTATATACGCTATGATTTTCCTTCTTTTCGATAAAAGTATTAAATTTACAGATTTATGTAGTAGATAATTAAAAATTGGTAAATTTTCAAGGAATTTAAGGGCAATTTGTTGATTTTATTTAAAAACAAAAATAATTATTTGAACAGATTTGTGAATTCTGTGTTTCCTTTCAAAAAATCATAGTCGGCCTCATCTTTTATATAATCTATATCGAATCTGTTCTTCTTAGCCAGTTTCAGAAATTCGATAGTCTTATTCGCGTCGCCCTTTAGAGCATAACAGTTCGAAACCGTCGCAAATATATAAGAATGCTCTTTGAAAATATTCGGGGTTTTGCCGTATGTTTCAAGAAAGTCCGTTAACGTTTCTTCAATTTTTTTCATGTCCTTCAATGCTACGGGGGAAAACATTGCCTGGTTATACAAACCCGCCGTCATTTTACCATCATTGTCTTTGAAGGCCTTAAGAAGAATTTCCGAGTCTTCATATCTCTTTAAATTATTGAACACAATGGTTCCGTTGCAGATCAGATCCGGGTTTGTTTTAAATCTAATATTATTCTTGCCGTTTCCTTTAACAAAGTTCAAAAGCACTTCAAGATAAATCTCCTTGTCAGAGTTATCTTCTGATTCAAGCGTATAGGTGTATATCATGTTTGCCAATAGCTCAGGAGAAAGCTTGCCTCCTTTGTTCATAAAACCCAGAACCATTTCTCTTGCTTTACCTATATTACCTTTAGTAACAAGTTCATAAATGTGATTCAAAAGCAGCATTGGATCGCTGAATGAAAGCTCTTCAGATAATTTGGAATACTTTTGCGTTATATCATTTCTTCCCAGCTTCTGCGCCGAGTAAAGAACATTCGCGTTGATTGAAGTATTTTCGGGAAACTTCTCATATCCCTTCAGGCTTACTTCCAGCATTTTTTCATAATTCTTCAGATGGTCGCAAAACGCAGCGGCGTTGATAAATGCTTCGGCGGTAACTTCCGGATAGTCAAAGCTCAGTTCCATTATTTCCGCGGCAAGCGGGGTCTCTTTAAAATCGTATTTCTTTTCGTAAGCCGGACCTATCTTCACAAGATTGTTTGCCAAGAAAACCAAAAGGCTCGCTGCTACTGGTTTACGAACTTCCGGCAGGTCCGCCAACAGTGATTTTAATTTATCCGGCGCGTTGGGCAGGTTTGCAAACATCACCGCAGTTCTGTTGTTTGATGCATAAAACGCTAATTGAGTATAAGCGTCAAACTTGTTTATTTCTTCATACTTCTCCGCGGGATGTAATCCATTAACAAGTGATTCGATCAGCGAAGCGTTATGTTTAATCGTACTATCGCTTACAGTCAGCGTTTCTACCCCGTCATAGATTCCGTCTGCCCTGTAAATTGAATTTATTACAGCTCTCAGCCCGGCGCGTTCATCCGCATCAAAGATTATGTTCCTTTCTGTCCGTAACGCGTAATGCAGAAGCTGCCTTGCAACATATCCGTAAATATGTTTCATGTGGCCCGGGAACATTTCGGCAACCCAGGAATTGATGCCTTTGATCTTTATTGTCCTGATTTCAGTTTCTTCTTCGCCGTGATCAGTTTCGAAAAGTTCTTTATGTTTGATTGTATACTCCGAGATGTAGGGTAGCGCCAGTTTCGCCGCTGAGTTTTTGCTCCAGTAGTTCCATTCATCTACAGGGCTTGCAGCATTTGGCCCGAGGAAGAAAGCTACAGGCTCTATGCCGTTCACTTCGTTTATCCATCGTTCAAGGTCCGCCGCGTAGGCTTTCAAAGAATTCAGGAAGATGTCATCATTTAGTTTTGAACCCCAGAAACCAGGGTCGGCATCAGTTGTGCCTTCAAGGATACCCTTGTATTTTTCTTCGCAATAAGCCAGCATTATATTGCCGTCATAAATATCATCAGCCGAGCCAAAATGAACAAACTCGTCGGCCCAATGAAAAAATCCCGCTAGCGGCGGCGGACAGGTTTTCATAATTAATTTTCTTACTTCAGGTTTTACGGGCTTTTTAAACCAGATATAACACTCTTCGCATTTATCTATCTGATCGGGACTAAGTTCGCCGTGCCCTATGAAAACGAACGGATATGTTACTTTCAGATTCTGCATTTATATTTAAGCGGGGTTTTGGTAAAATAACATCTTCACCAAGCCGTGTGTGAACCAGCAATTCACTCACGGCTTTTAGCGGTGAAGATTTTTTTTTGCGGGGGCAAAAAAACTTTATCTTTTAATTCCTAAGATCCTGTCAGAATGCGCCTGTATCAGCGCCGCAAACTTCTGGTGGATCTCGCCGGGCGTACTCACCTTCGGAGTCCAGTAAGAATTCCATTCGCCCCACTTGGTTGTAGTTAACCCGTTTTCTTTTAATATTATTTCATAATTGATTTTTTTAGAAGGATCATCCGGGTCTTTTCTGAATGACATGTCCGAATGTATCCTCGCATATTCTTCCAGTGAGCAGGGTTCTTTCTCCGCGTTCTTTTTCCCAAGCGCGGCCTGGTACATCGGCATGAAAGCCATGGCGGTTTTCCCCATGTCAGTTGGGTCAGCCATCTTGCCGCTCCATCCGCTTTTTGCGGCATCCCAATCTGCTTTTGAAAAGCCCTCTGCTTCCGCTATGTTATAGCAGGCTTCGTCGTCTTCGCCGCAGTCGCTCATCATTACAACAAGGTCGGCATATTTTTCGAGAGTTATTCCGTTAATTTGGTCCATTTTAAATATATCCCCTTTTTAGTTACCTGATTTTTTTAAAAGTTTTTCCTGGTACACACCCTTGGCACACGCGCCTCAATTCTTCTTAGTATATTGAGCATATAGTTCCGAGAACTGATTGAGCCTTTCAGGGTTTGTCATTTCAACGCTCCAAACCCTATCGTAGAAATCCCAATCTTCTCTTGAGTATCCTTCAGTCTGAAGTATCTTATCGTGAGCCTCCTTATCGTCTCCACAAGGGTCCATTTTAGTTCTCAGTGCAACATATTTTTCGAACGAGATTCCTTCATCCTCATCGTCATCCTCTTCTTCGTCCTCATCCTCTTCCTCGTCGTCATCATCATCTTCAATTTCATCTTCTTCATCTTCTTCATCTTCTTCTTCTTCGTTCTTAAACCCGGAATTATTTATTTCGTCATCCGGGTTAAAGCCATAATGATTAAGCATTTTAAGATTTCCTTTCGATTAGATTATTTTACAGAGCTCTTAAAATTACAAACGCTACGTATAACAGTACTATCAACACAATTCCAAGTGAAACTAGAGTTATGATCAGGTTAAAGACCAGCCTCTGTTTAAACCTCATTAAAAAAGCGTTGAAAAATCCGCCGTTTTGCCCTCTCAGGCCGTCTCTTGCGGCGTCGCGCGCTGCATATTCCAGATCGTCTAGCATAGTTTTATGTGTTTAAGTTATTAAATAATTTCTACTTCGCCGGTCGCTATTACGTCGCCGTTCTTTTTGAGACAGCTGACTTTGTACTTTCCGGTATCTTTAAACTCAACGTCGTCAAAATGAATGTAATCCCATCCCGGCTGGACGGTAAACGGGAAAGTATCTGCAACTTTACCGGTTGAAAGGTCGGTAATATTAATATCCACCGAAGATTCCCCGATTGCATTCTTTAGTTTCATCATTACAGTTACTTTTCCTCTTTTGAATTTGGTATCTTCGCCTATTTCTTTTGTTACGTATCTTTCGCAGAAATACAGCCTGTCTCCTTTTACCATGTCTGAGACTTCTTTAATGGCTTTAATTTTACTGCATCCGTTTAGAAGAGGAATGCTAACAGCGCTTAAAATTACAAGTAAAATTAGAGAAGATTTGAACAATTTCATTTTTTTTGCCTGCCCTTTCTGATTTTTTTAAATTTTTAAAATTGATTTTTTTATTATTTTGCTGAAAACTTGTTTAGCTCTTATAATAATCAGAAGATATAACGGGATGCATCCGACCGCCGCAATTGGGTAATACATCAATAATACCGAGCAAAATACCGATGCGCCTATAAACGCTATGAACAATCTTAATATCATAATACCTTTGCTATTCATCGGATAAGATACCGAACCTTTCTGTTATTAAGCGCTTTTTGAATTTCTAAGCGCTTTGTTATTCTAAAAAAATTGAATTTCTTTCAAAATGAATTTCGTCTTCGTTCCAAATGCCGCTTATATCCAGCATCTCAGGGTTTACCGTTCTTACCAGGTCGGTTAATTTCTGCCTGTTGAGCTTCTTCAGTTCCTTTTCGCGCGCTATAGCCTGCCGTTTGCTTTTCCTGGATTCATAAAACACTATGTTTGAATGATCCCTTCCCGATAGCACCATAGTTGATTGTCCGCTCGAGCGCTGTCCTTTAGCCATCATAACCGGCAAAACTCCCGTAGATAACTTATTAGGCCTTGACATCTTTACGTAAACGATAAATTCTTTCTGCATTAGATAGTAATTTGAAACTTGCTCTGTTAGTAGTCCCCGCAAATCTTTGAAAACGGTTTTGCCTTCGTAATTTTTGCCGGCTGGCCGGTTACCGCTTCAAAGTTGAAAATAATTTAAGCGGGGGAACCGCCTGATATTCAGCGGCCCCCTGCGAAATTGCTTTGTTTATTTTACGAGAACAACCAATGAGGTTTTGCTGGTTGCATCTGCATAACCCATTGTAAAGTCGACTTCTTTGCCGCCTTTTTTATAAACCATTACGCCCCCTTTATCTGTCATCATCATATCATTTGATTTGTCTGCGTCATATCCGGCTTTCTTCATTTCATCTTTATAGAAATCAGCGATCGGTTTTAACTTATCGCTTATTTCATAAGTAGCTGTTGAGCCCTGGGGCGTCTTGGCTGAAGCCAGAAGCTTCGCATCCTTGTAGGTTGGTAAATCTGACGGCCAGTCTGCCGGCAGCTTGTTTGTTGATACGTCAACGTCTTTTGTTTTAACGTTTACGTCTGTTCCCTCTTTGTTAGTTGTTACGTCTACCTTACTATCGTCTTTTTTACCGCAGGAGCTAAGCCCTATGACGAATAATAATAGAACAGCTAATGTTAGATGTTTCATTTTTGTTTCCTTCCTTTTTTATTAGTTTATTTTTTTTGAAAGACAAAATACTTTTATTTTGTCGGTGTTCTAAATTCTTTTTGTTTAAATGATCTATCGGTTTTTCTGAGCCTGTTTTTAAGTCCCCTCCGCCCCGCGTTAAGCGGGGGAAGAGGGCATATTATTCTGGAGAAATAATATGTTTAAAAACTATTTGGTTAAAACTATTTTTTTAACTTTTGTATAATCGCCTGTCTGTATCTTATAATAATATGTTCCTGATGAGAGATTCGCGCCGTCAATATCTGTTTCATACGTTCCTGCCTGCTGGTATTCATTCACAATAGTTTTTACTTCTCTTGCTAATATATCATAAACTGTTATTCTGACCCCCGTAGATTTAGCTATTGTGTAACTGATCTTTGCCGGTGAAACTTTTGGATTATCTGCTATGCTGTATCCTGATGAAACTTCGTTTGTAATTGCGCTGAGAGAATCTTTGCCGCCTTCCGTATTCTTAATTGTAACATCCTGTGAGAAGGATTTTGGAGCCGCTATCAGCGATATTAAAAGAACCGGTATTGCGATCAGGTATAATTTCATTTTCTTTGGTTTTTAAAGAGCAGGGCAGGTTAAGATACCCGCCCTGCAAATTAATTTTAGTTTTACTTTATTAACATCATTTTCTTCACATCGCTGAATCCGTTTGCTTCAATTTTATAGAAGTAAACGCCGCTGGCAATGTTTGAAGCGTCGAAGCTGATCTCATGAACACCCGCTTCAATTCTTCCGTTAACAAGCGTAGCTACCACGTTTCCGAGTAAATCATAAACAGCAAGCTTAACGTTTCCTGACTGAGGAATGTTGAACTTTATGCTGGTAGACGGGTTAAACGGATTTGGATAGTTCTGCGCAAGCGAATATGTTTTAGGTATAACGTTGCCCTGATTGTTTATACCGGTAAGCTGTGAACCGGTGCAACCGGCTGCTGACCATACGTTGTTTGCCGAGTATTCTGACCAGTCTGCAAAACAGCTGTCATTACTTACGAACCTGAAACAAGCATGAGGCGAAGCTGAAATAGAAACATCATTTCCTGTTAAGTTCATTCTGTAAGCGCTGCCCCAAGTTCCGTTCGGAGCGCTGACCATCATGGCGCTATCAAGGCCTGAGTTGTAATAAGTATAAGTGCATTTAAAGCTGCTTGTGCTCCTTAACCCGAAAATGTCAGGCTGATAGGGAACTGTTGTTGTGCTTCCATAACCATCTATGTAACCGTTGGACCAACCCGAAGAAGCAAGGCCGCCTGCAAGTGAATTAGCGTATCTTATATCCCAATCGCCTGAATTAGCATAATTACATCTGTATGCGATCATGATATTTGAGTTACCGTTACAGTTCACCCTTGCGTATTGTTTCTGCTGGTAGTTGCCCAGTCCGCTGTTTAAAAATGTATAGTATAAAGAACCTCCGACTAATTCCGGGCTTTCGTCCGATCTGTACAGATAAATTGCCGTTGTATCAGGAACATCAGATTCTAATACTATTAATGAATCTGAACCGCCGTTTTGATAATATGCAATGTCGCAATGGTCAGCGCCTGCATAATATGTGCCAACGCCGCCGTAATTAAGATTGTAACCAAATGGATTGCTTTTATATGTGAAAGTAGGATTTACTGTAAACGGACTGATACATTTTACAAATTTCTCGCCAATTATGTGTTGGTTTGTCGCAACGTTCAAAGTATCGCGTGCCGCGAGTATAAACAAGTAACTTGAGGTTGTTGGATAATTAGAGTTATCTGATGTAACTCTCGGCCTGTATGTATTAGTGTTTCCAGTTCCACCCGGCCAAACGAGCGTTAAAAAGTTTCCGGCATATGTCGGGGTCTGGTATATCAGCACGTTGGCAACCTGCTGGCCTGTATTTGCAGTTACACCCATAACGGTATAAACATACTTTTGTCCGGTTGTATATTCCATTATTTCCATGTCGAACTGATCAGCATTTACTTTTGCGAATCCGCCGGGGATTGCAAGCGAATAACCTGTGAAGGTAAGTCCGCCGTTATCTGAGTATGAGGTAAGAATTGTATCAGGCACGCCTGTTGTTGAATTTCCCCATGCTACGCACATCCATATTCTGCCGATGTTTGAGCCTCTTTGCTCAACATCAATAGCAGTCGCTTTGATGAATGAATTGGATGGATTTGTGAATACCCTGTTGTTGATAATATTATCGCCCTGGTAATGAGGATCGTTACCAACAAACTTGGTAATTCCGCCCTGGATAGCCGGTATAGTGACGCTTTCGCCTGATACCTGGTCTATTTGCTGCTGGAGGCTTTTTATCAGCTCAAGGTTGCCGTTTAATTTTGCCTGCTTCTGCTGGTTCATCAATGCCTGAACCTGTTCTGATATCTGGGGAGCCGGTGTGGTTCCCGGGTTTTTATCAGGGCCAAGAGAAGGATGATCCTGCTCCTGGATCGTATTCATTGGCTTATTTTGCGCCAGCAATGAAGCTGAAAGCGCAAATGTTATCGCCAGCATTAGAATAGTAAATTTGGAAAGTTGGTTTTTCATTTTTTCCTTTTTTGTTTTAGTTAGTGAAATTTTTTTGTTTAAAATTATTAACGTCACAAAGATAGTTCTAATAGGGCATGGCGAGCAAAGAAAAGAACTTCATTATGTTTTGAGAAATGAAGCGTTTGTTGTTCGCGCAAATTTGGACTCAATGATCGCAAACCCTGAAATAACAAGCGTTGGAGTAAGGAAATCTTAATACGAAAGTTTTGAAAACCGGGCATCGGAAAGATTTTGAACTCTGTTTCAAAAAATGCGGCAATATTGCCATTCCTGAGTTGTAAAAGCGTTAAAATTTACTCAAAAGCATCATTTTCAGGTGATATAGTTCAGGTAAAATTGTTGCAGAAAATCGATAATTTTTTGATATATTGCACGATATGTTGAATAGCAACTTATTGGAATTATTAGGTAAATTTACGCCGGTTGAAATAAAAGAACTGGGTGAATTCGTTTCATCTCCGTTCTTTAACAAGAATGAGAACGTAATAAAGCTGTTCAGCTATGTTAAAAAGTACTTCCCCGATTTTGACAGCAGGAAACTCGAAAAGGAATATGTGTTTTCAAGGATCTTCGGTAAAGAAAAATATAACGACGGCTATATGCGGACTTTGATGTTCAGGCTGCAGAAACAGGCTGAAGAGTACCTTAGTTATATCAACTATAAGAAGAAAGAAGGACAGCTTAGAATAAATCTGCTGGATGAGCTTAACCAGAGAAAACTCGAAAAAGCTTTTTTGAAAACCCTTTCCGAACAGGAAAAAGAGTTTGAAGAATCAGGTTATAAGGGTTACAATTATTATCATTATAAATCGCAGCTTGAGAACCTGAAGCTTGAATATTATAACTGGAGAAGATACAAAAGCAAGGATTTTAAGGATTATACCGACGAAAGCATTTTCAGCAGCGTCGACTATATTAACCGCGCTTACCTTATAAGAATATTAAGCAAATATATTTTTGTTATAGCTAAGTCGCAGTTTCATAAAATCGACTACGATTCTAAGTTCCTTGATTTTATAGTCGAATATCTTGAAAAAGAAGACGCTGAGCTGAAAGACAACCCGGTAATTAAGCTTCAGCTTTATGAGATACTCCTGTTAAAGAACAATGACCACCGGTATTATAACGCTTTAAAAGAAATGCTGGTGAATGAAAGAACCAGGCTAAGCCCCGACGAAAGATACAGCCTGCATAACATACTTAACCAGTATCTTGTTGAGCATATATACGAAGGGCATGATGAGTTTAAAAGAGAACGTTTTGAATTGTATAAAATTGCTATCGCGGAAAATATTTATAAGGGTTCATCGGATATTTATTTTGATGACATCATGTTCGGCGGCATAATTTTGGTTGCCTTGCTTAATGCTGAATATGACTGGGCTGAAGAATTCATTGAAAAATTCAGGAACGAGCTCTCGCCTGATAACCGCGCTACCGTTATAAATTTTTCGCTTGCTAAAGTGAGCTTCGCGAAAAAAGATTTTGCAATGGCTTTGAAATATTTAAGTAAGATCACATCAATTAAGAGTATCCAGTATAAAACGGCTGTGAGAGATCTTTCTCTTATGACTTATTATGAGCTCTCAATGTTCAGCCAGGCGTATTTTCTGGCGGATTCATACAGGCATTTTCTCGGTAAAAATAAGACGTTCTATTCGGCGCCAAGATTCGAAAGAATGTCGAATTATCTTAAATTTTTTGTGAAACTGGCAAAACTACGAGAGTGTATGAACAAAACAGATCTTGAGGAACTGAAGATAGACTTTGAAAAGGAATTTAATATTGTGGAGAGGGATTGGCTGCTTGAAAAAATTAACGAACTTGAAAAGTAAATAAAAATGTTAAAGAGCAATTTAGTAGAGGCAATAGGTACTTTTTCTCCCAAAGAGATGAAGGAACTCGGCGAATTTGTTTCGTCCCCGTTTTTCAACAAGAACAAAAACGTAATTAAGCTTTTCGAAATTATCAGGAAATACTACCCGTCTCTTGATAGCGACAAGCTCAGTAAAGAAAACGTCTACGCTAAGCTTTTTCCCGGCGATAAATATAAAGACAGCAGCATGCGCCTTCTCATGTTCTACCTGTATGAGGTTGTCGAAAAATTCCTTGCATACGGCAGGTATACAAAAGACGATATAAACTACAAAAAGAACCTGTTGGGTGAATTCAACGAGCGGAATATGTTTAAAGAGTTTGAAAAAACATATGAAGAAGTTATGGAAGATATGGGCAAGATCTCAGCAAGAGATGAAAGATATTATATGAACAGCTTTGAACTTGCTAACGCGTATTTTGACTATATGACAAAAGTTCATTATGATAAATATGATAAATATATGACGGGTGATTTTATTGAACGAAGGTTCAATAACCTGACTTACTCATATTTGATCAGCTTTTTGAAATTCTATTGCGTTACTTTGAATACGTTCCATGTGCTCAATTTTAAAATTAACATGGAACTGTTCGAAAACATGCTCGGAAATTTTAATCAGGAACTGTTTGAAAGCGCTCCGGTTATCAACATTTATTATAACGCAGCTATGGCTTTGCTGAAACCTGACGCGGAGGAGTATTATTTCAAACTGAAAGAGCTTATCCTTAAACACGAAGTGGTTTTGGGAAAAGAAAACCTGAGCGACCTTTTTATTAACCTTGAAAATTATTGCACAAGAAAAGTAAGAGCAGGCAAATTGAATTTTCTTGAAGAGGGCTTCAATATTTATAAACTGGAGCTTGAAAAAGGCCTGTACCTTTCCAATGAAGTTATGTCGACTGCTTTCTATACCAGCGTAGTAAACGTTGGCTGCAGGCTTAAACAGCATGACTATGTCCGGAGCTTTATCGAAAAGTATAAGGATGAACTAAGCCCTGATTCAAGAGACGCTATTTATAATTTCAGCGTAGCTTTACTCGAAACTGATTTGGGACAATTTGAAAAAGCTCTGGAATTTCTTTCAAAAGTTAAGACCGACCACCTGTATATCAAAATGGACGTCAGAATGCTTCAATGCAGACTTTATTACGAGCTTAACTGGGATGATTCGCTCGAATCACTGCTGGATGCATTCAAGAGGACCCTGGCTAATAACAAATTGATCCCCGATTTCCGGAAACTTCATTATTCAAATTTCCTTAAATACCTTGGAAGACTGGCCGCAATAAGGCATAAAGCCGATGAGCTTGACCTTGACGTATTGAGGAAACAAATGCTGGAAGGCGATAATTTCTACCACAGGCCGTGGATGATCGGCAGAATTGAAATATTAGAAAAGAAACTTAGCGCAAAAACTGCAGGTCATTCATAATCGTTTATTTCTGGAAAGCGCTTATATCGTAATATAGTGAAACCGCATAAGAGAGCCGGCAAATTTTCTCTTTTAATTCGGGCATCCCGTCCCACTGGTCATTAGTCTTAGGCAGCTTAACTACATACTTCCCGTCTTTAAATTGCAATGTTCCTAAATAAAGGTCGCGGTAGAATTTTTCTTTGCCTCCCGATAAGGTCGGCGGAAAATCGATTATCATTGTTTCAACTGCCTTGCCGTCTTGCATTTTTTCAATCTTAAGAGAATTTGTCTTATCCAGATCGGAGTTTCCACCTGCATAAAAATGCCAGGTCTTGTTGCCTTCGCAAATTTTTATGCCAGTAACTATCGCATCGCAGCAGGGGAGAGCCGTCATTTTGTAAACTGTATTGTTTGAATCGATTATAACGCCATCTGAATCCTTCAGCTCAAACGCGTAAAAATATCCGGGCCACTGGCTGTATGCCGCTGACGTGAGAACGGTTAAAAAAACAACAGCAATTGATATTCTAATTTTCATACTTTGAAAGTTTGATAAATATAATAATTTATTTAATAATTAGCTTTGTTGTACTATAAGCTCCCCTCCTTTTTCAAGGATGGGAAAGTCCCGCTTTCAAGCTGTACAGGAGTGGCCTAAATATTTCAAGATGCTCTAATATTTTACTCCGTCCTAAGCTCCAGCTTGGGAAGGAAATACAATCTTAACTAATTTAAAAATTAATGTGAAAGGGCGTTAATAATTTACGGCGCCAGGCGTTCTATCTTCCAGCCGGACTTCTGTTTTGTGTAGCAGATCCTGTCATGAAGCCTGTTAGGGCGTCCCTGCCAGAATTCAAAATAATTCGGAATTAATCTGAACCCGCCCCAAACCGGCGGCAGCGGAACGTTCTTCCCGAATCTTACGAGGTATTTTAAAAATTCTCTGATGATCACCGAGCGGCTTGCTATCACGCCGCTTTGATTTGAAGCCCACGCGCCAACCCTGCTTTTATAAGGGCGTGTTTTGAAATATTCCTCGCTTTGCTCTTTTGAAACTTTTTCAATCTTTCCTTCAACTCTTACCTGCCGCTCAAGCTTGTCCCAATAAAACAAAAGCGAAGCGCAGGGATTGGCGTCAATCTCTTTTCCTTTACGGCTTTTGTAATTTGAATAAAATACAAATCCTTTGTCGTCGAATTCTTTTAGAAGCACTACTCTAACAGATGGCTTTCCATCTTTTGTGGCTGTTGCAATGGTCATTGCGTTTGGCTCGAGGAACCCTGATTTTAAAACTTCTTCAAACCATTTTGTAAATTGTTTGAAGGGGTCCTGGCTTACGTTGTTTGCTGAAAGTGATTTTTTTGTGTATTGCCTTCGCAGATTTCTGATCTCATCCTTTCCTATCATTTATTTTTTTCTCGGTATCATAAAAGCATTATCGATCTTATCAAATCCTATTTTAGGATAGTATTCCATCGCATCATGGGCGGAAACCAAAAGGAGCATTGATTCGTCGCCTATAAGTTTCTGAACTTCCGCTACAAGTTCGTGCCCGATTCCCTGGTGTTGGTATTGTTTATCAACTGCAAGGTCAGATAAGTAACAGCAATAACTGTAGTCAGTCAACGCGCGCGCCACGCCAACCAGCTTATCGCCGTCCCACGCGGTTACCGTAAGATTAGCTCCGTCGATCATCTTCTTCAGCCTGTTCAGGTCATCCGCGGGCCTGCGTATCCCGGATGCGTGGAAAACCTCGGCTAACTGATGAGGTTCTAGTTTTGTGTTAACCTTATATGTTATTACCATACTTTAGGGTCTATTTCTTAAAATATGACTTATACACATGTTTTCTCAGAAAGAATTGCACATAAACCACCGGGTACATCAAAATATCCAGCGCAAAATTACCTGTGCTATATGCAATATTATCAATAATTATTGTACTATCAATGAATTTTGCCATTACGTGCCTGTGACGCCACTTTTTTAAAGGCTTTGGTAACTGTAACCCCTCATCAACGAAATAAATTTCATTGTTAGTCACGGTTTTTTCTGTAATTAGCGCCTTCCACTCCTGTTTCCAGCCTAATGTGTTTATTACAACATGCACTTCATCGCCCTTTTCACAGCCGTCAAACCTGTTTACCTTCAATCCTATCAAAGGCGGTTTAAGCCGCTTAAATAAATATACGTCGAATTTGTTAAAAACAGTTTCGAAATCCTGTTCAACTTTTGTTGATATTTGAAAACGCATATTTTTATGATGTCATTCCCGCGAATGCGGGAATCTTTGTTTTGTTTTTTTAGACTCTATTTTTCTGTAGGGGCGGACCCGTGTGTCCGCCCGTTTTTTACACCTCTCCCGCACACCAATGGTGCGCAGAGTGGGTGTTACTAAAAAACCCATCTATTGTTTTTGTTAACTATAGATGGGTTCAATTTGTTCTGTGCGAATCGCCGTTGTTAGCGCCTGCCTGTAGCAGGCTGGTTATCACCAACAACAATTTCATGTTTAATCTACTGACCCTGCGAAAGCGTAAATCCCGGAACTCCGTCAAAAGTAAATAGTCCTTCAGTTTTGACAAAATCAAATCCCGCGTTTTTTATGCTTTGCAGTAGAGCAATAATTTGTTCATGCGTAATTGCCGCGCCTTCTTTTGTGGATTGAAAGCGGCATATCCATTGGTCAACACAAAATGTTTCTTCCATGCTTCCGGGCCAAACTTTAACGCCGCGATTGGATACAGTCACAAGCTTCATGCCGTCAATTGCTGTATCCTTCATTTTATCGCCAAGGTCCTTTGATTTCCCGTCTGTCCAGTGAACAAACACATCAACTCCGACTAATTCTTTTTTTGCTTTCTTAATATTCTGATAGTTATACGAAGGATATGATTTAACATCAAAGCTCTTGTATGATACTTCTTTCAGCTTAGATGGTTTCTGCCCAAGCCTTGCAACAACTGCTTTAGAAAATTCTTTCGTGCCAACTTTCTCTTTGCTGTTATTTGGCTTATACAGGTCATAAGTATGAACGCCGTCTTCCATTGTTTTAAGCCATGCGTTATGCACTTTGGTCGCCACTTCAGGCTGCCCGATATGAGCCAGCATCATAACCCCGCCAAGTAATAAGCCTGAGGGATTTGCAAGATTCTGCCCCGCGCGTCTTGGCGCCGAGCCGTGTATGGCTTCGAACATCGCGCACTTATCGCCGATGTTGGCTGAGCCGGCAAGTCCAACCGAGCCCGTCATCTGCGCGGTAACGTCAGATAAAATATCGCCGTACAGATTTTGCGTTACAATCACATCAAAAGATTCGGGAGATGTTGCGAGTTTTGCAGCGCCTATATCGACTATCCAGCTTTCTTTTTCGACATCAGGATATTCTTCCCCAATTGTATCAAACACTTTATGAAACAACCCATCAGTGAACTTCATGATGTTATCTTTCATGAAGCAGGTGACTTTCTTCCTGCCGTTTGCGCGGGCATATTCAAATGCATAGCGGATTATTTTCTCCGAGCCGGGTACAGTAATTAATTTTAAACCTGACATTACCTGGTCAGATTGTTTATATTCTATTCCCGCATAGAGGTCCTCTTCATTTTCACGGATGATGACTAAGTCCATAACAGGATGCTTGGTTTCAACATACGGAAAATAAGAAACGCATGGCCTAACGTTCGCGTAAAGTCCGAGTGTCTTTCTGGTCGTAACATTCAGGCTTTTGTATCCGCCGCCCTGCGGAGTTGTGATAGGAGCTTTGAGAAAGACCTTTGTACGGAGAAGCGAGTCCCACGCGCCCGGCTCGATGCCGGCTGTGTTCCCGCTTTTATAAACTTTCTCGCCTATTTCAATTACTTCAATATCTATTTTAGCTCCGGCCGCTTTGATAATTTCAAGCGTCGCTTCCATAATTTCGGGGCCTATTCCATCGCCATAAGCTACCGTAATTGCTCTGTTTTCAGACATTTATGTGGACCTTTCTATTGTACGAATGAATATTGTGTAAGAAATGATTTTATTAATTGATAAGGGCGAACTTAGTAAATTGAACTGAATAATTAAATCCCAAAAATACCGCTTAATAGGACCCTAATTCTTTTCCAGCTCATCAGCAATGTCGCATAAAATATGCATCAGAAGTTCTATGCGCGTTTGGGAATTTTCATCGGTTATAAGTCTTGGCTCGGTGTAATAAAGTACATTTT
>Ga0265318_10000738_pt1 | contig 21806 bp, 17 predicted proteins | sample 4821metaG_FD_192431 | JGI IMG/M metagenome (GOLD analysis project Ga0265318, IMG submission 192431) | Rhizosphere microbial communities from Carex aquatilis grown in University of Washington, Seatle, WA, United States - 4-8-21 metaG | ecosystem: Host-associated > Plants > Roots > Rhizosphere >... | reverse complement strand
GGTCCGTGCAGCGGGTACAGTTGGTCAATCTGTTGGCGTTGCTGCTTGTTCAGGAGCGAAAACAGGCTGACCAGATCACCTTGCTGAATCGAGCTGGCTTCCGATCTGCGGAGATTGCTTCGCTTCTGGGTACAACGCGCAACACTGTGAGCGTCGAATTGTCGAATCAGAAGCGCGCGAAGATCCGGAAGCCGACAAATAGGGCAAATCGATAGGCAATCGGCAGTGGCCACAATCAACCAAGGATTGCTGGAGGCCATCAGAAGCAAGACGGGCCTAAGTCGCGCCCAAGCATACGCGCGTATCAAGCAGACGGCGACCGCACAGTACCTTCCACGCGATCTTGCCGCGATCAAGGTGGGATCTGAGGTCGGAGTTACGATAAACAAGTACGCGACGAGTGAACAGTTGGCGAATCTGCGAAACGCAGGATCGCCGGTGGCGCCGCCGTCGCCCGTCTCGTTGCATGTGCCGCCCGCCCCAAGGCCATTTCGTTCAGAACCGCGGGGCAGAGTTAATGGCCGCAAGGCACCCCGAAAACCGAATTCGGTGTTCGTGGTGCATGGGCGCGATCAAGTCGCGCGGGATGCGGTCTTCGCTTTTCTTCGTGCAGTTGGAGTCAAACCGATCGAGTGGAATTCGGCACTTACAATGAGCAAGAAACCTGCGCCGTATATCGGCGAAATTCTTGATACCGCCTTTCAGGCGGCCCGCGCCATCGTCGTGCTTGTAACACCAGACGATCTCGCGCAACTTCGTCCCGACCTGCTATTGCCGTCGGACAAGCCATACGAACGCACTCTGACCGGGCAGGCTCGCCCGAACGTATTGTTTGAGGCGGGAATGGCATTTGCGACACACCCCGACCGCACAGTAATGGTTCAGGTCGGAAATGTTCGCGAGTTCAGCGACGTTGCCGGGCGTCATGTGGTTCACATGTCGGACGACTTTGCCAAGAGGCGAGAATTCGCCACCAAGCTCGGAAATGCGGGTTGTGAGGTGGACACTACCGGCACCGATTGGGTCACTGCAGGAAAGTTCTTGGATCCACAGGCCCGAGTGCCGGCAGGCAGAATCGGCGGCGGACGCAGGGGACGGAAACCAACCCTTTAGCGGCGCCCCCGCGCGCTAAGGGTAGCGCTTGCATCTCGTAGGATGGGCCGCCACGGTCAACCCGAAACTTTTCTTCTGCGCATCGGAGGTTGGCTTTGCCAACCGGAGACCACGTTTGCCGAGCAGATCCGGGCAGTCTCTCGTCGTCCCCGGGAGGGGCCCGCGGGGAGGGGTCCTCCCCTTCCCGCGCTCCGGTCCGCCCCTTCCCGCGAGCGCCGAAGGCGCGTTCTTAGTCGTCCTTCAGCCCGTGCATCAGGCGGGCCTTGACCCGCAGGGCCTGGCGCTGCTTGTAGCGTTCGTGGCTGTTCTCGCCGAGCTCGTTCTGTTCGGCGGTGCGGCGATCCACGATCTGGAATTCGGTCAGCACGAAGACCACCGCGCCATTCTCGACGAAGAGCGGATCGTCCTCGGACCGCCCGAGGAACTTGTCGATGCGGACCGGCAGGTCGGCGACGAAGTTGATCACGCGATACCCCGGGCCGGAGAACTCGTTCTGGGCCACCTGCTTCTTGTCACCGGCGGCCACCGCCAGCTCGTGCAGCTCGGGCAAGTATCTCGCCAGGGCGGGGACGCCCTCGAGCTCGCGGCGGAAGTCGACCACGTCGTTCACCGACTGGCCGGGGATGATGTAGTTGAACGGGACCAGCCGCTGGGTGATCTCGCGCAGCACGAACAAGATTTCTTCGGCCGAGGTCGTGATCATCCGGAACCGCAGCTTGTCGTACACGTCGGCCGCGATGGTCTCACGCTTGGCGAGCAGCTTGGTGATCAGGCTGTCGGCGTGCTTCCGGCTCCACTGGAACTCGGCGATGCCGCAGCCGGCCGCCTTGATCTCCTCGACCGTCCGCAGCGCCTTGTCCTCGACCAGGTGAAAGATCTGGTCGCCCGAGATGGGCAGCTTGGTCAGCAGCGCACGCCCGGCGAGGTGGTGCATGACGTGCATGACCTTCAGCACCACGCAGGCGGACGCGCGCCGCTTGCCCTTCTGCGAGGCCACCAGCATCAGATCGCGCGCCGGAATGCCATCCGCCACCTCGGCCGGAATGTTGAAGCCGAGGTGGCGCTCGCAGTACTCGACGGCCTGCTCGCGCAGATCCTCGAGCCGAGCCATGTCCAGGCTGTTCAGCGGGTCGAGCTCGTTGACCCGCAAGAAGCGGTCGACCTCGTCCCGATCGGTGAAGTACACCCGGTGCCAGTCGATGACCGAGCCGCTGCGCAAGAGGTTCCGGATCGCCGCCAGATCCGCCAGCGAGAACTGGTCGTGGCGGGGCCGACGGATTCCCGACGTGGGCGGCTCGGAGAGAATGGGGGTGGGTGAATTGGACAAGGCGGCTCGGGCGGCCCGTTCGGGCGTCGGTGTCTTGGGAAGAACAGGCGTCACGCGATTCAAGGTATCACCAGGCGCGGGCCCCGGGCACCGCGGAGAGCGCGGTTCACCCGCGATGCACGCCACACACACGGAGGACGCGGAGATCTTAGGCGGCCGAGCGCGCGCGGACAACTCGATTGACGTGCATGCGGATGAAGTTGCCTGGGCGTTTCCGGCGCACGCCCCACGCTGTTACCATCCGCGCGTGCGTCGCGCCCCACTCCTCCTCGTTCCCATCGAACCCAAGGTGGTTCCATGGCCGAGGGCCCGTCCGCGTCCAGGCGGCGCCGCGACCGGATGCCAGCTGCGCCGCCGGGCTCGTCGGCTCGCGGCTCTGGGCGGGTTGCTGGCGTTCGCGGTGGGTGGAGCGGTCGGGATGTCGGAGCGCGCGGCCAAGGCCCAGAAGTCCCCCACCGCCCAGAAGGCCACCGCGCGTGCCCAGGAGGCGCTGGCGTCCGGTCGCTACGCCGACGCCGTCCACGACCTGCAGGCCGCCGTGCGCTACGAGCCGCGCTTTGCGCTCGGATGGTATCTGCTGGCGTCCAGCCATCGGCGGGCGGGCGACTGCGACCGCGCGGTGTCCGCATACCGTCGCTACCTCGAGCTCCGGCCGGCCGAGGCCGAGCCGCACTACGGGATCGGGCTCTGCCTCGAGACGGTGGGGGATCGGGCTGGCGCGCTCGGATCCTTCCGCAAGTACCTGGCGCTCGAGAAGCGACCGGAGGCCCACGCCTTCCTCCAGGATGCCGAGCAGCGGGCGGCCGCCCTCGACAAGGCGCTGGCGGCGGCCGCGAGCGCGGCCAGGACCGTCGCGCCCGAGCCGGCGCAGCTGGTCGAGGCCCGGCGCTTGCGGACCGCAGGCCACGTGGCCGACGCCATCGTGGTCTATCGAACCTGGCTCGCGTCGAACCCCAAGGACGCGTCGCCGGTCGCGGCCCGGGTCCACGCGGATCTCGGCGCCGCGCTGATCGTCACGCGCGACCTGCCGGGGGCGACCGAGGCGCTGCGGGCGGCCGTGCGCCTCGATCCATCCCATGCTCCCCCCTGGTACAACCTCGGCTTCGCGCTGCGACAGAGCGGTCACGCCAAGGAAGCGGTGGACGCCTACGCCCGGTACATCACCTTCGAGCCGAAGGATCCGGATCCCTTCTACGGCCTCGGCATGTCGCTCAGCACCCTCGGGCGCACCGACGAGGCGCTGGCGGTGCTGCGGGCCTACGTCACCCTCGAGACCCGACCGGCGGAGCTGCGCTGGGTCAACAAGGTGCGCGCGGAGATCGCGCGCCTGTCCGCCGGTGACGCTCAGGTGGATGCCGACGGCGATGGCGGCGCTCAAGGCAACGGCGGCGCCGGCGCCGGTGCTGGCCGCGCCCACCCGGACGGCGTCGGCGGCGCACCGGGTGGCGCGCCCCGCGGCATCTCCGCGAGCGGGGCAGCGGGCGGACCCGGCGTGACGTCGGGTGCCCGCGGTCCGGTCACCGCCGCGCCGATGGCGCCGCGCGGACCCGCCCCCAAGCCCTGAGGTGCGCGCGGCCCCTCACGGATGTGGCCGGCCACGGCCACGGCGATGCCGCGCCAGGCGCCGCCGCCCCGCCAGGCGCGACAGGGACAGGAACACTGCCATCAACCCGGCCACGCCGAGGCTCGCCCACATCGCGCGGCCCTGCCCTCGTCCATCGAAGACCACCGCCAGGGCCACGCCGCCCACCAGCATCCCCCCCCACAGGCGCTGCTCCGAGGCGAGGTACAGGAGCTCGGCCTGCTCGCCGAGGTTGCTCACCCGCAGGTCGAGATCCCCGCGCAGCGCCCGGCTGATGAAGCGCTGGAGCTGGCCGGGCAGCGACAGGGCCGACAGGACGGTCTCGCGACCGGCGTCGAGCGCCAGCTCTTGCCACTCCCGCTTCTCGCCGAGGAGAAACCGTTCGAGGTACGGCCGGATGATGGGCGCCGGGTTGAGGTCGGGATCGAGGGTGGTGCACACCCCCAGCAGGAGCAGGAGCGCGCGCTCGAGCAGGATCCACTCCTTCGGGATCTGAAAGGCGTCCTTCAGATCCGCCAGGCTCACGTTGAGCGCGCGCAAGTCGAGCAGCGACCCCAGCTTGTCGTTGGCCTCGAACTTCAGGTCCTTGAGCGAGAAGCCCTCGACCCGCACCTCCCCGCGCAGCCGCTCGTGGAAGTACTCGACCACCCGATCGAAGACCTCGGGATCGGCCCGCCGCGAGATGAAGCCCATCTCCTTCATAGCGGCCACGATCCGCGCGGTGTCCCGGGCCATCGCCCCCTGCAGGAAGGACACCATCCCGCGGCGCATCGCCTCCGACACCTGCGCCGTGGCGCCGAAGTCGAGGAACACGAGGACCGGCGTCGGGTCGGCCTCCGAGGTGGGCTGCACCAGCAGGTTCCCGGGGTGGGGATCGGCGTGGTAGTCGCCGTCCACGAAGATCTGCTCGCAGAAGGCCTGCACGCAGGTGTGCGCCAGCCGGTGGGTGTCGAGGCCAGCCCGAGCCAGGGCCGGCAGATCAGCGATGCGAATCCCGCCCATCCACTCGGTGGTGAGCACCCGCTCCGACGAGAGCCCGTCGATCACCCGGGGGATGCGCACGGGCGTGGGGCTGCCGCGGCGCTTGAAGTTGGCGGCGATGCGGCGGAGCGCGTCGGCCTCCTGGCGGTAGTCGAGCTCGGAGAGGACCATCCCCCGGATCTCCTGGTAGATGGTGTCGAAGCCGTAGTCGGGCATCACCCAGCGCAAGAACCAGACGATCCGCCGCAGCGCGCGCAAATCCGTACGAACAATTTGCTCGATGTCGAGGTACTGAACCTTGACCGCCACCTCCTCGCCCGTGTGCAGGCGCGCCCGGTGCACCTGGCCGATCGACGCCGAGGCGACCGGCTCGGCGGAGAACTCGGCGAACAGCTCGCGCGGCGGCTTGCCGAGCTCCTGCAGCAGGCGCTCCTCGATGTCGGCGTAGGGACGGGGCGGGACCTGATCTTGCAAGGTCTCCAGCTCCTCGCGGAAGGCGTCGGGCAAGAAGTTGGCCATGATGCTGATGAGCTGGCCGACCTTGATGAAGAGCCCCCGCAGTCGCACGATGGCGGCCTCGATGCGCAGGGCGTTGCGGCGGTGCTTCTCTCGGGTCAGGCGAAGGATGGCCTCCTCCCCGCGGAACCGACGCGCCACGGCCAGCCCCAGATAGGACAGGGCCACCCGGAGCGTCACCCAGTAGACGGTGAACAGGCGAGACGGCGCGGGCACGATGGCGGGAGGTTATCCCAATCGTTTCGGCCCTGCTGGGGTGCGCAAGCGTCTCGCCCGCCGCCCATGTGTTCCTTTGCCGGAAACCGTAAACTGACGTAGACCTTTTGCCGAGGTCGACATGAAGCCGCCCCCCTTCGTCCCCCGCTCGCTGCGCGTCGTGTGTCTCGCCACCGGTCTCGCACGGGCTCGGGCACGGGCAAGCGGGCGAAGCCGGGTCGGGCTCGGACTTTTGGTCGGGCTCGGGCTCGGCCTCGCGGGCTGTGGCGGGGGACAGACCCCGGTGCGCTCGGCGAATTCGGGGCCGCTCCCCGAGGGCGGTGGCTCGGGCCCTCCGAGTGGCGCGTCGAGCTCCTCGTACCCGGACTCCGAGCTCGAGCCGGCCGCCCGCAAGGCCGCCCAGGCCGAGGACTGGCCCACCTCCGAGCGGCTCTACCGGGAGCTCGGGCGTCGCCAGCCGAGGAACGCCGATGCCAGACGCGGGCTCGGGATCGCCCTGATGCGCCAGGGGAACAACATCCCGGCGGTGGTCGCCCTCAACGAGAGCCTCGAGCTCGGCGACACCCTCGAGACCCGCCTCGCCCTGGCGGAGAACTACGGTGAGATGGGGCGCTTCCCCTCCGCCCTGCCACACCTGCGCCGCGCGGTCGCCATCGCCCCCCAGAACGTCACGGGCTGGGTCGAGCTGACGCGCGCCCTCGTGAAGGTCGACAAGCCGGACGCCGCCGCGGAGGTGCTGGGCGAATCCGCGCGGGTCTGCAAGGCCTGTCGGGCCGACGAGGCGTGGCGCGCCGGCAAGACCGACGTGGCCCGGGCCCTGACCGCTCGGGCCGAGAAGCAGATGGGCGGCGGCGACGTCAAGGCCGCCAACCGGTCCCTGGATGCCGCGGCGGCGCTGAACCCCGAGCTGCCAGAGACCCACCTCGGTCGAGCCAAGATCGCGCGGACCCAGGGCGATGACGGCCGCGCCGCCAGCGAGTTCCGGCAGGCCGTGAACCAGCTCCCCGACGCCAACGCCGAGCCGGGCGCCTCGGCGCGTCTGGAGCTGGCGCGGCTCCTCACCTTCCGCGGCGAGGGGGCCGAGGCCACCAAGCTGGCGCAGCAGGTGGTCGACGCGCGGGGCGACAACGTGGCGAGCCTCGATGTCCTCGGGCGGGCGTGTGACGCCAACAACGACGTCGACTGCGCCCGCAAGGCGTATGGCCGCATCGTGAGCCTGCCGCTCGCGGCGGGTGGAGGCGGTGCGGCGGAGCACGGCCGCCGCAGGAAAGTCGTCCTGGCCGGCCCGGAGACGAGCGGCGGCGGCAGCGACGCCAACGCCGCCGGGTCCGAGAAGGCTCTCGAGCACGCCAGGGCGCGACTCAAGGCCCTGAAGAAGAGCGGCAAGCGGCGGCGCTGAGTCGAGGCCAGCCGGGCGCCCCCGACGTCGTGCGCCGGCCGCGGCCGATTGGACCCGCTCGCTGCCCGGCGCTAGGTTTTGGCATGCCCGACGATCCGCGACGCCCCCCTCCCCCCGCTCCGGCCCCCACCGCTGGTCCTGCAGCTCCGGCTCCGGATTCCCTGCTCGGTCCCCCTGCCCCGGCCGGGGTCGCGCCGGCGGCGGCGCCGGGGACGGGGTTCGCGTCGGGCCGCACTGGCGCCGAGCCGGACGAGCGCCTCCCTCCGTTCCCGGGCCCGGCCGAGGGCCTCGACGACGAGCGCGGCGCCGAGCGTGGGGAGCGCAGCGAGCGGGGCGAGCGCAGCATCAGCGACTTCGTCCGCCGGGCGGTCTCGGCGGGCGTGGTGGCGGCGTCCCGCTCCAAGGACGACATCATGCGGGCCGCCGGGACCGAGGTGCGCAGCTGGCTCGAGCACCTCAACCTGCACGAGGAGATCACCAAGGTCCTCTCCAAGATGGTGGTCGAGGTCAAGACCGAGATTCGCTTTCGCCCCAACGACGAGGGCCGGGTGGTCCCCGAGACCACCAACGAGGTCAAGATCAAGGGATCTCCTCCCCGTGGGTGACCGCCCATCTGGTAGATTGCCCCGCCTCGTGACGCCGTCGTCCTCCACATCAACGTCCACATCCGACCGCCGCGCGGGGGACCGGTGGACGCCGATCGTCGCGCTCGCGGCGGTCCTCGGAACCGTGGCGGCGGCCGCGGGCGGGTGCGCGAAATCACCGACCGCCATCGACATCACGGTGTCGGCCGACCCGACCGTCCCCGCCGTGGCCATCCTGCAGGTGACCATGGTTCAGCCCGCCAACCCCGCCGGGGCGACGATGGGCCTCTTTCGCTCGCTGCTGCCCGACACCGATGCCAGCGCCGAGCCCTTCCAGTTTCCCGCCCACGTGACCTTCGGGGCACCGGCGGCAGAGAACGGCGAGGCCGACCTGACCGTGGAGGCCATCGACTACCTCGGCACCCAGCAGGTGTTCGCCTCGGGCACGGCCGCCACCACCATCCGGCGCGAGAGCACGGTGGGGGCCAGCGTCCTGCTGCATCCGGTGGCCGTGGCCCCGCCCACCGGCTCCGATGCCGGCGCCCGCGACTCCGGCCCCGACGCGCCCTGACCCGGAATTGCTCCAGGACTCGGACCCCGGGCTCAGGCCAGGCGGGCGGCCCTGGGGCGCTTCACCGAACGCGCCTTCTCGCCGCCAGCGGCCGCCCCGGTGGGGGGAAGCGCCTTGGTCGAGACCGGATCCCCGTGGCAGACGGTGCGATCGCGCCCGCCGTGCTTGGCGGCGTAGAGGGCCAGATCCGCGCGCGCGATGATCTCGGCCTTGGTGCCCGCGTCCTCGGGATAGCTCGCGACACCGAGGGAGAGCGTGGCCTTGAACGGGCCCTTCGCGGACTGGAAGCTCTGCTCGCCGACCTCGACCCGGATGCGCTCGGCCAGGTTGCGCGCGCCCACCCGGTCGGTCGCCTCGAGGACGATCGCGAACTCCTCGCCGCCGTAGCGGGCCACGATGTCGATCTTGCGCGCGCTCGCCCCGAGGATGAGGGCGATCCGCCGCAGGACCTCGTCGCCGGTGGGGTGGCCGTAGGTGTCGTTGATTTTCTTGAAGTGATCGATGTCGGTCAGGATCATCGACACCGGGAACTGGTGGCGATCCGCCCGCCCGAGCATGCTGGCGAACCGCTCCTGGAACGTGCGGTGGTTGACGAGCCCGGTCAGGCCGTCGGTGGTGGCCTGCTCCTCGACGATCTGGTACATGCGGGCGTTCTGCAGCGAGATCGCCACCTGGTTGGCGATGACCCCGAGCATCTCGCGCCGGTCGCCGGGGAAGGCCCCCGGCCGCTTGGCGGCCACGGTGAACGTCCCGATGACCTCGTCCTTGACCAGCAGGGGAAGCACGAACAGCGAGTCGCCGAGGATGCGCATGGGGGCGGAGAACACCGGCACGTCCCGCTCGCGCCACTCGCCACCGGCCGGCAGCGCGTGCTTGTTCTTGACCACCATCGCCACGATGGAGCCGGGATCGCGGTGGCTGGTGCCCTCGAGGCCCTCGGCCCACTCGCCCACCGCGCGGCGCAGGGTGTGGGTGCCCTGGCGCGGGTCGAAGGTGGCGATGGCCGCGAAGTCGAAGTCGCAGATGCCGCGCGCGCCCGCGATGGCGGCGTCGTACACCTGGTCGAGCGTGAGGGCCCGGTTGAGCTCGGCCGAGGCGCGGTAGATGCGCTCGTGCGCGTGCTTGCTGCGCTCGACCGCCTGGAACACCCGCTCCGACTGCACCACCCGCATGACCTGCCGCCCGGCGTTGCTCAGGGTCTCGGCGTCGGCCGGGGTGAAGGCCCGATCGATGCAGCGGTCGGCGACCAGCACGCCGCGCGCGTTCCGCCCCTCGGCCACCGGGACCCCGATGAAGGACGACACCTCGGTGGGCCCGAGGTAGTAGGGCAGGAGCGAGCCGCGCGGTGCCTCGAGGATCACCGGCCGGCCGTCCTTGAGGATGGCGCCGAGGGCCCCGGTGCGCGCCGGGATCGGGGCCTCGGACACGTTGGTGAGATCGGTGCAGAGCTCCTTGACCTTGAGGCGCTCCCCGGTCTCGTCCAGCCACAGGAGCGCGACGGTCTGCAGCTCGAGGGCGCGCTTGAGCAGATCCAGCGTGTCGAAGAGCTGCTGGCGGATGGTCTCGACCGAGCCCTGCGAGATCTTCGTCTCCTCTTCCTCGCGCGTGCGCACGCGCCGCTCGGACGAGAGCGCGGTGGTGATCAGGCGAAACTCGCGCGCCTCCTCATGCATGGACGCGACCTCGTCCTCGAGGCGCCGCCGGTGCTCGCGGCGCTGGCGGGCCACCTCGGCGTGCAGGAACACGATGTTGAGCAGCGCGAAGATCAGGATGAAGCCCGCGTGCTCGGGGAACGAGGCTCCGGCCGAGATCCCGGGGTCGAGGGCCACGTGCGGCGAGAACGACAGCACCGCCTCGAAGCCGATCGCCGCCAGCGCCAGCGGCAGGCCAACCACCAGCCGGTGGAAGGTCACGAGGAAGCTCACGACCGCGTAGACCAGCGGATACACCGGCGAGGCCACCCCGCCCGAGATCGCGAGGACCACGTACACCGCGGTCAGGAGCAGGAAGGCCAGCTCCGCGTCCCACAGCGCCTCCCGCCGCGGGTTGCGGCGCCGCTCGCTGGTCCGGACGCGCGCCGCCAGCTTGACCCCGAGCACCACCGTCAGGACCGCCAGCGCCACCGCGTGCTTCAACTCGGCGCCCGGCGCGCGAAGATCCGGAAACCAGCCCCTCCACAGGAGCGCGACGAAGGCGACCGACACCCCGAACCCGAGGCCCGACCGGGTGACCCGCCGCAGCGCGAAGAGGACGCGGGTCCCGAGCCGCGGTCGCCCCAGCCCCGGACCGAGCCCGCGCAGGCTCACCGCGGCCTCGTCGATGGCGGCGGCGGGTGCCCGGTCGAGCCGCCCGCACGCCCGGAACGCCCAGACTCGGCCGCGTGGCCCAGGTCTCCGAGCCGCGCCGCCGCCCCGCCCGGGGCCGGCGACAGGTCGACGATGATCTCGCCCGGCCTCACCCAGCCGAGCTCGGTGCGGGCCACCCGCTCGATGGCCTCGGGATCGTCGCGCAACGCCTCGGCCTCACGCTCGAGCCGCTGGTTCTCGGCGGCGAGTGCGGCATTGTGCGCGCGCAAGGTCGCGAGCTCCTGGCGCAGCTGCAACGTGCGCGCCAGACCAGAGCGCGCGTAGACGTGATACGGCACGTAGCCGAGGGCACCCGCCACCAGCACGGCGGCGATTCCCCGGCCGAGCCAGGTTCTGGTGCTGCGGCGCATGCGCAAGGAGGCCACGAAGCAGTATCCGGGTGTCTGCTCCCGCGAGCAATTTTTCGCACCGTCGGGGTCGCTAGGGCCCGGACTTCCGGCTCGACTTCCCATCGAGAGGAGCTGGGCATATCTCTCGCAGACGACACCCCCGACAGCCCGCCCCCCGCCACACCCCGTCGAACAGGGCCTGCACCTCGTCGAGCAGCACGTCGTCGCCGGTCACCACGCCGAGCTCGAAGTTGCGGCGCCCCGCGCCCTTGGCTCCGAGCCCCGCCCCGGTCCAGTTGGCGCTGCCGAGATAGACCATGGCGCCATCGACGACCACGGCCTTGAAGTGCACCCGCGGGCAAAGCCGCATCTCGAGCCCGCGCGACCCATCGGCGCCGCGGCTGGCCATCAGCCCGGGATGGTTCCCGAGCTCGGCCCGGAACCGCCGCGAAGGCGGCCCTCCGTGCAAGATGCGCAGCTCCACCCCGCGGGCGACCAGCTCGGCGAACACCCCGATCACCGAGCGGTAGCTCTGCCGGCTCGCGGTGCGGGCCCGCCCCGGGACGGCCCGTCCATCCTCGACCATCAGCTCCTTGAGGTTGGCCGTGGAGATCCAGACGCTGCGGGCGGCCTGCATGACCGCCCGGACCACGGTCTCGTAGTGGCCGCGACCCGACAGGAGACGCAGCTCGACGGCGCGCGCCTGGCCGGAAAAATCGAAAATCACGGACACCCCATCGGCGCCATTCTGACACCACGGTCGCATACAATCGTCGCCCGTGGATACCCCGTGGGATGAAGCGCGTGTGGCGCGGCTCGGGACCGCCTTGGTGGCGGCCGGGAACAGCGCGCGCATCGGCCTCGTGGTGGTGCGCCGCGAGCTGCCCGAATCCCGCATCGTCTACGTGAGCGACGCCGGCGCGCACATCCTCGGGCACCCGCGCGAGGACATCATCGACCGGCCGGCGCGCTCGTTCCTGACCGCCGACGAGCAGCGCCTCTACCAGCCCATGCCTGGCAGCAGCGTGACGAGCCCGGTGCGCTCGCAGGCCTTCGAGACCAGCCTGGTCACCGCCGACGGACGCACGGTGCGCTGCGAGGTGACCATGGCCCCCATCGAGTTCGAGGGCGAGCCGCTGCTGGTGGTCTTCTTCCAGGACGTGAGCGAGCGACTGCGCGCCACCGAGGCCCTGCGCCAGTCGGAGGAGCGCTTCCGGGCGCTGATCGAGCACGCGCCGGACGCGATCTGGGTCAACGACGGGAAGAAGCTGCTCTACGTCAACAGCGCGAGCGTGCGCATGCTCGGCTACGACAGCATCGACGAGCTCCTGACCCGATCCGCGTTCGACATCATCCACCCGGCCGACCACGACTCCCTGCGCGAGCGCATCCGCGCCATCATCACCGGGAACGAGACCCTGCCGCCCAAGGAGTACCGGACGGTGCGCAAGGACGGCAGCGTGTTCACCACCGAGGTCCAGACGCTGGCCGTCGAGTGGCAGGACGGCAAGGTGATCCTGGGCTTCGCGCGGGACGTGACCGCGCGCAAGGAGCTCGAGGCCAAGATGGGCCGGGCCGATCGCCTGGCGGCCCTGGGCACCTTGCTGGCAGGCATCGCGCACGAGATGAACAACCCGCTCGCCTACGTCCTGCTCGGGATCGAGAAGGCCCGCACCGAGCTCGAGCGCGAGGCGGCCGGATCGCCCGGGCGAGACGTCATGCGCGAGATCCTCCGCAACGTGCAGCAGGGCGCCGAGCGGGTGGCGGGGATCGTGCGCCAGCTGCGCGCCACCGCGCGTCCCGAGGGGTCGGGGCAGACGGAGGTCGATCTGAAGGCCGTGCTCGGCTCGGCCCTGTGCGTGACCGGCAACGAGATCCGCCACCGGGCCGAGCTGGTGACCTCGTTCGCGGACGACGTGCCGGCCATCGAGGGTGACCCCCAGCGCCTGGAACAGGTCTTCCTCAACCTCCTGGTCAACGCCACCCACGCCTTGCCGGAGGGACGCCCGGGCAACCGGATCACGGTGTCCCTGTCGACCGAAGCGCGCCCGGAGAAGGCCGCCGTGATCACCGTGGAGGACAACGGCGCCGGCATCACCCCCGAGATCTTGCCGCGGATCTTCGACCCTTTCTTCACGACCAAGCCGGTGGGGGTCGGGACGGGGCTCGGGCTGTCGATCTGCCACAGCATCGTCGCCGCCCACCGCGGGAACATCGAGGTCGAGAGCGTGCCGAATGTCCGGACGGTCTTCCGGGTGCGGTTGCCGCTCGAGCCCGCGGCGGCGATCGCGGCCGCCGGGCGCGGGCTCACCCCTTCCCCGGCGCACGACGGGCAAGGGGCGGCCATGCCGCCGGCTGTGCCGCGCTCGGCTGGCGATCGCATCGACCGGGTGGACGGCGGGCCGGGCGTGCCAGGCCTGCGCCTGCCCGGCCCGCACGACGTCGATCGCGGTTCGCACCGGCTCGCGCCGAGCGACGGGCCCCACCGCAAGCGCATCTTGATCATCGACGACGAGCCCTCGCTGGCGGATCTGATCCAGCGCCTGCTGCAGGAGCGGTGTCAGCCCGAGGTGGCTCCCTCCGGGCGGCGCGCCCTGCAGATCGTGGCGGAGCGAGGCGCGGAGTTCTTCGACGTCATCCTGTGCGACCTGATGATGCCCGGAATGACGGGCATGGACCTGTACGGGGCGGTGGCGCGGCAGTGGCCTGGGCTCGAGCGACGCTTCATCTTCATGACCGGGGGCGCCTTCACGGCCACCGCCGCGGACTTCCTGTCCCTCGTCCGGGTCCCGTGCATCGACAAGCCCTTCGACGTGGCCACGCTGCGCGCGGCGGTGGAGGGCTGAAAAGCGACCACCGGCTCTTGGCGACATGACACACTTGCCGGATGGATCTGTTCTCCCGCGCATCGGCGCGTGACCGGCGTGGCCAGCCCCTGGCGGAGCGCATGCGCCCCGCGACGCTCTCGGAGTTCGTGGGTCAGGCGCACCTGCTCGGGCCAGGGAAGCTCTTGCGTCGGGCGCTCGAGGGTCGGGCCCTGCCGTCGCTGATCTTGTGGGGTCCGCCGGGGACGGGCAAGACCACCCTGGCGCGGCTGCTGGCGGGCGAGGTGGGGGCGACCCTGGTGGCCCTGTCGGCGGTCATGGCCGGCGTGAAGGATCTGCGCGAGGCGGTGGCGGAGGCGACCGTGCGCCGGGATCAGCGGGGAGGGCGGACGGTGCTCTTCATCGACGAGATCCACCGCTTCAACAAGGCCCAGCAGGATGCGCTGTTGCCGCACGTCGAGGCCGGGGTGGTGACCCTGATCGGGGCCACCACCGAGAACCCCTCCTTCGAGGTGAACGCGGCGCTGCTCTCGCGGACCAAGGTGGTCGTGCTCCACGCCCTGACCGAGACCGATCTGCGAGTCCTCATCGACCGAGCGCTCGCCGACCCGGAGCGGGGCCTCGGGCGCGCGAATCTGGCGGTCGACGAGGAGGCGCGCGCGCTGCTGGCACGCGAGGCGCGGGGGGATGCGCGGCGGGCCCTCGCCACCCTCGAAGCGGCGGCGGCGGTGGCCACCGAGGAGCTCCCCACCGGGGGCCGGGAGGCACAAGCCGGCGACAGCGAAGGTGACGGCGAAGGCGGCGACGGCGGCGGCGGCGGCGACGGCCCTGGCGGCGCGACGGCGCAGGTCCGACCTGCCCGGCGGATCATCGACCGGGCGATCATCGAGGAGTCGCTGCAGCGCAAGACGCTGCTCTACGACAAGGCTGGCGACGAGCACTACGGGGTGGTGAGCGCGTTCATCAAGAGCCTGCGCGGCAGCGATCCCGACGCGGCGGTGTACTGGATGACCCGGATGCTCGAGGCAGGGGAGGATCCCCTGTTCATCCTGCGCCGGATGGTGATCTTCGCCGCCGAGGACGTGGGCCTGGCGGATCCGCGGGCGCTGCAGGTGGTGGTGGCGGCCCTCGAAGCCTTTCGGTTCGTGGGCATGCCGGAGGGGACGCTGCCCATGACCGAGGCCGCGGTGTTCCTGGCGGTGGCGCCGAAGAGCAACACCGCGGTCACCACCTCCGCGGCCGCCAAGGCGGACGTCTCGGAGCACGGGGCGCTCGCGGTGCCCTTGCACCTGCGGAACGCCGCCACCCCGCTCGGGCGCGCGCTCGGGTGGGGCGACCGCTATCAATACCCGCACGACCACCCCGGCCACCACGTGCGCGAGACGTACCTGCCGGAGGCCCTCGCTGGACACCGCTACTACCAGCCGAGCGAGGAGGGCGCCGAGAAGGCCATCGCCGCCCGCCTGCGGACGCTGCGCGGAGAGACCGGCGAGTAAGGTCGGCCGACGTTTTCCCCGGCCGATCGGGGTGTGCTAGCTTCCGCCCCGTCGTGGCCTCGATCAACGCGAACTATCAAAAGCTGCAGGCTGGTTACCTGTTTCCCGAGATCGGCAAGCGGGTGCGCGCCTTCGCCGCCCAGCATCCGGCCGCGAAGATCATCCGGCTCGGCATCGGCGACGTGGTGCTGCCGCTCCCGGCGCCGATCGTGGAGGCCTTGAAGAGCGGCGCCGACGAGCTCGGCAAGCGCGAGACCTTCAAGGGGTACGGGCCCGAGCAGGGCTACGACTTCTTGCTCGAGGCCATCGCCCGGCACTACGCCGGCCAGGGCGCCACGGTTTCCCCCGACGAGATCTTCGTCTCCGACGGCTCGAAGTGCGACACCGCCAACATCCAGGAGATCTTCGCCGCCGACAGCCGCGTCGCAGTCACCGATCCGGTGTATCCGGTGTACGTCGACACCAACGTGATGGCGGGGCGCACCGGTCCCGTGGACGCGACGGGACGCTATCAGGGCCTCACCTATCTTCCGACCACCGCCGAGAACGGCTTCGAGCCCCCGCTGCCCCCGGCGCGGGTCGATCTCGTTTACCTCTGCTCCCCGAGCAACCCGACCGGGGCCGTGATGTCGCGCGGCGCGCTCGAGACCTGGGTCGCCTGGGCGCGCGCCAACCGGGCCATCCTGTTGTTCGATGCCGCCTACGAGGCCTTCATCCGGGAGCCGGGCCTGGTGCACAGCATCTACGAGATCCCGGGCGCGCGCGAGGTGGCCATCGAGTTCCGCAGCCTCTCGAAGACGGCGGGCTTCACCGGAACCCGCTGCGCCTACATCGTCGTCCCCAAGGAGCTTCACGCCGAGGGCCCGGGGGGTGAGCGCGTGAGCGTGCATGGCCTGTGGAACCGCCGCCACACCACCAAGTTCAACGGGGTGTCGTACCCGATCCAGCGGGCAGCGGCCGCGATCTTCGACCCGCGCGGTCAGGCGGGCCTGCAGGCGGGCGTGCGGGCGAACATCGACGCCTACATGGAGAACGCTCGGCTGATCCGCGAGGGGCTGACGCGCGCCGGGTACACCGTGCACGGTGGCGTCAACGCGCCTTACATCTGGCTCAAGATCCCGGGCGGCCTCACGTCCTGGCAGTTCTTCGATCGCCTGCTCGGGGAGGCGCACGTGGTGGGGACCCCGGGCTCGGGGTTCGGCGCGTGCGGCGAAGGATACTTCCGCCTGTCGGCCTTCGGCTTTCGCGAGAACGTCGAGGAGGCGGTCGCGCGCATCCAGGCCAAGCTGCCGGCGCGCTGATGGCCTCCCGCGCCGGGCGGGCCCTCGCCAGGTTCCGGCGGTTCCCGGCGGTCACCGCGATGGTGACCGCGGTGGCCGTGGCGGTGGCGATCGCACGCGCTCCGGCCTTCGCGTCGCCATCCAGCGCCACGGTCCCAGCCCGCGCGGCGGCACCCGCCACCCGGAGCGGCAAGCCGCGCAAGCCCGGCCTGTCGAAGCGGGCTGGCACGGCCGGTCCGTCGAGCAGGGCTGGTAAGACCGCGTCCGCCGCCAGGGGCGCCAAGCCGCCCCCTCGCGCGGACGCTCCCGCGGCCGGCAAGGGAGACGACCAGGTGGCCGGCAATGTTGCCTTGTTCCACTTCCGCGGGCAGGACCTGGCGGAGTTCGAGGCGCCGGTGTCGAAGGCGCTGCGCGATCATGGTCTCACGGTGCTCACCGAGCTGCGGCCGGTGGACCTGCCGGACCAGTTCCGCGATCTGGCCGCTACCCTCGACCTCATCGCCTACGTCGACGGGACCGTGAGCCCGATGCGCGACGACCGGATCCGCGTGGCGCTGGCGGTTCGCAGCGGGTACTCCGGCCGGAAGGTCGCCAGCCTCAGCGTCGTCGCCACACCCGAGGAATTCCCCACCAAGCTCGACGAGCTCTTCTGGAAGCGCTTCGGACCGGCCCTGGTCCGGGCGCGGGCCGATGCCCAGAAGCCGCGGCGGCGCACCCACGCCCCCATGCAGATCGACGCCAGCTCACCGATGGAGAGCAGCCCGGCGCGCAAGGCGGTGCCGACCATCACCACGACCACGACAAAGGGCCCGAGCGAGCGCTAGAGGAGCCACCACCAGCCACCGCCAGGCTGGTCAGTCGCGCAGGTAGTGGCAGGTGTACCCGCCCGGGTTCTTCTCGAGGTACTTCTGGTGGTACTCCTCGGCCCGGGTGGTGGGCCCGGCCGCCACGATCTCGGTCACGATCGGACTCTTCCACTTGCCCGACTTGTCGACCCGGGCCTTCACCTCCTCGGCGATCCTGCGCTGCTCGGGCGAGGTGAAGAAGATGGCCGACCGATACTGGGTGCCGACGTCGTTTCCCTGGCGGTTGCGGGTGGTGGGATCGTGCATGCGGAAAAACCACTTCTCCAACAGGTCGGCGTAGGAGAGGTGCCTCGGATCGAACACGACGCGCACCGCCTCGGCGTGGCCCGAGGCGCCGGTGTGCACCTCGGAGTACGTCGGGTGCTCGGTCGTTCCCCCTGCGTAGACCGCCTCGGTCTGCACGACGCCCGGGATCTTGCGCAAGATCTCCTCCATCCCCCAGAAGCAGCCGCCAGCCAGCACCGCCGTCTCGAGCGCCGCGGGCGAGGTGGCCGAGGTCGGCGAGGTCGGCGAGCTGGAAAACAGCGCGCGATACGCGCCGTAGCCGCGGGCCTCGAGGTCGGCCACCGGGATGAACCGCAGCGCGGCCGAGTTGATGCAATACCGCTCGTGCGTCGGGGCCGGACCGTCGTCGAACACGTGCCCGAGGTGGGATCCGCCGGCGACGGACCGGACCTCGACGCGGGTCATCCCGAGCGTCGAATCCTCCTTCGTGATCACCCGGTGCGGCTCGACGGGCTGGGTGAAGCTCGGCCACCCGGTGCCGGACTCGAACTTGTCGGTCGAGCTGAAGAGCGGCTCACCGGTCACGACGTCGACGTAGAGGCCCGGCCGGTGCTCGTTCCAGAAGGGGTTGCGAAAGGGCGGCTCGGTGGCGGCCTTCTGGGTCACCTCGAACTGCAGCGGGCCGAGGGCCCGGGCAATCTCGGCCGCGGGGGGTTTGACGTAGGTCTTGCTGGACAGGACCTGGGTCCGCTCCGCGCCCGTCCCCGGCACGGCCGCGCGAACCGACAGCGCGGCGCGCGCGCCGAGCAACAGGACCCCCGCAAACACCGCCACGAACGTCAGGCTCGCGGCGCGCGACGCCCAGGCCCCGGCGCGCGCCCGCCCGGGTGAAGCCGTTCGCTGGTCCGTCTCGGGGGCATGGAATCTTCGGTCGGGCGCCATGGTCTTCGTTCCTCCATCTCCGGGTACGGCCCGGCATCCGCTCGGGTTACGGGAAATCTCGCCCTCTCGCCCACCTTGCGACGGGTGCACGAGCTCGAGCGTCACTGCGGCGGCTCTCGATAGGGTTCCTCGTGCGTGACGAAGTCGTCTTCGGACAGCGCCGCGTCCAGCCAGCGCCGCATGGCCGGAAGGCCCTCCAGGGTGGCCACGTAGGTGGCGGCCACCTCCGGCAGCTCGACCCCGTAGCTGACGAACCGCCGCACCACCGGGGCGAAATACGCATCCGCCGCCGAGAACTCCCCGAAGAGGAACGGCCCGCCCGCCCCGAGCTCGGCGCGACAGCTGGTCCAGCGCGCCACGATGTCGTCGACCTCGCGGCGGACGGCGCGCGTGAGCGGCAGGTGCATGCGCAGCTGGCAGTTCATCGACAGCGCCTGGCGGAGGTTCGGAAAGCCCGCGTGCATCTCCGCGACGATGGATCTGGCGCGCGCCCGCGCCACCCGCCCCTGCGGCCAGACGTGGCGGTCGGGGAAGGTCTCCGCCAGATATTCGACGATCGCCAGGCTGTCCCAGACCACCAGCTCTCCGTCGATCAGGACCGGCACGCGACCGGCGGGCGAATACCGCCGCACGCGCGCTCCGAAGGACGGATCGTTGAAGCTGAGCTTCTCCACCTCGAAGGGGATGCCGAGGTGGGTGAGCAGGAACCACGGTCGCATGGACCAGGAAGAGTAGTTCTGGTTGCCGATCACGAGCTTCATGGTCGACGGAGGTTATCACCCCGGCGACGCTGCCGAGGGGCTGGCCGCACCGCGGCCGCATGCTACGCTCGACCCCTGTGATGCGCAGGACAGTCTCCACGGTGCTCGCCGCCCTGCTGGCGCTGGTGTGTACCACCGCCAGCGTGGGCGCCGCGCCGCTGGCGACGGGTGTGCGCCCGAGCGAGACCGCCCACGGGGCGGGCCTCGATGAGCTCCACCGGCTCGCCGTCCCGTCCGCCCGTCCGAAGCTCCAGCTGCGGCGCGACCGCGACGGCGACCCCGACCGCGCCGACGGTCCCCCCTCCATCTCATCCACACCCTCGTCGGAGGCAAGTCGCGCGTGGCCACCAGGGTGGGCGAGCTGGGCAGCGGCCGCCCATCTCCGGGCCGCGGCCACCTCCGTGCCGCCGGCAGCGGCGCTCCGCCGCACCGAATGGATGGCAGGGCATGGTGCTGGGGGGCGCGAGGTCAGCGCCTGCCGCACGTCGCGCGGACCGCCGCCGCGCTGCTGACGGAGCGTTCGCCGAAGCCTCGGGCTTCGGTCCTGTGCACTTCACCCTTTCTCACACCCATTCTGCGCGCGAGAGGAAGGCATTGGCTGTTGCCGGAGGGCCAGCCGTGCCCGTCCCCGCCGTGAGGACCCAACATGAACGACACGACCGATCTTCGTCCCGAAACCAGCAACGCCAACCACCCGGGGGCCATCCTCGATGAGGACCGCGCCGGCCCGGGAATACTGACCGACCGGCCAGCCCCAGCCCCGCGCCGACCGCCGTGGAACCGACAGTCCGGGCGGCGCGATCTGAGGACGCTCCTCATCGTGTGCTCCTTCGGGCTGGCCCTGGTGCTGATGATAGCCCTCAACATGAACTGAGCGACCGGAAGACGGCGACGTTGACCCCGGCCTGGCCTCGGGCCGGGGTCCGTTCGCCGCCCCCCGCCACCCCCAACCGCCGAGCCGGACATGACGACCACAGCCACCACCACCGGGCTCGCGCTGGCGACGGGTGCTCACGCGCCCGTCAGCGTTCTCACGGCGCAAGCGCCGTTCGATGTCCTCAGCTCCCTGGCCATCATCCTGTGCGTCGCGGCCGTGACGACCGTGGTCTTCCAGAAGATTCGCCAGCCGGTGGTGCTCGGGTACCTGCTGGCGGGCCTGATCGTCGGCCCGCACATGCCCGTGCCGCTCTTCGCCAACCCGGAGATCGCCCACCTCTTCTCCGATCTCGGGGTGATCCTCCTGATGTTCGCGCTCGGGCTCGAGTTCACGCTCGGGAAGCTGGCGCGTGTGGGACCCACCGCCGGCCTGGTCGCGGTGATCGAATGCAGCCTGATGGTCGGCCTCGGCTATGCGGCGACCGGCCTCTTCGGCTGGTCCACGATCGAGCGCCTCTTCGCGGGCGCGCTGGTGGCCATCTCCAGCACGACCATCATCGTCAAGGCCTTCGCGGAGAACGGGATCACCGGCTCGTTCAGCGAGCGGGTGTACGGGATCCTCATCGTGGAGGACGTTATCGCCATCCTGCTGCTCGCGGTGCTGACCACGGTGGCCTCGGGCGCCGGGCTGTCGGCGGGCGCGCTCGGGTGGACCGTCGCCCGTCTCGGGGCGTTCCTGGTGGGCACGCTGGTGGTCGGGATGCTGGTCGTGCCGCGGGTGGTCCGCGTGGTGGTCCGGATCGGACGACGCGAGACCACCGCCGTTGGCTGCGTTGGAATCTGCTTCGCCTCGGCGCTCCTCGCTCGACACTTCGGCTACTCGGTGGCGCTCGGCGCCTTCATCGGCGGGGTCCTGGTGGCCGAGTCGGGGCAGGCGCACACGGTGGAACCCGTCATCGAGCCGGTCAAGGACGTGTTCGCGGCGGTGTTCTTCGTCTCGGTCGGGATGCGCATCGATCCGCAGCTCGTCCTGCAGAACCTGGTCCCGGTCGCCGTGCTCACGGCGGTGGTGCTGCTCGGAAAGATCGTCGGGGTGAGCCTCGGCGCGTTCGTCGCGGGGCACGGCGTCCGCAGCTCGATTCAGTCCGGGATGAGCCTGGCTCAGATCGGAGAGTTCTCCTTCATCATCGTCGGGGTCGGCGTCTCCTTGGGGGTGGTGCGCGAGTCGCTCTACCCCGTGGCGGTGGCCATCTCGGCCCTGACGACCCTGTCGACCCCCTGGCTGGTGCGCGGGTCGGAGAGCGTCGCGAGCGTCGTCGACCGCCGCCTGCCGCACGCGCTGCAGACCTACGCCGCCCTCTACGCGAGCTGGGTGCGGCAGCTCGGCGTCCCGGCCCGTCGCACCCCGAGCTTTACCCGCCTTCGTCGGCTGGTCGGCGCACTGGTGCTCGACCTGGCGGTGATCGCGGCGCTGCTGGTGGCGGGCGCGCTCGAATGGACCAGGGCCACGCGCGCGCTAGCGGCCTGGCCCCCACCGGCGCGCCCCGAGCT
>Ga0265318_10000735_pt1 | contig 21899 bp, 19 predicted proteins | sample 4821metaG_FD_192431 | JGI IMG/M metagenome (GOLD analysis project Ga0265318, IMG submission 192431) | Rhizosphere microbial communities from Carex aquatilis grown in University of Washington, Seatle, WA, United States - 4-8-21 metaG | ecosystem: Host-associated > Plants > Roots > Rhizosphere >... | reverse complement strand
CGGGTACAAGGGCGGCGTCAAGTTCTGCAAGACGAAGTCCGAAGCGAAGGAGGCCGCCGCCAGGATGCTCGGCAACACGCTGGTCACCGCGCAGACGGGACCGGCCGGCCGGAAGGTCCAGACCGTTTATTTCACCGTCGCTAATGACATCAAGAAGGAGTTCTACCTGGCGATTCTCCTGGACCGCGCCGCGTCGCGCCCGGTGATCGTCGCATCGACCGAGGGCGGCGTGGAGATCGAGAAGGTCGCCCGCGAGACGCCGGACAAGATCTTCAAGGTCATCGTCGACCCGGCCTACGGCCTCGCCGACTACCAGATCCGCGAGCTCGTGACCAAGCTTGGGCTCGCCGCCACGGAGGCAAAGAACGCCTCCCGACTCATACGCTCCCTCTTCGCCATGTACTGGGAGACCGACGCCGCGATGGTGGAGGTGAACCCGCTGGTCACGACCCCTGCGGGCGAGGTCCTCGCGCTCGACGCGAAGGTGTCCTTTGACGACAACTCGCTGTACCGCCACCCGGAGATCGTCGCGCTGCGCGACCTGAACGAGGAGGATCCGAAGGAGACCGAGGCCTCGAAGCATGCGCTGAGCTACATCGCGCTCGACGGCAACATCGCGTGCCTTGTCAACGGTGCCGGGCTCGCGATGAGCACGATGGACATCATCAAGTACTTCGGCGGCAGCCCGGCCAACTTCCTCGACGTGGGGGGAAGCGCGTCCACGAGCCAGGTGGTCGCGGCCTTCAAGATCATTTTGGGGGACCCCAATGTTAAGGGGATCCTCGTAAACGTCTTCGGCGGGATCATGGACTGCAACGTGATCGCGACCGGAATCGTGGCGGCGGTCCGCGAGGTGGGCCTGAAGCTGCCGCTCGTCGTCCGCCTGGAGGGCAACAACGTCGAGGCCGGCAAGGCGGCGCTCGCCGCCTCCGGCCTCGCCATCGTCTCCGGCGACTCCATGGCCGACGCCGCCCAGAAGATCGTGAAGCTCGTGGCATAGGTCGGATGAGCTCCCGGTCCGGCCCCTCCGGCGGCACTAGGGGAGAAGCCCAGCCGGAGGCCGCATTGGGCATCGCATGCGTTATGTCATTATTGGCAATGACATGCGTAGGAGGCTGAAGCGGGGCTTATAGGTCGCGCAGCGAAGAACCAAAATTGCTTTCGCAAAGAAAAGGCGTTAGCATGACGCCTTGAAGCTGCAAATCCCACGCTTCACGCCGAGCCATGCGTTGTGGCTGAGCCGAGCGCTCGCGATCGGCGTGTTCGTGCTCGCCGCGCTGGTCCTCGCGGCCAGGGCGCTGGAGAACCCGCTCCACGCAAGCGCGGTGATGTCCAGCAACGTGCCGATGAACGCAAATGCCGCCGTGGGGTTAGCCATGGCCTCGCTGGCGCTGTGGCTTTTGGCCGTGCCCGCGACCGCGGTTCTGCGGCAACGGGTCGCTCTCGGCTGCGCGCTGGCGGTGGCTGCGCTGGGCGCGGCGACGTTGACCGAATATCTGCTGGGCATGGATCTGGGCATTGACCAACTGCTCGGCCGTGGAACCAGCGTCGAGATCAATACATCGAACCCCGGGCGGATGGCGCCTGAGACCGCGTTGAACCTAGCGCTGCTTGGGGCGGCGCTGTGCTGGATGACACGACCGCGGATGGTGGTGGTGGCGCAGGCTTCCGTGGTGCTGGTTGCGATGATGGGCCTGTTCAACCTGATTGGGTATGTCTACGGGACCGTTGGATTCTACAAGCTCGACCACCTTTCGTCGATCGGGGTTGCGGCTGCGGTGGCGTCTGTGGCGTTGGGAACGGGCGTGCTATGCGCGCGGCCCGAGGCCGGCCTGATGCGATCCATCATCAGTGAACTGCCGAGTGGCGTGGTCATCCGCCGATTGCTGTTGGCGGTGTTGGTGCTGCCGTTGGCGTTCGACGCGCTCGAGCTTCAAGGCGAGCACGCGGGGTTCTTCAACCACGCCTATGGCACAGGGGTAGCGGAGGTGGCCGGCAGCCTCGCGCTGATGATCCTCATCTGGAGGACGGCCAAGGTGCTGGAGCGGAATGCAGGGGAACGCAAACAGGTGGAAAAGATCCTGTACCAGGCGAACGAACGCTTGGAGCAGAAGGTGAGCGAGCGCACGGCGCTTTTGGAGAACGCCAACCAGTCATTGACCCACGAAATCGCCGAGCGCGTCCGGATGGAGGCGCTCCTGCGCCTGCAAGCCTCCGCGTTGGAGTCCGCCGCCAACGCCATCAGCATTTCCGACCGCGCAGGCATGATCGAGTGGGTCAATCCGGCATTTTGCGCCCTCACGGGCTACAGCGCCACGGAAGCCATCGGGCACAATCCGCGGGAACTGATCAAATCGGGACGCCACAACGATTCATTTTTCAAGAACTTGTGGACGACGGTTCTAGCCGGAAAGGTCTGGAAAGACGAGGTGGTCAACCGGCGCAAGGATGGCTCCATATACACCGAATTCCAGACCATCACCCCGGTGCGGGACGAGCGCGGCCAGATCAGCCGCTTCATCTCCATCAGGGAGGACATCACCGAGAAGAAGCTGTTGGAGGAGCAGGCCTTGCGCGTGCAACGGGTCCAGAACCTAGGGATGCTTGCCGCCGGGATCGCGCACGATTTCAACAACGCGCTCGCTCCGATCCTCCTGGCTGGTCCGCTGCTGCGACCGCAGGTGAGCGCCCCCGGAGGGCAGCGCATGCTCGACATCATCGAGCAATGCTCGGAGCGCGGCGCGGCCCTCGTCCGCCAGATGCTTTCGTTCGCCCAAGGCTCGATCAGCCAGAACGTGCACGTGCAGGTCCGCCACGTGTTGCGGGAAGCAATCGACCTCGCCACAACCACCTTCCCGAAATCGATAGAAATCGAGTCCCATCTGCCCAACGATCTGTGGCTCGTGCCGGGCGACCCGACGCAGATCAATCAGGTGTTCATGAATCTTTTTATCAACGCGCGCGACGCGATGGCGCAGGGCGGCAAGCTGGCGATCATTGCGGCGAACCGCACGCTCGATGCCGCGGAGGCTGCGAAGCTCCCGGACGGACGCCCCGGCAACTTCCTCGCGGTCGAGGTGCGCGACACAGGCACAGGGATTCCGCCCGAGGTGCTGGAGAGGATGTGGGAGCCGTTCTTCACGACCAAGGCCGTGGACAAGGGCACCGGTCTCGGCCTCTCCACGGTGCGCGGCATCGTGCGCCAGCATGATGGCTTCGTGGCCGTGCAGACCTCCCCCGGGGCAGGGGCCGGCCACGGCACATCATTCACTGTCTATTTGCCGGCCGTCGTCGCCGGAAACAAGGTCGGTGGCGAAGCGGACGCGCCCAGCAAGCTCGCGCTGCGAGGCGAGGGCGAACTGATCCTCGTGGTCGATGACGAGGAATCGGTGCGCGAGGTCAGCGCAAAGATCCTCATCCGGCAGGGCTACCGTGTGGTCACGGCGAGCGACGGGGCGGATGCGATCGCGCTCTTCGGGCCGCGCGCCGACGAGGTGCGACTCCTGCTCACTGACAGTGACATGCCGATACTGGGCGGCAATGCGCTGATCGCCGCTCTGCGCCGACGGAACCCCGCGCTGCCCGTCGTCATCATGAGCGGCGCGGACAGGCAACGCGACGCGGCACTTGAGACGTCCGCGACGACGTATCTGGCCAAGCCGTTTGCAGCCGAGACCCTGATGTCGATCGTGCGCCGCGCACTCGATGAGGCCCGGCCGGCCGGCCCGTGCCTGTCTGAGGCCCGATCCCTTCTGAAGCCTCCACCCTAATCCATTGCCATCTGCGCATCGATCGCCATTCTCTTTGGTGCGCATGATCACTGGGAAGAGCAGCAATCCTGGCCGACGGTTGGGCACGTCGCATTGCCATTGGCCGCGGGTAAGGCCATTCACGAAGAGGCGCGCCGGCGAAACTCGTTGAATTGCGGCCACTCCATGCGTCCATTCAGCGGCACGAAGCCCGTCACCCATCGGCCCCCTCCTTTATGAGCATCAAGATCAAGGAAATCGCATTCGTGTCCCACCCGGTGGCCGACATCGCCCGCGCGCGCGCCTTCTACGAAACGCTTCTGGGGCTAAAGATACTGCTTCAGATCGAGTTCCATCCGGGCAACTGGTGGATCGAATACGACATCGCGGGGTCCGCTCTCGCGGTCACGAACGCATTTCCCTCATCCGGAAGCGGGGGAACGAGCCTCGCCCTCGAGGTCGCGGACCTTGACCAAGCGCTGGCGGCGGTAAAGGCGGCCGGGATTGCGCTCACCATTGAACCCCAGGAATTTCCGCCCTGCCGGATGTTCGGCATCAACTCGCCGGACGGCCACCCCATCATCTTTCACAAACGCAAAGCCTGATCCCATATGGCGATTCTCATCACTCAAGAGACCCCGATCCTCGTTCAGGGCATCACCGGCGACTTCGGCGGCCGCCACGCGGCGCTCTCCCTCGACTACGGCACGAAGGTCGTCGCGGGCGTGACCCCGGGCAAGGGCGGCCAGTTCTTCGAGCACGGCTCGCACCGGGTCCCCGTATTCAATTCCGTCGCGGACGCCTCGCGCGCGACGGGCGCGATGGTCTCGGCCATCTTCGTCCCGCCGCCGTTCGCTGCCGACGCGGTCCTCGAGTGCGTCGATGCCGGCCTCGACCTCGCGGTTGCGATCACCGAGGGGATACCGATCCGGGACATGGTGCGGGTGAAGCGGGCGATGGCCGGCAGGAGGACGCGCCTCCTCGGCCCCAACTGCCCGGGGATCGTGGCGCCCGGTCCCGGCGAGAAGTCGTTCGGCGGCTGCCGCATCGGGATCGCGCCCGGCTATATCCACAAGAAGGGCCGGGTCGGCGTCGTCTCGCGCTCGGGCACGCTCACCTACGAGGCGGTCTACCAGCTCACGGTCCGCGGCATAGGCCAGAGCACCAGCGTCGGGATCGGCGGGGACCCGGTCAACGGGACGTCGCACCTGGACGTGATCCGGATGTTCAACGACGACCCGGAGACCCTTGGGATAATCATGATCGGGGAGATCGGCGGCAACGCCGAGGCCGAGGCCGCGCGCTGGATCAAGGCCAACTGCAGGAAGCCCGTGGCGGGCTTCATCGCGGGATCGACGGCCCCCGCGGGCCGGCGCATGGGCCACGCCGGCGCGATCGTCGGCGGCGCGGCGGACACGGCGGCGGCCAAGATCGCGATCCTTGGGGAATGCGGGATTGAGGTCGCCGTGACGCCGTCCGACATGGCGGACGCCCTCATCCGGGCCGCGAAGGCCAGGGGCGTCGTCCTGGGTTAGGCGCCGTCCCGGGGCGGGAGCCGGTGCTCGACCAGCTTCGCGTGCTTGTAGAACGAGTTCTCGAACCTGAGGACGGCGATGACCAGGCCCGGTCCGCCGTCAAGGAATCCGAGCTGCAGGACGTAGGCCTTGAAGAAGGCCCATGAGGCCCGGAAATACGCCTTGCCAAAGCCCGCCGACACCCCCTGACGCTCCTGCTTCGCGACGCCGAGCGACGTGTAGCGGTCCATCTTCGAGATGGCCTCGGACAGCGTCGCGTAGGGAATCTGGATGATCGCGCTCCGCATCGTTCCCAGGCGCCCGTCGAGCACCCAGCCCTCGTGCACCTCGTCGGAGGCCGTGTAGGTCATGCGGCCGCGCCTGAACAGCTGCGGCTGGCGGTAGTCGGGGAACCACCCGCCGTGGCGGATCGTCCGGCCGAGGAGGATGTTTCGCCGGGGCACGAGGTAGGCGTCGGCCGAAGCCGGGTCGGCGACGATGCGGAGAATCTCGTCCCTGGCCTCGGGCGTGCAGCGCTCGTCCGAATCGAGGCTGAAGATCCAGGGCTGCGTCGTGTGCTCTATCCCGGCCTGCCGCAGCTCGCCGAATCTCTTGCATTCGACCTGGACGACCCTGGCGCCGCGGCCCGATGCGATCTCGAGCGTCCTGTCCGTGCTGGACGAGTCGATCAGGACGATCTCCGCGGCCCAGGAGACGCTTTCCAGGGCCGGACCTATCTTCAGCTCCTCGTTCCTCGAGAGGATGAAAACGGATACCGGTGGTTTGGACGCCATGGCGGTGCTCAGCGGGAAAGGCTCAGACCTTTCCGACGGCAGAGCGAGCGATTTGATACAGGTATCCGCAACACCGCCATGCGCGGACGAGCGCCCGCTTGGCCCGGCCCCGGCGGAGCGCCACGGAATAGGCCCCGGAAAGAACGAGGAACCCGGCGAGCTTGAGGGCGCTGCCCAACGCTCTCGACGCGAGGAATGGAACGGGCGAGCGGCGCGACTCTCGCAGGACACGCGCGCGGTCGACCACGCGGGAGCGGGCCGAGTCGAACGCATGGCGCAGGGCGTAGCGCAGCGTGAGCCTGCCGGCCGGGATCTGGTGGAGGACCTTCGCCCCGGGCACGAACCAGGCCTCAAGGCCGGCCGCCCTGACTCGCCGGATCATCTCGCTGTCCCCGCCGCCGAAGAGCGCGGCCCCCTTACGGTCCAGGTCCGTGTCAAACCTGCCGCAGCGCTCGAACACCCACTTGGGGAAGGCAAAGTTGGCGCCCATGGGCGCCTGGCCCGGCGGCAGGGGGCCCGTATCCTTCCGGAACCCGAGCGGCCTGTGGGCGCCCCTCTGCCAGTCGGGAATGCCGTCGGGAAAGACCGGGACAACCTCCCCGCCGACCACCCCGATCGAGCGCTGCGTCTGCCCCGAGAACGGGCCCACGAGCTGCACGAGCCAGTCGGGCTCGACGATGATGTCGTCATCCACGAGCGCGACCACCTCGCCGCGGGCCTCGTCGATCGCACGGTTGCGGCCGTGGTCAAGGCCAGCCCGCTCCTCGAGGATCCAGCGCGGCGGCGGTGTCGACGCCATGAAGGCCGCGACAACGTCGCGGGTGTCGTCCGTCGAGTTGTTGTCGATCACAAGGAGTTCCCAGCAGCCGGCCGGGTAGTCCTGTCGCACCAGTCCGGCCAGCGCCTCCCTCAGGTACGAGGAGCGATTGTGGGTGATGACGGCGACTGTGACCCGAGGCGTGGGCATCAATGGATCGGGGTTCTGGGGCGTATGATTTCAAACTGATAACCAACGAGTTGCAATAAACCAAGCCCTAATCGAAAAAATACTCTGGACGGATCGACCGCGATTTTCATGATTCCCGGCGCATCAGGAACGAGCCGGCCCTCAAAAGCCGGTTCTGCCAACCGGGCCGGGAGCGGCCACGGTGGAACGGGTGAAAGCCCGGATGTGCGGGGCCGAAAGGCCTCGAACTAAAACGCTCCCGAAAGCGATGACCGACCTGATGCCCAGGTCGGTCTTTTGCTTTCAGCCCTGCTGCGCGATCAAATCCACAAAGAACATCACGCATCATGACAAGCACAGCCGAACACTCCGGGATCCGCATAACCGCGGACAACCCAAACCACCACCTCTGGAACAACCACGGGACCTGGTTCCTGCACTACACGGTGCACCCTACGCCGTTCACGAAGGAAAGGATCCGCCGCTCGCTCGGGACCAAGGACCTCGGCCTCGCCCGGACCCGCCGGGACGCGTTCTTCGCCCACGTGATCGGGAAGCAGGCCGCGGCTTAGCCGCTTCTCAGCAGGCGACGGCGGCGGCCGGCTGCCCGAAGGCGACCATGATCTCCGACCCGACCGAGTCGGCAAGGAGACGGCCCCGGGGCTCGAGGCGGACGCGCCCCCCCTCCAGGACGGCCAGGCCCTCGGCGGCGAGCCGGTCGATGAGCGCCCCGACCCTGTCCCACGGGGCGCCCGGGCAGCGGGCGCGCAGGCGCCCGAGGTCCACGCCCGCGTTCATCCGAAGGCCGAAGACGAGGGCGTCCTCCGCGAGGAGCGCCGCGGTCAGCGCCGTGCGGTCCTCGGTCATCCGCTCGCCCCGCCCGACGAGGGCGGCCCACCTGGAAAGGTCCGCGATATTGGACCCGCGCCACCCTCCCTTCTGGGACGCCGCGGACGGCCCGAGGCCGGCCCATTCCCCCATCTTCCAGGTGTTGATGTTGTGGGCGCACTCATGGCCCGGGCGGGCGAAGTTCGATATCTCGTACTGCCCGTAGCCCGCGGCCCCGAGCCTCTCCCATGTGCGCTCGTACATCCGCGCCTCGTTCTCCGCGTCCAAGCGCACCCTCCCCTGCGAGAGCTTCACCCAGAGGGCGGTGTCCTCCTCGAAGGTGAGGCAGTAGGTCGAGATGTGGTCGGGCGCCAGCCTGACCGCCTCGTCGATGTCCGCCTCCCATTCGGAGGCCGTCTGGCCCGGCAGGGCGAACATGAGGTCCACGTTGACGCTGGCGAACCCGGCGGCGCGGACCCGCTCGTAGGCCCTGTAGACCCGCTCCCGTGTGTGCGCCCGCCCGAGGGCCTCAAGGAGCGCCGGCCTGAAGCTCTGGACGCCCAGCGACACCCGGGTCACGCCGGCGGACCGGAGCGCGGCGAGCCGCTCGCGCGTCACCGAGGCCGGCGCGAGCTCCACCGTCCATTCCGCCGGCGCCCCCCCCCGGGGAAGGGAATGGACGACCTGCGCCACGCGCCCGAGGTCGGCGGGCGACAGGAGTCCCGGCGTCCCGCCGCCCCAGAAGACGGTCGAGAGGGGCCTGTCCCAGATCACGAGCCGGGCCTCGGCCGAGAGGCAATTCACGAAACACTCCACCGATTCGGCGGTCGGACTAACCTGGTAAAAGGCGCAGAAGTCGCAGGTCGAGGCGCAGAACGGCACGTGGACATAGAGCCCGAGCGGTTCAGGCCGCTCAGCTTTGGCTTGCTCCTCTGCGGCGACAGGGCTCATTAATATCAACCAAATGGACCTCAAACGAATTTCCTTCGCGAGACAATTCCTGCCCGCCTCCAGCGCGGCCCTCGCCACGATGCTGCTGTGCGGCTGCACGACGATGAGCCTGACGAACCTGACGCCGTCGTCGCTGCCGGAGAACCCGTCGGGAATCTACACGTTCACGCTGCGCGTGACGCCCAAGTCGAGCACGGTCGTGCCGGACAGCATCGCCCCCCACATCGTCGTGGGAGCCGAGCGCCACGACATGAAGAAGAGCGACTCTGTCCCTGGCATCTACGAGTTCGACTACAAGCTTCCTACGGGCCAGGACAGCATCGGCTACTACTACCTGGTCAACTATTCGACCGAGGGCAACGGCATGGTCGCCGACAGGGAGACCTACACCGAGGTCTCCCGCGCGAGCATCGTCAGGCGCTACGTCCTGTCGCTTGAGGTCAACCGCGGCCCCGTTGGCGCGAGGATCGGGGTCCTCGGCCGCGGCTTCACGCCGCAGGACCTGATCGGCTTCGACGGCACGGCCGTGCGCACGGTCTACGAGTCGCCGACCTCGCTCGGGTTCTTCGTCCCCGCGCTCACCCCCGGCAGGACCTACAGGGTCACGCTCTCGAGCACCGCGGGCAACTCGGTCGTCGGCACGTTCCGGGTTGACGCGAGCGACGTGACCGTCGACCCGGCCGTCCTCACGCTCGGGCCGGGCCAGAAACAGACCCTCACCTTCACGATCTCCCACCCCGCGCCCGCGGGCGGGCTCCTGCTCGACGTCACCACCGACGTTCCCGAGAGCGTGATCATGTCCGAGGTGATCGTGCCGGAGGGCCATGTGTCGGCCTCCGTGACGGTCGAGGGCGGGAAGCCCGGGGCCGGCAGCCTTTTCCTGAAGGGCTACGGCAGCGGCGAGGTCAGCATCCCCGTCACCGTCGGGCCCGGGAAATAGGCCCCGAAGCATGGCGGTCACACCCGCCAAAGATTGGTTGAAAAGCGGGGGGTGCGGAGCAATCTTGGGTTCCGTGGAACCCAAGGAAGTGAAGCTTTCTTTTGAATCGGCCCTCTCCAAGCTCGAGACGATCGTTGAATCCATGGAATCGGGCGAGGTGCCGCTGGCGGACCTCCTAGCCAAGTTCGAGGAGGGCAACAAGTTGCTGAAGCACTGCGAGAGCCGCCTAAAGGAGGCGGAACTGAAGATAGAACAGCTGAAGAAGGAACGCGACGGGGTCGTGTTCACGAAATTTGAGACGGAGCGCGAGGGCTAAATGAGCGACGCCAAACCCCGACTCCTTGACGCAATCAGGGGACCGGCCGATGTGAAGGCCCTCGCTCCCGGCGACCTGCCGCGCCTGGCCCAGGAGATCAGGGACGAGATCATCTCGGTCACGGCGACCCAGGGGGGCCACGTCGGGCCCAACCTTGGGGTCGTCGAGCTCACGATAGCGCTGCACCGCGTGTTCGACACCCCGCGGGACTCGTTCGTGTTCGACGTCGCCCACCAGGGATACGTCCACAAGCTCCTGACCGGCCGCGGGGGGGAGTTCTTCCGGCACCTGCGCCGCGGCGGCGGCGCCAGCGGCTTCCTCTACCGCAGCGAGAGCCCGCACGACTCCTTTGGCGCCGGGCACGCCGGGACGGCGCTGAGCGCCGCCCTCGGGATGGCCACGGCCCGCGACCTCCAGGGGACGGGCGAGCACGTGGTCGCGGTCTGCGGCGACGCGGCGTTCACGTGCGGCATCACGCTCGAGGCGCTCAACAACGTCGTCACGTCGACCAAGCGCCTCATCGTGGTCCTCAACGACAACCAGTGGTCCATCGCCCGCAACGTGGGCGCCATGGCCAAGTACCTGAACCGCCTGAGCACGAGCTCGACCTACAACCGGATCCACCACGACCTTGAGAAGTTCTTCGTGGGGCTTCCGCACGGCCACGAGATGAACCAGCTGTGGGTCAAATGGAAGCGCGAGACCAAGGACTTCTTTGTGAATTCGAGCCTCTTCGAGAAGTTCGGGCTGCGCTACATCGGCCCCATCGACGGCCACAACCTCGACGAGCTCCAGAAGAACCTCGAGTTCGCCAAGCAGAGCGACATCCCGGTCCTGATCCACGTGATCACGATGAAGGGCAAGGGGCTGGAGGCGGCCCTCAACGCCCCGGAGAAGTTCCACGGCGTCGGGGGCTTCGACCCCGTGACGGGCGACCCCGTGGCGCCGAAGCCGGGCACACCCCCGTCCTACCAGGACGTGCTCGGGCAGGCGCTCGCGCGCTTCGCCAAGGAGGACCCGCGCATCGTGGGCATCACGGCGGCGATGCCGAGCGGCACGGGGCTCTCAAGGCTCGCCGCGGAGGTGCCGCGGCAGTTCTTCGACGTGGGCATCGCCGAGGAGCACGCCGTTCTCTTCGCGGCCGGGATGGCGGCCAAGGACATGCGGCCCGTCTGCGCCATCTACTCGACCTTCCTGCAGCGCGCCTACGACCAGATCATCCACGACGTGGCGCTCCAGAACCTGCCGGTCACCTTCTGCATGGACCGCGCGGGCCTCTCGCCAAACGACGGGCCCACGCACCACGGGCTGTTCGACATCGCGTACCTGCGCTGCGTCCCGAACGTCACGCTGATGCAGCCCAAGGACGAGAACGAGCTGGTCGACATGCTGCGCACGGGAATCGACCTCGGGACACCCGCGTTCATCCGCTACCCACGGGGCGCCGGAACGGGCGTGACGGTGAAGGACCGCCCGGAGCGCCTCGAGGTCGGGCACGCCGAGGTCCTGAGGGACGGCTCGAACATCGTGCTCTGGGCGCTCGGTCCGATGGTCCGCGATGCCCTGCTGATCGCGGACAAGCTGAGGGCCGAGGAGAACATCTCGGTCGGCGTGGTGAACGCCCGGTTCGTCCGCCCGCTCGACAGGACGCTTCTCCTGAGCCAGGCAGCCGTCGTGCCCCTCATCGTCACGCTGGAGGACCACGTTCTCGCGGGGGGGTTTGGAAGCTCGGTCCTCGAGGCCCTCCAGGAGGCCGACTGCCCGACCGCCGTCGAGCGGATCGGCTGGCCGGACAAGTTCGTCGAGCACGGCTCGGGCGTCGATTCGCTGCGTGCGGCCTACGGGCTCACGCTGGACGACATGCACCGGCGGGTCCTCGACCGCTGGAAGCGCCTGAGCGCCGAGCGGGTCGAGGCCGACGTCTAGAGCGGCCCTCGGGGGCCGTCAGCCCCCGGAAACGGCCCTGACGAAGGCCTCCCGGGCCTCGATGTGGGGGTTGTGGCCGGCGTCCGCTATGGTCTCGAACCGGGCCGAGGGAAAGTGGCCGAGGATCGCCTCCCTGTCCCCCGGCCCAATGTAGCGCGACTTGCCGCCCGCGATGAAGAGCGCGGGCCCCGTGAAACGGTCGCCGGCGGCCAGCGGGTTGAGCTCGAGCTCCGGCAGGGCGGCCGTGATCGCCGGCAGGTTGATCTGCCACCGCCAGCCTCCCTCGGGCGTCCTCTCCAGGTTGGTGGCCATGAATTTCCTCATGGCCCACCCCGGGACCCGCGCCTCGAACCGGGCCTCGGCCTCCGCCCTCGACTTCAGGCCGCCAAGCTCGAGCTCGTTCATGGCCGCAAACTCCTCGCGGTCGTCGGGCCAGTCGTAGTCCCTGGGGGCGACGTCGACCACGACGAGGCGGCCCACCCGGCCGGGGTGCCTGCAGGCCAGCAGCATCGCGACCTTCCCCCCCATGCTGTGACCGACCAGCTCGGCCCGCCCCACCCCGTGCGAGTCGAGCCACGCCACCACGTCCTCCGCCATCGCCCCGTAGGGCATCCGATCCGCATGGGGCGACATCCCGTGGTTGCGCAGGTCCAGCGCGAATACCCTCCTCGCGGAGGCCAGGGCGCGCCCCGCGGTCTGCCAGTTGCGGGAGGAGCCGAGCATCCCGTGCAGGAGCACGATCGGAGGCCCGCCCTCGCCTCCAAGGTCCCTGTGGAAGAGCTCGATCGCGGGAGTGCCGGTTGGGGATGCCATGGAGGGTCGGCCACCAATGTGGCGCGAGTCCGCGTCGCTCCAACATTGAATTCTGCAAATCTAGGCGTTCGAATGGGCCCGATGGCCGAATCCCCGAAACCCACCCCGATGATGCAGCAGTACTTCGAGGTGAAGCGCGGGCTCCCGAGGGACACCCTCCTCCTTTTCCGGCTGGGCGACTTCTACGAGCTCTTCTTCGACGACGCCCTCGTGGCCTCGCGGCTGCTCGGCCTGACGCTCACCAAGCGCCAGGAGCACCCGATGGCGGGGCTTCCCCATCACGCGGCCGAGACCTACATCGGCAAGCTGCTGGCCGCCGGCAAGAAGGTCGCCATCTGCGACCAGGACGAGCCGGCCCAGCAGGGCCGGCTGGTCCGCAGGAAGCTCACGCGCATCCTGAGCCCCGGCACGACCCTTTCCGCCAGCCAGCTCGAGGCCGCCCGCAACCGCTACCTCTGCGCCCTTTCGCTGGACAAGCGAGGCCTCCACGCCGCCTGGATCGAGCTGTCGACCGGGGAGTTCAAGGTGGCGACGGCCCCGAGGATCGGGGACCTGCTGCCGGTCCTGGCGTCGCTCGACCCGGCGGAGCTGATCGCCGCCGAGGGCGATGTCGAGCGCTGGAAAGCCGCCCCGCACGACCAGGCCGCGGTCCACGCCCTGCACGCCTTCGCCGCGGGCCGGGCGCTGACCGAGCTCCCGGCGTACCGCTTCGAGACCGCCGCGGGCGCGCGCGCCGTCGCGGAGGCCATCGGCGTCCTGAACCTCCAGGGCTTCGGGCTGGAGGGCGACCATCCCGCCCTGGGCCCGGCGGGCGCGCTCGTGGGCTACGCGACCGACAACCTGTGCGCCAGGCCCGAGAACCTGCGGGGCCTACAGGAGTACCGCAGCGCGCGCACCCTCCTCCTCGACCCGGCGACGCTTCGCAACCTGGAGATATTCTCGCCCATCCGCGGCGGCCGCCAGGGGTCGCTCCTCGCAACGATGGACCGGACGGCGACGTCCGCCGGCTCAAGACTCCTCGAGCGCTGGCTCGCCGCCCCCGGCCTCGACCTTCCGGAGGTCAGAAGGCGCCACGCGCTCGTTGGGGAATTCGTGGCGCAGCCCGCGCGCCTCGCCGAACTCTCCGAGTGCCTGCGGGGAGTCCGGGACATCCCGCGCATCCTCGGGCGGCTGCAGAACCGCCTCCGCAACCCGCGCGAGCTGTGCGGAGTGCGCGACACGCTCGCGCGGATGCCGCAGATCGGGGGAGTGCTCCGCGCCATCGGGCCCAACGCCGACGCCGTGCGCGGCCGCACCCACGAGCTCCCGGAGCTGTGCGCCCTCCTCGCGTCCGCCCTCGCCGACGAGCCGCCGACTGACGTCTCCGAGGGCAACTTCGTCAGGGAGGGCTACGATGCGCAGCTCGACAGGCTCCGGGCGCTCATGAGCGGCAACAAGGCGTGGCTGGCGGACCTGGAGCGCGGGGAGCAGGAGCGGACCGGCATCCGGAGCCTGAAGGTCCGCTTTACGAACAACTTTGGCTATTACATCGAGGTCACCAAGGCCAACCTGCACCTCGTCCCGGCCGACTACGTCCGCCGGCAGACGACGGTCGGGGGAGAGCGCTACGTGACCGACGCCCTCCGGCAGAAGGAACGCGAGATCCTCCACGCCGAGGACAACGCGCTCCTTCGCGAGAAGGAGATCCTTGAGACGCTGATCGCCGCCGTGCTCGCGCAGGCGCAGTCGCTCTCCCAGACCGCCGACGCCCTGGCCGAGATCGACGTCCTCGCGGGCTGGGCCGGGATCGCTCGGGACTGGGACTACTGCCGCCCCGAGATCGACGAGGGCGAATCGCTCGAGATTGCCGACGGCCGCCATCCCGTGGTCGAGCAGGGATTCCTGCCCGGGGACGCGGACGCGGCCGGCGCCTCCCCGTCCTTCGTCCCCAACGACACCGCGCTTGCGTGCGACGGCGCCCAGATCGCCCTCATCACCGGACCCAACATGGCGGGCAAGTCGACCTACATTCGCCAGGTCGCGCTCATCGTGCTCATGGCGCAGGTCGGCTCCTGGGTGCCCGCAAAGTCCTGCAGGTTCGGGATCGTGGACAGGATATTCTCGAGGGTCGGCGCCAGCGACGACCTGGCGCGGGGCAACTCGACGTTCATGGTGGAGATGAACGAGACGGCCAACATCCTGAACAACGCCACGGACCGCTCGCTCATCATCCTGGACGAGATCGGGCGCGGGACATCGACCTATGACGGCCTCAGCATCGCGTGGGCCGTCGTCGAGCACCTGCACCGCGACCCCGTCCGCGGACCCCGCACCCTCTTTGCCACCCACTACCAGGAGCTCACGCAGCTCGACAAGCACCTGCTGCGGATGCGCAACCTCTCCGTCGCGGTAAAGGAGTGGAACGATGACATCGTCTTCGTGAGGCGGGTCGTGCCCGGCGCGGCGGACAGGAGCTACGGGATACAGGTCGCGAGGCTGGCGGGCCTGCCGCCGGAGGTGATCGACCGAGCCAAGGCGATCCTGGCCCGCCTGGAGGGCGATGATTCGAGCATCTCGCTGCCGGCCCCCCAGGCCCGGCCGAAGAAGAAGATCACGGTGGCGCCAGCCGACACGGGCCAGCTCGACCTCCTGTAGGCCGGCCGGGATCGTCCTCAGCCGAAGAACGGGTAGATCTCGTCCGCGATCCAGTAGCACGTCAGGGCGACCGCAAAGACAACCCCCGCCCACCAAAGCATCCAGCGCCGCCGCCTCCACCCGTCCCGGCAGGCGAGCTGGAATGCGATGTCGGCCGGATACGCCGCGGAGTAGCAGACATTCGCGATCGCGGCCAACGCGAGGAGCAACAGCCCGGAATGCCAGGTCATTGCGGGCCGGAAATGGGGCCAGGTAAACAGGAGCCATGCCAGGGTCACGAGGGTCAGGATCGCGTTGTAACCGACCCGGCGGCCCTCCCAATACAATGCCGCGTCCCAGACGAGCGCGCGCACCGACGGCGGTGGCGGGCCGTCGGGACGAGGCGACTCCGCGGAGGAGGATCGGCTCATCTTCCCAAGTCAGGGCCTCCGGCCCGCACCCAGGTGCTCCTGCGTCCCGACCGTATAGGCCTCGCGGAGCCAGGTGTTGAACTCGGCATCTATGTCCCCGGGTGAAAAAAGGCGAAAATGATGCACGTGGTTGCGCCTCGAAATGGTGTCGATCCGATAGAACCGCGGATGCGGCAATCGGCGAGCGAAAACGAAATGGCCGTCGAGCCAGTGACTTCGTGGCGAGACCTGGGCGAACGACATTCTCCCCTGGAACGCTATCCGGGTCTTTTCCGGCAGGACCGTGACCGGGCCGACACGGGCTATCGCGCGACGCAGGGCCCTGAACAGGTCGCGGACCGCCGGGCTCCTCCCGCGAAAATGGTGATCGAGGGGGGTACGTCCGCAGGCATGGGACTGGTTCCGGTTTGCGAACCGGCGGCGGCACCTGGGGCAAATCCAAAGCGCGCGCACGTTCGGATTGACCATTGAAGTCCGCAGTTTGCCGCAGAACGGTCGAACGACTAATGGCCCTCGCCAACGAGGGCTCGGCTACTGCCCGCTGGAGATGTGTCTGAGGCGGGCGCCGGATCCGGTGGTTGGTCAGGCCGCATATTGAGGTAACCCAAGATCACGGCGCAAACCCACCTCAAGTTTCCTCGCGGAGCGAAACCCATGAAAGCGCTTCGTTGTCGTCTGTGAAAATCCTGATCCCGTGCTCACCTGCCATCTCGCGGTAGGTTTCAAATACCCGAGCGAGGCCGTACTGCAGACCGGGATTGACGAGAAATGCCCGCCGTGATCCAGCACCGAAGATATTTCGCCTCGCCAAATCCCGTATTTCTTCGTCAGACAACGCCATCTCCGTAGCTTGGCGGAAATCGATTATCTGATCATACGTTGGACGAAAGTCAGGATGGCGGCTCAACCGATCCATGTGATCCAACACATCACCAAAGGTGAGCACGCCCGTAACCCTCGAGAACACCATCCCACACGGCCCATCGATGGAAAAATCTGCTGGCACCTTGGAACAGGCCTGAGGTCCTAATATTCCTCGCTAGGAATGGTGAAGCTCCTATCCCCGGCAGGAAACGCCCCGGGGCAAGCCTCGTGTCTGGTAGTTGGTCAGCCTTCGGCCGTGGTGGGATCAATGATCCGCCTTACTTCGGAAACCCGATTGGCTGGGAACCCACCCTGCTTCGCGTGCTCCCGGACCAGCGCTTCATTCGGAGCAATGTAGACGCAATAGATCTTGTCGTCCGTCACGTAGCTCTCGATCCATTGAATCTGCGGGCCAAGATTCTTCAGAACGCCGCACGACTTCTGTGAGATGCCATGAAGTTGATCTCGGGTGAGTTTTCCTGCACCCGGAATCTCGCGTTCAATAACGTATTTGGGCATGTTTTGTTCGGGGTTAGAATATGGCGTGGGTGGAGTACCTGCCCAATCATGTGGGCCCCGCGGCGGGAGGTATAGCCAAATCGGGAAAACCTCGGTCGTCGGGCGTTCCCCGGCCTCGCCAGAAGCAGGGCCGCCCAGCGTTCAGTTTCCCCCAACCCCACTGCGCCGGAGGGACCAAATCTGCTTCGCCTGGGCTATGATTGCCGCGAGCACGCCCGGCGTCACCGCCTGTTTGGGATCGTCTCCGATGCCGTGGCTGGGCTCCACATGGGCCTCGATGCAAAGCCCGTCCGCGCCATATGCCACGGCGGCGAGCGCGCATGCCGACACATAGGAGGCCTTGCCCACCGAATGCGACGGATCGACGACAACGGGCGCCCAGGTCTTCTCCTTCAGCAGAGGCGTGATGCTCTCGTCCGGCTGGTTTCGGTATCCGTCCAGCGCGGGGGCCGTGCCTCTTGGGCAAAGGATGACGTTGGGGTTCCCGAAGGCCGCTATGTACTCCGCCGCGGAGATGAATTCGCTGAGGGTTCCCATGTGCAGGCTGCGCTTGAGGAGCACGATGGTGTTCCTCTTGGCAACGGCGCGGCCGATCGAGCGAAGGAGCGAATAGTTGAGCGCGTTCCGCGCCCCGACCTGGAGCATCTGGACGCCGGCGTCGAGCGCGACCTGCAGCTGCTCCTCGTCCATCACCTCCGTGTCGACCGGCAGCCCGGTAAGGCGCGAGGCCTCCATCAGGATCTCGATCGACTTGCTGTCGCCCTGGAACGTGTAGGGGTTGGTCCGGGGCTTCCAGACGCCGCCGCGGATCACATGGGCTCCCGCCTCCTTCACCGCGGCCGCGGTCTCCAGGAAATAATTGGGGTTCTTGGGGTCGATGGTGCACGGGCCCGCGATGATCGCCAGCTCCTCGCCAAGGGTCACCCCGCCGATCGCAATCCGGTGGCTCGCGAGGTCCGACCTGCGGTCCATGAGCTTGAAAGGGGACTGGATCCTGTCGATGCGCTCGACATAGGTCAGCCCCTCCAAGCGGTTGATCATCAGCTCGTCCCGTTCGTCGCCGACAATCGCGTAGATCGTCCGAACCGCGCCCACGATGGGCTGAATCGAGCATCCAAATTCGCTGACGATCGCGGTGACTTCCGCAATCTGTTCGGGGGTAAGGCGACTGGACTTGGGCAGGATCACGAATGGATGGGCGCGCGGACGGGAGCGCCGACCCTGCCAAAAACAGGCCTAACCGTCCATTCCGAAGTCAGACCAGGCGCCCAAACTCGGCCGGGAGGGGCGCGACGGCCGAGAACTCGTGTTCCTTGCCGCCAAAATCGTACTTGAAGGCAATCGCGAGCGAATGAAGGAACATCCGCTTTGGCCCTCCGGCCTTCGCGAATTCGCGGTTGGCCCCAAAGTCGCCGTAGGTCCTGTCGCCGACAATTGGCAGGCCCCGCTTGGCGCATTGGACCCGGAGCTGGTGGCTCCTGCCCGTGCGCGGCTCAAGCCGGACCAGCGAAACGCGGGTCGGGCCCGATCCGGACCGCACGAGCGCCATCATGCACTCGGCGTGAAGGTTGCCGCCACCCGGAATGGTCCGAATCTGGCCCCCCAGCTTCTTCACATTGAGGACGTCCTTCCATTTCTCCGCCTTGTGTCTCGGTTTTCCGAATACAACGGCCTCGTAGGTCTTCCGGACCAGCCTGCGCTGGAACTGCGCCCGAACCTCGCGGGCAAGGATTCCGTCCCTCGCCGCAAGAATGAGACCGGAGGTCGCCGAATCCAGCCGGTTGATCAGCCAGAGCCTGCGCTGGGCGCCCTTGGCGCCCTGCCATTCGAAGCGCTCGTCCTTCTCGTCGTAGCGGGCGATGACCAGGGACCGGCTCTCCTCCCCGGGAGCGTTCGGATGGGAGAGCACGCCTTCCGGCTTGTCCAGGGCGACAAGGCCGTTCGGGTCAAGGGCCACCATCTTGACCCCGCGGCCGAACGGGACGTCCGACCAGAAGTCTTCGGCGGGCGGGGTCATTCGTAGTAGAACCTGAACGTGAGATCCTGTGAATTCCCCAGGACGGCGATCATGTCGTCCGTCCAGTCGCCATAGGGGGCCGTCATGGTGATTGCAGTGATGCAGCTCTGCTTTCCCTGCTCGCTCGAGGTGCTCTCGACGTCGAGGATCTGGGTGATCTTGCCCTTCGAATCCATCGTGAACTTCACGGTGACGTAGCTTCCCGCAGGGGGCTCCGTCCGGCTGTCAATCATGATGCGATCCCACTGTATCTGTATGGCCTCCATCATCTTGTGCAGATAGGCGCCGTAGCTGCTCCATTTGGCGCTGTAGGCGACGGTGCCAATGTTGCTCGTCCCGAAGTTATTCTCCTCAAAGATGGCGGGCCGCGTGTGGGTCTGCTCAAGCACCTGCCTCGGCCGGGGTTTCTTGGGATCGACGACGGACTGCATGCTCGTTGCTCCCTCGATCAATGGGGCATCCTTGGCCCCCTCGATCTTTTCCGGCATGGGCTTCGAGACTTCCGGCGTCTTGCCGACATTGCTGCCAAGGCCGTCGTTGCCCTCCTTCAGCTTCTCGAATCCGGCGAGCGGGTCCTGCGCCTGCCTGGGCGCTGTCGCTGCCTTTGCCACCGTGTCGACGCTCTGGACAACCGGCACGGAATCCACGGGCTTTGTGAGCTGCCCGCTCACGGTCTGGTTGGACTCGATGTCCTTCTTGCCCTCGAGCTTCGGCCTGTCGTTGTGCTGGTCCAGCTGCGGCTTCTCCTGGGCGAGCAGCTGGTTCTTGGAGCTGAAGTTGTTCGTCCTGTCCGGGACGAGGTCGGGGGCGTCCGGATTCGCCTCCACATACTTGTTCGGGGGCGGGGGCTTGGGCAGCGGGATGAAGGCGTCCGGGGCAATCTCGATGTTGAACTGGCGGTGGGCGAGGCGGGCCTGGTCGCTGGGATGGATCTCGTCGGTCCTGAGCAGATATGGGGCCGTTGCGAACAGGAGCAGGTGGACGATCAGGACGCCAAGGATTCCAACCAGCACCGAGCGCGAGTCGGGATCCAGCCACAGGCGCGCCGCAAGGCGCCTCAAGGAGGCGGCTGGCGAGGGGGCTGTGAGGGAATGCGTCATCGGGTGGACTCGGAGGGAGGCAACATTGAACCCAGTAGGACGTCCCTGGTCAAAATTTGTTTCGTCGCTTCCATCGGAAGCCCCATGATGTTCGAGAAGGAGCCGCGGTACCCGGAGATGATCATCTCCGTCTGCTCCTGGATGGAATAGGCTCCCGCCTTGTCCAGCGTGTTGACGAGGCGGATATAGTCCTCGATCACGGGGTCCCCGAACGGCTTGAACACCACCTGGCTGGAGACGCCCTCGTCGATCCTTACATTCGCCGAATGCCGCCGCACGGCCACCCCGGTATAGACCGTGTGCTCGCGACCCGAGAGCCGGCGCAGCATGGCGCGGGACTCCTCCAGGTCGCGGGGTTTGTTGATCGCCAGCCCGTCCAGGAAGACCGTCGTATCCGCGCCCAGGACAATCGCATCCGGATTGCGCACGGCGACCCAGTCGGCCTTCAGGGCGGCGTTGTGGGCGACCATGAGGCGCGGATCCGTCTCGGGATCCTCGTGCTCGGTCACTCCGGCAACGATGACGTCAAAGGGGACGCCCAGCTGGGCGAGCAGCTCGCGGCGCCTGGGCGAGGCCGATGCAAGGATGAGGCGGATGGGTCGGGACACGGGCAGAGGCATAGCAGGCTCCCGAATATGTTGAAAGAAATCCCAATCGCGTCCATAGTAACCCCTTACATCCACTCGCATGCGTCTCGGACTCGCACAGATCAATACGACCGTCGGTGACTTCGCCGGCAACCGCCGGCGCATACTTGACGCCTACTCTACGCTCGTGGGCCGCGGCGCCGAGCTGGTTGTCTTCCCGGAGCTTGTGACGTGCGGCTACCCTCCCCGCGACCTCCTTTTCAAGCGCCGTTTCGTTCCGGACGTGGAGGAGTCCCTGAAGGCCGTGGCCGCGGCCATCGGGGAGGTGCCGGCGCTCGTCGGAACGGTCGAGTCAAACCCGAGCGGGACGGGCCGGTCGTACTACAACAGCGCCGCGTTCTGCCACCGGGGAAAGGTCGCCTCCGTCGCGCACAAGTGCCTGCTCCCGACGTACGACGTCTTCGACGAGGACCGCTACTTCGAACCCGCGGCCCAGACCACTGTCATCACGCACGCAGGGGTCCGGATCGGCGTCACGATATGCGAGGACATCTGGACTCACCCGATGATCAGCACCCGGCGCCTCTACAACGGGATGGATCCCCTGAGGCAGCTGGCGGCCCAGAAGTGCGACCTCATGGTGAACCTCTCCGCCAGCCCGTGGCACTATGGAAAGTCGGGCGTCCGGCAGACGCTGGTGACGGATGCGGCGCGCGCCCTAGGCTGCTCGGTCGCGTACGTGAACGCGGTCGGGGGAAATGACGAGCTGATCTTCGACGGCAGGTCGCTCGTGAGCGACCCCACCGGCCGCATCCTCACGGGGATGGCGGCGTTCGCCGAGGAGCTGACAGTGGCCGAGACCGGTCCGGGGCACCTCTCGAGCACCCTCTCGCCGACGTTCGAGCAGTCCGAGATGGCCGACATCCTTTCCGGCCTCACGCTCGGGCTGCGGGACTACGCCCAGAAGGTGGGATTCCGCTCGGCCCTGGTC
>Ga0265318_10000731_pt1 | contig 21982 bp, 15 predicted proteins | sample 4821metaG_FD_192431 | JGI IMG/M metagenome (GOLD analysis project Ga0265318, IMG submission 192431) | Rhizosphere microbial communities from Carex aquatilis grown in University of Washington, Seatle, WA, United States - 4-8-21 metaG | ecosystem: Host-associated > Plants > Roots > Rhizosphere >... | reverse complement strand
CGACGGAACCAGTTCTTGGCCGGCACCCGGCAACCGGGCCGGACGCCTGGTTCCTCCAGGCAAGGGAACCTCGCATAGATATCTGATAATCCTCTTATTCGGACAGCCTGGAATCCGGGGAAATATCCGTTGGACACCTCCTGCTTCGCGCACGCACAACCTGGAACATCCTTTCCCTTTACCTGCGCCGAATTCGGCGAATGCCGGGACAAGCGGCGACTGCCCTAATATTCAGCAATGGATCCTAAGAGGATATGGCCGCATGGCGCGAAGCCCGCCCGCTGGAGCGTCTGACGGGAGGCAACATTGGCTGTGCTGCATCTGGCGCATGGAACCTGGCCAAGCTCGTAGGTTACCCGCTTCAATTCCTGGACAAGATAGGCCCCGAATCCCTGCCTGCGAAACCCTTCGAGAACCTCCATGTAGATGTCGCCGTAGGGGGGGTTGTAGTGAAAATTGACACCCCCGGCTGCGACCACCGTTCCTCCCATCTCAAGCCGCCACTTGGTGCCACCCTGACGTTGCGCGATGCATTCGCGATCCGCGTCGTCGTCGGTTTCGCGCCGGAGTATCGCTCCCTTCATCGAAATGAACGTCTCAATTTTGTCCTCAAAAACGATCTTTTCGCTGACTATGCCGCGGCCATACGCATGCAGCATGATGGTTAGAAGGCTATCGTTTGTCTGGACTTCGAATGCGCGGGCGGCGCTCGCTCCACGATACAGCTCGAACAGCGCGAAGGCCTGCGGGCGATATTCAGGGATAACATAGAACTCGTAGATTGTGGGCCTGCCGGACCAAGGCCCCGCTATGGCCACCGAGCCGTAACCGACAACAGTGGCATCAACTTCAAGCTGGTGACTGGCCGTCCAACCCGGGCGTCGATGAAGTGAATCGTGGACAATTTGGCCCTTTGTCTCATTTCGATATCGTTCGCGCCAACCATCGAGAGCCGAACCCGAAATGGGCTTTGCGGAGAGATTCACGTTTGCCATTCGAGTGATCGATTCATGCTGCCAGAACTATTGGGGCGTCCTTTGCAGGTTGATTGGCGCCTTCTGTTAACTACAAATCCAGCGTTCTGAAAATAAAGCGATAACGGAAACCTATATGAAAGGCGTTGAATCAAGAAAAGAGCTGCAGCCATGGCAACGTGAAGAACTCCTCGGTGCGGTGAAGACCCGTTTCGAGAAAAACATGAGCCGCCATATAGGTCTCGAATGGGATAAAGTAAGAGCCAGGTTGGAAGCCAATTGCGAAAAACTTTGGCCACTCAATGAGATGGAAAGAACCGGCGGTGAGCCGGATGTTGTTGGCCGTGATAAAACGACGGGCGAATACATTTTTGTTGATTGCTCGGCAGAGAGCCCCAAAGGCCGCGCAGGTCTTTGTTATGACTGTGAAGGGCTGGATTCACGGAAAGAACATGAACCGAAGAATGACGTTGTTGCTATGGCGGCGGCCATGGGCGTCGAGTTTTTGACTGAGGAACAATATCGAGAGCTGCAGAAACTGGGTGATTTCGATACGAAAACGTCGAGTTGGGTTAAGACATCTGCTGACATTAGAAAACTCGGCGGCGCCCTCTTTTGTGATCGCCGCTTCGGCCATGTCTTTGTGTATCACAACGCCGCGCAGTCTTATTACGGCGCTAGGGCGTTCCGTGGCTCGCTAAGGGTCTAAAGTTTCTCGCCCGGCGAGCGATGGGGTCAGCCCGCAATCCGGAGGAAGACGAGCGGAGCGAGCGTCATTTGTCGGGCTAGGTCCCGTGATCAAGTCGGAGGGCATTAAACAGCATTCAACGCAAAGCCCGGCGAATCGAAACAGATCCGATCGGCTCCTACCTGCCAGCGACCACCTTGCGTCCTGATTTCTTTGGGCGACCATTTTTCTTACCATTCAAACGAGCTGCTAGTGATTTCTTGCTGCTCGTCACACTGCCGCCCGTGTGCCCTAGTGCGGCCGCCGCCGAATTCTTCGGCGGCGGCCGCATTCCGTTGTTTTGAGAGTAGGTATCGAGGGCCAGTTTCAGCGCGTCTTGAATCTCCTTAGCTGCAGCTTCGCGAGAATCCCCATGCGCCATCACTTCTGGCATATCGTTGACTTGTGCAACGTACCAATCATCGCCGGGATGTAATTAACGGCTTTCAAGACGGTCCCAAAACCGCCTATGTCGGGAGTGCTCCCATGACTCTGTCCAAAACTATCAAGTTTTTCCTGGGCGTCTTTTCCATTTTCCTTCAGCTCTCCTGCATCGAAGCGGGCGCCTCCCCGATCAAAACCAACGGGAACGGCGATCCGACCGATGTCGGCATCTGGTACTGCGCGAACTGGGACGCGAACGGAGGCGGATGGTGGCCCCTGGCCAGTTATCGCCCCCTGTTGCCGGACGGGAGCTACGGCATGCACGATGGCTCCGATGTTGTCGTGATCGACTTCCACCTGCAGAAGCTGGCGGAAGCTCAGATTGACTTCATCCTCTTCGACGACACGAACGGAGACTTCAACGGATACGGACCTCAAAACGTCTGGATCAGGGAGAAGTCCAAGGCCGTTTGTGCCCGGATCAAGCTCTGGAACAGGAGCCACTCCTGGAAGATCAAATATGCCTTCGCCATCGGATCGTTCATGATTGGCGACCGCGGGTATCCGACGGCCACCGACTATGACGTGATCGAGCAGCAGGCCCGTTGCGTCGCTCAGGAAGTTCTTCTCAACAACGACTATGATTCCAACGATTATTACCAAATCGACGAAAAGCCGCTGTTGGTGGTGCTGGACTATAATACAGATGCCCGGACACGCTGGGCGAACCATCCTGGCGGCAAGACATGGGCGAACCGCTTTGCCATCCGCTGGGCGGGCACGAGCGGCGGGTACAGCGTGGCAGCGGGAGACTACGGCTGGGCCATGAATGCGGTGGGTGTCTTGTTGCACCCCGAAGTCGAGTATCTGCAGCCGGGCCACGACAACCATCTTCCTGCCGGGGCCGGGTGGATGCACACTTTGCGGAAGAACGGCGACTATTATGTGAATAATTGGGACAGGATCCTGGGCAATCCCCTGCCCCGGATCATCATGATCGGTGCTTTCAACGACTATACGGAGGACTCGGCGGTCTGGACGGCGGACACGAGCGTCGATTATCCAAAGAGCCGCCTTCCGATCGAGAGATGGCAGGGGCATGACGGGCAGCTGCATCCCTCCATGTATTGGGACTACACCGTGGGAATCATCCGCACGCTGCGGCACGGCACTCCCAAGCCGATCATGGCGGGATCCACGCCGGCATCGGGCGGAGCAGCCGATCGCAGGCATCCGTGAGCCGGCCCGCACCGTATCGGCTTGGGGAGCAAGCTGAAGGGCGCAAGCCATCGGTGTCTGGCAAAGCGCTGCAGGAATGAATCCAGCCGGCGCTGGAAGAGCGGGAAGGCGTCGCGCCACGGGGTTTGGTAGGCGAGGCAGTGGCGGACTATTTCCTGCTCCCGGACGCGGCAACATAAAATAGGGCAGGCCGAGTATTTTGGATTTCAGAGATGGCCGGCCGTCACAACTGTCTGATCAGAACCCATTGATCTCCAGCTGACTAGGAATATCGATCATGGTGTTTGTCGTATCAACTTTGGCAAACAGCTCTGTGAGAGGCACTTTCTCCAGTGCGGAAACCGAGACTACTTGCAGAACTTCGTGAAGGCTATGCGACAAGGCGAGTTCTTGTCTGGTGATTGCGACCAGCAGGTAGGCGCAGAGCGCGGTCCAGATTCGGACGGCGACGCCGTGTCGCTTTGCATCGGATAGCCACGAGCACAACTCGCAAACTCCTCGCCATCGAGTCCACTCAGTATCTGGGCCAGCACAGTTTTGCCTCTGTTCACCCTGGTAGCGTGAGGAAGCTGGCCGTCAAAACTCAAATCGATCACACCCTCCAGCTTCGCTACCATAGAAATAGCGCATTTAAGAACTTACGCTCGCTCGCTAATCAGACAGCAGTGAGGGCGAAGGCGCTTTGCAGGTCCGGATGGACGGGAATCGACCGACCGTTCAGGCCCTGACGCCGAGTGTTGCCGCCCTTGAGGCTCCGCCTTGGAACGGTGAATCCGTTCTTGCAGACGGCGCCGTTAGTGTCCCTTTGCGATGCACCAAGAGTCCCTGAGACATTCTGGCAGGCCTTCAAATCGAAAGTCCTAAGCGCGATCGCCGGTTCCTTTTGTCAAATGACAACAAAACGGGCGCAAACAGCTATCCTTATGACGCACACTATTCACAATCAGAGAGCCTCTGCTGCCGACAGGAAGAAAATCGATTCATTTCGCCGCTGACGGCGTGGTTAGGTTGAGCATCCGGCGTCGAAAATCGCTGGCCGTGGATCCGGTTTCATTTCGAAAGAACCGCGCAAACGCAGCCGAATCTGTGAAGCCGAGTTCGCCCGCGATCTCGCTCAGATTGAGTCGTGTGTCGCGCATGAGCTCGATTACGCGATGCAGCCGGTAATTGCTCAAATAGGAGCCGAGCGTCGTGCTATAGGCAGCACGGAAACGAGCTCGGAGACGGCTTTCAGAAATGTCCAAGGCAGCAGCGATTTCGTTGATCGAGACGCGAGCACCTCGCGCCGAACGTAAAAGGGCATCGATGTCCTTCAGCAATTGGCGGGCGCGCTGGTCCGTCGTCATTCTTGCAACGCTTGCCTTTCTCACCAGTGGCCGCAGGCGCGTGATCAGCGCGGACGCCTCCAGACCAAGCAACTGATTCGAGGTTTCGTCGTCCGGCGACTGATAAAGCCGTAGGAGCGTAGCGAGCTGCACCAACGTTGTGCCGTCGATCGCAAAGACTTTCCCTCGAAAATCTTCCAGCGGAACGAGCTGCTCCGTTTCGAAGGTTAGGATGAGCCAAAGGATCTCGTCCGCTGCTACGTCCGGGAACGTGTGCGATTGAAAGGGCAGGATCAGTAAGCCGTATCCCGGTTCCAGCAGCGTGCGCGTTCCGTCGATGCTCACGACGCCGCGCGTCTGAAGATCAAAAACGAGAACGCAGCGGTGATGTGGCCGCAGCTCAAACGTGGCCCTTTGCAATTCTTGACGGGTCGTCCGATTGAATAGGATGATGTTGTTGGCCAGACAGACCTCCGCGTAACTCCGCCCGTGAAAATAATTTTGCGGTGTGCCAAGGGCACGGACCTGCGCTGATAATTGGGGCACGGCCATGTGTTAGCCGGAAATGATAAGTAAATGCCCATAAATGCAAAACATTTGGCCTTTCCGTTTGGTATGGTCGAGCGCATCGTCATTAATCGTCTACGTTCATTTAGAATGAAAACACCACCTCTTAATATCGCCCTCATCGGCTGCGGCTTTATGGGCTCGATGCACGCACAGATCTACACTCAACTCCCGGAGGTTTGTCTTCTCGCTGTCGCTGACCGCCGCGTCGATATGGCACGCGCTAAACTTAACAAGCTTGGCTTGTCGATTCCGGTATATGCCACGTTAGAGGAATTGCTCGCCAGACATCCCAATATTGCCGTTGTCGACATTTGTACGCCAGATGATGTGCATGATGCGGACGCGTTGCTCGCGCTCGGTGCCGGTAAACACCTCTTTTGCGAGAAGCCTCTTTCAATTACGCTGGCCTCCGTCGATCGAATCATAGCGAAAGCAAACGCTGCAAAGGCGTTCACCCAGGTTGGGCACTGCATTCGATTCTGGCCGGAGTACCAAGCACTGCGCGATTTCGTCCGCGACAATCGAGGCGGCAGGCTCCTGAGCCTTGGGTTGCAACGCCAAGCTGGCAGGCCCAGCTATAGCGACGGCGATTGGCTTAACCAGCCCAAGCGTTCCGGAGGGGCCGCGCTGGATCTGCATATTCATGATACGGACTTCGTCATCGCCCTCCTCGGCATGCCGGCTGCCGTCACGTCACGCGCAACGTTCGACTACAGCGGGCCGTCTCATATCTTCACGGTCTACGACCTTCCCGGCGTTGCGGTGTGTGCGGAGGGCGGTTGGAATTATCCGGCGCGCTGGGGATTTAGAATGGCCTTTCAGGCTGTATTTGAGAATGCCTGCATCGACTTCGATTCCAGTAAATCACCAACGCTCAGCATCACGTGGTCGGATGGTGCGCCGGAGCCAATGGCCTTTATCGCGCCGGCCGCGGGCAAATCCGCGACGGCAGAGGGCAATATCGCGTCTCTCGGCGGCTATTTTAACGAGCTCCAGTACTTCGTCGCAAGCGTTATGGCCGGCCGAGCGCCCGCCGATGCCACATTAAACGATGCGCGAAGATCGCTGGCGGTTGTCCTTACCGAGATCGAATCCGCCCGCTGCAGCCGAACCGTCACCGTCAATGCCTAGTCATGAAAAAATCCATAAACATCTGGTCCTTCTGCGGCAAATCGTCCCTCGAGGACAAACTTCGGCTGGCCAAAGATGCTGGCTTTTCTGGTTTCGAGATTGATCTCGGCGACTCCGGACCGGTAACATTGGCAAGCACGCCCGCTGATCTCACCTTGGTTAGAAAACTGGCCGATCATGCGGGTGTCGAATTGAGCGGCTTGGCAACGGGCCTCTATTGGGGCGCCAATCCGGCGAGCGGCACGCTCACCACGCGGATGAAGGCCCGAAACATACTTGAACGCCAGATCGCCGTCGCTTGCGGTCTTGGCGTTGACGCGATTCTGGTCATTCCTGGTTCGGTTGGCGTAGACTTTCTTCCTGACTGCGAGGTCGTACCCTACGATCTCGCTTGGGTGCGCGCCACCGAGTTCATTCACGAAGCGCTGCCTGCGGCCGAAAAGGCACGCGTTCGGCTCTGTATTGAGAACGTCTGGAATAAATTCCTGCTTAGCCCGATCGAGATGAGGCAGTTCATTGCGCAATTCCACAGCGAATGGGTCGGCGCGTACTACGATGTGGGTAATTCGCTCGCATTCGGCTATCCTGAGCAGTGGATTCCAATCCTGGGTTCAGCCATTCGACGCGTCCACGTTAAGGACTACCGGCGGGCCGTGGGCACGACTGACGGTTTTGTCGAACTGTTTTCGGGCGATGTGAACTGGCCTGCCGTCATGGGCGCTCTCCGCGCCAGCGGTTATGCCGGCTGGCTGACTGCAGAGATGATTCCGCCGGTGCCGTTCTATAAATATAGTCCCGATGTGCTGATTCACAATACCTCACAGGCCATGGATGCGTTGCTCGCTATGTAGCTCTCGCTCGCGATATCATGTCGCGAAATCGCGCCGCTCCGCGAGGCCCTGGATACAAATCAATTACTAAAGGTATGTGGTCAACAATCATCGGGACACAATCAGCACCTGAGATCCGGCGGCTTCTCGATGAGATAGTTCGTGGTACCGCGTTTTCTTTCCTCGCAAACAACTTCACCTGCTAGAGGCTTATGACCAACCCAAACATATCCCGTCGCATTTTCCTCAAATCTTCCGCGTTAACCGGCATTGGGGCATCCCTCGTAGGCTTTGGCAGTACCGGCACGAGCAGGGCCGTCGAACTCGAGCCATCCTCCAGTGGGAGCGCCACCCTGCCGGATCTTGGACTGATTCTTCCGCGAGCCGACGGCCAGTCCCCAGTGCACACACTGACTACCAAGCCGCTTGAGCGTGTCCGCGTGGCGATGATCGGCCTACACAGGGGCATGGAACACGTGCGCGCTTGCCTGGGAATCGAGTTCGCGGAGATCATCGCGGTTTGTGATTTGCGGGATGACCGGGCGAAGGCAGCTGCCGAAGCGTGTGCGAAGCAGCGCGGCCGGCAGCCGGCAATCTACAGTGGAACGGAGAGCATCTGGGAAGAGATGGTCGATCGCGATGACATCGACATAGTCTATATCGCTACGCCTTGGGCCTGGCATGCGCCGATGTGCCTTCGCACAATGGAGCGGGGCAAACATGCGTTCGTCGAAGTGGCCGCGGCCATGACGGTGAAGGATTGCTGGGAGCTTGTGAACACCAGCGAACGCACCCAGCGCCACTGCGTCATGCTGGAGAACTGCTGCTACGGCGAGAACGAGCTGTTTGTCCTCAACATGGTCCGCCAGGGCGTGTTCGGCGAAATCACCCATGCAGAGTGTGGGTATATCCACGACCTGAGGGAAGTCCTCTTCGAGCTGGGCTCCGAAGGCGACTGGCGGCGCGACTACCACCGGCAATTGGACGGCAACCTTTATCCGACCCACGGCTTGGGCCCGGTCGCGCAATACATGGGGCTCGGCCATGGCGACCAATTCAAACGCCTGGTCTCGATGAGTTCGAAGGAGGCCAGCCTCACCCGCTACCGCGACCTAAAACAGCCAAACGGCGGTAGGCACGCCACCGAAAGATATGTCTGTGGAGACATGAACACCTCGGTCATCGAGACCGAGCTAGGACGAACGATCATGGTCCAGCACGACGTGGTCGCTCCGCGCCCCTACAGTCGGATAAACGCCCTCTCTGGCACGGGCTGCACCTTCTTCGACTACCCGGCCCGCCTGTCGGTCAACAATCCGGCGCCCTACGGTCTCGAGGCGACGGGCTCCCATGAGTGGCTGAACGAGAAGGACCTGGAAAAGATGCGCCAGATGTTCACGCATCCGCTCTGGACCAAGCTTGCCAAGCGCGCCGCCGGCTCCGGCCATGGGGGCATGGATTTCGTGATGAACTGGCGTCACCTGGACTGCGTCCGCCGAGGCATAACACCTGATAGCGATGTATATGATGCCGCAGCGTGGAGCTGCATCATAGAACTCACCACGCGCTCGGTCGCCACCGGCAGCAGGCCGGTCGCTTTCCCCGATTTCACGCGAGGACTCTGGAAGACTTTGAAGCCAATCGGTATCGCCGAAGCTTTGGCGCAGAGTTCCTGAGTCAGAATTGCACCCTGCAAACTGCCGCCCAGATGATTGGACTGTTTGAGCACACCACGGAGTCATTTTATGCGGGGTGCACAGAAGACGCGTAGAACACCGCCAGATTCGGCCTAAACATTCAATTATGAGTAGTGACCTAAGACAGACAGCTCCATCCCGTCTCGCCTCCGTAGATGTTTATCGCGGGTTCGTCATGTTTTTGATGATGGCCGAAGTGCTGAATTCGTGGGACGTGGCCAGGGCCCGGCCTGACAGCGCATTTTGGCATCTGTTCTCGCTTGCACAAACACACGTCGACTGGGTTGGCTGTTCGCTTCACGATCTGATTCAGCCGTCCTTCTCGTTCCTGGTTGGAGTGGTCCTGCCGTTCTCGATAGCCGGCCGTCTGGCGCGCGGCCAGTCGAAGGCCGGCATGACGTTGCATGCAATGTGGCGAGCTCTGTTGTTAATTTTGCTCGGAGTCTTCCTGCGTTCGATTGGCCAGCCGCAGACGAACTGGACGTTTGAGGACACACTCACTCAGATCGGCCTCGGCTATCCGGTGCTGTTCTTGCTCGGGTTCTACTCGCCGCGCGCGCAGTGGACCGCTTTTGCGGCAGTTGTCGTTGGCTATTGGACCGCGTGGGCGATGTATCCGTTGCCGGACGCCGCATTCGATTATGTCAGAGTCGGCGTGCCGCCCGACTGGGTGCACAACGCCAGTGGCTTCGCTGCACATTGGAATAAGAATGCCAACTTGGGTGCGACGTTCGACCAATGGTTTCTCAATCTCTTCCCTCGAACGACGCCCTTTGTGGCCAACAGCGGTGGATATTTGACACTTAGCTTTATTCCCACTCTCGGAACAATGCTTCTTGGGCTCATCGCGGGCGGTTGGCTTCGCCGTTCACTATCCGACGGGCAACGAGTGCGGCGACTGGTCATCGCGGGCATGGTCGGTCTGATCCTCGGCGTCGCACTACATATGCTCGGAGTCTGCCCGCTGGTGAAGCGGATATGGACCCCCACTTGGACGCTTTTCAGTGGCGGCTGCTGTTTCCTTTTGCTGGCGGCGTTCTACGCGGCGATTGATTGGTGCGGCTGGAAACGGTGGACCTTCCCGCTCACGGTCATCGGCATGAACTCTATCGCTGCCTACTGTATGGCGCATCTCTTTGAAAACTTTATATTGAGCAGTTTGACTACACATTTTGGCGTGGCTGCCTTCAACGTTTTCGGCGAGACCGTGGCACCCTTTTCTCGCGGGGTGCTGGTGCTCCTGATATTCTGGTTGATTCTTCTATGGATGTATCGGCGCAAGCTGTTTCTGAAAATCTGAGGACGTGCGAATGACGAGTGCGTTCCCCGACTGCTACTTGACGTGATCCCGCCGATCCGGGCCGCTTGAAGTGTCGGTCTGGGTTGATATCGGCTACTCATTTTGCGAGAACCGAAGCGAATTCGTATGTTCCCGATTGCAGTTCCAGAATGGCCTGGCCGCCCTCGAAATGATCGAGCTTTACCCCAGAACTTTGCGCCAACTTCCGGCCGCCTTCAGTGACAGATTTGAGTTCCGAGGCGGGCAGGTAGAGTCGGGCGCTGGTGTTGGGCGGAATTTCGACGTTGAGCTGGAACCTGCCGGCAGTTCGCTTCCATGACGTGCCAATCCGTCCGTGAATGGAATCATAGTGTCCTTTGGCTGATGTGAGATCCGGCCGATTGGTCGGGCCGGGACGAATGACGACGCGCTTGAAGCCCGGACCAGCCGGATCCGGCTGTATGCCGAGCACATCGCGAATGAACCAAGCACCGACATAAAGATACGAACTGTGGAGCTTCGAGAGGCCATCGTCATCTTCCCACGACTCCCAAAAGGTTGTGGCGCCGGCGCGCAGCATGTTGCCCCAACTCGGGTAGTCGCGCTGGTTTACCATCGCGTAAATTAAATCGTCGCGGTGCGCCTCCATGAGCGCCTTGAACAGAAATGCGCCGCCGGTGATGCCCGCATGGATGTGGCCGCCGCGCGCCTCGAGGATTTCCTTCTCAAGGCGCTCCCAGATTGCGGCGCGCTCGCCTTCGGGCGGCACGCCGGCAACGAGCGCGATGGCAAGATAGGCCTGATCTGCGTTTACATAACTGTGGTCCGCAGAGTTGAAGAACTCAGCATGCACGGCGCGGCGTGCGACCGCGGCGCGCGCGTTCCAGCGCGCGGCAAGATCGTCCCTCCCGAGAACGGCGGCCATCTGCGCCGCGGTCTGCAAGTTATAGATCCAGTAGCAGTTGTTGAAGAAAAGTGTTTCACGTGTGTCGCCATTCACGCCCTTTGCGCCCGGCCAGAGCCAGTCGCCGAGGAAATCCCATTCGCCGCCCCACCGCCGGAGCAAGCCCGCTTCGGCTTTGTTTTCCAAGAACGCGAGCCAGCGCTCGACGGTCGGCAGCATTGCTTCCAGCACTCGCCTGTCTCCGTATGTCCGATAAAGCTCCCATGGCAGGTGCACGCAGAATCCACTCCAGCCCGGACCGCCACCGCCCCAATACGTCGGCGCCGTGTAGGGCAGGTTCCCGTATTCAAGGCGCTTGCCGGAGCCAAGATCTCCACCGGTCTTGTTCAAGCCCCATGCCGCGCTGTGTCCCTGCACTGCGCGCCAGTCCTGCGCCCACTTGGTGTAGAACGCGCCGAGTTGGTAGTTGCTAAGCGCCGTCGTGGTGGTCGCGTGGGCGTCGCCGCCGTAGCCCATGCGCTCGCGCTGCGGGCAATCGACCACGTAGCCGCCCAAGCTGAGACTTTCGAAGGTCCATAGCGCTGTGGCATAGATTTCGTTAAATAGAGGATTCGAGCACTCGAAGCTGGTCGCTCGTGTGTAGTCGCTTCTCACCAGCCATCCGCGAATGTCGCCCGGGACGGGTGCACGCCGAAGCCCGCGGATCGTGATCCAACGGCCGGAACTGTAATTGAAGTGGCTACGAAAAGTGCTTTGTCCACTTGCTCCGATCACCAACACATTCCTCAAGGCGTGTGTGATTGGTTTGTCTTTTTCCTCGGAGAATAGAAATTCTATTCGATCACCCTGGGCGCCTCGGACGGATATTTCGGTCCAGCCGGCGAAATTCCTACCCATGTCCACGCGATAGACGCCGGGTCCCGATTCCGACACGCTTTCCGGCGTCAGTTCGGTAACCAACCGGTTAGGTTCCACCTTGTCAGCTGAAATTGCCAGTGATGGGGCATACACCACCGCCGGCTTCCAAGTGGAATCATCCAGCCCCACCTCGGCCCAGCCTGGGATTTCCAGATTCGCATCATAGAGCTCGCCACCGAAATTATGGAAATACCAGGTACCAAGCAAGGTGTTGGGACTGGGATGGGTTTTCCACGACCCGTCAGTAATGATCCGCTGCTGACTGCCATCATCAAAATCCATGTCTATTTGTCCGATGGCTATCGGCGCGCGCGGTTTGTCCGCGGTTGCAAAAGCCGGAAAAATGGACCAACCGGTCCCAAGCCACAGGCCAATCACATTCTTCCCCGGGTGGAGCAGATCGCCGATTTCATAAGCGACGTAGCGCGCGGCGGTCGAGTTGTCCGTGACGCTCGGAGCTAATACGGCATCACCCACCCTGCGGCCATTCACATAGAGTTCGTGGTATCCGACCGACGCTACAAATGCTGTCGCACGTTTCGGTCGCAGTGCAATATCCACCGTCCGGCGAAGCCAAGGATCCGGCAGCGTGTTATCTGGAGACGGCTGGTCGGATGGAGGAACAACCGGGACATACGACTCGCCCGTGCCAATCCACTTGGCCGTCCAGTCAGCCTGGCTAAGCAGCCCCATCGTCCAGCGCGCGGAAGCACTCCAATCCGACCAGTGTCCATCCTGGTCACGCACCCTCACGGTCCAGAAGCACATCGCGCGCGAAGTCAGAGCGTTGCCATGATAGTCGATGAGCGCTGTCCCATCGGAAACGACCTCCCCGGAATCCCACAAATCCGCTTGATTCGGGATCAGCAACGCGGGAGTGCTCGCAACGAGGATTTGGTAGGCGGTCTGGCGTAATCCACGCGCACGCTCCGAGCGGGCCTTCAGTTCCCAACTCAGGCGCGGTTGGGGCATGTCCAGGCCAAGCGGGTTGGTCAAGTATTCCGTGTGGAGCGCCACCGGAGTAAGGTCGCTCGCCGCGAGCGGAGAAAGGCAGGATAGCAGGCAGGTGAGCAAACCGAGCGACACAGTCTTGCACGATGCGGCGGGAGACAAAAACCATGTCGATGCCGCTCCGGGAGGAGATGGCACGCTTTCATCGGGGAAAAGACGCATGGTCATGGGCCGCTCCTGTTGCGCGCCAGCTCACGTGACAGATGCTCAATCATGGCCCGACCGGATAGCTCGGTGTAGACGCCAAGGTTATGCGTCACTTTCGAGTGAACCACATAGGTGTATCTGATCCCAAGCTCATTGAGGTACTTGAGAAATGGCCCATGCTGCAAATACAGGGAATCGTCCTCGCCGACGGCAAAATACAAATAGAGGCGGTTGCGATCATTTTGGCTTAGCGCAGACGCGTGCCTATAGCAGTTGTCTCTTCCGAAATCTTCTGCGGTCTGTTCAAGCGCGGCCGCCAGCGAGGCCGCTGTGCCAAAGAGCTTGGGATATTTCAATGCCAGGCGCATCGCGCCACCGCCTCCCATCGAGAACCCACAGATACCCCGGGCACCGGGCCGGGCGATCGTGCGATATTCCCGATCGATGTAAGGAAGCAATTCACGCACGATGAGCGTCTCCGACTTCACATAGCTATCAGGCCAATCGCGGTAGCCACTCTCCGCTCCTCCGTTAGGGAAGATGTAGATGACCGGTTCGATGCTTCCCGCGACTATTTCCGCATGCACGTATCGAGCGAGTCCGGCATCCGAGCTCTCCGTTCCCGTCGAACCATGCAGAAAATAGACCACTGGAAATCGGCGCGCTGGTTCCTTCTCATACTGAGGCGGCAAATAGATGTTGAATCCAACTGTGCGCTTCATTGAGGTGCTCTCAATGGTGCCATGATGCATTCCCGGGATCTGTAGGTCCTGGGGATCATTCCATTTCCACGTGTTCGGGTCTGTCACCTCAGGCGCGCCGTCCGCTGCCTTCGCAATAGAGAAAAAGAAAACCCAAAGCAGAGCCACAAAGACCGCTGGCTTGAGGAACCACGCATTAGATTGAATGACGTTCGATTGCATAGGATTCGATTCCGGAGGAGGTCTGCAGAAAGACGACGGCAAGGACGGTGGGTGCGGCTCTAGGCGAGCTCTTGCCTGGATTGAGCGGTCACGCTGTGTTGGCGCACCCGCTGCGTTACCCGGGTGGATGTGTCGCCGTGGGAGGTCGTAACGATTATCGAACGTCCGTCCAGCCATAAGGTTACGGCGCGCCTGGAGGCAAGGAAATCGGATGTGTCTTTGTCCGCACGATTGCCGAAGTACAACGTGGGAATCAAACCGATCAGCAATGCGAAAATTATGATGGACCAGTCGATGGGGAGAAATTTCATGGTTTGAGCCGCAGAAGAATGGCCATCATAGTGCTTGGTGCGTCCTTGCGGGCTTAGCCGCCGTAGTAACGAGTTGCCGCAGGGATTGCAAAAATGGAAACTCCACCGCAGCTGCATTCGGCTGGTCTGCGTGATCAAGTATTGCGACCGCGGTGAGGCGCCAGTCATCAGCCACCGTGCGCCCTGAAATAAGTGCCTGAATGGCCTCACGGCCTATGCGGCAGATCGCCGCGAGCGAACGCGCCATCTCAGCCCGGCCTTGCGCCACCGGCGTCGCAGAGGCAGGCGCTTGAGCCGCGAGTTCGCCGGCATTGCCCCACCTTTCTAGTTGCGCAGCGAGCGCCGTTGCCATCTTGGCGTCGAGTTCACCAGGGGCAGAAAGCCATTGAGCGACCGAGGCGTTGAACTCGCGTGCGGCGCGGCTGTCGAAACGCGACCAGTCCGCGAGCTCATTGAGTGGCGTCGATTGGGTGCAATCGGGTTGAAGATCAAGGCGACGATATTCCTTCACCGGCTCGACGACGGAGGCGAGAGTGCGCAGCGCATCTGCAATCGGGCCCTCCGGGTCAAGACCCGGCAACTCGATCCTTGGCCACTGGTTTTGCTGCAAGCCGGCTTCTTGCAGGCGCGCATCGATGACGGCGAGCCTTCGATACATGTCGGGGACGTCGCACACCTCGCGTGGAGACCAGAGACGCTCGGCGATGGCGGCAGTGCGAGGCCAGATCCGAGTGTCGATAAACTCAGGTGTAACCCACTCGCTCCACATGGTGGCTTCGCCCCCTAGGATGTGTTGCTGCTGTTCGAAATTGAGCGTGGTATTGGCGGGCAACGGATCTGAAAGGTAATTCTCGGCTGCTGTGTTGTTGAGGTCGATATAGTAGCCATGGGAAAGTATGACATAATGGCCGCTCGCAGCGACCTTGGCGAGCCCCCCCGGGTCGCTCGCCTGGACTATGCTGTCGCCCGGCAGATCGGGATGCAAAATCGCATCCCAACCGACGATTCTCTTGCCATGGCGATGCAGGATTTCTGAGACGCGGCGGTTGAAATACGCGTGAAGGCCTTCGTTGTTCTTCAGATTGTGCTTTCGGATAAAAGTCTGAATCCGCGCATTTGCGTTCCACTGCACACCGTTGTTTTCGTCGCCACCAATGTGCACGTATTCATCGGGAAATAATGCGGCCATTTCGCCAAGGAAATCCTCAAGCAGCGCGTAGACTACTTCATTGGTCGGATCTAGCACGGGATCCCAAATTCCCCATTTGCGTACGAGAGCATAGTGGCCGGGTGCACTCGCCAGTTCCGGATGGGAAACAATCCAGCTTGTCGCATGGGCGGGCATGTCGAATTCCGGCATCACACGGATGCCTCGCTCGGCCGCGTAGCCGATGATCTCGCGGATCTGCGCGTGCGTAAAATAGTGCCCATCCGAACCCTGTTCATTCAGCTCGGGATGGGTGCGACTCTCAATACGGAAACCCTGATCCTCGGTCAAATGCAGGTGGAGGACGTTGAGTTTCACCAAGGCCATGCCATCAAGGTTGCGCTTGATGACTTCGAGCGGCTGCCAATGACGGCAGACGTCGATCAGCAATCCGCGCCACGGAAACCGCGGCCGGTCGCTCATGGTCACAACTGGCAAGAAGAAGCCGCTTGAGTCCTGCTGCAGCAATTGGAGCACCGTCTCTAAACCACGCAATCCGCCTACGACGGTCGGAGCTCGCAGCACTGCGTGCGACGACGTGACGTCGAGCGTGTAGGACTCATCATCGCCAAGTCTGGGGACTGCCCTGCCCGCGGACACGCATTCGACGATGAAAGTAGGTGCGGCCGGCCTTGGGTCGAGCCCGGCAAGCTTCAATCCTGTGCGCTTTTCCCAGCGCTGGAGTGCCCTCACGAGACCAGCTCGCAGCCTCGCGTCGTCGCAACCGCGCACGGCGACCTGGAAAGTCGTGGTCACCGGCAGCCGGCCACTTCCGAAATTCAGCTCCGCCGGCACCGGCATGAGCGAGTGAATTGGAATTGAAACAGGCTCGCTCGCCTCGACGATTGTAAGCAATAACGCCAGCGCCAGGATGGCGGGCACGGATTTGGTGACACGCGGCATGGGCAAGGATTCAGGATTCTTCATGGCGAGAGCACACTCCCGAAGCCGGTGCGTGCGAACGTTTTAATGGCCTCGTACAGCAGGCTCCTCGACTCACCGCCTCGCGCGAGGTGCCGCGGTAGACGGTTGTCATGTAGATTAAGCCGTTTCTCGACGACAAGTGGCGTCGACAGGCCCGCGTCAAAGGTTTGGAAGCATTCCAAACCGATCCGGTGCATCCGCTCTAGGCCCGGCTTGACGCCGTCCTTGGCTATATTTCCGTTCATCCAACGCCACCACGCTAGGGGCTTGGCGCATTCTTGAGGATTCAAAAACTCCCGCATCAGCCTGTCCTCACCCGACTGCGCGCGAGCATCGGCGGGTAAGCAGGAAAAGCCTAGGATCCAAATGGCCTCAGACGCCCAGGGGTCATGTCGTAACATCTTAGAGAAAGGTGAATCTTCCGTTCCTCCAATTGCAGTCTTGTCGTCATTGCTTAGAGTTGAATTCCTCATGTGGCCGTTAGGTTTGTACCGCCGAAGCCAAAAGGGCACTCATCAAGAAAAATCTGTAACGTAGGTTCAAAGGCTTCGAGAATATGCGTGATCTCATAGAAGCAGAATTCTAGGTTGCGAATGCGGACATTAAACGGAGGCGCTCCTGCGCCAGGGCGCGCTGTGAGTAATCGGCTTTTTCACGTGGATCGGCTGGGTTGGCCTGTACGGCTGCAATAGAGCAGAAATGCGCCGATCGCTCCGACGGTCCCTGCAATGCTGGCAATCTTCCCCCAGTGACCGACACTGCTCGAAGGAATCAATAGCAGGAGAATCGCTGCTCCCATAAACAATGCAAAAACACCGATAATCCGCATTTGCCGGCTATCATTCCCCGTGCCGATTTCAGCGGCAAAATCAACCGGGCGATCCCGATTGGAAAAGAACTCCTGCTCACGTGCCACCATTCCCGGGTCCTCGTGGCGATAAAGGAAACGGGCTCCAAAGAAGGCCAGTGTGCCAGCCACAAGCAGGGCCATGATCTGTTCCTGATATAGCCATGGCGCGGTGCCCAGAAGCTTAGGCCCATAGGCGATGCTAGAAGACACGGCGACTCCGACAATGACGGAAATAGGCGCCGCGCAGTTGGGAACACGGCGGACCCACAATCCCCACATCATGGGCACTGCGAGAGGAACACTGACAAGAGCAAAAATATTGATAAAGAGCTCGAATACTCCGGTGGTTCCTCTTCTAGCCATGACGAGCGCACAGGTGATCACAGTGATCGCACAGCCTAGATTCACCGCCCGACCCAACATCAGACGAGCACGTCCATCCCACGGAACCAAGCTAAGGCGACGACATAGCGCCGGATAGATATTCTGGGTGATAAGACCGGCGAGAGCGGTCAGAGTCGCATCGAGTGTGCTCATAGTCGATGAGCACATGCCAACCAAGACGAATGCGACGAGGCCCACCGGCAGATAATGTATCGCTGCCGCCGCATAGGCCCCCTCAGTAGGATGGCGCAGCGGCATGGCGGCTACCTCATCAGGAAACAGCAGACGGGCTGTCATTGGGGGGATGAAGAAGATAAACATACCCAGCAACAGTGCAGCGGCGGCAAATAGCGCGGCGCGACGCGCTTCCCGTCCGTCTTTGACCGCTAGGAATTTCCCGGCATTCGTCAGTCCGTTGATCTGAACAAACTGGGCGCAATAATACGCCGCTATGAACCCCAGCGTAAAATAACCCGCAGGAACGTTAGTCAGGGTTGCGACAACCTCGGGCGACTTGATCGGCGCGTAAGCTGTGTGCAATCCAGCTGCGGAAATACTGTGAAAAAGCCCACTGATGCCCCCGAGTTTACTGAGACACACAACGGCGACCAAAACACAGATTGGCAATAAGATCATACCCTTAATGAAATCGGCGGCCAATACCGCCCATGCCCCGCTCAATGCGGTATAGAAAAGCACCACCACCCCTAGGACGATGATGACGATCCGAATATCGAATCCGAGCAAAGAGGTCGTGAAAATGGCCAGAGAGTAAAGCTGCACCCCGCCGAGCAGAGGCTGCACCAAAGACTGCAGAATGGCATAGAATTGCTCCATCCCCGCGCCAAATCGCGAGCGAATAACGTCGGCATTGGTCACCATTCTCGTTTGGCGAAACCACGAAGCCGACTTGATCGATACAGCCAAGTAGGCAACAACGCCACTGCCATACATTAGAACCACACTCCAGCCTCCTTGATAAGCCGCACCCGCTGCACCCGTGAATGTCCAAGCACTGAAATTCCCCATGAAAACGCTGCCGCCAACCAGCCACCATGTGGCCTGGCCACCGGCCCGGAAGTAGTCGCTGGTGTTTTTGCTGAAGCGACTGAACGCAAGACCGACGCACACCAAGGTCAGCAAGTAGCCGCCCACAACCATGTACACGATCGGGCGATCCGTCATCTGAATAGCCGCGAGCATGGGGAACGGATTGGCCGATTTCGAGATCGCAGCTAGCATCCTTAGTCTTCTTCAAAGAAGCGGCAGGTCATTTGCGTCACAACTTCACTTCCGTTCATGGCCAAGTAATCTCGTAGAGATAGGCCCGGTCACGGGCTCCATCGAGTCTCATGGTTCCGTCTGATGCAACTGGTAACGTGCGATCGGTTCGCAATCCATCATGACCGAGCACATGCACCGTTGCGCCTACAAGCCGAGGCCACATCAATTCAATGGTGACGCCTTCAAGTAGAATTGGCTTGGTGCCAAGCGCCTCAAGCTGATCCCTTGCCGCGTCGTACCGCTGGCCTGAATTCTGCGCGCGAGCCATCAAACCCACCAAAACCCGTTTCGTCGTACTGAGATCACCGCTGCGTTCCGCATCGGTTACGATTATTACGGCAAACCTGTTTGAGACCTTGATTCCGATATCGCCCAGCTGGTGGAGCCCGTCGCCTGCCGCCCCGACTACAGCTTTGGTCGCACGCGTAGAAACGGTGAAGAACCCGGCAATTGAGTCGTGTACGAGCTCACCGGTATTAGAACGGGTGACGGACCCGTTCCGCCAGCGCGATAAATCGACGGGAGTTTCAATACGCTGAGGCTGATCGGTGAACTCCAGTTCCACCTTGCCCACCGCGAGCGCGTCGAGCGGCACGCTGACGACCTGCTCTACCTCGCCATCATGTGCCTCATCGGTGTTTTCAAAAAATCCAATCTTGCCATGACGCAAATCGTCCAGACTCAGTTGTCGTCGCGGCAGGACCGGCGACCCTTCGCGTACATCCCCACGGTAAACAGCCCGCGCCAATAGAGGGAAGAGTCCGGCCTGCGTCGGGCTGTTTGTGTTATAGACGTTGGGTGACTCAAGATTGTTAGCGAAGCCGGAATGATTGCTGGCAAAGTGGAAGGATGCGTCCCAGCCCTGCAGTCCCAGTCCGTAATAGGCTATAACCGGAGGCCCCTCGGCGACCCATTCGTTGGGCACCACGCTCGTCCATTCTGAGATCGCAAAAGGTCGGTTCATCACCTGATCCATGCCGACACGCAGCAACCCAAAATCGGATCGCCTTAGCATGCTCACGGTCGTTCCAAAGGGCTTTCCGATCGGCATGTGATACGCGTCGGCACCATAATAATTGTGCCGGTCAACCAATCCCACATTATAGTCGGCCAGCAGATTATAGTAATGCGGCACTCCATTGTCCGCCTTCCAATTACTGCCGATCAGGATGCCCTTGTAACCCGTAGCACGAATGGCCGCTGCGTAACGCTGATAAAAGGCATCCTGCCGTTCGTGAAGGAATTGCGCGCAATCTAACAGGCGTTGACGGGCCGGGGACTCCACAAAGGCCGTTGGCTGGTAGTATTGCCGATCTGGAGGAGGATAGATGTTGTTCCGATCGAGGTGTTCACCGGCTTGGAGTTCAGGCCATAGATTGAGGCCACGCCGTCCCCAAGCCGTTACCAATGCTTTTTCCGTGCCGTACTTGATGCGCAACCAGTCACAGAACATCGCCGACAACTTCGTCCTGTATGTGGGCATATGACGGAGCGAATCCTCTGCGGTCCACCATGCGTTATCCTCATTTTGTAGCTCGATAATCGCCAGCGCCGGCTCATCCGCGTAACGCGAACCCGTGTAGGGATTGCGGTGATTGAGCATTTTGACGGTGCGCTCGACGCTCAGGGCTTGCAAATCCTCAAAGAGGTTAACGACCCCATAGGTGGACGTACCGAGGAAATCCTTGTTTCCCGGTTGAACCACTTCGTCGTAGGCCAGCAAGCGGCTGCGGTCGCCCGCCAGCGGTTGCAGGCCGAAAATATGCGACCAATTGAGATAGATCCCGTAGCGCTTGAGCGTGGCGCTGTAATAATCCATCCCATCCACGGCCTTCGCCGACAAGACGGTGGAGGTTCGAGATGCGACGGGTTCGCTGTCATCCCAAGCGAAACGGTGGAACCGGATAATGTTGATGCCAAACTTCGCATACCAAGAGGCTCGGGCTTCCGCCTCGGCGCGGTCGGGGGCAAGGATCGGCGTTATGTCGTCCGGACCATTACCGTGGTTTGTGCCCCAGAATTTGACGAGCGTGCCGTCGGCGAACACCAAGCGACCGTTCTGCATGCCCAGCGCGCCGTGCCGTCCCGCCGGCGCGTCTAGCCAGTCGGCGAGCCCGACGGCCCCGGGTTCACTGGTGCTGCTCGGAGCGAAGACAAACCAGCCCGACGGATTCGCTGGCGCAGCGTCCGTCGCGCGGCCTGCTGCCATGAGGCTGAGGGAAACCATCAAGGCTATGGAAATCCTAAAGCTCATGGGCATCCATTCGATAGCGCCGTCGCGCCGACAATTCTAAACAAAAATGAGGGGGGACCTGCGCCTCCCCTCATTTGGGTATATCAACTGCCCGGGTCTACGTCGGGTCAGAAGGCAATTCGCGCCGATAGGCTATAGGATGTGGGCAAGAGATAATAGGTGTATTCGGCAAGAGTTGGGGCGGTGCCAGGAATTGCGGTACCGCCAGGCGAGACCACTGGAGTTAACCCGCCGGCAAGCACCTGCTTCTTCTGGTTATCTAGCAGGTTGTCGACGTTGAATTGCAGCTTAATCCCTGTCTTACCCAGCTTAAACTGATAGGCCAACATTCCGTTCACCATGTAGTATGCCCCCCCCATAATATTGGTGTGAGTGGTCGGATCATCATACAAGACTTCATTGCCGCGGTAATTCACACCACCTCCGACCGTGAAGTTCTTGAACACGCCATGACTGAGAGTGTATGCTGTGAAAAGATTGGCGTTCCAAGGACGCAGGTTGGGTTGCATGGCTCCATCCAGCGTCTTGTCTTGTGCAATATCCCCCTGGATCTCTGCGATCGCGTTCGCGATCGACGGTGTCGTCGTTCCGCCTAACAGGCCGTACCGGTCGGTGTTGATAAGCAGCGAGGAATTGGAATTCCACTCAGCCAAGTGAGTGTTGACGTAACCCTGTATCACGCTGTCTACATTCCCAGTGACGTTGTTTG
>Ga0265318_10000729_pt1 | contig 22062 bp, 15 predicted proteins | sample 4821metaG_FD_192431 | JGI IMG/M metagenome (GOLD analysis project Ga0265318, IMG submission 192431) | Rhizosphere microbial communities from Carex aquatilis grown in University of Washington, Seatle, WA, United States - 4-8-21 metaG | ecosystem: Host-associated > Plants > Roots > Rhizosphere >... | reverse complement strand
CGAACGTCTGCCGGGCGGGCGCGTCGAACGCAGAGACGCAGCCGAGGAGAAGCGCGAAGGCGTACATGTGTCCGAGGCGCACGATGCCGGTCACGGTGAGGAGGCCCAGACCGAAGGCGAGCGCGCCCATCGACGCTTGCGTCGCAAAGAGGAGCTTGCGGCGGTCGAAGTGATCGGCCGCGTAGCCCGTGAGCGGCAGGAGCACCGCCTGGGGCCCGAACTGCAGCGCCATGACGATGCCCACGGCCGTGGCGTTGTGGCGGGTGAGCTCGGCCAGGACGATCCAGTCCTGCGCCGTGCGCTGCATCCAGGTCCCGACGTTCGAGACGAAGGCTCCTGCCGCCCAGGAGCGGTAGTTGAACCCGCGGAGGGAACGAAACGTTCCGCGACCCGCCGAGGGTGCTCGCGGCGGGCCCGTGGGTGCGGAGGGGTCCGCGTTCATTGCCGGTGCAGTCATACCAGCTTGGGCTCGGTGGCTGGCCCCACGCCCCACGATGGTGACTACGCCGTGACTACGAGCATCGAGGCAACCGGGTCGGCGTTGAACGCCTCGAGGTCCGGCTCGTGTGCCCGTATGATCGCCTCGATCTGCGCCGTTGATCGGTTGCCCAGCCGGAGCCAGACGACTTTCGGTGGGCTACCGTAGAGGAAACTCAGCTGTCGGAAGTCGCCGTCCTTCGACACGATCGAAAAGCCGCCTGCTTTCGCATAATCCCAGACGGCCTTGTCGTCGGACGACGCGAGGCCTGCTTCACGCACGTGCCGGGAACCGGGGAAGAGATCGGCGAGCCGAGCGACGAGTGCCGGCGCGAGGTTCTGGTCGACGAGTAGCTTCAAGCGGCTGGGACCGACAGCAGACGTCGTTCGCGGTCCGCGGCGAACGCGAGACAGGCGCGAATGTCATCGGACGTGAGGTCCGGGAAGTCTGCGAGGATCTCCGCTTCGGACATGCCCGACGCTAGGTATTCGAGGACGTCGTACACCGTGATACGCAAGCCACGGACGCAGGGCCTGCCGCCTCGCTTTCCGGGCTCGATCGTGATGATGGTGCGATAGTCCACCGTCAAACCGTAGCCAAGCCGCTGGGGGTTGCAAGGAGCGCGGGCGGTCCATGGGGGCGCTCTGGTCTTCTTCTACCGACTTCGCTTCCGTGGACCCTCCAAGCGCTCCAAGCGAGAGAGAGCCTAATTGAGCGCTCCCGCGGCGGGCTCGGTGGCAGTGGCCGATGGACGCGACGACATCGCCCACGAAAAATGGACTCGCCTGTCGATTCTTCACCTCCCGGCGGCGAATCCGGAATCGAGCCCGGACAGTCGAGTTGAGGGAGACGAAACGAAAGACACACCCGCCCGGGGGCATTCCGCTCCCGTGCGGGGTCGCCGCTTACCGAGCGACGTGCGCCCTCGAGAAGAGAAGGAATGCCATCATGTCCACGACCAACACGAAGAGCAACAGCAAGGCGACCACGTTGACCCAGGTGCAGGCGCTCATTGCAGGCACCGAGAAGCATTTCCCGAGCGGGTCGTTCACGCTCGGGAATACCGCGTACACGACGGCGACGTCGACCCAGGCCTTTCAAAGCCTGGCCAACGCCCTCGTCGCGCTGAACGCGGCGCACGCGAGCCTCAAAGACGCGGTAACGGCCGCCCAGACGATCGACGCGAAGGTGGGCCCGCTCGTGCGGGACTTCAAGCGCTACGTCGTCTCGACGTTCGGAGCCGCAACGCAGGAGCTCGCGGACTTCGGTTTGCCGCCTCCCAAGGTTCGCAAGCCGCTCACCACCGAGCAGCGCGCCGCCGCCACGGCGAAGCTGAGGGCGACACGCGCTGCGCGAGGAACGACGAGCCGAAAGCAGAAGCTCGCCGTGAAGGGTGACGTGACGGGAGTCGTGATCAAGCCCGTTACGAGCACCCCGACCTCGCCGGCCGCCGCGCAGCCGGGACCGAGCGCTCCTGCGCCCGCCCAGGCGGCCCCCACGAAGTAACCAGTAGCCGCGGGGGTCTCGTTCACCCGATTGTCACGAAGTAGGCGGACTCGGGGGGCGCCCCTTCCACGGGATTCGAATGAGTGATGGCCGGGCGTCCCGCGGAAGAGGTTTGGCAGAAGCTCGTCGACGAGGCGGCCGAAGACGAGATCGATCGCGCCGCCGCCACGAGCGTCGAGAAGGCCGAGAAAGAGCTCGCCGAAGCGGGGTTCGATCTCGCCGCCGAGCGGGCGCGTGCGGCGGCGTTCCTGGCGGGTCTGGGTGTCGCGCAGCCCAAGTCCGGGCAAGTCTTGCGTCTGGTGCACGCCGAAAAGTCGGTGAGCGCCGTCGACAAGCCCTCGCCGATGCGCGCGCGCACGCGATGGGTGGTCCTTCTCGCGGCGGCGGCGATGGGGCTCGCCGCCGTCCTCGCGGTTCCCTCGGTGACCTCCGTTTCGCGCCCCGGCCCTGGTCCGGACGACTCCGTGAAGAAGGAGGCCGCGAAGCTGCGGCACGAAGCGTTCGCCGCTTGCGACGCACGCCGAAGCCAAGAGTGTCGCGAGAAGCTCGATCAGGCTCGCGCTCTCGATCCCGCGGGCGACCGGGACCCCGAAGTCCAGGCGCGGCGGCGCGCGCTGGAAGGGGCGTATCCGCCGAGGTGAGAGCGTCTCGCCGGGGCTTGCGCCGCGCGGGGAGTTCGTTCGGGTTCGGGCCTCTGGCTTGCAGTGGAGTGAAGAAATGCGCTCCGCGCCCTGTGAGAAGCCATGATGAAGGCTCGTACGGTCTGGCGCTGGATCGCGGTCGTCGCGGGCCCGGCAGCCCTCTGTCAGTGCACGGCGTTATGGGACCTGCAGGCGCTCCAAGGAGAGCCCCTGGAAGATGATTCGGGCGCCGGGTCGGTCGATGGCGGTTCAGCAATCGCACGGCCGCCCTCCGAGGGCGGGACGAAACCGGCGACGGACGCGGGCGCAGACGCCGGGTCCGTCCACGACGCGGGCCCAGCTCCAGCGGATGCGAGCCCCGGTCAAACGGCCGACGGGCCGTTCGTCCAGGACGCGTCGCCCTCCGATGCGCCCTCCTCGCGGGCGGACGCGCGCTCCGGCGACGTGACCGACGCCTCACCCGATGCGGGGAGCCCGAGTCCGACCGATGCGCCCTACGACAGCGGCCCTGCCATGGGCCCGCCCGATTCGGGCGCGAGTTCGGGGAACTGCGACCTCGGTCAGCCGTGGGGCGCGCCCGTCGAGGTCTCGAGTCTCCAATCGAGTACGCGGGAGGCGGGGCTTCATTCGTTCGGCTCACAGCTCACGGCCTTCTTCTGGGTAGGTCCCCTTGGAGCCACGAACCTCTACTCCGCCACCCGCATCGACACGTCGCACCCGTTCCAGAATCCGACCTTGCTCAACAACGTCAACGGTGGGAGCGGGGCTCAGTACGATCCCAGCGTGACCGGGGACGGATTGACGCTCTTCTTTCGGTCTACGCGCGTGGGCGGTCCGGGGTTGGACGACATCTATTGGGCCTCGCGGTCGAACCTCCAGAGCGACTTTTCGAACGTCACACTGGCATCGAACCTCAACTCGTCCGCCAGTGACGTCCAACCCTATGTCGTTCCGGGTGGAACGGAGATCTACTTCTCGTCGAACCGTACCGGCGACTACGACATCTACGACGCCGCGGGGAACGGGGGCGCCTTCGGCCAGCCGGCCCGCGTGGCCGAAGTGAGCCAGGTGGGCGCCGACGATCAGAATCCGACTGTGTCCGCCGACGGGCTAGAAATCGTGTTCTCGTCCAGCCGTTCGGGAGGCCAGGGGGGACAGGACATCTGGATGGCGCAGCGCTCCAGCACGAGTGCGCCCTTCGGAGCCCCGGCTCTCGTCCCGCAGGTCAACTCGGGTGGAAACGATTATCCGTCTTGGGTTTCGCCCGACCTTTGCCAGCTATACCTCTACAGCGACCGGACGGGGCCACTTCATATCTATCTTGCCACTCGGCCGCCCTGAGACGGGGTCGCTCTCCCGCGCGGAGTGGCCGACGGGGCGACGGAATGTGAATGCCGCCGCCACAGCTGTGGCGCTCACGGCCACGATCTCGCCGGGTCGAGCATCGAATCGTGACCGATGTAGTCTCTCGGTTCGCAGCCCTCTGCCATGGAACGCCCCAAGAACGTCCTCGACATCTCGCCGGAGCACGACCGGGAGGCGGCCGATCTCAGCGACGAGCGCTTCGACCGCGGCGAGTTCGCTTTGAGGGCGATCGAGATCGTTCGCCCGCGGACCACCCGTGTGGTCATTTGCGAAGGTGCCGCGCGCATGCGGGTGGAGCACGGGCCGAGGTGGGGACATCCCGGAGAGGCCTGGGCGATGCTGGCCATCCCGCGACACGCCTCGAAACGTGCCATCGCGCTCGCCGTCGCCGAGCTCTCGGGCGCTCCCCGGGCGTGGGCGCTCGACGTGCTCCTCGAGTTGACGAATGAAACGGCCGGTTGAACGGTCGCCGAGAGGAAAGGGCGAATCCTTCCGCATCCCCCGCTCGACCATGCTTCCGGATCACCGCTCGACGCGCTTCGATCGCCGCCACGCCAGGAGAGCGTCGTCCAGCGCGGACCAGGTGGTCGCGACCTGGACATCTCCCTCGACCGAGCCGATCGCGCCGGCGCCGGCCCCCCCCAACCAGAGCGGTACGGCGGCGTCGAGCCGCTTTCGCAGGAACTTCACGTGGCGCCTCGACTCGTGGGGATCCACGACCGGGGTGACCGTGAGCCCCACGACGTCGGCCCGGAACGCGCTTGCGGCTTCCAAGACGTCTCCGGGGGGCGTGGAAACGCCCAATAGGCGCGGCCTCGCCCCCGCCGTGGCCAGGTAGAGCGCGACCATCTGGAGCGCGAGTCCGTGGGGCTCGCCCGGCAGCGTCGCGAGCAAGACGACCGGACGACCTTCGAGATCCTGGTAATTCGAGAGAAGAACGCGCAGGCGGGTGACGAGGCACTCGGTGGCGACGTGCTCGTGACGCACGGAAATCTGGCCGTCCGCCCAAGCCGTGCCGACCCGCACCGCGAACGGATGCGCAACCTCGGTGACGAAGCGCCGCGGGCCCAGCGCCGACGCCGCGTGACGGAGCGCTCCTTCGATCGCGACGATCTCCTCGCGCGCGAGCATCGCCACGAGCTCCTCGGGGAGGTCGGAGAGGGAGACGTCGCGGCCCAGCCGTTCACGCGCCTCGGCCGGAGCCCCTTGGGGCCCCCCGAGCGCGGCCAGCTCCGCGCTGGACTTCCCGACGACGTCGCCGACGCGGTATCCGAGGTCGAGCGCGTGTCGAATCGCGATCAGCTTTTCGATGTCGGCCTGCGAGTAGAGGCGGCGATTGCTGCCCGGGCGGCGCTCGGGGGCAGGGAAGCCGTAGCGCCGCTCCCAAGCGCGGAGCGTCTCCATCGGGAGGCCGGTCCTCTTCGCGACCACCAAAATGGTGTCGCCCTCCGTGTCTCGAGGGCTCGCGGGCCTCCCCGGAGCAGACGCGATTTCGTTGGTCGAGGCCTTGACGGACTTCATGCCGGACAATAACTATACAGAAAGTATACGCAGCGACCGCGCCAAAGTCGACGAAGAAGCGACTCCTTGGCGGGATTCGTCCGCGAATCGCTCCGAGCAGCAATTGAGGAGGCCCCATGGGCTTTCTGAGAAGCACCCAGGAACTGCCTCTCGCAAGAGGGGCTACCGCACTCTTGACCCACGCGGAGGAGGTGGAACTCGCCCGCCGAATCGAGGTTGCCGAGCGTCACGCCATCGAACTTCTGTTGAACGACGCGGGCGCAGTGGCCGAACTGAGCGAGGTGGTTCGCGACGTTCGACGGGGCGCGGTCACGCCGAAGCAGGTGATGCGCGTCAATGCCGCGACCGAAGATGCCGACGGATCCTCGGCCCTCCCCGAACGGCTCGCGAGCGCTGCGCGAACCGCGGCTCGACTCGTTCGAACGGAAATCGCGTCGGTCGCCGAACGCGACGCGCTGGTCACGGAGCTCACGGTGCTGCGCCCCACGCGCTCGCTGCTCAGCCGGCTGCACGGCCGCATGATCGGTTCGGCGGCAGCTACGGACGCGGCTTCGGCGCAACTGAAGAACGTACGGGCGGAGGTCGGCGGCGCCATCGAACGCATCGAAGCGAGCAGGTCGCGTCTTGTGACATCGAACTTTGGGCTCGTCATCTACCTGGCCAAGCGCGAGAAGCACCGGGGACTCGACTTCGCCGATCTCGTCCAAGCGGGCTTTATTGGTCTCATGCGGGCGATTGACAAGTTCGAATACCGGCGCGGCTATCGATTGACGACGTACGCGAGCTGGTGGGTCCGCGAGGCCATCCACACGGCGATCCTCGAGCAGGCGCGAACGGTTCGCGTTCCAGCTCACATCGTTCATCGCCACGGGGAGATCCGACGGGCGATGCGGACCATGCTCGGCGAGCGAGGGGAGATGCCCTCGGCGCGTGAGTTGGGCGAACGGGTGGGCCTTGGAACCGAGCGCGTGCAGGAGATTCTCGGGACCGCCAGCGTGACGACCAGCCTCGATGGTCCCTCTGCGCAGGACGAGCGAGGCTCGCCCATCGACCGAATCGGAGATGAAGGGGCTTCGCCGTTCGACGTCGCCTTGGACGGAGAAGTGCAAGACTGCGTTCGCCGAGCGCTTGCGCGTCTCGATCGCCGCGAGGCGATTGTCCTGAGAATGCGATTTGGAATCGATACCGCGCGGGCGCACACGCTCGAAGAAATCGGCAGACACTTTCATTTTACAAAGGAGCGCGCACGACAAATCGAGGCCAGCGCCCTCCGCAAGCTGCGCGAGCAGGCGACCGAGGACGGACTGCCCGAACTCCTCGGCTAAAGGCGCGATCGGTACATCTCGACGAGAAGAAAAACGCTATCGTGGTCCACGATGAATCTCGTGCACCGGACCAGGTCGGGTGGCCTTCGGTGGCTCGCCGCTCGAGCCGTTCGCCTTCGCGCGGCACTCGCCCTCGTCCTTCTCCTTGCCGGTGTCGGATGCGGCGGTCAAGCGCCCTCCGGAGGTCCGTCGAACCCGAGTGACGGCAGCGCCGACACAGGCTCGGACGCGAGCACGACCGGCGCGAACGACGGGGGTGCCGACGTCGCCGCCAACCCGGAGGCGGGAGTCGGCTCCGACGCGACCCTCGACGCAGGTCCGAGTACGACCGTCGATGCGACCCTGAGCCTCGACGCGGAAGCGGGGCTCGCCCTCGACGCGGGCATCGAGACCGGCGGCGGCTCGACGCGCGACGCGCCCGGTTCGGAGGCGGTGGCGCCCGGCGGCGATTCTTCCGCTGACGCGGCGCCCGGCGTCTGCAATTTCTCGAATTGCCCGCTGGGCTGCTGCGATACGAGCGGCCATTGCCAATCGGGCTCGCCGCAGTTCTGCGGAACGGGCGGGTCCGCGTGCGCCACGTGCCCGTCCGGTACCGAGTGCCTCTACAACGAGCGGTGCGTCTGCACGGCGAATTCATGCCCGTCCGGGTGCTGCGCCGCGCAGCCGGGTCCGCTCGCGCAACTGGCGACCGACCTGGGGCCATTCTGCGTCGCCGGCACTTCGGACACGTCCTGCGGTCTCGCGGGCACGAACTGCACCGATTGCACGGGACAAGGTCAAGGAGCTTCGTGCGCCGGGCAGAAGTGCGTCAGTCGGCCGTGGTGCACGTGCACGAGCGGTTGCTGCGACCCGCAGGGCCACTGCCACCCCGGCTCGCTGGATACGCAGTGCGGCGGGACCAACCACTCCGGCAGCTATTGCGTCGATTGCACCACTTCGGGATGGGTGTGCTCCCAGCAGATGTGCACACCGCCGCCGGAGACAGCCTGCAACGCGAAGACGTGCCCCACCGGCTGTTGCGACCAGAACGACCAGTGTCAGCCGGGAGCGAGTTCGCTCGCCTGCGGAGGCTTCGGCGCCAACTGTCAGGTTTGTCTGCCCGGCGGCGTTTGCGAGAATCAGGGGTGCGTCACGGCGGACGGCGGAGCGCTGTGCAATGGCAGCAACTGCAACGGATGTTGCGATGCGGCGGGGGTTTGCCAGTCGGGGCAAGGCGTGACCGCGTGCGGCTTGAACGGCATCCGCTGCGCCGATTGCGAGCCGCTCGGCGGCCAGTGCAACTATGGCGTGTGCGCCGGGGTCGACGCGGCCAGCAATTGCTTCCAGTTTTGTATTGGCTGCTGCGACACGAGCGGCCTCTGTCATCCGGGAACAACCGACACGCAGTGTGGAGTCCAGGCGTGCGCCGACTGCACCGCGACCAGTCCTCCGTCGACCTGCAACGTCAACGCAGCCCCCCGCGCTTGCGCCAACCTTCAGTGCCCCTTGCCCTATCCGAGTTGCCCGGCTCCGCTTCAAGAGCAAATCCCCGTTCGCCAGATGGTCTGCTCGACCGCCGAGCTTCAAGCCGCCGCCACCGCGTGCGCCGACGGACCGAATTCCCCCGCCTGCGCGGCGTTCGCCACGTCCGAGAGCAACACGAACGTCGCCTGCGCGCTGTGTTTGCAGGGCTTCGAAGTCAGCTTCGCCGACGAGACGGGAATCCTCCTTTGCGTCGCGCCCTACGTCGACGCGGCGTGCAATCACAACAGCGCGTGCCTGAGCGATTGCGTCGCGACGAGTTGTTACGAATGTGCCGATCCCACGTCGGTGGCGCAGTGCCAAACCCTGGTAGAGACCGGGGCTTGCGCGGCTTACCTTCACGACGCGTGCATCGCACAGGCAATCAATGGGGCGGGTGCCGTATGCAACCCTGCGAGCTACGTGACCTTCGGCGGCTGGCTGCAGGCGGTGGGCGGCGCGTACTGCGGGCCGTGAGCCGGGCGCCCGCGAGCGCGAAGACGTGCGTCGCGCGCGGCGGTGGAGCGACCTGAGGCGGACGCCGGGCGCCGGCATCCGACTTTTTCGTCGCGCCCAAAGTCGCAACAGGTGGCGTATGTCGGCAAAGCGTCCGCGAGCATGCGCGGGGGCAAAAAAGGTACGCAACGTACCTGTCTTCGCGTATTCATCGCTTCGGGAGCTGTTCACTCCATCTGCGCGGGCGGAAGCGCGCGAGGAGAGCGGTCGCGCGCCCATGGGATTTCGATGAGAAAGCGTGTTTTCATCACCGGCATTGGTGCGGCCACGCCCCTCGGTTGCGGTGTCGAACGCTTTTGGCAACGCCTGTGCGCGGGTGAATCCGGAGTCCGCCGACTGGACGGCGTTCCGGCGCTCCAGGGACATGAATCCCACCTGCACGTCGGAGCGCCGATTGCCGACTTCGAGCCGGCGGAGCACTTCACGACGAAGGAGCTGCAGAGGCTCAGTCGTTCGGCACAGATCGCGCTCGTCGCGGCGAAGGAAGCGATGGCGATGGCCGGGATGGACGCCGCGCGCGACCGCGACCTCCTGCAGGGCACGGCGGTCATTTTGGGCTCGTCCATCACGAGCATCTCTTCGTCGGAGACCTTTTTCTACAAATACCTCGAGACGGGGAGGGCCGATCCCCTCACGATCCCTGTGTCCATGAATCTCGCGCCTGCCGCGAGCATTTCGCTGCGGTGGGGATGCCGTGGGCCGATGTTCACGGTGGACGGGGCTTGCGCGTCTTCAAATCACGCCATCGGCATGGCGCTCCAGCTCGTACAGAGCGGCGCCGTCGAGTGCGCGGTCACGGGAGGCGCCGAGTCGCCGTTCGCGCCCGGGGTGCTCGCCGCGTGGGACAGCATGCACATGCTCTCGGACTCGATCGACCCGCCGGCGCAGGCGTGCCGGCCGTTCAGCCGCGACCGTGCCGGCATGGTCCTCGGCGAGCACGGGGCCATCGTGGTCGTCGAGTCCGAAGACTCTGCACGGCGTCGCGGTGCCAAGGTGCTCGCGGAGCTCCGCGGATACGGCGCCACGAGCGATGGCTTCCACATGACCGAGCCGAGCCCGGAGGGGCGGGCGCGGGCCATGGAAAGCGCACTTCGCGCCGCGGATCTGACGGCGGGCGACGTCGACTACGTGAGTGCTCACGGGACCGGGACGGCGATGAGCGACAAAGTGGAGACCGAGGCCATCAAGCGCGCCCTGGGCCAGCGGGCCGCGCACATCCCGGTCGTGAGCATCAAGGGCGCCGTCGGCCACTCGCTCGCGGCGAGCGCAGCGCTCGAACTCGTGAGCTGCGTCCTTTCGCTGCGCGACGCGCGCGTGCCTCCGACCATCAATCTGCGGCAACGCGATCCGGAGTGCGATCTCGATTACGTCTCCGGGGCCAGTCGGGCCGTGCCGATGCAGCACGTGATGAGCAACGCCTTCGGCTTCGGAGGCAGCAACGCGACGGTGATCGTCAGTCGGGTTGCCTCGTGAGCGCAGAGGAGGACCGCCCGGGGCTCGGTCCAGCCGCGACGCTCGACCGCTTCCTGGGCGATCCCGACGAACCGGCCGGCCTCTTCTCGTACGCGCGCGCAATGGAGTGTGACGAAGGGGAGCGTTTCCCATCCGAGGCGGCGGAGGCGCTCGGCCGCTGGGGTCTCAATGCGTACTTCGTCCCGCCGGCGCTCGGCGGAAAGCTGCCGCCCTTCGACGAAGCCCTCTCGATGATGCGCGTCTTGTCGCGGCGCGATCCCACGCTGGCAATCGCATTCGGCCAGTGCTTTCTCGCCGCGATGCCGGTTTGGCTCTCCGGCGGCTCGGACTTGCAGCGGCGCGTCGCGAGCATGCTCGTCGCCGGGCGGCCGATGGCGCTCGCGCTCACCGAACGCGCACACGGCGGGGACCTCGCGGCAACCGAGGTGAGCGCCCGCGCAGAACTCGGCTGCTATCGACTGACGGGCGAAAAGTGGCTCATCAACAACGCGACGCGGGGCGCCGCGCTGACCGTGCTGGCGCGCACCGATTCGAGCGGCGGCCCCCGCGCGTTTTCTCTCTTCTTCTTCGAGAAGGACCGGGCCGAACACGGCACGTTTTCGCATCATCCGAAGGTTCGCACGCTCGGGATCCGCGCGGCGGACATCAGCGGCGTCCGCTTCGAGGGCGCTCGCGTGGACGCGCAAGGCCTCGTGGGCGCTCTCGGCGACGGCATCGAGACGACGCTGAAAGCGCTCATGGTCACGCGCGCGCTTTGTCCGGCCTTCTCGCTCGGCGCCGCCGACTCGGCCCTGCGCCTGACCGTTCGCTTCGCGCGGTCGCGCCGGCTCTACGGGGGCACGGTTTGGGACATCCCGGCCTCGCGCGCCGCGCTTGTGGGCGCGTTCGTCGATCTCCGAGTCTGCGAAACGCTCGCGCTCGCGACGGCCCGCGCGCTGCATGTGGTCCCGGAACAGGCCAGCATTTGGTCCGCGGTCGCCAAGTACTACGTGCCCACCGCGATCGAAGCGACGATGAACGCCCTCGGAACGGTCCTCGGCGCGCGCTACTACCTGCGCGAAGAGGTTTCGTCCGGAGTATTCCAGAAGCTCCTGCGCGACGCGATGGTCGTGGGCCTCTTCGACGGGAGCACATCGGTCAATCTGCACGCGATCGGCCTCCAGCTCCACGCGCTCTCCACGATGCGCCCGCGAACGGAGGTCGACACGAGACGCGACGCCCGCCTCGAGGCGCTGGTCGACGCCGAAGTGCCCCTTCCGCCGCCCGACTTCGCGCGTCTTTCGCTCCTTGCGCGCGGTCGTAACGACGCGGTCCAGGCGCTCGAATCCGCCATCGATGCGTCGCCGCGAACTCCGTGCGCGCCCGACGCACGAGACTTCGTCCAGGGCGCGATGCGCCGCCTTCTCGCCGTCCTGAAGCGCGACGAAGATGCCGTCGCCGCGCTCCCGAGGGCGACGGGTCGCGGATCGGCGGAACTCTTCGCGCTCTCGTCCCGCTACTGCGCGATCCACGCCGCGGCGGTCTGCGCCCAGGCATGGCTGCGCGGAGGGCGGTGGGGCGGAGACGAGTGGGCCGCGCTCGGCCTCGATCGCGTGTGCCGCTCGCTCGACCCGGCTTGGTCGGCGCCGCCGCCGAGGTTCGCCGAGGCCGTCGCCGAACAACTGCTTGCCCACACTGGTTGCGCATGAGCCGTCCTTCCACCCTGTCGCTCTCCGGGCCCGAAATTCGATGAACAAGACCAACAAGCCTTCCGATAGACCCCCTGAGGGAACGGCCGCGCCGTCCCGCGTGACCGCGCGCCAAATCGAAGATTGGCTGATCGCCCAAATCGCCGACATGCGCCAACTCGAGCCCCATCAGGTCGACCCGAGGCGCCCTTTCGTCGAGTTCGGCCTCGACTCTCTGGCCGCCATGATCCTGATGGGCGACCTCGAACAATGGTTGGGGCGCGAGCTGTCGCCGACCCTGGCGTGGAGCTACCCCTCCATCGAAACGCTCGCCCGGAATCTCGCGAGCGATGAACGGGCGTGACCTCTTGCACGCGAGCGACTCCGCCGCGATGGATCCGATTGCCGTCATCGGACTCGGCTGCCGGCTGCCCCAAGCGCCGGATCCCGAGACGCTCTGGAACCTGCTCATTCAAGCCAAGAGCGCCATTCGCGAAACCCCGCCCGGTCGCTGGGACGTCGACGAGCTCTACGATCCGGTCATCGGCACTCCCGGTAAACTGAATACGCGCTGGGGCGGATTCATCGACGAAGTCGACCGCTTCGACGCCCAATTCTTCGGCATTGCCCCCCGCGAGGCAAACGAGATGGATCCGCAGCAGCGAGCGCTGCTGGAGGTCGCATGGACAGCGCTCGAGCACGGCGGCATAAGGCCGAGTTCTCTGGCGGGGACCCGTACCGGCGTTTACGTCGGGATCGGCGGCAACGACTACTCCCATCTCGGGCTCCTGCTCGACAATCACCTCGAGCGCATCAATCCCTATACTGGGGTCGGCAACGCGCACAGCATCGCGGCGAACCGACTCTCGTATTTTCTCGACCTGCGCGGGCCGAGCCTGGCGGTCGATACGGCGTGTTCTTCCTCGCTCGTGGCCATTCACCTCGCCTGCGCCAGCCTCCTCTCGCGCGAGTCGGAGGTCGCGCTCGCAGGCGGCGTGAACGTGCTGCTCTCGCCCGAAGTGAGCATCGCGTTTTCTCACGCGCACATGTTGGCGAGCGACGGTCGCTGCAAGGCGTTCGACGCGTCGGCGGACGGATACGTGCGCGGAGAAGGCTGCGGGATGGTCGTTCTCAAGCGGTTGGCGGACGCCGAGCGGGACGGCAATCGCATCTTCGCCGTGATCCGTGGGGTCGCGGTCAATCAGGACGGGCGCAGCAACGGACTGACGGCTCCGAACGGGAAGGCGCAAGAGGCGGTCATTCGCGCGGCTCTCCGCGCCGCGGGGCTGCAGCCGTCGGACATCGGCTACGTCGAGGCCCACGGGACCGGGACTCCGCTCGGCGACCCCATCGAGATGCGTGCGCTCACCGCGGTGCTTTCCGAGGGCCGTTCCCCGGAGAACGTGTGCGCGGTCGGATCGATCAAAACGAACATCGGCCACCTGGAGACGGCGTCGGGCATCGCCGGGGTCATCAAGAGCATTCTCGCGCTCGAGCGCGAGCAGATCCCGGCGCACCTGCATTTGCGCAAGTTGAACGAACTCATGGGGCTCACCGAAGGGACGTTCGTCATCCCGCGGCAGGCGCGCCCCTGGCCGCGCGGCGAGCGGCCCCGGCGTGCCGGCGTGAGCTCCTACGGTTTCGGGGGGACCAATGCGCACGTCATCCTCGAAGAGGCGCCGCGCGCGATGGTTCGCGCGCTGCCGGAGAATGCCGCGCACCTTTTGTGCTTGTCGGCGCGCACGGAGCGTTCGCTCCGCGGCTTGGCGTCGGCGTTCGCGGTCGATCTCGCGCGGCGACCCGACCTCGATCCGGGCGCCGTCTGCTACACGGCCGCGTTGGGTCGCGATCACTTCGCCGCGCACCGACTCGCGGTATCCGGCCACTCGCTCGGAGAGCTGCGCGAAAAGGTCGCGGCTCTCGCGGCCGGCGAGACCGTCGCCGGGGCGCTGGCCGCCGCACCCGCGCCGGGTCGCCGCCGGATCGCCTTCCTCTTCAGCGGTCAGGGATCGCAGTTCACGGGGATGGGCCTCGAACTCTACGAAGGGCTCTCCGCATATCGCGACGCGATCGACGAATGCGCCAGGACTCTGGATCCCCTGCTCGGGGTGCCGCTCGTGGCCCTGCTATTCGACCAGGCCGAGAGCGCGCGCTTGCAGCAAACGCGCTACGGCCAGCCCGCGCTCTTCGCCTTCGAATATGCGCTGTTCGCCACGTGGCGATCCTGGGGGATCCATCCGGACGCGGTGTTGGGCCATAGTCTGGGAGAGCTCGTGGCGGCGACGGCGGCTGGAGTGCTCGACCTCGAGGACGCCCTCCGGCTCGTGTCGGAGCGCGCGCGGCTGATGCAGGAGCTGCCGGAGGGCGGCGGCATGCTGGCCGTCGCGACGGATGAGAACCACGTCACGGGCGCGCTCGGCCGATTTCCATCGCTGTCGCTCGCGGCGGTGAACGGTCCGGAGAACGTGGTCGTCTCCGGGGACCTCTCGGAGCTGGCGGCAATCGCCGAACTCTTCAAAGAGAGCCGAGTCGGGTCCGTGCCGCTCCCCGTGTCGCACGCGTTCCACTCGCGCCGGACGGAGCCGATGCTGGCCGCATTCGAGGAGCTCGCCAAAAATTTCCGCTACGCGCCGCCGGCGATCCCGCTCGTGTCGAACGTCACGGGCGCGCCGTTCGCTCCCGGCGAGGCGCCGTCGGCCAGCTATTACGCGCGGCACATCCGCTCGACGGTGCGCTTCGCCGACGGACTGCGATCGCTGCACGCGATGGACGCGAAGACGCCGACCGTTCTTCTGGAGCTTGGCCCGGCCACCGTCCTGACGGACATCGGACGTCGCTGCGGGGCGGGCCCTCGGGACGCGTACGTTCCATCGCTGCGGACGCGCCACCACCGGGTCGCGTTGGTCGAGGCCGTCGGCGCGCTCTACGCGCGCGGCTTCGACGTCGACTGGAAGTGCTTCTATGCGGGTCGCGAGCGGACCGCCGTGGCGCTCCCCACGTATCCGTTCGATCGAGAGCATTTCTGGCACGAAGAGCGCCCCGCGGCGCAATCGCGCGCCGCTACGGTGGGCGGGCAGGCGCACCCGCTGCTCGGACGCAGGCTCGCGCTCGCGATTCCGGCGTTCGAGGTGGGCCTGTCGCTCAAGAGCCATCCATGGCTCAGCGACCATCGCGTCCAGGGTAGCGTCGTCGTTCCCGCGGCGGCTTACCTCGCGATGGGCCTCGCGGCGGCACGGACGCTCTTGCCCGAGGGGCGCCCCCTCGCCTTGAGCGATGCTTCGTTCGTACGTCCTATCGCGCTCGGCGACGAGACGAGCTGCACGGTTCACGTGATCGCCACCCCGGACGCTCTCGGAGAGGTCTCCGTCGCGGTCTATGCCGCGGGCAGCGCCCAGGAGAATGGCTGGACGCTGCATTCGTCCTCTCACGTCACCGTCGCTCTGGTACGGGACACGAGCGCGGAGCGCGCCGAAGAGCCCTGGCGGGAGGTCCTCGACCGATGCCGGACGCGGATCGAAGGCGATGCGCTCTACTCGCGCCTCGCGGCCTCCGGCCTCGCGTACGGTCCCCTGTTCCAGGGAGTCGCCGAGGCATGGGTCGGCGACGGCGAGGCCGTCGGAAGGCTTCGAGCGCCGCAAGCGCTTGCGCCCGCCCTGCGCCAGTCGTGGCTTCACCCGGCCGTGCTCGACGCCGCGTTCCATGTCGTCGCCGTCGCGGTCTCCTCCGAGGCTGCGAAGGGCACCTTCGTCCCGGTGGGGACGCGGTCGTTGCGTCTCGAACGGGAGGCCCCGCTGACCGGGGACCTCTGGGTGGTCGCCCGCGTGAATCGCGGGGCGAGCACCTCGGTCCATCTCGAGAGCGATCTCACCGTATATGATGCCGCCGGAGACGAGCTCGCTCGCATCGAAGGGATGGCCGCGGAGGTCCTCCCGACGACGGAGGCCGCGTCTCCGGCAGAAGGGCTCCTCTACCAAGTGCAATGGGAGAGGTCGGAGCGGTCTCTCGAGACCGATCCGGTGGGACTGGCTGCCAGCGGCGGCTGGATCGTCCTCGCGGACGAAGGCGGCGTCGCCGAGCGCATCGCGAAGCGGCTCGAGGCGGCCGGCGCTCGGGTGGCGCGGATCCATTCCAGCAAGACCGGCGATCCCTCCGGACCGCGCGTCGATCCGAGCCGACCGGAGGAGCTCAAACGCGCCTTGGCCCAGCTCCGCCAAGACATGCCGGAGGCCAACGCGATCCTGAATTGCTGGGCTCTCGACGCGAGAGCGGGCGCGGCCGACCTCGAGTCGGCCATGGACCTGGGCCCGATCGGCGTTCTCCACATCACGCAGGCGATCGCCGGAGCCGAATGGGACGATTGCCCGCGCCTTTGGGTCGTGACGGCGGGGGCGGTCCCCATGGGCAACGAAGAGGTGTCGGTGGCCCAGGCGCCCGTTTTGGGCTTTTGTCGCACGCTCGCTCGCGAGCACCCGGAGATGCGCTGCACGCTCGTGGATCTCCCCGCGCACCCGGGCGAGGCGGAGATCGATCTCCTCCTCGCCCATCTATCTCGGGACTCTTCGGAGCAGCAACTCGTGCTGCGCGCGACCGGCGCCTGGGTTCCGCGCCTTCAACGGCGCGCCGCGGTCGCGGCCACCCGGCCGAACGCCGAGATGGCCGTTCCGCGCGGGGCTTTCCGCCTCGACAGCGCACAGCGTGGCGTCCTCCACGCGCTCGCGCTCAACCCGTCTCCGCGACGCGCGCCTCGGGCCGGAGAGGTGGAGATTGCCGTACGCGCAGCGGGCGTGAACTTCCGCGACGTGATGAAAGCGCTCGGAATTTACCCGACCGCACCCGGCGACGTCCTCTGGTATGGCGACGAGTGCGCCGGCGAGGTCGTCGAGGTCGGCGAGGGCGTCACCTCGCTCAAGCGTGGGGACCGGGTCGTGGCGATGGCACCGGCCGCATTTGCCGAATTCGTGATCACGCCGGCGGCGTTTGCCCGGCCGGTGCCCGAAAGCGTTTCGGACGCGGAGGCCGCGTCGATGCTCGTCGCCTTCGCGACCGCGTACTACGGCCTGTGCGACCTCGCTCGCTTGAAGAAGGGCGAGACGGTGCTCATTCACGGCGGCGCCGGCGGCGTGGGGATGGCAGCCATTCAAGTGGCGCGCGATTTGGGTGCGGAGATATTCGCCACTGCCGGCACGCCTGCCCGGCGCGAGCTCGTCCTGCAGATGGGCGTCTCTCGGGCGCTCGATTCCCGCACCCTCCGGTTCGCCGACGAGATTCTCGAAGTCACCGGAGGGCGCGGCGTCGACGTCGTCCTCAACTCGCTCGCGGGCGAGGCGTTGCGAAGGAGCTTCTCGCTCTTGGCGGCTTACGGTCGATTCGTCGAAATTGGCAAAAAGGACATCTTCCAGAATCACAAGCTCGATCTGCAGCCGTTCATGCGAAACCTGTCGTTCTTCGCCGTGGACATCGAGCGCGTGTTTCGCGAACGGCCGGAGCAAGGAGCGGCGCTCGTCAACCGGGTGCTCGAGCGGGTCGCGGAGAAGCGTTACCGGCCGCTGCCGGTGACCGAGTACCCGATCACGGAGGCGCCCAAAGCGTTCCGGCACATGGCGCAGTCGCAGCACGCCGGCAAGCTTGTTCTGCGCGTGCCGGCTCGCAGCGGGTCGCCCCGGGGCGGCCGGTTTCGCGCGGACGCGACCTATCTCATCACGGGAGGAACGGGCGCGCTCGGTCTCTGGGCGGCGCAGTCCATGGTCGACCAGGGGGCGCGCCATCTGGTGCTTTGCAGCCGCCGGCGCGCGGTCGGGCCGGGCGCGAGCGCCATCGCCGCCCTACGTGCCCAAGGGGCCGACGTTCGGGAGGAAACACTCGACGTGGCCGATGCAGGCGCCGTCCAGGCCTGGATACGCGGCGCGGGGACCGCCGGACCGCCGCTGCGCGGCATCCTTCACGCTGCGGGCGTCATCGACGATGGCATCGTCCTCAAACAAACGGCCGAGCGCTGCCGGGCGGTCATGCGGCCGAAAATCGCGGGGGCGTGGAACCTTCACCTGGCAACGCGAGAGCTGCCGATCGACTTCTTCGTGACCTACTCGTCCGTCGCCTCCGTACTCGGTTCACCCGGCCAGGCGAGCTACGCGGCAGGCAACGCGTTCCTCGACGCCCTCGCCGGTCTTCGGCGGCGCATGGCACTGCCCGCCCTCAACATCAACTGGGGTCCGTGGGCTGATTCGGGGATGGCGGCGCGCACGACCAGCGCTTCCGTACTCAAGCTGATTCGCCCCCTCGTGCCCACGGAGGCCGTTGCCACTCTCTGGCAGCTGCTCGACGAGGGGGCTGCCGAGGATGCCGTGGTGCTGGACGTCGATTGGCAACGCTTCTTCCAGGCTTATCCCGCGCTCCGCATGGTTCCTCTCTTCGGCGCGTTCTCCGGGCCGACCTCGCCTGCGGCCGTCGCGACCTCGATGCTTGCAAAGCAGCTTCAAGCCGCGGCGCGGGACGAGCGAGCCGCAATGCTCGAGGCGCTCGTCCGAAGCCGGCTCGCGACCATCCTCGGTACATCCGAATCGAACGTGCCGCTGACCGAGCAGCTTCCGAACTTGGGGGTGGACTCCCTGATGGCCGTCGAGCTCCACAACCAGCTCGAGCGCGAGCTCGGGCGGGCGATCCCGCGGATGCTTCTCGCGCAGGCGACGACGGTAGAAGGGGTGGCGCGACAGGTGGCGTCACTGCTCGATTCGCGACCGGCGCCGACAGCGGAAGAATAGCGGCCCAAGAAGGGGTTAACGAAAACCGGAGCTGAGCCGCATACAGGTAGGGGGCCGGCTAGGCGCGGCGCACGGGGGGGCACGGGAAGGAGCCGACGCTGAACATCCTGATTGAAACGCATCTCGAGGCTTGGCGCGCCGTCGCGGACGAGATTCGGTTCGAGCTCGAGGCCAGCGACTTCGTCGTCTCCTCAGACCGAAAGCATCACGCCGCGTCGACCGTTCGTCTCGTATTCGACGCGCTTCGAGAAGAGCCGCCCCGAGCCGGCGCGCCTAGCGATGGAATCGTCGTGGTCGTCACTCGGCAAGCGTCGCGCGTCGGTCTCCTCCTCGACATGGGCGCAAGCGATGTATTGGTCTGGCCGCGCGACTGCGCCGTGCTTCGAGCGAAAATGCGTCGAGCGTGGCTGGCGGCGACGGTCGCTGCCGAGAGAGACTTGCTGAAACAGCTTTTCGAGGGAGTTCCGGCCCTCCGAGAGCCCCCCTCAGGTCCCCCCGCGGCGCGGGGGGACATTGCACGCGCATCTGCGGTCGCCACCGCGATCGGTCGCGAAGCGGCGGAGCGCGAAGGCGCCAACGCGTCGCTCCTTCGACAGATCGTGGACGCTTTCCCCGGCCCCGTGATCGTCAAAGAGGCCAGCGGCCGGTTTGTCTTCGTGAACGAGGCGACGGCTCGACTCTACGGCCGAACGGCCGAGGAGCTCGTCGGCCTGGATATCGACGCGTCGCGACTTTTGCCCGAGCACATCGCGGCCGCGAAGTCCGCCGACGCGAACGTGCTCGCCGGCGGACCGCCCAGCGTTCAAAAAGGAGAATGGAAGGGGGCCGACGGAGCCATTCACTGTTTTCTCGCGCGGCGGGCGCGACTCGATCCGGTCGACGATCGGGGCCCGCGTTTGCTCATGGTTGCCACCGATGTCACCGACCTTCTCGCTGCTCAAGACGCCGCGGAGCAAGCCCGCAAACGTGCGGTGGACGCGTCGGAAGCGAAGTCGCAGTTCCTGGCGAAGATGAGCCACGAAATCCGGACGCCGTTGAACGGCGTACTCGGGATGCTGTCGCTCGCCGCGGAGACCGAACTGACGGCCGAGCAGCGGGACTTCATCGAAGCCGCTCAGTCCTCGGGCGAAAGCCTTCTCGGAATCATCAGCGACATCCTCGACCTCTCCAAGATCGAGTCCGGTCGACTCACGCTCGAACAAGTGCCCGTCCACGTTTTCGGGCTGCTCGACGAGGCGCTCAGGCCACTTTCGTCCCGCGCGCGACAGAAAGGCCTGACATTCGACTTGAGCGTCGAACCGGACGTACCCCGCGCCATCCTCAGCGACCCGGTGCGCTTGCGCCAGATCGTGGTCAACCTCGTCGGAAACGCCGTGAAATTCACCGCAGCGGGGTCCGTCCGCGTCACGGTGCGCCTGGATCCAGCCGACGCGCACAAGATTCGCGTGCGGGTAGCCGACACCGGCATCGGCATCCCCCCAGAAAAGCAGACGTTGATTTTCGAGGCATTCGCCCAAGCGGACGACTCGACCACCCGAACGTTCGGCGGCACGGGGCTCGGTCTGTCGATTTGCAAAGAACTCGTCGCCTTGTTCGGAGGCGCGCTCGAAGTCGAGAGTCAGGCCGGCCGCGGCAGCGCGTTCGAGTTCGCCTTGCCTTTCGTTTCGGCGGCGCCGCAAGCGGCGGACGAAACCGCCGCGAGCGAGCCGCACATCGCCCTGGCAACCACTCCGATCCGCGTGCTCCTCGCCGAGGACAACCCTGTCAATCAAACGATTGCGACCAAGCTCCTCACCAAGCTGGGCTGCTCGGTGACCTCGGTGGCGGACGGCGCGGCCGCGGTCGAAAAGGTTCTTTCTGAGCGTTTCGATCTCGTGCTCATGGACGTGCAAATGCCCATCCTGGACGGGCTCGAGGCGACTCGGCAGATTCGCGCACGAGAGGCGACGAAGGGGGGCGAGAGGGTCCACGTCGTGGCGCTGACGGCGAACGCCATGGAGGGCGACAGCCAGGCATGCAAGGCCGCCGGGATGGACGGCTACCTGAGCAAGCCGATTGAGCGCGTGAAGCTCCGGAGCGTCTTGGAAAGCGCGGCCGAAAGGTGCAGAACGGCGCAACGCGCTGCATCGGAAGGACGCATTCGAATCGCGTCGACGGAGCCAGGTCCGCTCGACCTCGCCCAAGCGCTCGAGCGATTGGGCCGCGATCGCGCCCTCCTGGCGGACGTGGTCACCTCGTTCCGGAGCACGTTCGCGCAGATGATGCAGGCCCTGCACGAACGCGTGAATGCCGGAGACGTGGGTGCAGCGGCTTGGCATTCTCAAAACATGAAAATAGCCCTCTTGGCCATTGGCGCGATGCGGGCATCCGACCTCGCGAGCGCGCTCGAAGCGGCGGCGCGAGCTGGAGACCTGTCGCGCGCGCCCGACCTCCTTTCGCGTGTGGACGCCGAACTCGCGCGCATCGACGCCGCCCTCGAACTCGAGTTTCCGCCCGAGCGCTCCTCTCCCGGCCTTCCACAAGATTGAAGCCTCGAGACCGCGAGGGGGATCCTCTCCCTCACGTCGCGCAGTTTACGATAGCCTCGCTGCGGAAAGGTACGTGAACATGAGGTCCATTGGACCGCTCGTGGCGACTGCAGCGTGGGTCATCGGTTGCTCGAGCTCCGGTTCCAGCAGCGGACGTGACGGCGGGCCCGGGGGCAGCGGCGGCACTGCGGATTGCAACAGCGGCGCGGCGTGTATGAAGCTCACGGCGTCGGACGTGAACCAGGCGTTCGGAACGACCTACACCGCGGGGTCCGGGTCCGCCGGCGACACCGTCGGGCAGACGGCGAGCTGCTTTTATACGAGCGCGGGCGGTCTTTCGGTCGGCCTCCAGGTGGTCTGCCTTCCGACGACGCAGGGACCATCGGACTACAGCGCCTACGAGCAAGCGCAGTCGGGGTTTGGATTTTCGTGCACGCCCGTGAGTGGCATCGGCGACGCGGCCTTCTGGTGTGTCGCCACGGCCGACGGCGGCCTGACGGTCTTGGGAGACAACTTGCTCTTCTTCTCCGGGTCGGCGTTTGCCACGTTGGATATTGGTGCCCCGGACGGTGGCCTTCCGTCCACCGACGAGCAACCGGCCGCCGAGCAGCTCGCGAAGATAGTGGTCAGTCGATTCTGATCGCTACGCATCACCGGCTGCCCTCTGGTCAGTCGGGGTGTCGGTGCTCTAGAGCACTGAACGGTTTGGCGGACCGAGGATTTGCTGCGAGTTTCGAGCAGCGCGAGGCGCGACGACGAGAACTACTGGAGTAATTTGAGGAGG
>Ga0265318_10000721_pt1 | contig 22208 bp, 19 predicted proteins | sample 4821metaG_FD_192431 | JGI IMG/M metagenome (GOLD analysis project Ga0265318, IMG submission 192431) | Rhizosphere microbial communities from Carex aquatilis grown in University of Washington, Seatle, WA, United States - 4-8-21 metaG | ecosystem: Host-associated > Plants > Roots > Rhizosphere >... | reverse complement strand
GGCGAGGCTGCGCGTCATCTGCGCCACTCCGCCCTTGCTCTGCAGGTATGCGGTCGTGTGGGGGTAGGCGATCGACGCGCCGATCGAGGCGATGTTGATGATGCTGCCGCTGCCCTGGGCGAGCATCCGTCGCCCGACCGCCTGGCATGCCATGAAGGTGCCCTTCAGGTTCAGCGTGATGATCCGGTCCCAGATCTCCTCGGGGAAGTCCTCCGCGAGATGGCGCGACGCCGTGCCGGCGCAGTTGACCAGGACGTCGATGTGGCCGTGCTGGCCGATGACCTCCTCGACGAGCCCGTCGATGCTCTCCCTCTTGGTCACGTCAGTGTGCCGTGCCGTCGGTGGATTCGCGCGGTCTGCGACGCTCTCGATCAACGCGTCGACGCCGTCGTCATTGACGTCGGCGATCACCACGCTCGCGCCGGCCTGAGTGAATCCAAGCGAGATCGCTTCGCCGAGCCCGCTGCCACCGCCCGTGATGATCGCGACCTTCCCCTCCAGGCTGAAGAGGCCGTCGACGAACCCGGGCACCACATTCGGTTCATGGCTGCTCACGGTCAGGCCCCCAGCTGTTCGCGGGTCGGATAGTGGAGTGCGACGCCGGTGAGCTCCGGGTGGCTGAATCGCGTCAGGTGCCAGCGGCCGATGTTCGGGACGATCATCGTGTCGAGCGCCGCGCCGGTGAACGCCACGTTGGTCGGTGCCGCGATCGCCACCCCCTCAGGGTCGACCGCGAGGATTTCGAGGCCGGCCTGCTCACGCCAGCGGTAGATCACGTCGGGCCGGTAGCAGGCGATGACCAGCGATCCGTCGGTTGCGACGGCAACCCCGTCGGGCACCGCGTCGAGCTCTGTCAGCAGCTCGCGCTTGCCTGCGGATCCGTCGGCCTCGATCGCGTAGCGCACCAGCGCGCCGGGCGTGCTCTCGAGTACGAGCAGATGTGCGCCGTCCGCCGAGATCGCCATGCCGTTGGGGAAGTCGCGGGACTGTTCCGTCCACACCTCGGGTGCGCTTCCCGGGCGCACGACCCAGATCAGCCCGTTCCCGCCCTTCCATTCGCCTGAGTCCGAGACGTAGTAGTTCCCGTGCGCGTCGAAGCAGCCCCAATTCGGGCTGAGCATCGGACGGCCCGGAGCCCCGTCGCAGAACACGTCCATCGCCTTGGTGGCGGGGTCGATGCGCCACACGCACTTCTTCCCGCCGTCGCACGCATAGATGCGCCCCTCCGCGTCGGCCGCCAGGCCGAGCATGAAGCCCCCGGTCGTGAGGACCTGTTCGACGGAGTCGTCATCGCCGATGCGATAAAGCTGCCCGGCCTCGCCTCCTACGTAGATCGTGCCGTCAGCTGTGACCGCGATCCCCTCGGAGTGGTCAAGGCCGTCGGCAAACACCTCAAGCTTGTCAATGGGCACGAGCGGATCCATCGGTCTCCTCCTTGTTGCCGGCTAGTCAAAAACGAGATCCAGCGACTCGAGGCCGCGGAAGGTGATGTTGCGATGCCAGCGCTCGTCGAAGTCGTCAGCGAGGCGGAGCTTCGGAAAGCGCGCCAGCAGCGCCTCGAGCGCGATCGGCGCCTCGAGCCGTGAGAGCCCGGCACCCGCGCAGAAGTGAATCCCGTGCCCGAACGCCTGGTGCTTGTTGGGCGAGCGCGTGATGTCGAGACTGTCCGGATCGGGAAACCTTGCCGGATCACGGTTTGCCGAACCCATGAACACCATCACCGCGTCGCCCTGCTTGATCTGCTTGCCGCGAAACTCCATGTCGCGCGCGGCGAGCCGGCGGTTTCGCTGCACCGGGCTGTCGTAGCGCAACAGCTCCTCGACGGCGGCGGGCATCAGCTCTGGGCGGGAGCGCAGCAGCGCGAGCTGCTCCGGATGGCGAAGCAGCGCGAGCAGGCCGTTGCCGATCAGGTTCGCCGTCGTCTCGTGACCGGCGAACAGCAGGATGATGCAGGTGGACACCAGCTCGTCGTCGGTGAGGCGCTCGCCGTCGGTGTCTGTCGACGCGAGGATGCTGATCAGGTCCTCCTGAGGGTTCGTACGCCGGTCGGCGATGATCGGCTCGAGGAACGCCCTGAACTCACTCAGCGTCTCCTCTGCCCGGCGCGCGCGGGCTTCGTCCGGGTGCCCGGTTCCGACGAAATTCACTATGTCTCGCGACCACCGCATGAACTTCTCGCGCCCGGCCTCGGGCGCACCGAGCATCTGCCCGATCACCGCCGCCGGAAGCGGGTAGGCAAATCCGGCGATGGCGTCGCCCTGCGCGCCGCTCTCCATCGCGTCGAGCAGTTCGTTGACGATCGCCTCGATGCCGGGTCGCAGGACCTGAAGAACGCGCGGCGTGAAGCTTCGAACGATCAACCGCCGCAGCCGGGTGTGCTCGGGCGGATCGGTCATCGAAATCACCTTCGTGCTGTAGTGGCGTCGCATGTTCGGGAGCTGCTGGAGCTCCAATGGCAGCTGCGCCATGAACTTCTGCTCCCAGCCCGCACTCGAGAAGCGCGCCGGGTCCTTGTTGACCGCCAGCACGTCGTCGAAGCTCGTGATCACCCACTGACCCCACGGTTCACACCAGTGAACGGGATCCTCCGCGCGCAGCCGCGCGTAGGTCGAATAGGGATCAGCGAAGAAGGACTCCGAGTTGAGCGCCTCGTCGAGATCGCCGGCCAGCGTCGCCGTGCTCATGAACGATCGCTGTGACCGGCTCGACACGCCGGCATCGGCGTCATGGTCGCTCCTGCCCCTCGCCCATACAGGACGCTACTACCATTGTAGTAATGTAACCCACGGTCCCTCGCGCTGTCAAGCCGTTCGGCCTGCTGCGCCCAGCTACGGCATGACCGGCAGAAGCAGGCGCGACGGATGCGCCGGGGTGTGGAAGATGGACTGCCGCGCCGGCAGGTAATCGGACTCCCTGGCGGTCGGTATGTCACCGCCGTGGTTGGGGTTGCGATCGAACTTGGGGAAGTTCGAGCTCGAGATCTGCAGGCGAATGCTGTGCCCCGCGTCGATCAGGATGCTGATCGCTCCCAGCTCGATCGTGTACTCGTGAACCTCGTCGGGCGCCAGGAACTCCGGGTTGCGCGTTGAGCTGCGATACCGGGCGCGGACGATGCTGTCGAGCAGCCCGAGCGCACGCCCGGCGGGCGACACGTCGACGAGCTTTGCGGTCCAGTCGGTGTCGCGGGCCGAGGACGCCGCGTGGAGGACGACGCTGACGATTCCCGTCAGCTCGAGGGGCGCCGGCAGGCGGTCGCTCGTGTAGGTGAGCACATCGTCTCGCCGCTCGACCTCGCGCTGGTCCTGCGGTCCGGCGTGGCGCGCGACGTAGAGGCCAGGCAGGAAGGTTGATCCGCCGACCGTCGGCACGGGGTCGCGCGGGTCGAAGACAAAGCTGTCGGGCGGTTCTTCGCCACCGCCGCCGTCGCGGGAAAGGTGACCGCCCGCGCGAAGATAGAACGGCGTCGTGCTCGCCCGCGCCGGCGGCCACGCCGACTCATCGCGCCAGCGGTTGGCCCCCATCACGAAGATCCGCACGGGCGCGCTGTCCTGCGCAGCGGGCGCCGCGACGCCCATCTCGCGCGCGAACCACCCCAGCTGCAGGGCCGTCATGTCGAGCGAGGCCTGCGTCGCTTCCGGGCCGTAGTCCGCCTCGCCCACGCTGTCAAACGGCACTGCGTGCGCCCACGGCCCGACAATCAGCCGTCCGCCCAGCGCCGCGTGGTTGCGCAGCGTGCCGGCGAGGAAGATGTCGTTCCAGCCGCCGATGTGCAGCGCCGCGGGAGGCCGGGCGAGCCGCTGAAGAAACGCTCCCGGCGCCCAGTACGCATCCCGCGTTGGATGCTCGACCCAGTCGCAGTAGTCGGGCATGAGGTCGTTGACGACCTCGACGCCGTTCAGGGGCAGCTCGGCGAACGCCTTCCACGGATCGCGCAGGACGACATCGAGTGCTGCCGCGTGAGCCGTCATGTCGTGCCCGTTGCGCCGGCGCCTGGCGAGCTCGGCGCGAGCAAAGGAATTGGCCGCCCACCACAGCGCGAACCCGAGCCGGAACGCTCCGCCCTCATACACCCAGTCGTAGATCTCGCTTCCCGCCATGTGCGGCGCGATCGCCGCGAGACCTTCAGGCCTCTCGGCGGCCGCGAGCAGCTGCGCCGCCCCGCCGTAGGACACTCCGTACATCCCGACCTGCCCGTTGGCGAACGGCTGGCGGCGAATCCAGGCGATCGTGTCGGCACCGTCGGCCGCCTCGTTGAAGAACGCGCTGAAGGTCCCCTCCGATGCAAAGCGCCCGCGTGTGTCCTGCACGACCACGACGAACCCGGCCTGAGCCGCGCGGGCCGGCTCGAGCCCGGGGAACACGACGGAGGTGAGCGCCGCCGTCTTGTCGTAGGGCAGTCTCTGCAGCAGCACCGGGAATCTGCCGGAGCCGGCTGGAAGCCAGATGTCGGCACGCAGCACAACTCCGTCACGCATCGTCACCGCGACGTCGCGCGCCAGCGCAACGGTCGCCTCGGGCGCCGGCTGGACCATCAGAACTTCTTGACGGCGAGGAATCCGCCGTCGACAAGAATGTCCTCACCGGTGATGTAGCTGGCCCGCTCCGAGCACAGGAAGACAACGACATCGGCGATCTCGCGCGCCTCGCCGATCCGCCCCAGCGCGTTGGCGCCCCGAACCTGGGCGAGAAAGTCCTCGACCTTGTCGTCACTCATGCCGGTCAGATCGCGCCGCAGCATCGGCGTGTCGATCGTCCCGGGCGAGACCGTGTTGACGCGGATTCCCTTCCCTCCCAGCTCGACCGCGAGCGCCCGCGCGACGGCCATCACACCCGCCTTCGACGCCGCGTAGGGCACGCATCCGGGAAGCGTGACGTGCCCCTGCACCGATGCGGTGAAGACGATCGCGCCGCCCTGCGAAAGCAGCGGCAGTGCCGCCTTCGCGCAGTAGAGGTGCCCCATCAGGTTGACGTCCACCTGGCTGCGCATCTCCTCGATGTCCATGTCCTCGAACAGGAAGTAGCCGGACGCTCCGGCGTTGGAGTGAAGCGCGTCGATGCGCCCATAGGCTTCGGCGATCTGAGCAAATGCGTCGCGGACCTCATCCCACACCGAGACGTCGCAGGGGATCGCGAGCGCGGCGTCGCCCAGCTCGGCGGCGCTGGCGGCCAGTTGGTCGCGGTCGCGGTCGAGCACCGCCACGCGGTGGCCGGCCTCGACAAAGGCGCGTGCGCAGGCGAGTCCGATACCGACAGCCGCCCCCGTGATGACGGCCACGCTGCCGCCGGATTTCGTTTCTGTGTTCACGTCCAACCTCCTCGCGGTCTTGAGCTGCCGGCGTCGATCTTCCGCGACGTACGCGGCGTCGCCAGCTCGTGGTCTCCAAGGCGAACGGGCGTCCGGCGGGACGGGCGACGAGCGGGGACCCGTCCTGAGTTCATCGCAGACGCATCCCGGGGCGCTACTGCTTCACGGCGCCGGCGGAGAGCCCCTGGACGTAGTAGCGCCGCGCCGCCACGAAGACGGCCAGGATCGGCAGGATCGCAAGTACGGCCGCGGCCGAAAGGAGCTGCAGATTCAGCGCGCCGTACTGGCTCTGAACCGACGTCAGACCGACGGTCAGGGTACTGGTGGCGGAGTTGTTGAGCAGCACGAGCGGAAGCAGAAAGCCGTTCCACGTCGAGATGGTCGAGAACAGCGCCACCGTCGCCAGCGCAGGCTTCAGCAGGGGCAGCGCGACGTAGCGGAACGCCTGAAGTTGCGACGCGCCGTCGACCCGCGCGGCGTCGGTCAGTTCGAGCGGGATGGTGTTGATGTAGCCACGCAGCAGCAGGAGCGAGAACGGGAGCGCGAACACGCTCTCCCCGATGACCACCGACACGAGCGTGTTGTACAGACCCAGGCGGGTCATGGCGACGAAGAACGGAATGATCACCGCCGCGGGCGGAACCATCAGGCCGGTCAGGATCACGACGAAGATTGCCTCGGTCACGCGCGTGCGGTAACGGTTGAACCCGTACGCCGAGGTGACGGCGAGGACTGTCGTGATGACGACCGTGCCGAACGTGACGACGATGCTGTGCCAGAAGAGGGTTCCCAGGCCAAACTGGTTCCAGGCGTCCACGAAGTTGGACAGCCTGAAGCTGTGCGGGAGTATCCGATCGGAGAAGACGTCTGAACTCGTCCGAATCGAGAGTGACAGCGTCCAGATCAGCGGGATCAGGCCGACCGCCCCGATCACGAAGCAGATGATCGACAGCGTCGCCCGGTTCGCGGCGCTCAGCCGCCGTTCGCCGCGCGCTTTCGGCGTGGCGGTTCGAGGCGCGGCTGCGCCGACGGTGCTCACAGCGCTTCACCTGCGAGGCGGCCACGCATGAGTGCGGACACGGTGGCGAGCGCGATGATCGCGACCGCGATCGAGGAGGCGTAGCCGACGCTGTTGAGCGTGAAGGCCTGCTGGTAGAGATATGTCGACAGCACCTCGGTCGAGTGGTTCGGCCCGCCGCCCGTCAGCACGTAGATGAGGTCGAAGACCTTCCAGCCGCCGATCAGGTTGAGCACGACGACGACCGCGATGATCGGGCGCAGATAGGGAAGCGTGACGTAGCGAAGGCGCCGCAGGGCCCCCGCACCGTCGATCGCGGCGGCCTCGAGACGCTCCTTGGGCAGGCTCTGGAGTCCCGCGTAGTACAGAAGCATGTTGTATCCGGTGTACTGCCAGACACTCGCTAGCAGAACCGTGATGAGCGCCAGGTGCGGATCGCCGAGAAAGCCGATCGGCGTGCTCTGTAAGTGCAGCGTGTGCACGACCAACTCGTTGATCAGTCCATATGGACCCAGCACCTCCTGCCACAGGATCGCCGTGAGGACCGGCGAGAGGCCGAGCGGGAGGAACATGGCGATACGCAGGAAGTCGTGGCCCGCGACCTTGGTGTTGATCAGCAGCGCGATCGGCAGGCCAACCGCGTTGAGAACGACCGTCGTCACCGCGACGAAGATGACCGTGTGCAGGAGAGCCTGCGTGAAGATGGGGTCAGAGCCGAGCTGGCGGAAGTTGGCGACGCCGCCCCAGTGGATCTGACTGAGGTTGAAGCCCGTCCAGTTCGTGAACGCCAGTCCCAGGACTGCCAGGACCGGGAACAGCAGGAAGAGCGTGAAAAAGGCGGTGGCCGGAGCGATGAACATCGCTCCGGCCACCGAATGCGAGTGTGCCTTCAAGGGCTTGGGAGGTTAGCCCGCCGCCGCCGTTCGAAGGTCCGATCCGACCTGCGCAGGCGTGGCCGTACCGGAGATCAGAGCCTGCATCGCATTCTGCAGCTCGGTGGCGACCGCCGGAAGGAAGATCGCTCGAGTCTGCGCGGTCGGCTGGAAGCCGACCATCTGCGTGTAGATCGCGCTCTTGTTCGATGAGGTGTTCGTGGGCGCGGAGGGGATGAAGTTCCTCTTGATCTCTTCCGCGTACCCGGCCTTGTTGACCGTCTCCCGGATGTAGTTGATCGCACCCGTCGGATTGGCTGCCTTGGCCGGAATCGACCAGATGATGGCCGGGCCACCGGTCGCAAGCGGCTTCTGCCCCGCCTTCAACGGCGGGAACGGGAACAGCTTGTAGGTGAACTTGCCATTGTCGGCCTGATTGATCAGCGACGTATCGAAGTTGCCGGCCGGGTACATCATCACCGTCTGGCCTGATCCGAACGCCGCGGCGAGGCTGGTCAGCGTGAGCGACGACGATCCGTCGGCGATCAGGCCGTCCTTCGTCATCTCCTGCACGTCGGTTGCAGCCTGAACGAACTGCGGGTTGTTCCAGCTCGCAGTTCCGGCCTCTGCCTTGGTGATCAGGTTGTGCGTGGGATCGGTGTAGGCGAGCTGGGAGAACCACAGGTCGCTGTCCGGCCAGCCATCCATCAGGTTGACAGCAAGCGGCTGGTCGCCGGCGGCGCGGATCTTCGTCCCGAGCGCGAGCAGCTGGGCGAAGGTGGTCGGCACCTTCAACCCGAGCTTCGCAAAGAGGCTCGTGTTGTAGGCGATCGTCAGGGTGTTCAGATCCATCGGGATGCCGTAGATATGCCCCTTATAGGTGAGGCTCTTCATCACGGGTCCGTAGAACTTCGGGAGGCTCGGCAGGTACTTGTCGAGCGGAAGCAGCGTCCCGGAGTCGACCAGTGAGCGGTACTCGCCGGTCCACGACATCTCCATCACGTCCGGAACGCCGGAGCCGGCCGCGACGTCGGTCGTGAACTTCGTGAAGTAGCTCGCAAACGGGACGCTGTCCAGTGTGGGAGTGCCGCCGTACTTCGCGGTGTAGCGCTGCCCCGCCGCCTGGAACACCGGGATGTAGGACGTGCCGCCCTGCCACTCCCAGATGTTGAGGGGTCCGCCACCCTTGCCGGCCGCCGTCGCACCCGAGGCAACCCCGGCTGCAAGCGCCCCCACGAGGGCGGCAGCTGCCAGAGACCCGGCCACCGTCCGCCGCAAAGTTGTGCTGCGCGTACGGCGTTTCAATGCCGTCACCTTTTTCATAACTCTCCTCTCCTAGCCCAACACTGAGCCGGTCAGCGAGTTGGGTCCTCGACAGCCCACACGCCCCGTGACCAGGCGACTATTTCCGCGACCCTACTACTGGGGGCGTAGGTTGTCAACAGGGTACGGAGCTGAACACCTGTGCGCCGGTCGGCGCGAAGAATCGCCGGCGTTTCGGGCTCAGCGAAGCGCCTCGAGCCGGCCTTCTTCGGGCACGCTCACGGACACCTCTCGGTTCAAGCGAGCCGACTCGTAGAGGGCGTCGACGAGGCACTGTACGACGATTGCCTGCTCCGGCAGCACCGCCGGAGCGCGCCCGTCTCGGATCGCTGAGACGAAGTCCCGCAGCTCGGCGAAGACGGACGGCGGGAACTCGGTCCCTCCCTCGGCGTCAGGCCGAAGCCGCGTCAGCGTTCCGTCGCGCTCGCCGCTGAAGCGCAGCGGATCAAGCTGCGCCTGCCCGCGGTCTCCGACGAGGTCGAAGCTGTAGTTCCAGCCCGGTTCGTCCCACACCCAAGCACCCTGGATCGTGAGCCAGAAGCCTGACGCGAACCGGACGTGGCCGGATATGAGGTCCTCCACGTCATAGTCGGACGCCGCCACGCCGGCCGGCGTGGTTCCTCCGCGCTTGGTGGGAAAGATGCGCGTGGAGGAGGCCGAGGCCGTCGTGGGCTCCCATTCCTCGGTCAGCCACATCAGCAGGTCGAGCATGTGCACAGCCGTCGAGTTGAGCGCGCCGCCCCCCGAATCGGCGTTCGCGTAGTGGCGCCCCCACCACGGAACCTGGTCCGCCAACATGAAGCCGCGCGCATAGACCGGCTTCCCCAGCTCACCATCGGCGATGAAGGCACGCACGGCCTCCGTCGCTTGCATGAAGCGCATGTTGTAGCCGACCGTCAGGATTCGCCCGGCAGCCCGTCCAGCGCGAACCATCGCGACCGCATCGCCGGCGTTCGTCGAAAACGGCTTCTCGCAGAGGACGTGGGCGCCGGCATCGAAGCAGGCGACGACGATCTCCCGATGCGTCGCCGGCATCGTGCAAACCGTGACGGCGTCGAGCTCGTGATTGGCGAGGAGGTCCCGGTAGTCCTCGTGGGTGCCGGCAATGGCGTGCGCCGCCGCGAGGTCCGCGGCACGGCTGCCGTCCAGATCGCACACGGCAACGACCTCGACCTCGGGCATGCGTGAAAGGCACTCGACGTGCAACCTGCCCTGAAAGCCGCAACCGATGACGCCTGTGCGAAGCTTTCGGTGCGAAGGTTCCGAGGGCGGCACTTGAGGCCACACTACCGCAGTAGTAACCTGCCCGTCAAACCAACGGACGGCCCGCGGGCCAGAGAGGGGGAGGGCTTGGCATCGGTGGCCTTTCGTGCGGTTGAGAAGGTCTACCGCGACGGTACGCACGCAGTTCACTCGCTGGACCTCGAGATCGCCGACGGCGAGTTCATGGTGCTCGTCGGGCCTTCCGGCTGCGGCAAGACGACGGCGCTGCGCATGGTCGCGGGCCTCGAGGCCCTCAGTGACGGAGGAATCGAGATCGGCGGTCAGGAAGTCAGCCACCTCGAGCCGCGCCGCCGCGACATCGCGATGGTCTTTCAGAACTACGCGCTGTACCCGAACATGTCGGTGTTCGAGAACATCGCCTTCGGCCTGAAGATGCGCGGCACCTCGAAGGACGAGCGTCGCGAGCGCGTCGAGCGGATCGCGCGCGTCCTGGGTCTCAGCGAGCTGCTCGATCGCAAGCCCGGTGTGCTCTCCGGCGGCCAGCGTCAGCGTGTCGCGATGGGCCGCGCGATCGTCCGCGACCCCAAGGCGTTCTTGATGGACGAGCCGCTTTCGAACCTTGACGCGAAGCTTCGTGCTCAGATGCGCGCGGAGATCGCGCGGATTCAGCGCGAGCTCAAGACGACGACGATCTACGTCACCCACGACCAGATCGAGGCGATGACGATGGGCACGCGCGTCGCAGTGATGCGCAAGGGTCGCCTGCAGCAGGTCGCGGCGCCCCAGGAGCTCTACGAGCATCCCGTCAATCTGTTCGTCGCGAGCTTCATCGGAAGCCCATCGATGAACATCGTCGAGGGGACGGTCGGTGGCTCCGCTGGGCAGCTCACCTGCACGATCGGCAGCGACACCTTCGGCGTGCCGCAGGATACCGAGCAGCGCCATCCCGGCCTCGCGGCGTACGTGGGCCAAACGGTGGCGGTCGGGATCCGCCCGGACCATCTGACCAAGCCGAGTGCCAGTCCCAGCTCGCTGAGTGCGGTCGTCGAGGCGACGGAGCTGCTCGGCTCGACGCGGCTGGTCTACGCGCGCGCACAGACTCCGCCGGTCCTGAGCGAGGAGCTGAAGGAGATCGCCGCCGATATCGACGCAGCTTCGGTTCAGGCGCTCGAGCAGGAGGCCGGCGACCGCTCGGCCGTCGTGCTCGCCACCTTCGATGCCAAGACACACGTCGCGATCGGGGAGACCGTCGCGCTCACCGTCGACACCCACGCCGTGCATTTCTTCGCCATGGACACCGCCGATGCGATCGGCGCCGCGACCACCTGACCCGACCTAAGGAGCGTCGGCGTTGACCGTGATCGCTCCGTCAACGCACAGAACCTCGCCGGTGATGTAGCTCGCTGCCGGAGAGGACAGGAAGAGGATCGCCGCGGCGATCTCCTCAGGCTGCGCGTAGCGCCCGAGCGGGATGCGATTCGTGCGCCCCCTGACCGTTTCCTCCGTGACGCTTCCGATCTCGATCGAATAGTCGAGCATCGGAGTGCGGACGTGGCCGGGAGCGACCGCGTTCACGCGCACCCCTCGCTTGGCCCACTCGACCGCGAGCGCACGCGTCAAGCCCTCGATGCCGGCCTTGGCCGCGCAGTAGGACGCGCGAAACGAGAACCCCGTCCGGCCGGCGATCGAGGAGATGCTGACGATCGAGCCTGAGCCGGAGGCCGACAGCGCCGGAAAGGCGGCGCGGGCACACCGGTATGCGCCGCTCAGATGGATGTTGATCAGGCGATCCCACGAAGCGTCCTCGAGCTCCTCGGAGGGGCCCGGACCAACCACCCCGGCCACGTTGACCAGCGCGTGGAGCCTGCCGAAGCGCGCCAATGCGTCATCCACCATCGCCGTCACTGCCGGCGTGGACCCCACGTCGCCACTGAGGCCGATGACCCGCTCACCGCTCGGATCGATCTCGGCCGCGGCAGCCACCGCCGTATCGAGATCCAGGTCGGTCAGGACGACCTCGTAGCCGGCGTCGAAAAACGCCTGGCACGTCGCCCGGCCGATCCCGCCGGCTCCTCCTGTGACCAGTGCCACACGTCCGCTCTCATCCATCGCGCCGGCTCCTCTTTGTCGTCTGATTTAACTGCGGTGTCACCCTCGTCGGTCGGCTCGCCGCCGTCATCGCGAGCGCCACCCGCTCGCGCAACCGGCTGGAGCCACCCACGCAGCGGCCCCATCGCCCCTCCGAACAGCGCGATGTGGCGACGGCGATCGGACACCGCGACCTGGTTGAGGTACGCCATCACCAGAATTACACCGCCGTAAAGAACATCCTGGCCGGGCTGATCGACCCCGACCGTGATCAAAGCGCTCTCGATTATCGTGATCAGCAGCGCCCCGGCAACCGTCTGCACGTAGGACCCGCGGCCGCCGAGGATCGACGTTCCGCCGATCACGACGACCGCGATCGACGGCAGCAGATAGGCGTCCCCCATCCCGAGATAAGCCTGACCGGAGTACCCGGCGAGGAGAATGCCGCCCAGGGCCGCCGTCAGGCCGCTGATCGCATAGGCGGTCATGATCGTCCGCTTGACCGGCAGCCCGCTCAGATCTGACGCCCGCCGGTTGGACCCGACGGCATAGACGCTGCGTCCAAACCGAGTGAATACAAGTGCAAGGGTGACGATCACAAGCAGCACGAACCACAGGATCACAACGTAGGGGACCGTCGTGCCACCGGTCGAGAGCGTTGTCACAAAATTTGGCGCGTTGCCCTGCGGGCTGCCGTTGGAATAGATCAGCGCCACACCTTCAAGGATGCTGTTCATCCCCAGGGTCATCACGAGCGGTGCGATATCCAGAAGCGCGACGCCAAGGCCGTTGATGAGACCGGCGCCGAGCCCGAGGCCGATGACGATCAGGAAGTCGGTTCCGGCCGCGACGTGCGAGAGCTGCAGCCCGACGAGAAGAACGGCCGCCAGGTTGAGCATGTACGGGACAGACAGGTCGATGCCCCCCAGCAGCAGCACCATGGTCTGCCCGATGGCGATGATGCCGATGTAGGCGGCGGTGATCGAAAGCGCGCTGAGGTGGCTCGAGGACAGGAAGCCGGGGACGGCGATGCCGGCCGCCACCAGGGCGACCACGACGAGCGCGTAGGGGACGGCCACCTCGACCGGGCGAACGTAGCTGTGCGGGCCCTGCTTCATTGCTGCCCGTCGGTCGTCGAAACGGAAACGAAGCGTCGCGATCGCTCCGCGGCGATCGAGCTGAGCTTTGTTTGGACGGAATGCGCGAGCAGGGCGCCGATGACGATCACGCCGGTGACGATGTACTGGTAGTTCGCAGAGAGCCCGCTCACCAGCAGGACGGCGGAGACGAGACTGAGCACAACGGCGCCGAGCACCGATCCAGCGATCGTGCCCACCCCGCCCGCGAGGCTCGTACCTCCCACGACGACGGCCGCGACCGCACCGAGCAGATAGACCGCGCCGATCGTCGGATCGCCGCTCTGCGTGAGACCGCCGAGGACGACGCCGGCGAGCGCCGAGCACAATCCGGCCGCGACGTAGGCGAGGATCCGAACCCGAACGACGCTGATCCCCGCCGACCAACTCGATGATTCGCTGCCCCCGAGCGCCTGCAGCCTGATGCCGAAGTTGGTGCGCCGCAGGACGACCCAGCCGACGACCATCGTGACCACCAGCCACAGCCCGGCGATCGGAAAGTTGCTGCTGCTGATGTCGCCCGTCGTCCAGTTCGACAGCCATTGCGGGACGGTCCCGCCGGGGCTCGGGAGAATCATCAGCGAGAAGCCCAGGTAGATCGAGCTCGTGGCGAGGGTGGCGATCAGCGGCGGGATCCGCATGAAGCAGACGATCAGCCCGTTGATGAGGCCCGCGGCGGCGCCGATCGCCAGCACGATGACCAGGCCGAACGCGCCAAAGCCGTGACTGTCGAGCACCGCGAGCGTGACGTTGCTGATCGTGATCATGCTGCCGATCGAGAGATCGATGCCGTTCGTCAGGATCACGAACGTCTCACCCACCGCGGCCAGCGCCAGCGGCAGCGCGTCGTTCGTTATTCCGAGCGCCTCGATGCCGCCGAAAGTCCAGCCGCTGCGCGACAGATAGATCAGGAACAGAAGCGCAACGAGCGCTCCAGAGGTGTAGGAGCGATGCCAGGTCGGGCGCGTCAGGCCTACCGCCCGGGCAGGTCGCTCGCGCTGCGGCTCCGCGCTCATGCCGGCACCTCGACGGCCGCGAACGAGGCCCCGACAACGGCGTCCTGAGTCACGCCGTCGCCCTCGAGCATGAGGACCGGCACGCCGTCGTGGAAGACCGCGACCCGGTCACACAGCCCGACCAGTTCCTCGGTATCCGAGGAGTAAAAGACACACGTGGCGCCCGACCGCGCGAGCGTTCTCAGCATTTCGTAGAACTCGAACTTGGTCTGCACGTCGATGCCGCGCGTCGAATCGACAAACAGAACCACGCTGGGGTCGATTGCCATGAACTTGCCGATGACCACCTTCTGCTGCGTGCCGCCGCTCAGTGATGACACCGGCTGGAAGAGGGACGTGAGCCGAATCGCGAGCTGCTTGACCGACGCGGCCGCAAACGCCTTTTCTGCAGACAGGGCCAGCACCCCAAACCAGGATCGGCGCTTGAGCGTCGCCATCGCGAGGTTCCAGCGCACCGGAAGGTTCAGATGCAGTCCCTCCGCGGCGCGGTCTTCGGGAATCAGCACGATTCCGTGCCTCAACGCCTCGCCGGGACGGCGAACCTTGATCGACTTGCCGTGGCGAGTGATGTCGCCGCTGCCGGGGCCCGCCCCGTAGAGCCACAGCAGGAAGTCACGCTGGCCCTGGCCCTGCAGCCCGCCCAGCCCGAGGATCTCTCCCCGGTGGAGCGTCAGGCCCCACGGCGTCTGCCCGCGGCGCAACCGCACGTTCGCGAGCTCGAGCTCGACCTCGTCGACCTCGCTGCTGTGCTTGGCCGGGAAGACGGAGGTGATGTCGCGTCCGGCCATCAGGCTGACGGCCTCACGCTGGTCGATCTCCTTGATCCCGTAGCGCCCGATCGTCCGGCCGTCGCGCAGGATGGTCATGCTGTCTGCGAGCGCCCACACCTCGTTCATCCGGTGCGTGATGACGAGCACGGTCGTGCCCTGATCGCGGAGTGCACGCACGAGGTCAAACAGGCGATCAACCTCCGCACGGTTCAGCGACGACGTGGCTTCGTCAAGGATCAGGATCTGTGGACGCGTCATCGTCGCCTTCGTTATCTCGACCATCTGGCGCTGATCGAGCGGTAGCGAGGAAACGGTCGCCCTGGGATCGATGTGCGTGAGTCCGAGCCGCGCCAGCGCGGCCTCGGCGATCTGGCCGGCTCGCTGGATGGACAGCAGCGGCCCTCGTCGCGGGAACTCCGTCAGCACCAGGTTGTGGGCGACCGACAGCTGCTGTATCAGCGAAAGTTCCTGGTAGACGGTTGCGATTCCGGCGTCGCGCGCGTCCAGTGGCGAGCCGACGGTGAACGCCTGGCCGCCAACGCGGATCTCTCCCTCATCGGCGCGGACGACACCGGCGAAGATCTTGACGAGCGTGCTCTTCCCGGCGCCGTTCTCGCCGAGTAGTGCGTGCACCTCGCCGCTCTTGGCCACGATCTCGGCGCCCTCGAGCGCGCGGATGCCGCCATAGCGCTTGTGCACTCCACGCGCGGCGAGAGCCTCCCCCGCACCGTCCTCCACTCCCGCACCTGCCTCGATCAACGGGACCAACTCCTTCTGGGTCTATACACAGGGGACGTGTTTCCGCCACCGCCCGCGATCCGCGAGAAGACGAACGGGGCGGCACGCCGATCAGCGTGCCGCCCCGGACGCGTCGCCAGCCTTAGCCCATGTACTTCTCGACCTGCTGGGCTGTGAGGTTAATGCCCTGCGCGGGGTCGGAGACACCGAGGAAGAGACTCGGTGAGTCCGCCGGCACGCAATGCGAGACCGCCTGGCTCGTGTTCCATACGACCCAGCTCACGGGGATGAGGTGGGCCGGATGCGCTCCACCGAGGATGTCCAGCGCCGTCTTCAGCGCCAGCGCGTAGGCGTACAGGGCAGAACCGATCTGCACGCCCTGGAGGCCCTGCGAGTTGTACTTCTTCAGCTGGCAGGCAAAGCCGTTCTCGTCCGTGCCTGAGACGGGAACGAACTTCGCATGAGCCGCCAAATAAGCACGGACCACTCCCTGCTCCATGCCGCCCTCGGTGTAGACGGCGCTGATGTTGCTGTACCGGGACAGCAGGCTCGCCATGTCCTGCTGGGCGACGGCATCGTCCCACTGGCCGTAGGTGACGTTGAGGATCTTGATTGCTGGGTGCTTGGCGAAGACGCCGTTGAAGCCGGCTGCCTCGGCGGCGTCAACTGCGTTTCCGGCCAGGCCGCGGAGAACGACGATGTTCCCCTTCCCACCGATCTCCTTCACGAATCCCTGGGCCTCGGCCGCGCCGAACGCCGTACCGACCGTCTCCACCTGATATGCGAGCGGCGAGGAGACCTGGTCGTTCACCGCAACGACGACGATCCCGGCTTTGTGAGCAGCCGCAATCGTGGCGTTGAGCCCTGTCAGGGAGTTGGAGTCGAGCAGGATCGCGTTGACGTGCTGGGCGATCATGCCGTCGACTGCCGCGATCTGAGCCGCGACGCTGACACCGGCGTTGTTAATGATCAGCTTCTTGATCTTCACCGCAACCGACGGGAGCGCGGCATATGCCTTTGCCTCCGCCTCGAGCTGCACGCGCGCACCGTTGCCGTAGTAACCGTTGCTGATGCCGATCACCCACGACTTCGTGCTGGACGCGGTCGCAACTCCGCCGCTGATCAGCACCGATGACACCGCTACCGCTGCCGCAACTGCGCACACGGCCGCGCCAATCCTCCGTCTATTTCGCTTCATCCACTCCTCCTTCTCCAGGGCGGACCCAGACGCTCAGCGCCTTGGTCTCAAGGTCAGGCGGATCAAACTACTACCAAGGACGTAGCCTGTCAAATGGCCTCTGTCGATTGGCTTTGCGCGCCTCCCAGGGGTCGCCTGGGCCGGCGAGATCCGCTTTCGAAGCAGTCCTTGCATCGACACTACTACGGTAGTAAGCTCGCCGCTTTCCAGCTTCCGTCGCTTCCGACGTTCGTGCACGGAGAGGGTGCCGCGATACGCATGACAGACCGGTCGGTGCAGATCAGCTCCATACGCGTCGCGACGTTCAAGGCGCCACTTCCCGTGCCCGTGGTATTCGGGAACTGGGTGATGCGCCACCGCGAATTCGCATTGTGTGGTGTGACCGCTGACGACGGCACGGTCGGGGTCTCGTACTGCTACACCCGCGATGGTCCGATCGCCACGCTGGTCGAGCGTCTGATCGCGCCCCACTACATCGGCGGCGATCCGAGCAACCCCGAGGAGATCTTCGACCGCGCGGCCTGGAGCAACAATGCGATCCTCGCCTCCGGGGTCGGGCATCGCGCCCTTTCAATCGTCGACGTGGCAACTTGGGATCTCGCGGCCAAGCTCGCCGGCGCAACGATCGAGTCGTTTCTCGGCGGCGAGCCGCGAACGCAGCTGGCGACCGCGATCGTCGGCTACCCGCCCACGATGACCGCTTCTGAGGTCGAGGCTCAGGTCAGCGGTCTCATCGACGACGGCTGGAGGCGCTTCAAGCTTCCGATCGCCGCGACCGCGGACGACACCGTCGCGCGACTCTCGGCCGTCCGGGGGCTCGGTGACGAACTCTGGCTTGGGCTCGACGCGAACTGGGTCTTCAAGCGCACGGATGACGCGGTCGCCTACATCAACAGGCTCGAACCGCTCGGCCTGGGCTGGGTGGAGGACCTGATGCCGCCGGGCAATGCGCGCAACATCGCCGAGGTCCGCAGTCGTGTCGAGGTACCGATCGCGATGGGTGACGAGCAGGGCGGCGCCTACCACCCGGAGGCGCTGATGCTCGCCGAAGCGGTCGACGTGGTCCGCCTCGACACCAGTACGAACGGCGGCGTCAGCGGCTTTCGCCGGGCGCTCGCAAGTCTGAACGGCCACCGATTCTCAACCCACATGTTCCCGCACGTTCATTCGCGGCTGCTCAGCGCCCTGGGAATCGAGGGCGCCCCGGTCGAGTGGGGCATCGTCGGCAACGGCGTCGATCAGGTGACCGATCGCTTCTCGCGACCGACCCTGGCGGACGGTCGCATGGCGCCGCTTCCGCGGGAGCCCGGCTTCGGAATGACGATCGACCCCGAGTGGCTGGCAGCGCAGACCCCCGACGACCCCAACGACCTGATCGGAGCGCTCACATGACCGAGCAGCAGGCTGGCTCCCAAACGCTCGAAGGCGTCAGCCACTTCGGCATTCAGGTCGCGGACCTCGACCGCTCGATCGCGTTCTACGGGGACCTGCTCGGGCTCGAGCTGATCGCTCGCTGGGTCCGCGATCAGGACTACCTGCAGGAGCTCGTCGGCTACCCCGGCGTTGAGCTGCACGTCGCCGTCTTCCGCATGCCGAACTCGCCGGACTTCCTCGAGATCCTCGACTACCGCAACGTCTCGCGCCAGGCGGTCGACCCGGCGAACGCAAACCCGGGGACCGCCCATATGTGCTTCTACGTCACCGACCTGGAGTCGCTGCATGACCGTCTCAAGGCAGCCGGCGTGCAATTCGTGTCAACGATCAAGAGTCCCACCGTCGGCCCGAACGCGGGCGGCAAGGCCGTGTACATGATCGATCCGGACGGCATTCGCATCGAGTTGCTCCAGACGAAGCTCACGCTCGCCGGCGAGCCCCGAAGCGACACCGCCTAGGCAGTCACCGACCCACCGACATCAGCAGGGACTTCAGAAAGCGAGCGTTGAGCGATGACCGAGGAGAGAGTGGCTTTCATAACCGGGTCCGCCCGCGGCATCGGCATGGCCGTCGCCGAGGCCTTTCACGCCAAGGGCTGCGCCGTCGTCATAGCCGATCTCGACGCCGACGAGGCTCGAGCGACAGCGGGTCGGCTTGATCCGAGCGGCGAACGTGCGCTCGCCGTCTCGCTCGACGTCACCGTCACGGCTTCGGTCGACGCCGCTGTGGCAGCGACCGTGGAGAAGTTCGGTCGTCTGGACGCGCTTGTCAACAACGCCGGCACGATCAACCCGCAGCCATCGCAGGAGATCACCGACGAAGCGTGGTCAGGGCTGCTCGCCGTCCATCTCGACGGGGCGTTCCGCTGCTGCCGCGCCGCATATCCGGCGCTCCGCGACTCGCCACACGGCGCGATCGTGAGCATCTCCTCGGTGGCGGCCCGCGTCGGGATCCCGAAGCGGTTGTCGTACAGCGCAGCGAAGGCCGGCATCGAGGGACTCACGCACGTCCTGGCCGTCGAATGGGCCGAGGTCGGGATCCGCGTCAACGCGGTCGCGCCCGGCTACACGATGACAAAGCGAATGGAGGGCACGATTTCGTCGGGCCTGCTCGACGAGACCCAGGTCACGCGCCTCATTCCGATGCGACGCTTCGCGGAGCCACAGGAGATCGCGAACGCGGTGTACTGGCTCGCGTCGCCCGACGCGAGCTACGTAACCGGTCAGGCCCTCTACGTCGACGGCGGAGCGACGGTGAACAGCCACTGGTAGAGCCAGCTCGCCCCGCACCCGCGCCGCACCCCAATCCCGGGCGTGCGGCCGAGGCCGTCGCCTTCTCGCCACCCGCGTAGCTCGCCCCAACTCCTCGACGCGGGTGGACAACGGGGATGCGGCGGCCTCGGACGCACACCCCGGTGCGGGGGTCCCGCCCTCGAACCGCGGCCCAGGTGGCTACACCCGCCACTCCTCGGCGGCATGCGGGAAGGTGGACGTCACCTCATCGCCGGCTGCTCGTTTGAAGATCATGAAGCTCCGCCGGAACTCGAGCACCACCTGCCCGTCCTGGTTCACCCCGCGCGTGCGCACCGCGACGATTCCACAGCCCGGGCGGGAACTCGACTCCCGCGCACTTGTCACCTCCGACTCGGCCCAGAGGGTGTCCCCGGCGAAAACGGGGCGCACCAGCTTGATCTCCTCCCAACCAAGGTTCGCGACCGCATTTTCGCTCGTGTCGGCCACGGAAAGGCCGAGAACCACAGCGAGCGTCAAAGACGACACGACGAGGGGACGCGCGAATTCGGTGCGCGACGCGTACTCGACGTTGAAGTGAACCTGATTGGTGTTCATCGTCAACAGCGTGAACCACGTGTTGTCGGTCTCGGAGATCGTGCGACCCAGGCGGCTGCGAAAGGCGTCGCCGACTGAGAAGTCCTCGAAGAACCTTCCTCGCCACTGCTTGTCCGCGTTCGTGTGCTCGGTCATGGCGTCACCGTATCGCGTAGTCAACCGGGGGCGCCACCGCGGGCGCGATGCTCTCAGGCCGCGGCAGGCAGCGCGGCCAGCGTGTCTCGCAGGTCGGCGGCGAGATCGGCCGGATCCTCGACGCCGCAGCTCAGTCGCACGAGATCGGGCGGCACCGCGGCGCTCGAGCCCGCCACCGACTGATGGGTCATCAGCGCCGGCACCTCGATCAGCGATTCGACGCCGCCGAGCGATTCCGCCAGTGTGAACAGACGCGTGGCGGCGGCGATCTCGGCGGCCCGCGGGTGGCGGAAACTGACCATGCCGCTGAATCCGGGCCACCGGACATCCTGCACGTCAGGGCTGGCGCGCAGCAGCTCGACGACCGCCTGCGCGCTGCGCTTGTGGGCCTCCATCCGCAGATGCAGAGTGCGAAGGCCACGGTGGACAAGGAAGCAGTCGAAGGGCCCCGGCACAGCGCCGACCGCGTTCTGCACGAAGCGCAGGCGCTCATACCACGCCGGATCGCTCGCCACCACCACCCCGCCGACGACGTCGGAGTGGCCGCCGAGGTACTTGGTCGTCGAGTGCACGACGAATGCGGCTGCGTGCTCGAGCGGGCGCTGGTTGACGGGCGTGGCGAACGTGTTGTCGACCGCGACCAGCGCGTTACGGCGGCGGGCCACGACCGCGTCGATGTCGACCACATCCAGACGGGGATTTGTCGGGGTCTCGACCCAGATCAGGCGTGTGTCGTCACGGACCGCGTGCTCGAGCGCCTCGAGGTCGGTCTGATCAACGAGGTCGTATGTGAGCCCCCAACGCGCCATCACCTTGTCCACAAGCCGATACGTTCCGCCGTAGAGGTCGGCCGGCAGCACGACGTGCGAGCCCGCCTCGCACACGACGGTGATCAGTGCGTGCTCGGCCGCGAGCCCTGAGGCGAAGGTCACCGCGCTGCCACCCTCAAGCTCCCCGAGGGCTCGCTCGAGCGCCATCCGCGTCGGATTTGCCGAGCGCGCGTAGTCGTAGTCCTCGACGAACTCGCCAGGGCTTGGCTGCGCGAAGGTGGAGGTCTGGTGGATGGCGGGGATCACCGATCCGAAGGACGGATCCGGGGTGAGCCCCGCATGCACGGCGCGGGTGCCGAAGGCGTCGCGACGCTCGCTCACGAGACGAGGGCCTCGAGCAGATCGGCGCGCGTGACGAGGCCCTCCGGATGGCCGTCGCGGGTGACCATCAGGGCCTGCTGATCGCCGACCAGCAGCTCGACCGCCTCGCGGACCGGGTCCTCGACGGAGACGGCGGGGAAGGGCGGTTCCATCACCTGGGTGATCGCGGCGTCCAGGAGCGACGGGTCCTGCGTCGCGTGCCGCAGCAGTCCCCGTTCGCCAACGGCGCCCACCACAGCCGAGGGATCGTGCGCGCTCACCACCGGCAGCTGGGACACGCTGTGTTTGTGCAAGAGCGCGACAGCGTCCCGCACTCGAGCGTCGGTGCGAACACTCACCAGCGCCGGCATCTCCCCGGCCTCGCGCTTGCGCGCGAGCACCTCGCCGACGCGCAGCTCCATATCCCGTTCCAGGAAGCCGTACTGGCGCATCCACTCGTCCGAGTAGATCTTCGACAGGTACGAGCGACCGCCGTCGGGCACGATCACCACCATCATCGCCTCGGGATCCTCGATCTCCGCCGCCGCAATCAGCGCCGCGTGAAGGGCGAGGCCCCCGGAGCCGCCGGCCAGGATCCCTTCGAGCGCCGCGAGCCGACGCGTGGTCAGGAACGCGTCGCGGTCCGAGACCGTGATCCAGCGGTCGATCACCTTCGGATCGAAGGTCTCGGGCCAGAAGTCCTCGCCGACTCCCTCAACGAGGTACGGCCGAACGTTCTCCGCCCCGCCGGCAAAGATGGACCCTTCGGGGTCGGCGCCGATCACGACGAGATCGGGCCGGCGTTCACGCAGATAACGGACGGTGCCGGTGACGGTACCGCCAGTACCCACCCCGGCAACCAGATGCGTGATCGCTCCGCCGGTCTGCTCCCACAGCTCGGGGCCGGTGGACTCGTAGTGCGCCTGCGGGTTGGCCTGATTGAAGTACTGATTGGGCTGGAAGGCGTCGGGGAT
>Ga0265318_10000717_pt1 | contig 22246 bp, 20 predicted proteins | sample 4821metaG_FD_192431 | JGI IMG/M metagenome (GOLD analysis project Ga0265318, IMG submission 192431) | Rhizosphere microbial communities from Carex aquatilis grown in University of Washington, Seatle, WA, United States - 4-8-21 metaG | ecosystem: Host-associated > Plants > Roots > Rhizosphere >... | reverse complement strand
GCTCTGGATCGCGATTGAGAGGCGCACGACCTCGATTCATCCGCTCTGGATCGCGATTGAGAAGGTCATGATCTCGATCCATCCGCTCTGGATCGCGATTGAGAGGCGCACGACCTCGATTCATCCGCTCTGGATCGCGATTGAGAAGGTCATGATCTCGATCCATCCGCTCTGGATCGCGATCGAGAAGCTCCTGATCGAGTCCTATCCGCTCTCCTTCGCGATCCAGAGGCTCTGAATCGCGGCTCCGACGCTCACGACCGCGCTTCTTGCCCTCCAAGTCGCTGGTAGAAGGCTCGTTGGCGCCTCCCATCCGCCACGGAGCGAGATCCAGAAGCTCGGGGCCGCATCCTCGAGGCTCTCGATCGCGGCTCGAAGGCGCGAGGCTGCATCTTGTCCCAACGGGGCCACACGTCGGAAGCGGCTGGGAGCGTCGTGTCCGCTCCGAATCGTCAATTCGAGAGCTCATGAGCGCGTCGTGGCCGCTCCGGATCGCATTCGGAATCCTAGTGACCGCGTCGTGTTCGCTCTGGAGCCCGGTTCGAAACGTCCGGAGCGCCCCTCGTCGGGTCTGAATCGCGATTCGAGGGCTCCGGAGCGCGTCCCGTCTGCGACGAGTCGCATTCGTGCCTGCGTCACGTCGCGTAGGTGTGGGGCCGCGGCGAGCTGCTAGCGGCGCGCCCGCGCGACGGCCGCATGCCAGGCCAGGATCGTCGCGTCGTCGCCCACCGCCCACACGTCGCCGCCGGCCGAGGCCCAGGCGGCACGCAAGGCTCCGACGGACGCGTCGGGGGGTGAGCTCCAGCGGCTCCCGTCCCACTCAGAAGGCCCCCGTTCGCGGGCGTGGCCCACACGTAGGGGTCGACGCCATCGAGCGGGACCCCCCTAAAGCTTGCGTCGTGGACGATGTACCTGGCGTTATGGACGCGGAGGGAGCCCACACGCCAAAAAGGCTTTGCAGTGTCTGGCTGTCCGAGGAAGAAACGCTCTGTCCATCGAAGTGGAGAATCGTGCCGCGGTCGCGGTCAAGCTACGCCGTATCGATAACGGGTCAAAGAGCCGCGCGCTCGATGCTCGTCAGTACGCGGGGCACGGCACGCGGAGACTTGGTCCGATCATCGAAGAACGGCGTCGGTCGACTGAACCCGCGCACCCACCAGTCGAGCATCTTTGATGCGCGCCTGACGAACAGCCCTATGGCCGCCCGCGGCGGCGCGTCGGCTGGGAGCGGGCCGATGGCGGAGCGTTCGAAGATGCGGCAGACCCGCGGGCCGAGCACTTCGTCCCGCGGACGGCCGTCACCCTCGTGGTCCATGAACGAATGAATCACGGCAGCGACAGGAAAGCCCGGCCTGGCGGCCGTATTGGCAATTGGGGTCCTGCAACAGTCTGCGTACCAACGCAGGACCTTGTTGGAGAGGCTCAGGCAGCGCAAGGTCTCCGTGCCCGCGGTGAGCTTCACGCGGCGCGGCGCCATCTGGAAGATGTCCGTTCCTCCGGCCGGGTCGAGCACGTCGGCCCGCTCGAGGAAACGCGCAAACGCCTGGCAGTCCTTGCAGTAGCAGACGAAGCGGAGGCCTGTGGACGCTGAGACGCGGCTCGCTACGCCGCGCACGCGGCCGCATCGGCACCGAAGCGGGAGATCCAACGGCATGGTCGCGGCAAGGTAACGCACGACCAGTCTCCGCGGCACTGCAGGCGAGAAGCACCGGAGGCCCGAAGGGCGAGCGCCCGTGAGTGGGCTGATTGGCGGGCGCGCACCGCGAAATGCGGAGGTCATAGCCTTCTATCGGCGACTGGGATACGCAATGGAAGTTCTATCGGCGACTGGGATACGCAGTGAAAGATCGGATCAGCATGGGCAAGTCGCTCCCCATCCCCTCTCCGTGAGGGGCGGCAGAACAACGGGGCCAAAGCTTCAGGCACGACGTCGGCCGGTCTCCCCGTCGAGCCTGCTCGTCTTCCGGCCGCCCGACCACGAGAAACCATGACGACTCTCTCTCGGGATCAGCTGCCGCACGGCACGCGTGGGCTTGGTATCCACACGGCGGGTCGCTCCAGGGTCGTCCTCGGTTGTGTGCTGGCCTCGGCGAGCGCCGTGCTCTTGACGCTCGGCTTCGCGCCCTACGACGCCTGGTGGCTCGTGTGGTTTGCCTTCGTTCCCATGATCGTCGCGCAGTACCGCGTCCTCCCCGCGGCGTGGTCCGGGCTAGGCCCGGCGATCGGGTTCGGCGGCTTCATGGAGGGCTACTTCGGGGGCGACTTCTTCCCCGGGCGCGCTGCCTGGTACATGAAGATTCTGCCGCTCCTCGTGGCCGTCCTGATCTTCGTGGGGAGCCGCCGCGAGCGCGCGAGGCAGGAGCGCGCCGGATACCGCGCGTGGCCCCTGCTGGCCGCGATGACCTGGGTCGTGATCGATCTCGTGCGCGCGCACGTGCCCGTGCTCGCGACCTGGGGCTTTTCTGGCTACGCGCTCTACCGCCAGCCCTGGCTGATCCAGCCCGTTCGCGTCGTCGGCATCTTCGGCCTCGATCTCCTCATCATGCTGGTCAACTACGCCTTCGCGATGGCCGCGATCGCGATTCTCGATCGCCGCCGCATGTTCGAGACGCGGGTGACCATCGTCCCGCGGCACGCCGCGCGCTGGTGCGGCGGCGTCCTTCTCTTGCTGGCCGCGTGGTGCGCGTTTGGCCTCTCCACGCCCGACCGGGGCGAACCAATCGTACGCGTCGCGGTGCTCCAGCCGGGCGTCCGCCCGCGCGAGCTGGGGTCGACGCGCGAGGCCCGCGACCGCGCGATGCTCGCGCGCCTCTCTGATCAGACGCGCGAGGCCGCCGCCCGCGGGGCGCGCCTCGTCGTGTGACCCGAGGCGGCGCTCGCCGCCGATCCCAGCTGGCTCGTCAGAGACCTCCGCGGCGCGGGCTTCGCGTCACATCTTCGGTTGGGCGGCGTCCTGCGCTTTGACCGCGTCGTTTTGTTCGCGATGGAACCCGGCGGTCTGCACATGGACGATGCCGTGGATGCAAAGGACCGATTCGTGCGCGGCCTCGCGCACCTGTGGTACGGCAGGCGCATGGCGCCGTTCGTTCGTCTTCTCACTCTGGCACTCGGGTGTGCGCCGCTCGCTTGCACCATCAAGGCCGTCGCGAGCGACGCGGGCGCGGTCGACGCCGGCTCGCAGACCGTCGGCGATCAATGCACGGCGATCATGACCGAGCTTTGCGAGCAGGCGGCCAGCCGTTGTGGAGTCGGGCTGGCCTACACGCTCGATCAGTGCGTCAACGCCAATGTGCTCACCTGCTGCACGGGTAGCGCGTGCAACGCAACGTCCCTATCGTCCACGTCAGTCGTCGACGCGTGCAAGCTGGCGCTCGACGCTCAGGACTGCAATTCAGTGGCCAACAACGTGACACCCGGCGCGTGCATCGGCGTACCTCAGAAACCATGACTTCGATCGAATCGTTTCTCGCGGAGATCGACGCGCAGAACCGCGCGGCTCTCGATCGCATCGGGGCGGCGGCGGCGTGCGAGCCGGCTGCCGAAGTGACCGTCGCCAAGCTGTTGATGGTGGCCTTGAAGAGCGAAATCGAGGCGACCGACTGCGCCGCCGGCTGGATCCCCACCACGCGCGAGATCGACGTCAAGCTCGCGCTCGCTCGGCAAGCCGGCGACGAGGCAAAGCACTACCGGCTGATCCAGAAACGCCTCGCCGAGCTGGGAGTCGACGCGGGTGCGTTCGACCCGGGACCGCCGTCACCGATGCTCGAATACCTCGCGTCGCTCACGACCACCGTGGAGCGCGTGGCGGCGGGTCAGTTCACCCGGGAAGCGCTGGCCGTCGTGCGAAACGAAGAGTTCATCCGATTTTGCGTCAGCCGCGACGACCAGGCCACAGCCGCGCTGTACCGCGACGTCATCCAGCCCGACGAGCGGCACCACCATGAGCTCGGGCGGCGGCTCCTCGCGGAGCTCGCGGTCGACGAGCCGGCGCAGACCGCAGCGCGACGCGCGGCGCGGCGGACGCTCGACCTCGCCGAGGAGCTGCAAGAGATCGCCCGCATGAAGCGGGGGCTCTCGCGCGCACCAGGTTGTTGATTCGCCGCGCTCCCAAGGCGGAGACACTCCCTCGCTCATCCGCGAGTGACGCCGGCTCGCAGCTCCGCCGCGATCGGCGCGCGGAGTCGGCCAACGTTGGCTATTGTTCGGTGATGGCTGACGGGCTCGTCACGTTGCGCAGCGCCTTTGACCCGGCCGAAACCAAGGCGCGCCTGCTGGCGATCCTGAAGGAGAAAGGGGTCACCGTGTTTGCTGACATCCCTCACGCGAAGGGGGCGGCCAAGGCCGGGCTCGTGCTGGGGCCGAGCGATCTGGTGATCTTCGGCAAGCCGGAGGGGGGAACACCGCTCATGCAGGCCGCGCCGACAGCGGGGATCGATTTGCCCCTGAAGGCCCTGATCTGGCGGGACGATGCCGGGGTGACGTGGGTCTCGTACAACGATCCGCGCTGGATCGCCGTGCGCCATGGGCTCGAGGCGTCGAAGGGGAATGGGCTGGCCGCGGCGATTGGGGCCTTTGCGAAGCACGCGACGGGAGGCGAGTAAGGAACCCCCCTCGCCCGACGCACCCCGATGGATGTTGAACCCATCGAGCAACTCGTTGAGAGCGCCTGACGCTACACGTCGCTCAGCTCCGAGCCCAAAGCTCTAGTGGGCTAAGCTCGCTGGTCATGTTCATCGGTCACTACGCGCTCGGCCTGGCGACGAAGCGTTTGGAGCCGCGCCTGGCGCTCTGGGCGCTTCTTGTGGCGCCCCAAGTGCTCGACCTGCTCTGGCCCATCTTCGTTCTCGCGGGCATCGAACACGTCGAGGTCGCACCCGGAGACACCGCATTCACGCCTCTGCGCTTCGTTTCGTACCCCTGGTCGCACAGCCTTGTCATGTCGATCGTCTGGGGCATCGCTTTCGGCGGCATCGTGCGGATTCGAGGAGCGTCGTGGCGCAGTGCGAGCATCGTGACGGCTCTGGTCGTGAGCCACTGGGTGCTCGACGTTGTGAGCCACCGGGCCGACATGCCTCTGTGGCCGGGCGGTGGCCCGCTCCTTGGCTTGGGGCTCTGGCGATCTGTGCCGGCGACGCTTGTCGTCGAGATCGCGGTCTACGCCGCTGGTGTCGTTCTCTACGCGCGCTCGACGGTAAGCAGCGATCGGACGGGCACGTGGGCATACGCTGGTCTCGTGGGATTCCTCTTCGTGGCGTACATCGCCAACGTGCTTGGCCCGCCGCCACCATCGGCGACCGCCGTTGCCGCGTCAGCGGTGGCACTGTGGCTGATCCCGCTTTGGGGGGTGTGGATCGAGAGGCACCGACAGGTGACGACCACGAGCAGCTTTTGAGAGCAACCGCGGTCATCGGCCCTCACCTCTGAGCGCGCGGCGAAACCTGAGCCGACGGTTCCGGAAGGTCGAATGGGCGGCGAGGACGTCTCGAGCCGCTACCCTGATCGATCACGGCACAACTCCCGGACGACCGTGTGGGCCGCCTCGATCTGCATTGGATCTACCTCACCTCCCGCCCACTCAACGATGACTTCTTCGCCGTCGACCACTAGTCGCAACCTCGCGCCAACCATTGGCAAGGGAAACCGTTGAAGCGCCATCCGCACGTTAGAGCGAAGGACCACCTCAACAGCGTGTGTGTCGAACGCGCGGACGTCAAAGACGCGGTCGAAGTGCGGGTCGCCGGTCGGCACCTTGAGTCCCTTGGAATCGCCGTCGCGTGCGCGACCCACCGTCGCAACGACGCGGCTCACGGGAGGCGAAGAAGTCTGCGCAACGAGCCGCGTAACGAGTCCGCCTCTTGTGTCGGTTTCGAGAAGGAACTCTTGTCCGTCGCGCGCTCCCTGAATGCGAAATGCCCGCTCGGGTGTTTGCCCCTTCGTAAAGGCGTGGCGGTTCCGCGCCGCATAGGCCCCCCACGTTTGGACGAGCCGAGCGCGGACACGGTCCGCCGAGACCGTGAGAAAGAACCCGCTGACGAGGAATATGCCAATGACGTAGAGGACAACAAGGGCGATGACTTCCATCGAATCTCTCTCTGATGATTGGTCACTTGTCGTACTGCGTCATCAACCCGGCGGCGTGAGCCAACGGGTTCAGCGCCGCGCCCGGGGGGGGGCGCTCAGGGGAAGCTTCTGCGCTCCGAGGATTCGACATTGCGTTCCATCCGTTTGCAACACGCTCTAAGCTCGGGGCCCCATGCCCGACCGCTCCGATCACATCGAGTCGCGACTGAAGGAAGACCGCCGCTTCCACCCGAGCCCCCCGTTCGTGGATCGGGCGCATCTCTCGTCTCACCACGCCTACAGCGCCCTTTACACACAATCGATCCAGGAGCCTGAAGTCTTCTGGCGCGAGCAAACGTCCGACCTTTCCTGGCGCACGCCGTGGAAGACGTTCTCCGAATGGTCGCTGGACGCTGGGAAGGCCAGAGCGAAGTTCTTCGTCGGCGCGAAGCTCAACGTGACGGAGAGCTGCCTCGATCGGCATCTTTCGACCCCGCGACGCACGAAGGCGGCCATCATCTGGGAGGGCGAGCCGGGCGACACGCGGACGCTCACGTATTTCGAGCTGCACCGGCACGTCGTCGCCGCCGCGGCAGCGCTCGCTGACCTCGGCGTGAAAGCCGGCGACCGCGTGGCCATCTACATGGGGATGGTTCCCGAGGCGGCCGTGGCGATGCTCGCTTGCGCGCGCATCGGCGCTGCGCACTCGGTGGTCTTCGGAGGGTTCAGCTCGGATGCGCTCCGCGATCGGATCAACGATTGCGGTGCCAAGGTGCTCTTGACGCAGGACGGTGCGTGGCGGCGGGGCAACGTCGTCCCGCTCAAGACGATGGCCGACGCGGCCATCCAGCAGACGCCGTGCATCGAGAAAGTGGTCGTCTTGCGGCGCATCGGACCGAGCGAGGCGCCGGTCGTCATGCAGGAGGGCCGTGATGTCTGGTGGGACGACTGGCTGGCCCGCGCTCCGACCGCGGCCAGCCTGGCGAGCGCGAAGTCACCGGAGGCGTTCGACGCGGAGCACCCGCTCTTCATTCTGTACACGTCGGGATCCACGGGAAAGCCGAAGGGGGTGCTGCACACGACCGCGGGCTACCTGGCCGGCACGCACGTCACGACCAAGTACGTCTTCGACATGCGCGACGAAGACGTCTACTGGTGCACGGCCGACGTCGGCTGGGTGACCGGGCACAGCTACATCGTGTACGGGCCGCTCTCGTGCGGCGCCACGTGCATGATGTACGAAGGCGCGCCCAACTTCCCCGATTGGGCGCGGTTCTGGTCGATCATCGAACGCCACGGCGTGAGCATCCTCTACACGGCGCCGACCGCCATCCGGGCGTTCATTCGCGCCGGCGAAGAGTGGCCGGAGAAGCACGATCTCTCGAGCTTGCGCTTGCTCGGGAGCGTCGGCGAGCCGATCAACCCCGAGGCCTGGATGTGGTACCACCGGGTCATCGGCCGCGAGCGCTGCCCGATCGTCGACACCTGGTGGCAGACCGAGACCGGCGCCATCATGCTCACGACGCTACCGGGTGCCGTCTTCACGAAGCCAGGGAGCACGGGGCTGCCCTTTTTCGGCGTGGACATCGGCGTGGTCAAAGATCGCGGCGAACCGTGTGCGGCGAACGAGGGCGGAAAGCTCGTCATCCGGCGCCCTTGGCCGTCGATGGCCCGCACCCTTTGGGGGGACGACGAGCGTTACTTCAAGACGTACTGGGATGTGATTCCGAACGTCTACTTCACCGGCGATGGCGCTCGTCGCGACGAGGACGACTACTTCTGGGTCGTGGGTCGCATCGACGACGTTCTGAACGTCGCCGGCCACCGCATCGGCACCGCCGAGATCGAGAGCGCGCTCGTGAGCCACGCCGCGGTGGCCGAGGCGGCCGCGGTCGGACGGCCCGACGACCTCAAGGGACAGGCGCTCGTCGTCTTCGTGACGCTCAAGCAAGGTCAGAAGGCGGGGCGCGATCTGAAAGACTCGCTCACGGCGCACATCGACAAGGAAATCGGCAAGTTCGCGCGCCCCGACTCGATCCGCTTCAGCGACGCGCTGCCCAAGACCAGGAGCGGCAAGATCATGCGCCGCCTCCTGAAAGAGGTGGCCGCCGGAGGCGAGACCAAGGGCGATACGACGACGCTCGAAGACCTCGGGGTGCTGGCGAAGCTGCGCGCGACGGAAGACGAGTAGGCACCGTTCACGCGGAGGGGGGGCTTTGCGGGGGTGAGGCTTTCGAGTGGAAGGGGCTCTTGGCTCGGAACGGTGTCCGCCCGGTCGGAGGGGAGAGTCCACGCCGTCGGCGAGCGAGCCACAGGGCGGCGAAGAAAAACCCCGCCGGCGTCTCGCGCCAAGGCATGGGCTTGGCCGGTCTGGCTCCGACGATGCCGCAGGAGCAACCCTTTGCGGCGATGCTGCCGGTCGATTGCATCTGGTTGCTGTTCGCGGCACTGCCTCCGCCGTCTGCCGTCAAGGTACACATTCCCTCGTGACACGCGTAGCCCGTGTCGCACGGGCTCCGGATACCGCAGGGCACACACAGGAAGGTAACCCCCTCGTCGCCCGACAGACAGTTGCTCGAGCAGCAGACGCGGTTGTCGTTGCACTGCGCGCCGTTCGGCGAGCAGGCCCCGCTGTCCTCTGTGGAGGACGGCGGGCCACCGTCTGGGGCCGAGGGCGCGCCACTGTCCGAAGTGAGGGGTGGGCCGCTATCCGCGCCTGCCGGTGGGCCCCCCTCGCCGTCATCGGAGGCGCCACCCTCCCCGACTGCCGGCGAGCCACCCTCGGAACCTCGTGAGCCATCGTCGCCGTCCTCGAATGCGCCACCCTCTACATCCGCGAGTGGCCCACCCTCTGGGGCCGAGGACAAGCCACTCTCCGCGCCTGGGGACGAGCTGTCGTCGCCCGCGTCGACGGCCTGAGACCACGCACTGGCCCACCCGGGCGGACTGTAGCCAGCTAGCGAAGCGGCTCGGTTGGCGGCGTCGACGAGGAGCGGGCCCCAAGCATCGAAGCGCGTGTAGGTACCCTGGAGGCACGTACCACCGTCGGTGTCGACGCCGCCGCGCGACAAGACACCGAAGCTGAGCCAGTTGCCGCTGTTGAAGTTTCGTTGCTCGAAGGCGCTCGACCCCGAGTCGCCGCCGCAGGTGGCATTGCCGGACACGAACTCGTTCGCCGAAATCTGCTGCGAACCAAGCGGGAAGCAGTCGTCGAAGCTCGTGTCGTTCGGGATGCACACCAGGTCCACGTTTTCCTTGATACGGCGGATTCCCGAAGTCACGCCAGTCGTGTCCGACGGCGTGGCGATGCCGTAGCCAATGGCGGTCACGGTTGTCGTATAGGCTCTGTGGTCGGTCATCGGTGGACTGATGACCGGCGTCACGTACTGCGCAAGGGTGACCGCCTGCGATAGGATGAGGAGCGCGAGATCGTTGCCACAAACGAGCGTTTCGTTCGATCCCGATGGGACGATGATCTCGCTGACACTTTGAACCGGGCTGCTTGCGGAGACCGTCGGGTCGGTGGTCACCGCCAAGTTGCTCGCCGCCGTGACGCTGCCGAACGTCGAGGTGGCGCAGTCGATTCCGCCGCTGACCGTCGACGTGATCGGCGCCACGCAGTGACGGGCCGTGGCGACCAGGTTGGGGGCGAGCAATGCGCCGGAGCAAAGAACGACTCCTCCGCCGTCTTGTTCGATGATGACAGCCACGGCAAACGAATGTGTCGTGTCGCTCGTGCCGCCCTGGATCGGGCTCGACGAGGCCGTCGTGGCTTCGGGAGGCGGGCGTCGGCTGCTGCAACCTGCGGCGCAGGCAAGGGCTACAAAGCCGCCAACGACCAGAGATGTCATTGTCGCCGCAAGGCCGATGCCGCTCATAACGGTTCGCAGTCCGACCCTGCCGTGCTCGGCGTGTAGCAGGTCGAGCTCGCGGGGCACGCACTTGCATCCGAGCCGCCGCACCTCGGCAAGCAGTACCCGCCGAGCCCCGGGTTTTGGGTCGTGAAGCCCAAGATGCCGCTATAAGACGTCTGGAGAAGCGCATCGCAGACGAACGCGCTCGGACAGCCCGAGGGAGCGCCCGTCACGCAGAAGGGCGCGCAGATGCCATTGGCGCCGGTCCCGCCGTCGCTCGCGCTGCCGAAGATGAGGCAGGCGCAAGCACCCGTCGTGTTGTCCGCGCTGGTGCAAGGCGCACCCGGCACCTTGGTATCCGCTGTCACGGCGGTGACGCAGAATCCGAGGTCAGTCTGGCATTGATTGCCCGTAGGGCAGTCCGAGTCGGCCGTGCAGCCACCAAGACAGTAGCCAACCTCATAGGCGACCGCGGTTCGAGCGGTATTCGGTATCGCCTCCGAGACGTTGCACGTGGTCTTGTCCAGGCAGCCAACGGGCGGCGAACCGTCGGCGAGGAAGGTGCACTTCGGGAGACAGAGCGTCGTGTCGTCCGCTGCGATGCACACGCCCGGGGAAGAGGGTGTGTCCGGACCGTCGCAGTAGTGCACAGCCGCGCTGTCGGTGGCCGGGGTGCATCCTCGATGGACGCAGACGCCGGTCGTGAAAATCGCTCCAGCAGCGAACGTCGACGTGGAGCAGGTGTTCAAGCCGGGGCCCCCCGCGGGTTCGCAGTCTACGTTCGCCTGACACGGCCGCCCCACGGTCCCATCGTACATGCTTGCATCGGGGCCGGTGTCGATAGCGCCGGACCCACTGTCTGAGCTGCTGCTGTCCGAGCTGCTGCTGTCCAAGCTGCCGCTGTCCGAGCTGCTGCTGTCCAAGCTCCCGCTGTCCGAGCTGCTGCTGTCCAAGCGGCCACTGTCCGAGCTGCCACTGTCCGAGCTGCCGCTGTCCAAGCTGCCGCTGTCCGAGCTGCTGCTGTCCGAGCTGCTGCTGTCCAAGCGGCCACTGTCCGAGCTGCTGCTGCCCGAGCTGCCGCTGCCCGAGCTGCTACTGCCCGAGCTGCTGCTGCCCGAGCTGCTGCTGCCCGAGCTGCTGCTGCCCGAGCTGCCGCTGCCCGAGCTGCCGCTGCCCGAGCTGCTGTCCGAGCCACTGGAGCTCCCCGAGCCCCCTGAGCTATTGGCGCTCCCGTCCGGGTGCAGGACCGACGTGCCGGGCGCGTCCGCGCCGCCATCGTCGCCTCCCCGAGTGGTGGTGCTGCTGCCAGAGCAGCTTACGATGGCCACGGCGCCCACCAGCGCACCCGAGACCAGAATGCGTTCCCACGTTCGCCGCCTCAAGGACATGAGCCTGCCTCCTGTGGACTTCCCAGCGCTCTCGGCGACGCAAGTCCGAACCTAATCGCCCCAAATCTGCAGTGCGAATGCGCCGCTTCCCATACCCACGCTGACCACGACGGTCGCCTGATCGTCCTTGGTGAAGCACACCGCGCCGTTGTCGAGAACGACGGGGCTCGGATCATCGCTCGAGTCTTCGGCGATGACCACGCCGGCGGAGTCTTTGACGATGAGATCGAGATCTCGGATGCCCTCCGCCGCTTGCGCGTAAACGCGGTAACAGTGGCCGGCTTTCGCGTCGAGCGGGAAGCTCTGCGGCGCGTCCTGGTCGGCTTGCTTGCCGGCGACGGCCTTGCCGAGGAGCTTCATTTTCGTTGCTCTCTCACAGGCCTTCGCCAGAGCCGCCGCGCCTGTGGACACGTCTTTGGTGGCGGCTTTGTATCCGTGATGGCAGCGCGCCCAGGTTGAGTCGGTCTTCGTGCTTGCGACGGTCGACACCGGCACCGGGGTCGGCGGTACGGGCAGCGCGCTTGCCGTGGGACCGGGCGCCGCTGGCGCGGTCGCCAGGGGCGGGGCCAATCCTGCGCTGGCCGGAGCTTGCGCAATCGCCGCCACGGGCGTCGTGGGTGAGGGCGGCGGAGCAGTCCGGGGCTGGACGGCGCACGCCCCGAGAGCGAGTGCTGCGCCGGCGAAGACCGCTAGGACGGCAGGATCGCCAAGGGAGAATGATGGACGATGTTCCAACTCTCGCATGGCGTCGGCGGCCTGGCGGTTTCTCCCTCGCCTCTTCAACGGCCTACCTAGAGCTACCAGAGGGCAAGTGACAAGCGCAAAGGTGCGCCAGACTTGGGTCACCTGTCGCCGTTCATCAAGTGGACTTCCAGCTCGCAGGCGCCGTTTGCTGGCGGCGCCACGAGCGCCGATGGCAGCGGCCCGCCAAGCGGGCTACATCGGCCCGATGTCCCGCATCGTCGTCGTCGACGCGTACGCACCGGACGCGGCTGCGGTCGCTGACGCGGCTCGCGTTCTTCGTTCGGGCGGGCTCGTGGCGCTGCCGACCGAGACCGTCTACGGGCTGGGTGTACGCGCGCTCGACGAACGCGCCATCGCGCGCGTGTTCGCGGCGAAGGGCCGCCCGTCTCACCATCCGCTCATCGCCCACGTTCTCGACGAAGTCCAGGCTCGGAGGCTCGCCGCGTCCTGGCCGGAGCCAGCCTCGCGGTTGGCGCGCGCGTTCTGGCCAGGGCCGTTGACGCTCGTAGTGGATCGGGCGCACGACGTGCCGGCGGCCATCTCGGGAGGCGGCGATTCGATCGCGCTACGCGCGCCTTCGCACCCGGTGGCGCGCGCGGTCATCGCGGCGCTCGGCGAACCGGTCGCCGCGCCGAGCGCCAACCGGTACCAAGGGCTGTCGCCGACGACGGCGCAGCACGTGGTCAAGCAGCTCGGAAGCGCCGTCGACCTGCTCCTCGACGCCGGAGCCTGCGACGCGGGCATCGAGTCCACGGTGGTCGACGTGCGCGGGGCGATCCCGCGTGTTCTGCGCCCCGGCGCCGTCGGCACGGCGGCTCTGCGCGCCCTGCTTCCCGATCTCGAGGCGCGGGTCGAGCGCGCGCGCGAAGGCCAGCGACGGGCATCGCCGGGGATGGAGGGCCGCCACTACGCCCCTCGCGCGCCCCTCGTCCTGGCCGGCACGGGCGAAGAGGCACACCGCATCGCGCGGCAGCTGGCGTCCGACGGCAAGCGCGTGGGGCTCATGGTCCGGAGCTCCGGCGAGACGGTCCCTGCCCAGGTGCTGGTCCGAGAGCTGCCCGACGAGCCCGCGGAGTACGCGCGAGCCCTCTATCGCACGCTGCACGATCTCGACGACATGGTCTGCGACGCGATCGTCGTACAGCGCGTGCCGAGCGGCGACGCGTGGTGGGCGATAGCCGACCGCCTCGAGCGGGCGTGCGCGAGGCCCTGACGGAGCGCGATCCCTCAAGAGGCCCGAAGCGCGTGCACCATGGCCGGGTGCTTCGCCAACCGGCGCAGTGCCTTCCCCAGCAACGTCTTGCCCGGTTCCATCCGATGCCACGGCGACGCGCCGCTCGGGTGCGGCAGCGAGATGACGTCCACGTCTCGCCCGTGCCAGCGAGCTCGCTGCTTCGTGCCCACGATCTGCGCGAGTGGAGCTTTTGCGCCGACCACTTGCTCGATCGCCAACGTGCCGACTGGGACCACGAGATCCGGCTCCAAGATCCCCGCCTCGCGGGCAAGCCATGTCTTGCACCGTGCGACCTCCGTCGCGTCGGGCTTGCGGTCGCCCCCTCCGCTCGCTTTGCCCGGGAAGCAGCGCGCCACGGCGGCGATGTAGACGCGCGCTCGAAACGTTGCCTCGTCGACGCCGAGCGCCTCTTCGAACCAGCGAAACATCGTGCGCCCGGCCGTCCACGCGAACGGGCGCCCGAACGCCCCCTCCCGCGGCCCGGGCGCCTGGCCGACGAGGATCACACGGCTGTCGACCGGCGGACCGTGCACGACCGGGCCGATCATCTTCGGACAGGCGCGGCACGCTCCGAGATCCGAGTGCAAGAGCTCGAGCAGTCGCGTCGTCTTGTCGGGGTTCATCGTCTTATCTGGGGTCATCGTCGGAGCTCGGCTCTCTCGTCGTCGTCCTCAATCTCCTCGGCCGTTCTGCCCTCGGCGTCCGCCCGCGTGCTTTGTGCTACGCGGACACGCGCGTCGAAGTCGCTGCCGGGCCCGCGTACGGCGCGGTACCAGATCACCCCCTGTTCGTCGACGTCCACCGCGATCCGCTCGGGCTCGTGCTTGGCGAGTCTCGTCAGCATCGCGTCCGCGTCGGCGACACCCACGCCGAGCGCGCGCGCCGCATCCGCAGCGGTCACCGCGCCGCGGTGCGCGGCCAGGGCGAGCAGCGCCTGTTCGCGAGTCGCCCGCTCCGCGTCAACGCCGGAGCGGCGAAGCGATCGACCTCCGGTCAGCAGCACGAGCCCGACAACGAGCGTCACGAGCGCCGAGGGGAGCGCGATCGCAAGCGCGACGGCGACTGTCCATATCGCGTAGAGCAGGAGCCCCAGCCCGAGCGTCGTCGACAGGCCGACGAGGAGCACGAGCCACCCCACGACGCTCGCCACGGTGCCCCCTACTTTCGACGGCTTCCCCGCGAGGTTGACCGAGGGGCTCGAGAGAAGCGGCCGGAGCCCGCCGCACGCCGTGCAGTACGGCAGCGCACCGCGATAGACAATGGGTGCGTCACGTCCGCAATGAGGGCACATGGGCAGGGAGAATGAGCGCACGGCGTCGGGCGTCAAGCCCCGCTACGGCCGGGCTTTCCGGGGGCGGCGCGCTGGCGCCCCCCTCCCCTGCCGATTAGGATAGCGCAGCGCGCCAACGCACCCAAGGAGGCGCCACGATGGTCGACAAGGTAAAGAAGATTTGGCTCGACGGGCAGTTCATCGACTGGGACGCCGCCTCGGTTCCCATCTTGACCCACTCGTTCCATTACGGGCTCGCTGTGTTCGACGGAATGCGCGCGTACAAGCGGGCCGACGGCGGGACGTACGTATTTCGCCTTCGCGAGCACGTCGACCGGCTCTTCGACTCCAGCAAAATGTGCTTTCTCAAACCGGAACACACGCGCGAACAAGTCATGAGCGCGTGCGTCGAAGCGCTTCGGGTGAACGACATGCCCGACGGCTACCTGCGCCCCATGGTCTACATCGGCGAAGGCGCGATGGGGATCTACGCGCCGACCAACCCGATCCACACGGCCGTCATCGCGTGGAAATGGGGGGCCTACCTTGGCGAAGAGGCACTCAAGAGCGGCATCCGCGCGAAGATCAGCTCGTTCTCGCGCCACCACATCAACGTGAGTCTCGCCAAGGCCAAGATGACCGGGCAGTACACCAACAGCGTCCTCGCCAAGCGGGAGGCGAAGCTCGGCGGGTACGACGAAGCGATCTTGCTCGACGTCAACGGCCACGTGAGCGAGGGGTCGGGGGAGAACATCTTCGTCGTGCGAAAAGGCGTCATCCACACGCCGGATCTCTCCTGCTCGATCCTGGAAGGGATCACCCGCGACACGGTGATCACCCTCGCTCGGGAGCTCGGTCTGACGGTGGTCGAGGGCCGCCTCACGCGCGATCAGCTCTGGCTGGCCGACGAAGTGTTTCTGACGGGCACCGCCGCGGAGGTAACCCCGGTGCGCGAGGTGGACAACCGGGCCATCGGCGAGGGAACGGTCGGGCCGATCACCAAGAAGATTCAAACGCGATTCTTCGAAGTGGTGCGGGGCAACGACAGCTCGCACCCCGAGTGGCTCACGCGCGTGTGAGGTCGCGCAGCCCCGAGCGACCGTTACGCGGTGGGTGGATGGCTGTCGCCCTGGCTGTTCAAGTCATCGGCGGGTGCGGCAAGGCCCAGGCGCCTCTCGCCGCTGCCGCACCGCCGAGGGCGTCCGCCCCGACCTTTCCCGACGACGCCGCGCCGCTGCCCCGATACGTCTCGAGGCGCCTCGCTTTGTCCGTCGCTTTGCCCGACGGAAAAGGCTGGCGAATCGACGACCACTCTCAGCCGGAGCTCGTGGCGACCCATGCGCCCACGCGGTCGAAAGTGGTCGTCGCGGTGTTCCACGCCGATGAGATCGTCGGCCGAACCCAGTGTGAGGCGCTCGCGCGTGCGCGCAAGATCGTGCCGACCGGCGATCTGCGAACGCTCGAGGAAGAAGTCACATTCACCCAACAGACGTTCGACACGCGCGTCTGGGTCGCTCTGGAAGCTGGCGGCGGTCCCGGCGGCCCGCTCACGGGTCACGTGATGGCGTTCGGTGGCTTCTTGCGGAAATGCTTCGTGTTCATCTTCTCGACTCAGGTCGACGCCGCCTCCGACGAGCCGGTGCTGGCGTCGCGTCTGGCGTTTGCGAGGGCGCGCGTCCTCGGCGGGCTGGTGCTGGACGACGCTCTTCAGCCGAAGGTGCGACCTCCAAACTAGTGCCTGCTCGGGCACGGGCACGGGCACGGGCACGTTTACGGGCAGATTGGGAGACAGGCCCTGTAGGAGCCCTGTCCCTGCCGCCCGCCATCTCGCTATGATCCTGGCGTGAGCCCGAGCCCCCAGCTCGACACCGATGTCGCCATCGAGACCCCGGAGCACATCGTGTTCCGCTATCGCCTTGCGGGTCCCGCGCGCCGTCTCGTCGCCTATCTCATCGACCTCTCGATCTGCTACGCGACGCTGACCGCCGTTGCCTTGGTCGTCCTGCTCGCGGCGGGAGGGGCAGCGGGCGTGGCCGGGGCGGCGCAGAGCGCGGTCGGCGCCGGAGTTGGCTTGCTCCTGCTGCTGCTATTCGGGATTCAGTGGCTGTACTTCGCTGTGCTCGAAGCGTGGCGCGGCGCAACGCCCGGAAAGTCCGCGCTCGGCTTGCGCGTCGTGACCACGACAGGACGCCCGGTAGGCCTGCCCGCGGCCGCGCTCCGGAACGTCATGCGCGCGGCCGACGCGCTGCCGCTGGCGTATTCGGCCGGCTGCCTGTCGATCGCGGCCCTCGTGTCGATGTCGGCGACGCGGCGCTTCCAGCGGCTGGGCGATCTGGTCGCGGGGACGATGGTCGTCATCGCGGCGCGTCCGCGGTCTGCCGTTCCGGTGGTCCTCTCGCCTCCGGCCCTGCCGTCGGAGCTGGCCATGCTGCCCGACGACGTGCACCTCGATCCAGACGAGCGTCAGGCCATCGAGATGTTCCTGCGTCGCAAAGTCCACCTCGGGCGCGCACGCGAGCTGGAGCTCGCGGAGATGATTGCACCCCTGCTCGCCGACCGGCTCGGCACGCCCGGCGCCGATCCGTCGCGCACGCTCGCGCTGCTCTACGACCGCGGCGAAAGCGCGGCGCACGCTCTCTCCGCCCGTTCTTCGAAGGCGGGATGATGCCGCGCGGCTCGGCGCTCCAAGAGGCCGCGTTCATCGAGCGGCGACAGCGTGACTGGAACGCGCTCGACTCCGCTCTGCGCGTGGAGCAAGAGCGCGGCGTGCGAGCGCTGTCGCGCGAGCAATTGTCCGCGATTTCACCGCTCTACTGCGATGTTTGCGCCGATCTGGCCCGCGCCCAAGCCGCGCGTCACAGTCCGCCCTTGCTCGATTACCTCCAGGGTCTCACCGCAGCGGCGCACGCCACGCTTTACGGGCGGCCTCTCCACGCGATCACGGAAGGCGGGCGGAGATCCCCGCTGCGCCTTACGCTCGAGGCGTTCCCGCGCGCGGTTCGAAGACACCACGTCGCGATGGGGATCGCCTTTTGCCTCTTCTTCGTTCCGCTCTTCGGGGGACTCTTCGCCACCCTGGCTGACCCGAGCTTCGCGGCGCGCGTCGTGCCCGAGGTGCAGTTGCGGCCCATGGTCGAGGCCTACCAGCATGGTTTCTCGTCGGGGCGCGCCGCCGGCATCGACGCGCAGATGGCGGGATTTTACGTCAACAACAACATCGGCATCGCCCTCCGGTGCTTTGCGACCGGTCTTGCCTTCGGCATCGGTTCGGCGTTCTACCTGGTGCAGAACGGCCTCGCGACGGGCGCGATGGTCGGGTACGTCGTCGCGCACGGCGCTGGGGACAACATTCTCACGTTCGTCGTCGGGCACTCCTCGCTCGAGCTGGGCGCCATCGTGATGGCCGGCGGCGCAGGGCTCGTGCTCGGCTGGTCGATTGTCGCGCCCGGAGACCGAACGCGAGTCGCATCCCTTCAGCAGGCCGCCGGGAGTGTCATCGTCGTCGTCTTCGGCGCCGCGACGATGCTCGCGGTGGCCGCGGCCATCGAGGGCTTCTGGTCAGCGTCGAACATGCCGTCGGTCGTCAAGCGCGTGGTCGGATGCGTCCTCTTCATGGTCGTCGTCGCGTACATCGCGCTCGCGGGCCGCCGCTCGGGCAGCGAATCGGCAGTCGAGCGCGGGCACTCGGAACCATCGGCCCACCGGCGGGTGCCGTGAACCTGATCCGCTCGCGCGTGGCGCTGCGCGAGCGCGCCCTGCTCGACGTGCTCGATCTCGCCCTTCTTTTTTGCGCGACCCACGCGCGTGCCTACGCAAGACTGAGCTCGATCGTGCTCGTTCCTGCGTTCGCCATGTCATGCGTCGCTGCCTGGGCCGGCGGGTGGTGGCTCGGTTGGGCGACGACCGTCGTCCTGACGGCCTTCGCGGGGGCTCCCTTCGTCGCGCTCGCGTCGCGCCTGGTCTTCGCCGACGACGCGAGCGTTGGGGAGGCGATCGGCGTCGCGCTTCACGAGCTTCCCGGGCTCGCCGCGGTGCGCGCGCTACAGGCCGTGTGGCTCGGTTTGAGCCTCTTTTTGCTGGGTCTGCCGTGGCTCTGGATGGGGACGATCTTGCTCTTTGTGGTCGAGGTGCTCCTCCTCGAGCGGCAGGGCGGGGTCGGCGCAGCCCTCGGGCGCGCGCACCGCATCGCGCGCGCGCGGTTCGGGCCGGCCCTCGCGGCGATGCTGCTTTTCGCGGCAGCGCCCATCGCTGCGGCGATCGTGGTCGACATCGCGGGACGCGAGTTGCTCGGCGGGCTGCTGCAGATCGCGCCGCCCCCGTCGATGTTCCACGAGGGCGGCAGCTGGCTCGCGCTCGCCGGCTGGTGGGCGACGGTACCGCTCATGTCGACCGCACGCTTCCTCCTCTACCTCGACATCCGCACACGCTCCGAAGGGTGGGACATCCAGACCCGGTTCGCCGCCATCGCGGCGCGTGCGGCGGCGCAGCTTCGGCAGCAAGCGATTCGCGCCCCCCGTGCGGCGCTCCTGGTGCTGGCGTTTCTCACCGTTCCGTCCGTGGCGCACGCTGCGATGGATCCGGTGCGCGCGAAGGCCGATGTCGACGCCGCCATCGCCGAAAGCGACTACTCCTTCTGCCGCGAGCCACGTGAGCCGCTCTCGCTTCGGGCGCGGTCGCTCTGCGGGCACGCCGCAGCAGCAGGCTGCCAGGGGTTCGCCGCGGCTTGCGCCCGAGCCGAGACGGTGCCCGGCCACGGCAGCCGGAAGGAGGGCAGCTCCGGGCTGCCGACCATCCGGGTGCCCGGGGCTGTCTCGCGGATCGCCCGTTGGGTCGTTTGGTTGCTCGTCGCAGCAATCCTCGGGGTAGTGCTGGTGCCGGCCCTCCGAGCCATGGCGCGGGCGCGGTTGCGAGCCCGCGGCCCCGACAGCCAACAGACGGCGCAGGTCAGCGCGCTCGTGTCGGTCCCCGAACCTCCCCCGACGTCATCGGGGAGCGTCTTGCTCGACCGCGCCGATGCGCTCGCGCGGGGCGGCGACACGGCGCAAGCCCTCGAAGTTTACCTGGCAGCGGCGTTGCAAGCCCTCGGCGAGCGAGGCGCGATTCAGTTGGCCAGACACCGGACAAACGGCGAGTACGTTCGGTCATGCGCCGAAGAGGGCGCGCGGGATCTTCTCCAGGGCATCGTGCGCGACGTCGACCGCGTCAAATTCGGCGGTGAGGGCGTATCGGGCGACGCCGTGTCGCGCGCAGCTCGAGGAGCGACATTTCTCGTGCGCGCGCTGACGCCGGTGTTGCTCGCGCTGAGCCTTGCTCTCTCGCTCGGCTGTGGAGGCAAGGGCGGGCCAACGGCTCGGGTGGGCGATGACCCCGCTGGTGACGAGCTTCTCTACGACGTCCTCCGGCGACAAGGGTTGCGGGTCGAACCGCTGGAAAGCGCGCTCGCATCGGTCCCGTTGCCGGCGGTGGGCGAACCTGCGTTGGCGGTCATCGTGGACGCAGAGCGCACGGACCTCGACGCGGAGACGCGCGCGCATCTTGTCTCGTGGGTCGACGCCGGCGGGTCGCTGGTGATCGCCGGGGCACCGGAGACCTGGCCGCGGGAATTCGGCATGGCTCCACGGTTCGGCTCCGGGCTCACCGTCACGGCAACGCGAGGAGACCCCGACACGCCCGAAGGCGGGACGGAGCAAGCGAAGCTCGTGTGGGGGAGGGCGATCGAGCCTCCGGCGAACGCGGAGTCTGTGGCCTGGCTCGACGACGGGACCACCTACGCCGCGATGGTGCCTTACGGCGAGGGCGTGGTCCTCGGGCTCGCGACCGGCGAGCTCATGACCAACGTCGGGCTCGCCCGAAGCCGAAACTCCGGCGCGGCGGTCGCCATCTTGTCGCACGTGAGTGGCGCCGAGATACGCGTGGCCGAGGAAGACGACGGCGTAGCCCCACCGACGACGCCGCTCGCGGCGCTGTCGCGGGCTGGCCTCGGGGTCGGACTCGCGCACGCCCTCGTCGCCTCGCTGATTCTCTTTCTCGCTGTGGGGACGCGCCTCTCCCGTCCCCGACCGGCGCCACCCCCACGCAGCCGCGCGTTTGCCGAGCACGTGGAAGCCGTGGGAGCGCTGTACGCGCGCGCCGGTGCCGCTTCCCACGCGCTGGCCAGCTATGCGCGGTTCGCGGAGGAGCGGCTGCGCGCGCGGATGCCTCGCGCACCGCGACAGCGACGATGGGGTTACGTCGCAGGTCGGACCGACGTCGCGTCGTTTCTCGCGTCGCAAACGCACTTGCCGGCCGACGTGTGCGAGCGTCTCTGGGCGCGCGCGACCGCTTCAAGAGCGGCTGCCGCGGCCCCTCTCGGCGATGAACTCGCCGTTCTCGAAGAGCTGAGCGCCGCATACGCCGCGGCGACAGCAGAAGACGCCTGAGGTACTACAGCCGGAGAGGAGCCTCGGTGGACGCGACAGCCTTCCAGCAAACGTTCTCTCGCATAAAGCGACAGGTGGCAGCGGTCGTGGTGGGGCAGGAGGAGCTCGTCGCCGGCGTGCTTGTGGCTGCGATCGGACAGGGTCACGTGCTCATCGAAGGACCGCCCGGACTGGGCAAGACGCTCGTGGCGCGAGCGCTGGCCGTCGTGAGCGGCTGCGCGTTCAAGCGGATTCAGTTCACGCCGGATCTGATGCCGGGGGACATCACGGGGTCGAACGTCTACAGCCGCGAAACGGGCCGGTTCACGTTCGTCCACGGTCCCGTCTTCGCGCAGCTGCTGCTCGCCGACGAAATCAACCGAGCCCCGGCCAAGACGCAGAGCGCGCTGCTCGAAGCGATGCAAGACCACCAGGTGACCGTCGACGGCACATCGCGCCCGCTGCCCGCGCCGTTCGTCGTGATGGCGACGCAGAATCCGGTCGAGTCGCACGGGACCTATCCCCTCCCCGAAGCGCAGCTCGATCGCTTCCTCTTCAAGTTGACCGTGGGCTACCCGCCGGACGAGGGCGAGCGAACGATCGTGCGGCAACACGCGGCCGGCTTCGACCCGGCTGACCTCTCCGCGTTGGGGACGGTGAGCTCGCCGCAGGAATTGGTCGCGATGCAACAGCAGGCGCGCGCGGTCCGGGTGCACGACGCCGTGATCGCATACATCGTGGAGCTCGTGCGGCGAACCCGCGAGGACCGAGCGATCGAGCTCGGGGCCAGCCCTCGGGCGAGCATCGCGCTGCTCAAAGCGGCGCAGGTCATCGCCGCGAGCGAGGGCCGGTCTTTCGTCACCCCCGACGACGTCAAGCCGATGGTCTCGGCCGTGCTTCGTCACCGCCTCGTTCTCCACCCCGACGCGCAGCTCCAGGGCGTCTCCGCCGACGAGCGCATCGAAGAGATCCTCCGCGCTGTCCCCGTGCCCAGGCTCGCCGCGTGAACCCCCCTCCCGTGGACACGCGCCGCGCATCGCTCTCCTTAGTCGCCGACCGCGGGCACTACGAAAGAGTAACGCTGGCGATCGCCCGCGCGCGCACATCCGTCTGGATCGCTACGGCGAACGTCAAACAGCTGATGATCGAAGCGCCGATCGGCACGCGGGCACGAGCCCGCGGCCGCTACATGCCCATCCTCGACACGCTGCAATCGCTGTGCGACCGCGGCGTCCACGTGCGATTGCTTCACGCGACCGCTCCGTCGCGTCCCTTCCGAGAGGAGCTCGCCGCGCGAT
>Ga0265318_10000716_pt1 | contig 22257 bp, 16 predicted proteins | sample 4821metaG_FD_192431 | JGI IMG/M metagenome (GOLD analysis project Ga0265318, IMG submission 192431) | Rhizosphere microbial communities from Carex aquatilis grown in University of Washington, Seatle, WA, United States - 4-8-21 metaG | ecosystem: Host-associated > Plants > Roots > Rhizosphere >... | reverse complement strand
CGCGGCGGTTCTGGTGTTCGTGGTGGCTGGTACTGCGTCTGGTCGGGCGGGGGGTGGTGGTGCTGTGGCTGGTGGTCTGGGTGTGTCTCGGGTGTCTGCGGCGCGGCTGCGGGTGATGGACGCGCGGGCTGCTCGTCGTCGTCGGTTGTTGGCGGGTCCTGGGATGCGGGCGCAGCGGCGGGCTTCGTTGATGGCGTTTCATGGTTTGGGGGCGGCTGGTGCGGAGGGGTTGTTGCGGCGTGATTTTGGTTCGGTGCTGGCGGGGGCGAGCGTGAATCCGGCGGTGTCGGTCGCGAAGTCGGGTCGAGTCGTGCGGTATTTGAGCGATAGCGAAGCTGTCGTGCGGGGTTCTCGGGGTTTGAAGATCGAGAGGTCTACTACGCTGTTGCGTGTTGATGGTCGGGGCGGGAAGCGTCCGGTTGATCTTCGCCTGCAGGCGGGCGGCGCGGGGTTCGTGCCGGTAGCTCCGGTCACGGGTGTGGCGATCGCGAGGGATTCCTCGGCCGGGGTGGCCGTTGGTGGTGCTGGGTTGCGGGTGTCGCTTGAGGGTGCCGATGTGCGTGGCCGGGTTGTGGGCGGTCAGAGTGTGTTCTTCCCGGAGGTCGGCACGGATATGGATGGGTCTGTTGCTCCGTCGGTTCATGGGGCTGAGTTCTTTGCGGTGTTGCGTTCGCGTTTGAGCCCGGAAGAGGTGCGTTATCGGGTGAGCTTGCCGGCGGGCGCGAGCCTTGAGATGACTGCGGATGGTGGTGCGGAGGTTGTTCGTGATGGTGTGTTGATCGCGGGTATCAATCCGCCGAGTGCGCGGGATGCTCAGGGGTCTGTGGTGCCGGTCTCGATGCTGGTGGTCGGGGATGAACTGTTGTTGACGGTCGCGCATCGTCAGATGGATGTGGCGTATCCGGTGCTTGTTGATCCGACTGTGGTTTTGCCGCTTGGTGGTTTGACGTTTGGTACGGAATTCAACGCGATATTCGCGGAATTCATCACATGGTCTCATGGTGCGTATTTTGTTTCTGCGCCGGCTACGAAATTTCCGCTTGAAGTCGCACCGAAAGTCTTTGTGAATGGTGGGATTGAAGGGTATTTGAAAATGCCTGTGCCGGCGCACATGAAACCGGAAACGGTGGAATTTCTTGGTATTTCTGGTACGAGGAGTGAATCGCCGGCCACGGGGTCGGGGACTTGGTGGGAGTTGTCGGCTTGTAATCGGGGGACTGAAAGTGAAACGGGTGCGATACCTTCGAGCTTGGCGTTTCATTGGGCGAACCCGGCGGAAGAACTGGCGTGTAAAAGCCTTTCCTGGGTTTCGATTGGTTTTGGTTTGACGGGTGTGCCGGCTGGTAGCGAAGAAGGTGCTACGGCTACTGATGGTGGGAGTATCTCGGTTGAATCGATTTTGCTTACGGTCCTTCCGACGTCGCAGGAAGAAGAAGAATGGGAAAGCGAATCCTATGGTTTGCGTAATCCCGCGAAACTGCTTGACGAACCGTGTTTGTTGGGTAAGCCGGTGAATTGCGCGACTGGTAATCAGGTTGAGAGTCAGACCGATCTCTCGGTTGGTGGTCGTGGGCCTGGGCTTGCGGTCACGCGTACGTATAACTCGCGTCGTGCGTCGCTGCAGGGTGCTAGTGGTGGTCCGTTTGGGTATGGGTGGACGGGTCCGGCGAGTGCTCATCTTGAAGGCTCGACGCCTTGTTTTCCTGTGCAGGGAGCCGAAGGCGGAGGCGGCGGCGTTACGTGTGGCTGGCCGAGTGTCGCGGTGTATGAAGACAACGGCTCGTCGGCGCGTTTTCTCATCATTGAAGGCAAATTCAAGGCGATCGACCTACGAACGAAGGCGACGCTCGTCAAAGAAGGCAGCAGCTATGTGTATACACTGCCCAGTCAGAGCAAGCTGACGTTCAACGAAGCCGGTCAGTTGACGGCGCGCACGGATCGCAATGGTAATGCCACGACCGTGAAATGGAGCGGGGAAGGGCTGGTCGAATCGATCAGCGATGCTGCTGGCCGGAAACTGACGTTTGCGTATAACGGCGAAAAAGAGGTCGAAAGTATCACGGACCCGATGGGGCACGTCGTGAAATACGGTTATGAATCGAAAAACCTCGCGAGTGTCACCGAGCCCGGCGAATCGAGCCCGCGTTGGCGGTTCAAATACAATGCTGGGCACGAAATGACGGAAATGATCGACGGGCGCGGGAATGTCGTGAGCACCGAATACAACGCGGCCCATCGGGTCGTCAAACAAAAAGACGCGCTCGGGCGAGTACGGAAATGGAGCTACGGAAAAGAAGCTGGGAACCCCGAAACGACAATCACCGAACCGAACGGCTCCACGACCGTTGAGAAGTTCAATGTGGTGTATCAGCCCACGAGCGTCACGCACGCATCGGGTACGGGCTCGGAAGTCACGACCACAATGAAATACGGCGAAGGCGAAAATCTAGTCTCGGTTACCGACCCGAACAGCCACATCACGAAATACACGTATAACACGGCTGGCGATCGCATCAGCGAAAAGGATGCGAACGGTAACGAAACGAAATGGACTTACAACACGACGCATGACGTGTTGACGCACACGACCCCCGATGGCGAGACGACGACAACCAAACGCGACACGCACGGCAACCCCGAAGTCATCGAACGTCCAGCACCGGGCGCGACAACACAAGCCACGAAATCCAAATACGCCGCGAATGGTGATCTGGAAAGCGTGGAAGACCCGCTCAAACACGTCACGAAATTCGAATACGACAGCAAGGGCGACAAGTCAGGCGAAACGGACCCTGAAGGCGACAAGCGCACCTGGGCGTATAACGAAGACTCGCAGGAGACCTCGACGGTCAGCCCACGAGGCAACGTCGAAGGTGGCGAACCGAGCAAATACACGACCACGTTCGAACTCGATGCGCAGGGCCGCGCGATCAAGATCACCGACCCGCTCGGGCACATCACGAAATACGCCTACGACGCCAACGGCAACCTCGAAACGCTGACCGACCCGAACACCAACAAAACGAAATACACCTATGACGCGGACAACGAGCTGACGATCACCGAAGAGCCGAAAGGCAACACCACAGAAACCGGGTACGACAGCGAAGGGCAGATCACGAGCCAAACCGATGGCGATAAACACGTCACCAAATACGTGCGCAACCTGCTTGAGCAAGTCACCGAAGTCATCGACGCTAAGGAACGGAAAACCAAAAAGGAATACGACCCGGCCGGAAACCTCAAAACGGTAACGGACCCCGCCGCGCGCACCACGACCTACACCTACGACCCGGCAAACAGGCCGAAAGAAGTCACGTACTCCGATGGAAAAACACCAGCCGTCAAATACGAATACAACGGTGACGACAAGCTGACTCACATGACCGACGGGACAGGCGAAACAACCTACAAATACGACGAACTGGACAGGCTCACCGAAGCCCAGAACGAGCACAGCGAAAAAGTCAGCTACGAATACGACCTAGCCAACGAGCCAACCAAGATCACGTATCCCAGCAGCAAAGCCGTTACTCGCGAATACGACAAAACGGGTCGCCTTAGCAAGACCACCGACTGGCTCGGGAACGCCACCAAATTCTCCTACGACCCCGACTCCGACCAGGCCACCACGACCTTCCCGTCCGGGACAAGCAACGAAGACAAATACACCTACGACGAAGCGGACCGCGTGAGTGAAATCAAGATGATGAAGGGCGCGGAAACACTCGCGTCGCTTGCCTACACCCGCGACAACAACGGACAGGTCAAAGAAGCCACCTCGAAAGGGCTACCCGGAGAAGAAAAACCAGCGAACGAATACGACACCGACAGCCGGCTCACCAAAGGCGCAGGAACCAGCTACCAGTACGGCGGCGGGAACAACCCCATCAAAATCGGGACCGGCAGCTACACCTACGACAAAGCCGACGAGATCGAAACCGGCCCGAGCCTGAAATACGAATACAACAGCTCAGGCCAACGCACGAAGACCACGCCGACACCAGGCCCCGCTACAACATATGGCTATGACCAAGCCGGGAACCTGATATCAGTAGAAAGACCCGCTGAAGGCGAAACTACCGCCATCAAAGACACCTACGCCTACGACGGCAACAGCATGAGAGCCTCCCAAACAATCTCCGGAATCACGACCTACTTCGTATGGGACGCGAGCGCACCACTGCCTCTGCTCCTCACGGGCGGCCTCAACAGCTACGTCTACGGGCCAAATGGGCTACCGATCGAGCAGATATCAAGCGGAGGGACGGTGCTCTACCTCCACCACGACCAGCAAGGCAGCACACGGCTGATGACCAAAACCACTGGGGCGAAAGAAGCGTCGTTTACCTACGACGCCTACGGCAACCAGACCGGGCACACCGGCACCGCGATGGCACCACTCGGCTACGACGCCCAGCTGACCTCAACCGACACCGGACTCATCTACATGCGCGCAAGGGTCTACGACCCCAAGACGGTGCAATTCCTCAGCGTCGATCCGCTCGCGGCGATCACCCACGAACGCTACAACTACGCAGGCGACAACCCGATCAATCACGCTGACCCTACTGGGCTCGGTTTCTTTGAAGAAGTCGGCGAAGGGATCGCCGGATGGGGCGACACCATCACATTCGGCGGCACAAAATGGGTCCGCGAACAACTCGGCAACGACAACGTCAACACCTGCTCCAGCGCCTACCAAGCCGGCGGATACACAGGACTCGCCACCGCAGTCCTCATCCCCGGCGAGGGCGAGGCCGAGATCGGCGCGGACGGAGCGAGGATCGCCGAGAGTGCTACCGAGCACATCTTCCGCGATGCGGCAGGCCATCTCGCTGAGGATACGCCGGAGAACCGGGCGCTTATTGAAGGCGTTGTGAAGTCCGTGAACTACGTCCGAACCGGCGGAGGTGGTGAGACCCTCTATCGCGAGACGCTTCCGAACGGAACGCAGGTGTGGGCAAAGGTGTTTGAAGGAGCTATCACAAACGGAGGTGTCAATAATGTGCCATTGCCTTGAAAGGGAGAGGGCAAGATGACAACGCAGGAGCCTGTCAAGCTCTCAGACTTGGACGGAGTGACGCTCACGGCCAGCCAGGGGTTTCGTGCGATGGCCAAGTTCTTGTCCGGGTACTTTGATCGCACGAGCGGTTCGGGGCCGGTAAGGACGCTAGTCGGTGACGTTGAACTTGAGGTCGACGGTAGTTCAGTGGATCCCGCAGCACTCGGGGACTGGAAGAACTGTGTGTCAGAAACGCTCGCGGAGGACGAGAAGTAGCGAGTCGTTGAGGCCTTAGCTTCATCTACCGTTTCGACTTCCTCGATAGTGGCTAATGGCATCGAGACGAACTTCCGCAACCCTGAGAAGCTGGCTGCCGAAGAGAGCGTGACGATGCTGCTGTTCGGGTTCGGGGCGCTCAGCGTCGAGCGACCGGCCTGTGCTGGCAGAAGGCAGCCAAGCAGGGGGCCCCGTGGTTTGATGGCCGACGGGACGACAACTACAATCTACGGGCCAGAAGACCTCCCGATCGAGCAAGTCAACAAAGCACCGGAACAGTCCTCGGCCTGCACCCGATGATCATGCCAGATGTGAGCGTTTAGAACGGAACGCCGCTGAGAGGAGTTTGGCGTCGTCTGCGCGGCTGCGGTGGTGCATGTACTTCATCGTGGTCTGTACGTCGGCATGGCCCATCCATGCTTGGACCTGGATGATGGTGGCCTCGCTGATGGCGATCGAGCCGAAGGTGTGGCGTAGATCGTGGAAGCGCAGCGGGCGCAGCTTCGCGCTGGTGAGCGCCTTCTTGTAGCGACGGCGTAGGGCCGACCCATCGAGGTATACGCCGCGTGTGCCGGGGAAGACGAGGCTCTCGCGGCCGGTGTCGGCGAGGCGACGCTTTTGGGCCTTGAGCGTAGCGATGACCTGCTCGGCCATCGGGACTGTGCGCGTGAGCCCGGACTTTGGTGTGGTCAGCTCGCCGAGTGAGTAGGAGCCGTAGACGTGCAGGGACTCGCCGTCGAAGTCGACGTCGCGCCAGCGTAGGGCGATCAGCTCGCCCATCCGAAGGCCCGTGAACGCTGCCACGCGGAAGATCGCGCCGTCCTGGTCTGACTCGGTGGCGCCGGCGAGCTTCTGGATCTCCGCGGGCGAGAAGAAGTCGTAGTCGTTGGGGTCGTAGCGATCGCGGAGCTTGGGAACCTCCCGCGCCACGTTGGTCACCAGGCCGTGCTTGCGGCCACGCTCGAGAATCGCGCCGAGGATGACGAGCGCCTTGTTGGCCGTGCGCCTGCTGACGCCATGCTCCTCAACGAGCTCGTCGCGCCAATCCTCGATCTGCTCGGCGGTGATCTTCTCGGGCCGCCGCGAGCCAAAAGTCGGCTTGATGTGCGCTTTTACGACGGAGCGGTTGTCCGAGAGTGTTGAGGGCTTCCAGTCGCGCTCGTGGATGCCGTAGGCGATCCAGTCCTCGGCGAGCATCGTCGTGGTCAGTCCGGTTCGGGTCTGCTCCAGGGCGCCGCGTCGAGCGTCGGTGAGGATCGCCTCGAGCGCTGCCGTAGCGTCCTTGTCTCGCAGGAAGCCTGGCGGTGCTGGTCCCTTCTCGGTCCAGTCGAGCCCGATCTTGCGTTCGAACTGCTCGCCCGTCGCGTCGCGCCACTTCGCGTACCAAGTCGTGCGTCGCTTCCCGACGCGGCGTTTGACGTGGCCGGAGACGGAGGCGATTGGAGGTGCCGTTACAGGGCTCATTCGTACCGCAAACGATAGCGCCTCGTGCGGACGTTTTTTCTCCCGCGTTTTCTCCCCAACCAGCTCGATCGAACCCTAGCGACTCGACAAAAGTCCCGCTAAAATGCTGGTTTACGGTCCAGTAAATCAGGGGTGAGGCTGTCTACGGAACCGAAGGTCAGAGGTTCGAATCCTCTCGGGCGCGTCATTTCGTTCGCGGTCAAACCCCGGTCTCAAAGAAAAGGGGTCGGGGGTTGGCTGGGTGCAGCGCTGCTGGACGGGCGGGCAGTTCTCGGGGCGGCGGCGGACCAGGCGTCGCGCGATGATGCGCTCGTAGGGCTTCTCGATGGTTGCCTCGGTGACGCGTCCTCTCCGACGCGGATCTCGCTGTAGAAGAATTGGTTGAGGACGCGTCGCCCGAGATCGCTTGCCTCCAGGTAGCTTTCGAGCGGCTTCTCGGTGAGGGTCAGTGCGTCCTCCAGCGACTGTGGATGTCTTCGAGACCTTCGAGCGGCTCAGCAGGTCGTTGAGTGTGGTTTCCTCGGTTTCGATGCGCTTGGTCGTGCGGCGCATCACGTTCTCGGACACGCCGCCTTGTGCAGCTCAAGGAGTTCGCCGATGCGACGCATCCAGCACGCACCATCGCCCCCGACTCCATCATCCCGAACTCGCCCATCTATCGGGCGCGCTGGATGGTACCCTCCCGCGCGTGCCAGATCAAAATCATCCCCAGGAGGCGCTCCGGAGACTCGAACCTGCTGAAGCGTTCTTGAGGAACGCGTGGAGCGGAGTAACCACGCGCTTGCACGTCTTGGCACGACGAGAGTTTGTTCAACTGCTCATTGGGGCCGGAGCTGCCTATGGGGTCCTCGCATTCGTGCACACGCAAACGCGACGCCTCTTCCAGGACAGCGACTTCGTAATTGGCGGTATAGCGTTCGTCATCACCTATTTTGTCTCTCAGCGCATTATCGTCCGCGTTTTGCACACGCGGTTGCTCCCGCGTATCGCCGCATGGTGGCTCCGAATGCGTGCAAACGGTCCTCTCCTTGTTGATGGCATCGCGACTGGCCTTGCCGCTGTTGGATTGATCGGCATCTCCAAGGCATTCCACGTGCAAGTCTCCGGATTGGGAGGCGAAGTGCCTCTCGCAATCGCCATCTTGCTTGTCTCTTATCTTCTAGTGTCCCAGGTTACGAACCTGATGGTTGGCACCCTCGTGAGGAATCTCTATCTAATTGCCGCATCGGCCCAGGGGCCGGTGCGTGGGACACTGTTGGCGTTTGTTAACCGCCATCTTGGCCGCCTCGATATTCAAATTAAGGCCATACTTTCACAAGAAGGCGCAGAGCTGGATATCGCTGAGGTTCGGTTCTGGACTGAGCAAAGTTTCGCTTTTGGCGAAGGGCGATATGACGGTACCGATAGCCATCTTCCAAGCCAGTTCGTCGCGATCTATCCTAACTATCTTCGCGCTCACGGTCAGATGCTCTCGCGACACGGCACAGCTCCGCCTAACACACGAATCCTAATCGGTGCTCATGATCGCTTCCGTGACGACTACATAGACCACTACGAGACTGGATACGGTCGCTTCCTCGATTGGCACGAAGAATTCAACGTCCAGCTTTGGCACATGGATCGAGCGCAGGCGGACCGTGCGATAGGTATCGTCGCCGAGCGTATTGGTGGCGAGCCGCTGCCCACCGTGGATGTCGCTGTTTGGTACGACCAGTATGCGCTCCTTTTCTGCGAGAGTGAGGAGCCGCAAACAGTACATCTCTGGATGGTATTTCCCGGTGATAACTGGTACGATCAGTGTACGGAGTTAATTCACGTGATTAAGGATGGACTCGCTAGCGGCGATGAAACGCCGGAAGCGATGGCACTGCCCCTCAAAGCAGCAGTTCCAGAGATCTTTCATAAACCCCTCTGCCTCGCTTGGGAGAGTTTCATGAATCCCGACATCCGGATGGAGAAACTCGGCCCGTTTTTCGATTCGATTTTGCGCCCGAATCGTGGAGGCGCAATTCTAGATGCCGCGGCAGGCATTGGTACCGATGGGCTCTGGCTGGCCGAACACGGTTACGACATAAGCCTTAATGAGATTGAGCCCGTTTACCGAAGAATTATCGGCGAGAAGGTAGGACGTCGTCGGGTTCCTGTGTATACGCACGACTGGCGTCACTTTCCAGCACAGTTCGGGCACTTCTTCGACACGATGCTTGTACTCGGCAATTCACTGTGTCTAGTCACTAGCGTCGAGCAGCAGAAACGCGTAATGGATGCATTTTACGATGTACTTCGTCCTGGAGGACGAATTGTCATCGATGAGCGGAACTTTGCACATTTCATGGATCCCGATGACGTGCAAACCATCTTGCGTAATCCAGTCCGCCATTTTCCCTACCATAACCGGGTCATGTACTGCGGTGATCAAATACGGGCTTGCCCGAAGACAATTGCCGAGGATGGTGTGACGTTTCGCTACTACGCGAGCGACTATAGCTTCGACCATCAGCTTCGATCAGTCGAGGTTCTTACTCCGCAATTGCTCGAAGAGCTTGATAGACGCGAGGTCGGTGCGCTTCGGATGTATCCATTCAGAAAGGGACAGCTTGCTCAGATTCTCATGGACGCGGGATTTCACAAGGTGCGTGTGTACGCTGACCTTGAGTCGAGCTCTCCGAAGGCTGTCGCGACTGATCCCAATTGGTATAGCGCTGATGCAGACTTCTTGACGTACGTCGCGGAGAAGCCACACGCTCCCCTCGCTGATGACAAGAAGGAGCAGGTTTGCGAACCGCTCAATGAGGAAGAGCCTGGCGCCCACTCTTGAGCCAATCCCGCCCGAAGAACAGCGAATACTTGGTTATGCGATCCAACGTCGTAGTGCATTGGGGCAATCGCTGGGTAGGCTGCATCCTGTCTTTATCGCCGCTTCACATCTAAACGGAGGATACATATGCCCGCTTACATACTGACTAAGGCGTCGGGACTCGAGCCAGCTTTGGAGCCTGGTATCAAGCTGACGGCCGGCACGTTGTACACTACAAACGATAGTGGCGTAGCTGAAGTTAGGTCAGACGACGGTAGCCAATACAAATTCGGGCCTGAGTCTAACTTCGCCGTCGAGATGACGGACGAGGGAGAGGTCTTGGTATACGGCGGGGAGGTCTGGGGGGCGATTCTGCGGCCGCCGAACGGAAAGTATCGAACCAGCTGCTGGTTGGTCGGTACATGCAAAGGGCCGTGGGAATTCTATGCGCGAGGCTCAAACAGCGTGGACATCACAAAGTCAGCTGACGACATCTACACGTGTCTTGCTGGTTCATTCGAAATCTATGAGTACATTCATGGGCAAAGAGTTGGCTTGATCTCGCTGCGCGCGGATGAGACGGTGCGAGTGGCATATACACCGGGGATCGAGGGCGTGGCCGCTTACGAGGCTCAAATGATCGCGAGTGAAAACTGGATCACTGTCAGCTCCCAGCGGCGAGCTGACTTGTTTGGCGCATAGCGAAGGGCGTCGCGCGCTGATGGCACTACGTCTTGGCTCCCGAGTGGCTTACATCGCCGATTGTGCGACGTATTGACACGAACGTACATGGCCTAGGATCTACCCATGGGTTACATCGCGACTGTCCGCCAGCGTCTAGCGACCATCCAACGCTGGTCTACGCGAAAGCACATTCGGCTGTATAACCTGGCACTCGCAGTGCTGTCGGTGGGTGCGGGCGTGTTCGTTTACGAGCTAGTGTATCTCGGCCAGGATGCAAGGAATCTGGTCGCTGGCGCGCTGCTGGCTGGTGGTATCGGGGTGGCTTTCGCCGAGATCACGACGACGTCAGATCGCCGAAGGCTCGACGATTTGCGGCGGGAAATAGCGGCGCGGTGCAGGGCCGCCTACCGCTTGGGTGAGTTCTCTTACAACTTTCAAGCAGCAGCGGCTCGCGGTGCCACTACGGACCGAGACGTCGAGGCAATGATCGCTACCGGGGAGTCGATTGGCATCAGTCGCGGGCTAGTTGACATCGCGCGCGAGGCCCAGCCAGCCAAGCACGACGTCACCCGGGGCCGTATCATGGCCCTGCTTCAGTTCGCGGGAGACGATCTGCTGGCCTTCTTCCAGCTTGGAACCGACATGTTCGCTATCAGAAGCGCAGGCAAGAGCCCGCCTCGCGAGGTCATGGCGGGGGTTCTCGACAAGGTACGAGACACTCTCGTCAATGACGTAGCCGACTACCTTACCGACGACCGTATTGTCGTGGCGTGGGAGAACCTATGCCAATGGTGGAGACGTGGCAACGCAGACGATGGCGATGTCCAGAATATTGCGACGCTCGTGCACGGTTACTTTCTTGTCCTTGGAGCGTCAGGAGAAACGCGACTCGGCCGAGAAGCGGCTCAGATAAAGCAGGCTATCACCGAAATCGCGCGGGCTGGCAGCTCCGCGTCGGCGAACTCCGTGGGACGCCTGGCTGCCGAAGCCGAGCGCGCACTTTCGTAGGCGGCAATGGCCACCCGGCGTGCGTTGCCGCTTGTGCGACGCGGTGTACTCACGACTGACCAAGACGTCTCAGGACACCCGGGCTACGGGGCGGAGCCATTTCCAATCGTCGTCTTCACTGGCCTCGCGCTCTCGTTCTCTCGCAATGAGTCGATTGAAGCGGGCTACGCCCTGTTCGCCGGCGGATGCGAGCTTTTTGTCTGGGTTGGCCTCCCAGGTTGCGTACTGATCGCGTAGCTGTTCGTACCGTGGCACAACCGAACCAGCCCACGAACTCGGGTCTCGCGTCTCGACCCGTGTGGCTGGCAAGCGAGGATCGCTCACCCTGTTCAGCAGGTTCCGGCTGCGCTCGGTAAAGACATCCCACGGGAGCGGTATCTGAAGGAGCTTGTATGCGCGCCAGGCGTCGCCTTCGTCATCTCGTTCAACACCTTTGAAGCCGTAGCTTCGTAGATCGGTTTAGCGGATTGGCGCGAACGCCGACTGGATCAGGCTCGGGTCGATGTCGTCGAGATCCACTTCGGTGAGCTGGTTGAGGAAGCTGCTGAAGGTGAGCGCGCTCACGCGATGAGTCGTTCCGGGTAGCTGGTACTCGGTGATCCCCGTGGGGTCGGTGGAGATGTGCCTCTTGTCGTCGGCGATCAGCCATGTGGCGTCGGCGAGCAGAGCTGTGTGGATTACGGGGTCGTCTTTGCGGTCGGCCGTGTAGGTCGGGATCAGCTCGGGGTCGAAGTCGTCGGTCATGTCCACGCACACTGCCTCGATCTGTCGTCTGATCGTTTCGATGTCGGTGGGGCGGAGGTCGGGATCGAGTCTCGGCCCGATCTCGTGCAGCTTGCGCTCGTACTCGGCGAGTAGAGGGCGCGAGCCGATGAGTCGCCAGTGATCGGGGCAGCTGGACGGCAGGGCGTCACGGAGGCGCTGATATCTGGCTTCCGCCTGTGCTGCCAGCGAGGCGATGTCATGCCCGCGCAGTGCCTCGTGTGCGCCAGCTCGTGGTGCTCCGTCTTGCAGGCGGGCGAGGTCGCGTCGTTCGGCGAGTGCGCCGAACGCCAGCAGCACCCAGAAGCGTCGGCGGTAGCCCCTCGGGGAGATGACCGCCGGCAGGATCACGCTGGTGTCTAGCACGACGGGACGCACTGGCGATGGTCTACCGGACGCCGATCTCGAGGCTAGAGGTCTGCGAGAGCGGCTTGTACGTCTTGGTCGCTGACTCCTGCGAATCGCTGATCCAGCGCCCGGATCTCCTCATCCAGGCGGTAGGTGCCGGACAGCGAGGCGAGCAGGCCGGCGAGTGGGACGCGGTAGTCCCCACCTGGCAGCTTGAGGTAGGGAATCTTCTCCGCCTCGATCCAGTTGAGGATCGTGCGTCTGCTGACGTTGAGCAGCTCGGCGGCCTGCTTTGTGGAGAGCAGCCTTGGTTGTGAGCCGACAGCGGACATTGCTGGTTCCTTCCGAAAGGCTTTTGATCACTGAGCGAGGTCGAGATCATTATAGCGTGATCTACGCGATTTGCGCTTGTTATCGGCATTTGCGCGATTTTCTCAAGATACGGAGCCCGATGGCTGTGGACCTGTGTAGTGAAGTTCCCAACACCTGAACTAGCCGCGCATTCGACATTTGTCGTCCTCGCGAGCGTAGACTCGTTGTCGTGCAGCCGCAGACGCAGTACGTCGAGCGAGACGGGATCTCGATCGCCTATCAGGTGGTGGGCGACGGTCCGGTCGATCTGCTCCTGTCGCCGGGCTTCATCTCGCACTTGGATCTGCAGTGGGCAGAGCCTGCGATGGCGCGCTTCATGGGCCGCCTTGCTTCATTCGCGCGGCTGATCATCTACGACAAGCCCGGCACCGGTCTGTCGGACCCGGTCCGGCAGCTGCCGACGCTCGAGGAGCGCGTGGCCGACATGGACGCGGTCCTTGACGCGGCGGGCTCGCGCCGGGCCGCGCTCTTGGGTGTCTCGGAGGGTGGTCCCGCGGCGGTGCTGATGGCAGCGATGCATCCGGAGCGGGTCTCGCTGCTGGTGCTGTTCGGGGCGTTCGCATGCGCGATGGAGGCTGCCCGCGAGACGTGGCCAGCTGAGGTCCTCCAGCGCGCGGAACGCAGCTTCGAGGATTTCGACGAGATACTCGACCATTGGGGTGACGGGGGCATGCTGATGAAGACCCTGGCCCCGAGCGTGACCATGACCGAGTCGCAGAAGCGCGGGTTCGGGATGTTCGCGAGGGCCGCGGCGAGCCCGCGAATGGCCCGAGCCCTCATCGAAACCGTGGTACGGATCGATGTGCGCGACGTCCTGTCGGCGGTGCGCATGCCGACGCTTGTGGTGCATGCGGTCGACGACAGCATCATTCCGGTGGAGGCCGGCCAGCAGCTTGCGGATGGGATAACCGGCGCCCGCCTCGTCACGCTCCCGGGTGTCGATCACGCCTTCTGGTTCGCCGATGGGCTGGTGGAGGAGGTCGAGCGGTTCGTCACCGGCGCCGTGCACCGCACAGAGCCGAACCGGATACTGGCGACCGTGCTGTTCACGGACATCGTGGCCTCGACGTCGCGCGCGGCGGAGCTCGGCGATCGCGCCTGGCGAGAGGTGCTGGAGCGCCACGACCAACTCGTAGACAGGACCGTATCCGAGCACGGCGGCCGAGTCGTGAAGCACATCGGTGACGGGTCGTTGTCCGCGTTCGACGGGCCGGCGATCGCGATGCGCTGCGCTGAGGCGATACGCGAGGGCGTCGCGGAGCTCGGAATACGTTTGCGCAGCGGTATCCACTCCGGCGAGTGCGAGGTGGTCGGTGACGATCTCGGTGGTTTGGCCGTCCACATCGGCGCCCGCGTCGGCGCGCTCGCGGAACCCGGCGAGATCGTGGTCTCTTCGACTGTCAAGGAGCTCGTCGTCGGCTCGAACATGTTGTTCACGAGCCGCGGCGAGCACGAGCTGAAGGGCGTTCCCGGCTCATGGCGCCTCTACGCTCTGGATGAGGAGCGCGCACCGCAGGCCGAGCTCGACGGGGCGGCAGGGTACATGCGCCGCTCAGATCGTGTTGCCGTTGCGCTCGCGCGCCGGATGCCAGGGGCGGTGCGGTTCGTAGGACAGCTTGCGAGTCGCGGAGCCTCTCCGGCGTAAGGCGGGCTTCGCGAAGATCGACGCGGTGCTCAGACGGGGCTGCTCGACGTCCGCGTCACATCCGCCGTGTCCCACCCCGCGCGCCATTCGCGCACGATCGCGTCGGCGGCGTCGTGGGCGGCCCAGTCCTCCACGACCGGGGCGCTCGCGAAGATCTCGGGCGCGGGCTGGGTCTCATACACGGACACCAACCCGCCGAGCGGGATCTCGGCGGTGTGGGCCTGGCCGGTGAACGGTTCGTACGGAAGCTCCTCGGCCGGCGCCTCTGGCTCCGGGTAGAGGGGAGCCTCGGCCGCGATCTGCTCGCCGATCGCCTCCGGGGCAAGCGCCGCGGGCGCCCACACGCCGATCGCGTAGCGGAACTGGCCGCTCTCGTCGGTGACCCAGAAGGCCTCGCCTTCGTCGGTGGTCTCGTGCAGGATCGAGCGATCGTAGTGTTCGGCGATCCGAGCGAGCGCGTCCATGTCCGCGACGTCGATCACTGGCACCCCGGGCAGCTGCCAGACGCGATCCACCTGCACGACCATGCGCCCGTAACGCGAACGGATGGTCGTCGACTCGGCCTTGCGTCGTGGCCGGGGGAGGGCGAGGACCCCGAGCAGCACGAGCACGACGAGCGCGATCCCGCCCAGCGCGACACGGCGCGCGGTGGACACGGACGGACGCGCGAACCCGAGCGGGAGGTAGAGCGGCTTGTAGTCGGTTCCCTTCACCGTGCCGGACGCGGCGGGCGCGAAGGGGCTCTTCGCTGGTTTCGCGTCGGTGGTGGTGGTCGTGCTGGTACTGGCCGCCACGGGCTCGACCTCGAGCGGGGTGACGGTGAAGGGAATCTGCGGCGCGAACGTCGCGTGCAGCGGCTTGGAGTCGATCGTCCCGTGCGTGCTGACGTGGGGAACGAGGGTGAGCGTGTAGCCGCTGCTGACCCCCGTGGTGGCCTGGACGCGATGGAGCAGGTCGAAAAGCGAGTTCAGGCCGAGCGTCGCGTCGACGGTCGCGCGGTTGCCGTGGAAGCGGGTGGTGCCGCCGAGCGCGAGCGTCGTGTGCCAGCCGCTCGTCGATGCGACGTTCGCGGACATGTAGGCGGCTCCGGCGAGCGACTGCTTGGCGGTCGTGTCGAGCCGGTACTCGAAGTGCAGGTCGACGTCGTTGACGACGCGTGTGAAGAGCGGGTCGCCGGTCTGGGCGACGTTGTTCGCGTAGGTCGGTCCAGGCGTCGCGTGCGCCGAGTATGAGAGCTTGCCGCTCTGCTTGTAGGAGATTTCTGAGGGCCGCCGTGCGGTGGGCGGACGGGTGAACGCGAGCAGCGCGAGCAGCACGAACGGGAACAGGGCGATCAGGCCGACCGTGAGTACGCCGGTCGCGTGCTCGGAGGGGCGCTTCAGTGCTCGCATCGGCTGGTGCTGGGTGGTCTGCACATCGTCCTGCGCCTGCCTGCGCCTGCGCCTGCGGCGTTTGGTGAACACGCCTCCGGTGAGCAGTAGGATCGCGACGGCGACGAGGATCCCGACGAGCGCCGGGGATCGGATCGACTGGAACTCCGCGCCCGCGCCCGCGATGTGCAGCCGCAGCGAGCCGACCAGCTGCTTGGCGGTCGGATGTTCGAAGTCGATGAAGTGGTTGTTGTCGCCCTTGAACAGGTACCGGTCGCCGGTCTTGCCGATGATCCGGTGCAGCACGACGGTGCCGAGCATCTTGCTCTCGTAGGCGACGACTTCGCCCACGTGGTAGCTGCTCTGGCTGCGAACGATCGCGAGGTCGCCCGTGTGGAAGCGAGGTTCCATGCTGACTCCGTGTGTGACCACGTAGGTCGTGGAGCCGCCGAAGCCCGTCGGTGCCGTGTAGAACCACACGAGCCCCAGGACGATCAGTCCTAGGGCGCTGGATGCGATTCGTTTGACGAGTCTCGGTTTCATGACTGGTAAAGGTGCGGAGCGGCCGGGGTTTCCGGCCGCTCCGCGAGCCCATGGGTCTCGTTATTCGATGACCACGGTGCCTTCGCTGACTGCTGCTACTGCCAGGTTGTCACCTAGTTTGTTTTCCACTTCGAATTTGCAGGAGACTTCGAACGTCGTTGCGGTGAGTTCTTTGATTTCTCCACCGCTGCCTGCACAGTCGACCCAGTCGGCTGTTTTCGGAGCGCCTTCGGTCAGGGCGACCTTGACGTCGGACGGGATTTCGCTGCCTTCCAACACGAAGTTGGTGGCGGTCATCTTGGTGCCTGCTTCGTTCCACGTGTAGCTGACGTCTTTGGCGTTCGTGTAGCCGCTGACCGTCGCTGTGCCGGCACCTGCGTACCGAGCTTTGATTTCGTTGCTCGCGGTAAACGCGTAAGCGCCCACCCCGATCATGGCTGCAAGCACGAGCGCAAGCAGCGCCGCGGTCTTACGTTTGCGGCCGGCGCTTTTGTTGCGCCTGCCAAGGTGCATGAACACGTTGTGCCCCCTTGTTGGTCTTTTGGATACGGACACACACGTGTCCTTTGACGGGGACATCGACGGCCTCAGAAAGAAGCCTTACGTCTGCATTTTCGAGTGCAAAGTCAGCCGGCGCGCGCGAAAGTGCCGTCCTCTCGCTATGTGAAACTTGCACCTGTGTTCCTCGGCCTGCGAACGATCATCTACCCGGCGCCGAGCCTCGACGAGGCCAAGCGCTGGTTCACGGACCTGCTCGGGATCGCCCCGTATTTCGACGAGCCGTTCTACGTCGGTTACAACGTCGGCGGCTACGAGCTGGGCCTGAACCCGGACATGCCCGCGGCGGACGGTCCGATGACCTACTGGGGCGTGGACGACGCGGATGCGGGCATGGCGTGGCTGCTGTCGCACGGCGCGACGGAGCGCAGCGCGGTCCACGACGTGGGCGACGGGATTCGCGTGGCGAGCGTGGACAGCCCGCTGGGCTCGCCGATCGGCATCATCGAGAACCCGCACTTCAGGCTGGAGGACCCGGCGGGGGCCTGAACGGAGCGGCCCGACCGTCAGCCGCGGGCGGCGCGCTTGGAAGGCACGCGGTCGACCTCCGCGGTCGCCCGTCGCTCGAGCTCGGCGCTCATCGTGCTCTGGGCCGAGCGGCTGAGCGTCCCCGAGTGGACGGCGGCCGCGAGCGCGGCGCGCTTGGCGGTCACGAGCGCGTGGATCAGGCCGCCGGCGGACTTCCCCGCCCTGGCGGCCGCGATCTGGGCGAGCGAGCGTCCGGAGCGCAGCTCGTCGCGGATCTGCCTGGTCGTGAGCCCGAGATAGGCGCCCGCGGTCGCGATGTCGCCGGATCCGGCGTTGACGGTGTGCTGACGGTAGATCTCGGCGGCGAGGTGTTCGGACAGCCTCGCAAGTCTGCTCGTCTGCTTGGCCTTGGACAGCGCTCCCGTGGAGACAGCTTCGCTCAGGCGCGCCGCTCTGGCCGCGAACATCGCATGCTCTAGGCCGGACGCGGAGTGCCCGCTGGTCGCGTTGGCGATGTCGGCGAGCGTCGAGCCGGAGCTCAGCTCGTGTCGAAGCTGCGCCCTGGAGACGCCGAGGTAGGCGGAGGCGAGCGCGAGATCGCCGCGACTGTCGCGAGCATCCGCATCGTGGTGCGGACGTACCAGCGGCCCCTCGCTCGAGCCGGAGGCCGTCACGATCGCAAGGACCGTCCCGACGAGGATCGCGAGCACGGCCACGCCGATCATGATCTTCCGTTTGGGTGTACCGGCCATGGGTTGTGCGCTCTTGGTTGCGGGCCCGTGAATGGTGGTCCGATGGGCCCTGGCCCTACGCCTGGGAGGGTAGAGCCATGAGGGGAGACTGCCAGCCGCGCCTAATACAGAGCTAAGCCCGGGGAGCGCGATGCGAAACGATTGGGTACGCTAGCGTCCAGCATCATCGCTTGTGAACGTCATGCAAACGAGATGTCGAGCGGTTGTGACGGGTCGGGTTGAGTTTTGAGTCGGCCATGTCCGCGATTTTCCCCACCGATACTGGATGTCGGCAGGTTCTGCGCTGCGTTTCGGACGGTGCGCCTATGGTATGCTCGGCCCGCCATCTCGGGGTCTGTGGAGGGGAACCCAAGTACCCGCGGGCGGCATCAGGTTGACAACAACTAGCCGAATCTAGCCTTCCGGGGCGAAAGCGAGGACCTAGGAGAATGAGACGCGTGAGGATCACACTCGGGCTGATGGCTGCCGTGTGCGCGGTTGCGCTCAGCGCCACCGCCGCGATGGCCCACACCTTTACGGCCAGCATCGCGAAAAAGACGATTTCCGAAGCGACGCCGGGCAAGGTCAAGGGCGGCAGCGTCGGGCCGCAGGCGTTCAAATTCGGACCGATCCACACAACCTGCGAAAGCGCGGGCACGAAGGGGATCGTGACCGAAGAAGCGTCCGCGACGCTGAAGGTCGTGGCCAAATACCACGGCTGCACGACGTCGATCAAAGTCGGCGCGGAACCAGCGACGCTGAAGACCAGGTTCCTGGCGCCGGTCGAATACAGCTTCCACGCCAACGGCTCCGCCGAAGTCGGCACGGAAGGCGAAGAAGGCTCGGTTGAAATCGGCAGCGGCGCGGCCGAACTGAAAATCACGGGCATCAAGTGCCTGATCAGCTGGCCCGCTCAGACGGTGCCGATGAGGGCGATCGCCAAACCCGAAGAACAGTACTCGGCGGCTCTGTTCTCGAACGAAGAAGTCGCGAGCACGCACCTCAAGGCGTTCCCGACCGGCTTCCAGAAGGAGCTGCAGATCTCGACTGAATTCAAGAACATGGAATTCAGCTTCGAAGAAGGCGAGTGCTCGGAATTCAAACACCCCGAAGCCAAAACCGGCTCCTACAGGGGTGTGCTGCACGAGGAACTGATCGGGGGAAACCTCGGCTTCGAATAGTCCTCGCCGCCTAGGTTAGATTCGCAATCTCGCTCGAGGGCGGGGAGCGGGCGCTCGTAACGGGCTCCTGACTTCCCGCCCTTCTGCGTTCTCTGCGCGAGCCGTTCCGCTTGTCAGGCGAGGACGGGCGCGCACCGGCCCTGGTCCTTTGACGCGTACATCGCGGCGTCGGCGCGCTTGACGAGCTCTTCGGCCGTGATCGTCTCGTCGGCCGAGCACGCGACGCCGATGCTCGCGCGCAGCTCGACGCTGCCGCAGGAGAGCTCGCACGTCCCGCACAGCACCTCGCTGATGCGGTTGGCGACGCGCACGGCGGTGTCGGTGTCGGGGACGTCGCGCAGGACGACGAGGAACTCGTCGCCCCCGAGGCGCCCCACGACGTCGCTGTCGCGGCTCGCGAGCCTGAGGCGCTCGCCGGCGAGCGCCAGCAGCTCGTCGCCGGCGGCGTGCCCGAGGGTGTCGTTGACGGGCTTGAAGAGATCCAGGTCGACGTAGACAGCGCCCGTGCGCGCGCCGTCCTCGCGCTCGAGCTCGTGCTCGAGGGCGGCGATGATCGACGAGCGGTTGCGGCAGAGCGTGAGCGTGTCGTACGTGGCGCGCTTCTCGAGCTCCTCGCGGGCGCGGGCGCTGTCGGTCACGTCGAGCACGCAGGTGATCGCGCCGCTCACCTCGCCGTTCGCGCGCAGCAGCGCACGCAGGCTGAAGAGCGCGCGTCGCCACGCGCCCATGGGCAGCACGATGTCGGCCTCGACGTCGCGATCGGCGCCCTCGCCGAGCACTTCCGCGAGCGCCGCGTCGAAGGCCGCCCTGCCCTCGTCGCTCAGCGTCTGCAGCAGCGTGCTCGCGGTGTCGGCGTCCGCGTTGGAGCTCCCGGTTGCGGGCGTCTCTTCGGCCACGGTCTGCTCGGGTGTGCTCGCGTCCGAGCCGTAGAGGATGTCCAGCAGTCTGGCGTTGTGGTAGACGACGCTGCGCTCCACGTCGAGGTGCAGCAGCCCGACGGGCATCGCGTTCGTCAGGCGCCGCAGCAGCTCCTCGCGTTCCTGGAGCGCCTCGTGGGCCTGCATCTCGGCGGAGATGTCGATCATCTCCACCAGCACGTGGTTGCGTCCGGGCTGGTTGAGGTAGTTGCGAAGCGTCGTGTCGACCCACATCCACGTCCCGTCCTTGCGCCTGCGGCGCAGGCGGGTCTGCTGGTCGCGGTTGGTGGAGACGACCGCCAGCCAGCCCTCCACCGCGCGGCCCTGGTCGTCGGGGTGGATCTGGTCGAGCACGGACTCGCCGAGCAGCTCCTCCAGCGTGTAGCCGAACATCTCCGTGAAGGCGTCGTCGCAGTCGAGCACTTTGGCCGTCTCGTCCTCCATCAGCGAGCAGAAGCGAGGCGCGGCGAACGGCAGCTCCTCGAGCTCGCCGGCGTCCTGGGCCTCCTCGGAGCTGGGGATCACGATGCCGAGCAGCACGCCGTGGATTTCGCGCAGGTCGAGGAAGTGAAGCGTCGCCCAGCTGGTCGGTTTGCGCAGCATCCGCACCTTCGCCGAGGCGGCGCCCTCCTCCTGGATGCGCACCCACAGCCTGGTGACGGTGATGCGATCGGCCGCCACCACGTGATCGATCAGCGCCCGGCCCTCGATCAGCCCCTGGCCCCACAGGCCAACGGTCTGCGGCACGGGAACTATCAGCCCGTTGGCGGCGAGCCCGCACACATAAGCGTCGGGATGCTCGCGCAGCAGCGCTTCGGCCGCGACCGTGAGGCGCTGCCCGTCGAGCGTCGGGTCGGCGGTCGGCCCGGGCTGCGGTGTTGTGATCTGCGGCTCTTGCATGGTGGAATGCCCTGCATATGGCAGATCGGCCGGATCGAGCTTGGGCATGAGCGCTGCGGCGGCCGCTCGACGCCTTTGGAGATCTTTACGGGCACCCCTTGACGATCTCCATATTCTTGATATGTTTACTGAGCAATGTCGGTAACACGTTCACCAGCGAGTCGGGACGGTAGGTCCGATGGACTGGGCGGAGGTCTCTCATCCAGGCCAATCCGCCGTGAGCCGGCAGAGCACTCCCACATGACGTTTCTCTCCTCCCCTCCTGAGGGGCCGGTTCAAGGCTCCTCAGACCCCTCCACACGGCTGGGCCGGTAACTTCTCGCCGGCCCAGTCGCAGTGGTGGATCTCAGCTGAGTCAGCCGTCGGAGAACGGGGCGATCGCGACGCCGTGGTCGCGCTCGCGCATCCCCAACTCATACGCGCAGCCCTGCTCCGTCCGCAGCGTCCTGGACCGGGCGCCCTCCCGCTCGACGGTCAGCTCGAGCGCGGCGACGGAGCAGTTGACGACGTCGTGCTCGCCGCCGTCGGGGTCCGCGTAACGCCAGCCGGCGGCCGACCCGGGCGGAACGTCCACGCGCGCCCGCAGCGACAGGCCGTGCCCGCCGGGGATCTCCAGCACGGCTCCCTGGGCGCTCTCGCTCACCCGCAGCCCGCGCGCGCCGAGGCCGCCGAGACGGTGGCGGCGGCCGTCGAGGCTGAGCACGCCGTTGGCCACCCACGGGGTCATGCGGCCGGCGATGAGCAGCCGGCCGAGGGCCACGTCGAGCCACGCGTCGGGCGTGTCGGCGAAGTCGATCCCGTGCAGCCAGATCCAGCGCTCGGCGTGCTCGCTGCCCCAGTTGTGGCCGACCATGCCGCGCCAGCCGCTCAGCTCGATCGGGTCGCGTCCGTCCAGCTCGAGCACGCCGTCGAACGCGGCGGCGGGCGCGGGGCTGGTGAGCTTGGTGCGCGGCAGCGGCATGCGGTAGAGCCACTCGGGGGAGAGGTGGCGCAGTTCGGGCTCAGCGCTCGAGTAGGTCAGCGACCAGCGTGCGGGGCCGCAGCTTCCCTGCGCACGGCCGGCTCCCATGCTGGTGTCTGGGCCGATCGCGATCCAGCCGCCGGCGGGGACGCTCAGCTGGTGCGTGCTGTGCTTGTGCATGAAGGGCGCGCCGGCGCGGGCGTCGAACACGGTGCACCACACCGAGCCCTGCGGCGGGCGCCCGGGCGCCTTGTGGACGGTGTTGCG
>Ga0265318_10000714_pt1 | contig 22295 bp, 19 predicted proteins | sample 4821metaG_FD_192431 | JGI IMG/M metagenome (GOLD analysis project Ga0265318, IMG submission 192431) | Rhizosphere microbial communities from Carex aquatilis grown in University of Washington, Seatle, WA, United States - 4-8-21 metaG | ecosystem: Host-associated > Plants > Roots > Rhizosphere >... | reverse complement strand
CGAACAGCAGCCCGTCATGTGGCTTGGCGGCTATCCCGTCTATGCGGCGTATTTCCTGGCGCTGGTCTTTGGCGTATCGATGGTCGCCACCTCGGTCTTCCTGGCCATCAACGCCACGCATCTCCTTGCGTGGCTTCCCTTCCAGAGCGCGAGCGTCCTGAAGGGCGAGGTGTGGCGCATCGCCACCTACGGGCTGTGGAACCCGCCGAGCCTCTGGTTCGTCATCGACATCGCGATGATCGCCTCGTTCGGCCGCGAGGTGGAGAAGGTCTTCGGGCGCCGGACGTTCCTCGGCCTCTATGCCTGCCTCTACCTCCTGCCCCCGCTGCTTTTCACGCTGCTCGGCCTGTGGTTCCCGACGCAGCTCTCTGGCGAGGCCGGCGCGTTCGCGCTCTTTGTCGCCTTCGCGACGCTCTATCCCGACGTCGTGATGTTCTTCGGGGTGCTGGCCAAGTGGGTGGCCGTGGTCCTGGTCGGCATCTACTCGCTGATGGAGCTCGCCGGCCGAGATTGGCTGGGGATCCTGTCGCTCTGGTCCACGGTCGCCTTTGCCATTGGATTCGTCCGCTACCAGCAGGGGAGGCTCGACCTTCCGCGGTTCGGGCAGTTTGGGCTCCCGCAGGGTTCCCCGGAGGAGCCTGCGCCCGACGACGGCCGGACCTCGGCCTCAGGCCCCGCGAAGGGCAGGTCGATGGCCGAGGTCGACGCGCTGCTCGACAAGATCGCGCAGTCGGGGATGGCCAGCCTCACACCGAAGGAGCGGGCGAAGCTCGACTCGGCCCGGGAATACCTGGCCCGCAGGGCGTCTGGGCGATAGCGCAGGGGCGCCCTAACTAGCCGAAATCGAGCTCGGGCTCTGGGGGGGCGTGATTCGGCGGCGCGAGGCACTCTGGACCCTCGTTTCGGCTGTTGCTGACGAAACGGCTCACCGGCCGGCACGCCATCCGTCCCGCCTCGATCGGGCTGACGAGAAGCTTGAGCTCATCGTCCCCCAGCGGCCGGTCCCCGAGCCACCGCGGCATCGTCTCCGACGTCATGATGACGGGCATCCTGGTGTGAACCCGGGCGACGAGCTCGTTGGGTTCCGTCGTCAGGATGCAGTACGTCTCCGGAAGGCCGTCGCCGGCCGGGTCCCAGATGCCCGCGAACGCGAACGGCTCGTCGTCCACGAGCGTGAAGAGGTGCGGCCACTTCACTCCGCCGCTCGCCTTCCACTCGTAGAATCCATTCGCGGGGACGAGGCACCTCCTCCCGGCGATGCCCTTTCGGAACGCCGGCATCTTGGCGGCGGTCTCGGATCTCGCGTTGGCAAGCAGGCGCGGACTGGCGCTTGAGCGCTCCCCGTAGGGCACGAGCCCCCAGCGCATCGGCCTTACGCCAGGCGCGTTGTCGACGAACGCCACAACGGGCATCGTGTTCGTGAGGGCCACGTTGAAGCGCGGGGTGGCCCAGTCCGGCGTGCCGAGCAGGACGCCGAGCGCCTTCGAGATCGCGTTAAGCGCCGCGTCCGTCTTGTGGAGGGTGTAGCGGACGCACATGGGGCCTTCCTCCCGCCCCCCTGTCAGCGCGCCTCAAAGGCGCCCCTGAGGTCCGAGCATAGCCGGTCGTGGAACTGCTGGCGCCGCCTGTAGAGCGCAGCCCGATTCCTGTCGGGGGCGCAACGGGTCGACTCGTCGACGGAGACGCTCCTGGCGCAGAGCTCCGCGAGCGCGGCGCCGGAGCCTCGCCCGGGCGAATCGCACCAGGCCGCCTGCAGCGCGCCGCCGAGCGCCGCGCTCTCGTCCTGCGCCATCGCGACAACCGGGACCCCGAAGATGTCCGCGGCGACCTGGCGCCACAGCGGAGACCGCGCACCGCCGCCGGTGAGCCGGATCTCCCTGGGCCTGACGCCAAGCTTATAGAGCCTGCGCAGCCCGTAGTTCATCCCGAGCGTTGTCCCCTCGATCGCGGCGCGCGCGAGATGGCCCTTCGCGAGCGTCCTGCGGTCGAGCCCGAAGTAGACGCCGGTGCCCCTCGGCAGGTTGGGGGTGCGCTCGCCGTCCAGGTAGGGAAGAAGCGTGAGGCCGTCCGATCCGGCCGGGGCGCCCGCCGCGGCGCCCTCAAGGTCCGCCAGGCTCCACCCGAAGAGGGCCCGTACCTGCTCCGTCACGCCGGTGACGTTCATCGTGCACAGGAGGGGCAGCCAGCCGCCGGTCGACGAGCAGAAGGCCGCGATCTCGCCTGAGGGGTCGACCACAGGCTTGCGCGAGAAGGCGTAGATCGTCCCGCTCGTGCCAAAGCTCGCGGTGACGGCGCCCGGAACGACGTTCCCGGTCCCGATCGCCCCCATCATGTTGTCGCCGCCGCCCGCGCTGACGATCGTCCCCTTGGGGAAACCGTAGCGCAATGCGATCTCCGGGCGGAGGACGCCGCAGGGCTCATGCGACGCGGAGAGCGCGGGAAGGCAGCCGGCCACGCGGTCATCGACGGCGCCCATGGCGGCCTCGGACCACGCGCGCCTCCTCACGTCCAGGAACCCCGTCCCGGACGCGTCCCCGAACTCCATGAAGGTGTTCCCCGTGAGGTGGAGGTTGAGATAGTCGTGCGGAAGGAGGATGTGCCTTAGTTTCCTGAAGTTCCCGGGCTCGCGCCTCTTCAGCCAGAGCACCTTGGGGGCGGTGTAGCCCGGCAGGAACGGCAGGCCCGTCCTGCGGATGACCGCGGCCGGGCCCCCCAGCTTCCGGGTCAGGATCGCGCACTCGGCGTGCGTGCTCGTGTCGCACCAGAGCTTCGCGGGGCGGATGACCCCTCCCCCCTCGTCCAGGGGAACGAAGCCGTGCTGCTGGCCGGAGACCCCGATGCCGCGCACGCGCGATCGGTCGATCCGGGACGCGACCTCGCCGATCGCCGAGTCCATCGCGGCCGCCCATTCCTGGGGGTGCTGTTCCATATGGCCCGCCGGAAGGCCGTCGATCAGGTGGTGCTGGGCGCGCGCCTCCGCGACGATGCGCCCGGTCTCAAGATCGAGCGCCACCGCCTTGACGCTCTGAGTGCCGCTGTCGACACCGACGTAGATGCTCATGGCCGTCAGCCCCCCGTCAGGTAGCGGTTCAGCATGTTCTCGAGGTACTCCTGGCGCCCGCTCCTCGGCGCGGGCTCGCCGAGCTTCGTGAGCACAAGCTTCTCCAGCTCGCGGAACCCGGTTGAGCCCCTCTCGATCTCCCTTCCGTAACCCGAGTCGTAGCTCGAGTAGCGGTCGCCGAGGAAACCCTCGAACTCGCCGTCGTCGATGATCCGGCGCGCGATCTTGAACGCGAGCGCATAGGTGTCCATCCCCCCGATGTGCGCGTAGAAGAGGTCCTCCGGGTCGATGGACGGGCGGCGGAGCTTCGCGTCGAAGTTGAACCCGCCCTTGCCGAGGCCCCCCGCGCGCAGGATCGAGACCATGGCGAGCGTGATCTCCTTCACGTCCGTGTTGAACTGGTCCGTGTCCCAGCCGAGGAGCATGTCGCCGGAGTTCGCGTCGATCGAGCCCAGGAGCCCCTGGGCCGCCGCGACCTCGATCTCGTGCTGGAACGAGTGCCCCGCCAGCGTCGCGTGGTTCGTCTCGATGTTGAACTTCAGGTGCTTCTCGAGCCCGAACGTGCGCAGGAACGCGATCCCGCTCGCGACGTCGAAGTCATACTGGTGCTTCGTCGGCTCCTTCGGCTTCGGCTCGATGTAGAACTGCCCCTTGAACCCGATCCTCTTCGCATGGTCGACAGCCATGTGGAGGAACCTCGCGAGGTGCTCCTGCTCCCGCTTGAGGTTCGTGTTGAGAAGGGTCTCGTAGCCCTCGCGCCCCCCCCAGAACGTGTAGCCGTCGCCCCCGAGCTCGTGGGTGACCTCGAGCGCCTTCTTCACCTGGGCGGCCGCGTAGGCGAACACGTGCGCGTCGGGATTCGTCGCGGCGCCGCACATGTAGCGCGGGTTGGAGAAGAGGTTGGCCGTGCCCCAGAGGAGCCGCACGCCGGTCTCCTTCTGCAGCGTCTTCGCGTGGGCGACGAGCGTGTCCAGGTTGCGGTTGGACTCGGCGAGCGTCGCGCCCTCCGGCGCGATGTCGCGGTCGTGAAAGCACCAGAACGGCGCCTCTATCTTGATGAAGAACTCGAACGCGGCGTCCATGCGGCGCTTCGCGACCGAGATCGCGTCCCTGCCCACCTCCCAAGGCCTGCGGATCGTGCCGGGGCCGAACGGGTCGCCTCCGACGCCGCGGAAGGAGTGCCAGTAGGCGATCGAGAACCGCATGTGGTCCTTGAGCGTCACGCCGTCGATCATCTCGGATGGGTCGTAGTGCCTGAACGCCAAGGGGTTCGTGGACTTTGGGCCCTCGAACCGGATGCGGGGTACGTTGAAAAACTGGGGTCTGGGGTTTTTCGGCATCGCGGCCCACACCTACCACGAAGCCCCGGCCACCGTCGAGTTTGTTCACGGCGCGGGTCCTGCGCCCGCGGCGCCTTGCATTTGCGCGGAATCGGAGCACCACTTCCCGTCATGCACCCCACGATTCGAGGCCTTTCACTCTTGCTTGCCGCCGGGGCCCTGAACGCCGGCGCCGCCGACTTCAAGGTCATCGCCCACTACCCCATCGGCGGCGAAGTCCGCTACGACTACCTCCGCGTGGACCCCGACATGCGCCGGCTGTACGTCTCGCACTCGACCAAGGTCGACGTGCTCGACGTTGACACCGGGGCGAAGCTCGGGGAGGTCGGGCCGATGAAGGGCATCCACGGGATCGCCGTCGTGCCCGACCTGAAGCGCGGGTTCATCACGGCGGGCTCGGACCGGACCGTCGTCATGTTCGACCTGGGGACGCTCAAGATCACGAAGGTGATCCCCGGGCTCGGCGTGAAGCCCGACGCGATCGAGTACGACCCGCAGACCCGGATGGTCTACGTCGCGAACGGCGCCTCGGGGGGCATCACCGTGATCGACCCCGCCAAGGGCGAGGTCGCCGCCACGGTCCCGATCGAGGGGAAGCTGGAGGGCCTCGCCTTTGACGGCAGGGGACGGCTCTTCGTCAACACCGAGGACAAGAGCATGATACAGGTCGTCGACACGCGCACCCTGAAGCCCGTGGCCAGCTGGCCGATCGCGCCGGTCGAGGGCGGGACGGGCCTCGCGATCGACGCCGTCCACCACCGGCTCTTCTCCGCGGGCGGCAACAAGATGCTCGCGGTGGTCAACAGCGACACGGGGGCCGTCGTCGCGACCCCGCAGATCGGCGAGGATCCGGACGGCGACGCGTTCGACGCCGCCAACAGCCTCATCTTCACCTCCAACATGGTGGGGACCGTGACCGTCCTCCAGGCGGACCCGCGGGAGGACTCCTATCCCCTGGTCCAGACCGTGCCGACGGCGTTTGGGGCCCGCACGATCGCCCTGGATTCGAAGACGGGGAGGATCTTCCTCTCGACCGGGAAGTTCGGACCGCCGCCTCCGCCGACCCCGGAGCATCCCCGGCCCTGGCGCCAGGGCGAGCCCGGATCATTCGAGGTGCTGGTCGTGGGGCGCTGAGGCGCGCCCTCGCGCGCCGGGGCCCGGCTAGGGCGAGGTCCTGAACGCCGTGGCGAAGTACACGGCGAGCATCATGCAAACGAAGCTCAGCGCGTAGTTCCACGTGAGGCGCTCCTTCAGGACCAGCCACGCGAACAGGATGAACACGAGGAGCGTGATGACCTCCTGGATGATCTTCAGCTGGTAGCCGCTGAATTCCCCGGAGAAGTAGCCCAGGCGGTTCGCGGGCACCTGCAGGCAGTACTCGAAGAACGCGATCCCCCAGGCGACCAGGATGGCGACGATGAGGGGGCGGCCCTCGAGCCACTTGAGCTTCAGGTGGCCGTACCAGGCAACCGTCATGAACACGTTGGATCCGATCAGCAGCAGGACGACTTTGGTCATGGTGGGGGAATTGAACCGGCTGCGCGGCCGCCCGCAAGCGCCGCGATGGGAGCCCGGCGCGCGCCGTGTCGCGCCCAAAAAAACCGAAGACGATGCTTGATCGTTGCAAATCGAGCCCTATACCTTGCCGCTAGCTCTGTCTGAGCCTATACTTCAGAATGACAATCAAAGCCTATCTCAAGCCGTCCTGCGGCTGGTCCAATGGCGTCCGCGCCATCCTCCGCAAGTACGGGCTCGCCTACGATGACATCGACATCATCGGCGACCGCGAGAGCTATGCCGAGATGGTCCGCAAGTCGGGGCAGCCCCTTTCCCCCTGCGTCGAGATTGACGGCGTGATGCTCGCGGACGTCTCCGGCGAGGAGGTCGAGAACTACCTCCTCGGCAACGACCTGGTAAAGCCCACCGACATCGCGGCGGGCGTCGCGACCAACGCGGGCTGCTCCGACGACGAGCACGCCAAGATGGCGACGAAAACGATCCGCTTCTTTTGATGAGAGTCCTGGCTTGACCAAGCAAAGTTCGCTCAAGGCCGGCTCTCACAAAGAAGGACCGGCTTTTTTTTGCGCACTCGCCGACGACCCTCGTCCCCCTGAAACCCACTTTGGCTCAAAGAATGCTCCGAATCTGAAGATCCCGCCCCCACGCAATGCCCACCAGATCTGACAACGCCCGCCAGCCGGGGCGCAGAAACCTTGGCGCGCCCCCGAAGCAGGGCCTCTACGACCCGTGGTTCGAGCACGACTCCTGCGGCGTGGGCTTCGTCGTGGACATCAAGGGCCGCGCGTCGAACCAGATCCTCAAGCAGGCGATCCAGATCCTCAAGAACCTGGACCACCGCGGCGCCGCGGGCTCGGAGGCCAACACGGGCGACGGCGCGGGCGTGCTGCTGCAGATGCCTCACGCGTTCCTCAAGGAGGCCTGCAAGAAGCTCCGCATCGCCCTGCCGGGGCACGGGGAGTACGGGTGCGGGCACGTCTTCCTGCCGCGCGACAGGATCAAGCGCCGCCGCCTGGAGGAGCGCTTCGAGCAGATCGTGCAGGCCGAGGGCCAGACCGTCCTCGGCTGGCGCACCGTGCCCGTGGACAACTCCTCCCTCGGCGAGACGGCCAAGTCCTGCGAGCCGCAGATCCGGCAGGTGTTCATCGGGCGCAACCCCGCCATGACCGACGCCATGGCGTTCGAGAGGAAGCTCTTCGTCATCCGCAAGCACGCCTACAACGAGATCCGCGCGTCGACCATGGACGGCGCGGAGTACTGGTACGTGGCGAGCCTCTCGTTCAAGACCCTCGTCTACAAGGGCATGCTCCTCACCGAGCAGCTCGAGAACTACTTCACCGACCTGAAGAACCCCTCCATGGCGACGGCGCTGGCGCTCGTGCACTCGCGCTTCAGCACGAACACCTTCCCGAGCTGGGACCGCGCGCACCCGTACCGCTACATCGCCCACAACGGCGAGATCAACACGCTCCGGGGCAACATCAACTGGATGCACGCGCGCGAGGCGCTCTTCGAGTCCGACCTGTTCGGCGAGGACACCAAGAAGATCCTGCCGATCGTCAACCCGAACGGCAGCGACTCGTCGATGTTCGACAACACGCTCGAGCTGCTCATCCTCGCGGGCCGCTCGCCGGCGCACGCGATGATGATGATGATCCCGGAGCCGTGGTCCAACAACGAGGACATGGGCGACGACCGGCGCGCGTTCTACCAGTACCACTCCTGCCTCATGGAGCCGTGGGACGGGCCCGCCTCCATCGCCTTCACCGACGGCGTCCAGATCGGCGCGGTCCTCGACCGCAACGGCCTGCGCCCGTCCCGCTACTACGTGACCAAGGACGGGCTCGTCATCATGGCGTCCGAGGCCGGCGTCCTGGACATCCCGCCGGAGAACGTCCTCCAGAAGGGCAGGCTCCAGCCCGGGCGCATGTTCCTGGTCGACACCGAGCAGGGACGGATCATCGAGGACGAGGAGATAAAGAGGAAGATCTGCTCGGAGCGGCCGTACCGACAGTGGCTCAACGAGCACCTCGTGCACCTGAGCGACATACCCGACGCGCCGGAGCTGCCGCTGCCCGACCACAAGACCCTCCTGCAGCGCCAGATCGCCTTCGGCTACACCAACGAGGACGAGCGGATCATCCTGACCCCGATGGCGCGCGACGGCGTCGAGGCCGTGGGCTCCATGGGCAACGACGCCGCCCTCGCGGTGCTCTCCAGGCGGCCCAGGCTCCTCTACGACTACTTCAAGCAGCTCTTCGCCCAGGTCACCAACCCCCCGATCGACTGCATCCGCGAGGAGATCATCATCGGCGCCGAGACCCGCCTCGGCTCCGAGGGGAACCTGCTCAACCCGCAGCCGTCCGCCTGCCGGAGGGTGGAGCTGAAGTGGCCCATCATCACGAACGAGGAGTTCGCCAAGATCAGGCGGCAGAACCTCCCAGGGCTGAAGGTCGGGGTGCTGCCCATCCTCTTCCGCGTGACCCGCGGGGAGAAGGGCCTCGCCAAGTCGCTCGAGGAGCTTTCCGTGATGGCGCGGCGCATGATCGAGGAGGAGGAGATAAACCTCATCATCCTGAGCGACCGCGGCGTCACGCGGGACTTTGCCCCGGTGCCCGCGCTCCTGGCGGTCGCGGGCCTCCACCACTACCTGATCCGCGAGGGCCTGCGCACCCGGGTCAGCCTCGCCCTCGAGACCGGCGAGGCCCGCGAGGTGCACCATTTCTCCCTGCTGATCGGCTACGGCTGCAGCGTGATCAACCCCTATGTCGCGTTTGAGACCATCGACGACATGATCCGCGAGGGCCTGCTGGTGAAGATCGACCACAAGTCCGCCTGCAAGAACTTCGTCAAGGCCGCGACGAAGGGCGTCATCAAGGTGATGTCGAAGATGGGCATCTCGGCCATCCAGAGCTACCGCGGCGCCCAGGTCTTCGAGGCCCTCGGACTCCGGCAGGACGTCATCGACCATTACTTCACCTGGACGCCCTCCCGCGTGGGGGGCATCGGGCTCGACGTGATCGCCCAGGAGGTGCTCATGCGCCACCACGCGGCGTTCCCGTCGCGCGCGGTCAACGGCCACGTGCTTCCGTCCGGCGGCCAGTACCAGTGGCGCAACGACGGCGAGCAGCACCTGTTCACCCCCGAGTCGATCCACCGCCTCCAGAAGGCCGTGCGCACCGGCAGCTTCAAGGTGTTCCAGGAGTACGCCAGCCTCGTCAACGACCAGTCCGTCAATGCCTGCACGCTGCGCGGCCTTCTCGACTTCAAGCCCGCGACGCCGATCCCGATCGAGGAGGTCGAGCCGGTGGACAGCATCGTGAAGCGGTTCAAGACCGGGGCGATGTCCTACGGCTCCATCAGCAAGGAGGCGCACGAGACCCTCGCGATCGCCATGAACCGCCTCGGCGGCAAGAGCAACACGGGGGAGGGCGGCGAGGACCCGGCCCGCTACAAGCTCGAGCCCAACGGGGACTCGAAGAATTCGGCGATCAAGCAGGTCGCCTCCGGCCGCTTCGGGGTGACGAGCGAGTACCTTGTCAACGCCCGCGAACTCCAGATCAAGATGGCCCAGGGCGCGAAGCCCGGCGAGGGAGGCCAATTGCCGGGCACCAAGGTCTACCCCCCGATCGCCAAGACCCGGCTCACGACCGCGGGTGTCGGGCTCATCTCCCCGCCTCCGCACCACGACATCTACTCGATCGAGGACCTGGCCGAGCTGATCCACGACCTGAAGAACGGCAACCGGCTCGCGCGGGTGAGCGTCAAGCTGGTCGCCGAGGTCGGCGTCGGCACCATCGCGGCCGGCGTCGCCAAGGCGCACGCCGACGTCGTTCTCATCAGCGGCCACGACGGCGGCACCGGCGCGTCGCCGCAGACCTCCATCGCCCATGCGGGCCTCCCCTGGGAGCTCGGCCTGGCGGAGACCCACCAGACCCTTGTGCTCAACAACCTGCGCAGCCGGATCGCGGTCGAGACCGACGGCCAGCTGAAGACCGGCCGCGACGTCGTCATAGCCGCGCTCCTGGGCGCCGAGGAGTTCGGGTTCGCCACGGCCCCCCTCGTGGCCACCGGGTGCATCATGATGCGCGTCTGCCACCTGAACACCTGCCCGACGGGTGTCGCGACCCAGAACCCGGAGCTTCGCGCGAAGTTCACCGGCAAGCCGGAGCACGTCGTCAACTTCATGCGCTTCATCGCCGAGGACGCCCGGATGATCATGGCCCAGCTCGGCTTCCGCACGATCGAGGAGATGGTCGGCCATGTGGACAGGCTCGAGGGCAGGAAGGCCGTCGAGCACTGGAAGGCCAAGGGCCTCGATTTCAGCAAGATCCTCTACCAGCCCGACGTGGACGAGGCCGTGGGGCGCTTCTGCCAGATCCCGCAGGAGCACGGACTCGAGAAGTCGCTCGACCTCACCACCCTCCTCGAGATCTGCCGCCCGGCGATCGAGCGCGGCGAAAAGGTCGTCGCGGAGCTGCCCATAAACAACGTCCACCGCGTCGTCGGCACCATCACCGGGGGCGAGCTGACCAAGAAGTGGGGCGCCGCCGGCCTTCCCGAGGACACGATCCGGATCCAGTTCAGGGGCTCGGCCGGCCAGAGCTTCGGCGCCTTCATGCCGAGGGGCATGACGTTCCTGCTCGAGGGCGACGCCAACGACTACGTCGGCAAGGGGCTTTCCGGCGGCAAGATCGTCGTCTACCCGTCCGAGAAGGCCACGTTCGTCCCGGAGGAGAACATCATCGTCGGCAACGTGGCGCTCTACGGGGCGACCAGCGGGGAGGCCTTCATCCGCGGAGTGGCGGGCGAGCGCTTCTGCGTCCGCAACAGCGGCGTCAACGCGGTCGTGGAGGCCGTGGGCGACCACGGCTGCGAATACATGACCGGCGGGCGCGTCGTCGTGCTGGGCCCGACGGGCCGCAACTTCGCGGCCGGGATGTCCGGCGGGATCGCCTACGTGCTCGATGAGCGCGGCGACTTTCCGGCCCGGGTCAACCGGCAGATGGTGGGAATCGGGAAGCTCGAGTCCACGGGGGAGATCGCCGAGGTCCGCGCCCTCATAGAGAAGCACGCGGCCTACACGCGCAGCGCGCGCGCCCGGCTCGTCCTCGACAACTGGGAGAGCATGGTCCCGCGCTTCGTCCGGGTCATGCCGAACGACTACCAGCGCATGCTGGCCTGCATCCAGCGCGCCCACGGGCAGGGCCTGACGGGCGACGAGGCGGTCATGGCCGCGTTCGAGGAGAACGCACGCGACCTCTCGAGGGTCGGCGGCAACTGATCTCCACCGGCTCAACCCCCTCCCCGACCAAGCACGATGGGCAAACCAACTGGATTTCTCGAATACCTGCGGGAGCTGCCCGCGGACAGGCCCCCGCTCAAGCGCGTGGACGACTGGACGGAGTTCCACCACCACATGGGGGAGGACAAGCTTCGCCAGCAGGGCGCCCGCTGCATGGATTGCGGCGTCCCGTTCTGCCACACCGGCAAGCTCGTCGGCGGGATGGCTTCGGGGTGCCCGATCAACAACCTGATCCCCGAGTGGAACGACCTCGTCTTCAGGGGCCTCTGGCACGAGGCGCTCGAGCGCCTGCACCGGACCAACAACTTCCCGGAGTTCACCGGCCGGGTCTGCCCGGCCCCGTGCGAGGGCTCGTGCGTCCTCGGCATCAACAGCACCCCGGTGACGATCAAGAACATCGAGTGCACGATCATCGACCGCGGCTGGAGCGAGGGCTGGGTGGTCCCGGAGGCCCCCGAGGTCCGCACGGGCAAGAAAGTCGCGATCATCGGTTCCGGGCCGGCCGGCCTTTCCGCGGCGGCTCAGCTCAACCATGTCGGCCACACCGTGACGGTCTTCGAGCGCGCCGACCTCCCGGGCGGGCTGCTCATGTACGGCATCCCGAACATGAAGCTCGACAAGAGGGAGGTCGTCCTGCGCCGGATACGGCTCATGGAGCAGGAGGGGATCAAGTTCATCTGCAACGCCAACGTCGGCGAGAACGTCGAGCCCCAGATCTTCCTGAAGGAGTTTGACGCGACGGTCATCTGCACCGGGGCGACGCAGCCGCGCAACCTGCCGGTCGAGGGCCGCGACCTTGGCGGCGTCCACTTCGCGATGGAGTTCCTGAGCGCGAACACGGCGGCGGTGCTTGCCGGCAACGCGGACGGCGGCCCCATCCACGCCCGCGGCAGGGACGTCGTCGTCATCGGGGGCGGGGACACGGGGACCGACTGCGTCGGGACCGCGATGCGCCACGGCTGCCGCAGCCTCGTGCAGATCGAGATCCTGCCCAGGCCGCCGGCGGAGCGCGCCGCCGACAACCCGTGGCCCGAATGGCCCAAGGTCTACAAGATGGACTACGGCCAGGAGGAGGCGGCCGCCCGCTTCGGCGCCGACCCCCGGATCTACCTCACGACCGTAAAGAGGTTCGGGGCCGACGCCGGCGGGCGCGTGAAGGACATCGTCACCGTCCAGGTGAAATGGGAGAGGAACGAGCAGGGGCAGTTCGTGCCCAGGGAGCAGGCCGGCACGGAGAAGGTGATTCCCGCGCAGCTCGTGCTGCTCGCGATGGGCTTCCTCGGGCCGGAGCAGGCCCTGCTCAAGGAGATCGGCGTCGCCTGCGACGCGCGAAGCAACGTGAAGGCCGAGTACGAGAGGTATTCGACCAGCCTCCCGGGGGTGTTCGCGGCCGGCGACTGCCGCCGCGGGCAGAGCCTTGTCGTCTGGGCGATAAACGAGGGCCGCGGGGCCGCGCGCGAGTGCGACCGCTACCTCATGGGCCAGACCGACTTGCCGTAGGCGGCCGGCCGGACTTAGATCGCGGCGTTCGCCAGTTCACTGGCCGTCTCGACGCACCGCATGCAGACGCGGTGAAGCAGGTCGTTTTCTTTGAAGAATTTCTGGCCCTCGGCGGTGCGGAGATCGCATTTCGTCAATTCGCGGCAGACCACGCTCCCGTGCCGCTCCTTGAATGCATCGAGGAATCCACGGGTCGTTGCATAGGTCTCCTCGGTCCGGGATCTGTCCTCGTCGAGGCCGCGGCCGTGCCTTAGCCCAAGCGCGAGGACGCCCCCGGTGACCGCGCCACAGATCTCCCCCTCGCGGGCCACGCCCGCGCCAAGTCCCGTGGCGAGCCTGAGGGCGGTGCCCTTGTCAAAATCCAGGCTCTCGCAGTTTGCGTAGAGCACGGCCTGGGCGCAGTTGTACCCGGCGAGCATCATCTTGGAGGCGTTCTCCGCAATGCGGTGGGGATTCATGGAAGAGTGTCCGTGCCCGCCGTCATTCCACCGAAACGACCCGCTGGAGAACCGGCCCCAGCCGGTCGGCGATCTGGACGACGTCCCCCACGCGTCGGCCCACGAGCTGGCGCCCCAGCGGCGACGACCCGGTCACCACGGTCGCGGCGGATTCACCGTCCCTGGCCTCAAGACCGCCGGAATGGGGGCCGACAAGGAAGGCGTCCTTGCGGCCCTCCGACTCGAGCGTCACAAGGGCCCCGGCCGCAATCTCGTCGCCGGGCCCGAACACCCTCAGGGTGAGCGCCTTCCATCCCGCGATCGCGCCTGCGATTTCGGACGCCAGCCGGGCCTGGCCCGCGGCGAGGTACGCCGCGCTCTGGCTCCGCATGTCGTACTTGTCCTCGGCCCGGCTCTCCTCGTCCGTCGCCTCCTCGCGGGAGCCGAGCGCCGCCTCGGTCTGCAGGGCGAGCTCCGCCTCGAGCTGGGATATTATCGAACGCGTAAGGGCAATCTTGTCCATGTGGAGTCCTTAGATATACTTGGATCTTCCCGATGCCGTCAAAGCCCATCCCCGGATCCACCGGAGAGGTCCTAACCTGCCTCCCCTCCCCCTACGCCGCCCACGGGGCGACGGGCCTCCTGTACCTCCCCCGGTTCATCGCAAAGTGCAGGTACGTGAAGGAGCACGGGGCGCTGCCCGCGAGCTATGCGAAGAACTTCAAGCGGGGGCTCGACAGGTTCCTGTGCCTGCACCTCGGGATCGACCCGTCCGCGGTCGAGCAGGTTGTCCGCGATTCGGCCGACGACGGCGAAATCGAGCGCGGGCTCGCGCGGCTGCTTCCCGCGGACGTTCGCGCCGCCAAGTGGAACCGGGAGCTGGTCCAGAAGGGGATGACGGAGGCGGGCCGCGGGTTCCTGAAGGAGGCGCTGGCTGCGATGGGGTGCGCCGACAGGGCCGGCGACATCAGGAGCGTCCCCGACCTGATCGACTTCGACGAGGGGAGGATCGAGTGATCAAGGGCCAGAAGGTCGTCTGCATCGACGACACCTTCAACGAGTTCGTGAAGGCGGTCTACAGGCAGCTCCCGTTGAAGGGAAAGACCTACACGATCCGCGAGGTGTTCCTCGGGCGTGAGAAGATCGTGAAGGGCGGCGATTCCGCGACTGTCGGGATCCTGCTCGAGGAGCTCGTCAATCCCCCGGACCCCTTCCACGTCGGCAAGCAGGAGCTCGGCTTCTCGTCCGAGCGGTTCGCGCCGCTCGAGGAGCTTCCGCCGGAGGAGGCGGAGGCCCGCAACGAGATCGGGATCGGAGCCGGCGACTCCGGCTACTGGATGAACTGACGGCCGGTCACTCCTCTACCAGGACGGCCAGCGTGCACGCGGCCTCGGGCACGGCCTCGGCCAGGTTGGGGCGCACCAGGAAGAAGCGGATGACACTCCTGCCGGGGTTGAGCGCGTAGAACGAGACCGTGGTCGTCGCCGCCGAGCCCGCCGCGGCCTGGGCTGGCACGGTCTTCAGGGGTCCCATCTGGTACAGGACCCTGCCGTTGTTCGAGCCGATCTCCCACACAAGGCCGGTCCCGGCCTCCGGGCCGGGAAGAACGACGCGGATCGCCGTGACCGCCTGGATCTTGGCCTCCTGCTCCTTTTGATCGGGCGACAGCACGACCGTCTGTGTCGTCCTCGGGCTGCGCGTGGAGTTGGAGTCGCATCCGGCGGCCAGGGCCAGGAGGGCCAGGGCGCACGGGAGGACCAGCGGTGGGAGGCGTCTTCTCATCTGATGTGGGGGACGAGCTCGGAGAGCGCGGGCCGGCCCACGTGGCGGCGGATGGACTCGATGTTCTCCCTCACGAGGGCCCCCATCGACCCGCAGCTCCTGTATTCCGGCCTGCCGTAATGCTCCGCCAGCGAGCCGCGCAGCTGGTGCACCTTCTCGGGCGGGGATATCGGGTCTCGCTCCATCTCATCAAGGAGAAGGCCTAGGCGGCTGGCGGCAAGCTCCGCGCGCTGGAGCATGAGCGTGTGCTCCTCCCGAAGGTACTGGTTGGCGGTCTCCACGTTGAGCTGCTTCGCGCAGAAGAGGGCGAAGGCCGCGTTCTCCTTGAAGAACTGGGGCCTGTAGAAGTTGCACCTTCCGTTGTAGCTCTGCTGGTCGAAGTCCATCGCCCTGATGCGCAGCTGGACGTCCTCGAAGTCGGGGGTGACGACGAACACGAAGTTGTAGGAGCGCATGTCGCCGAGGAGCCTGACGAAGCACCGCTCGTTGAACTTCACCAGCTCCTTGGCCATCCGTATGGGGCTCAGTTCGGGCCGGTTCAGCCAGTTCTTGATGAAGATGTCCCCGGGGATCCCGGGGACGTGCTCCTCGATCAGCGTGCTCCCGTGCGTCAGGAAATTGAGGCGGTTCGGCGACAGCAGGTGCTCGAGCTCGAGGCCGTAGATCCGCGACGCGTCGGCCTTCTTCACGTAGAAGTAGTCCTGGTTGTCGTTGTACGCGTTGACGATCCGGATCCTGAAGGGCGTCGAGTTCCCGAACGTGCAGAAATCGACGCGGTCCGCGTAGAGGTGCTGGACGACCGACATGTCGCCGTTGACCTTGAGCACCGCGTACACCTCCTTGAGCGCCTCGTTCAGCGCGCGCATCTCCTCCCTCTCGTAGATCACCGTGTCCCACAGGGTCGGCTTGCCGTCGGAGTCTGTGAGCGGAATCACCTCGCTGAAGCCCCGGAGCCGCTCGTAGGTGACCGGAAGGTCCCGCTCCCTCTTGTAGGCGCGCAGGTACCCGCGCAGGCCCTGGCCGACGGGATAGGACGGCTTCTTGCGTGTCGCCGCGGGCGTATCGTCCCTGGCCGGGTTGTCGGGCATTCGGCGCCTCAGTTTCGCGACGGGGCCCTGTCGCGGTACGCTTCCCAGTTCGCCGCGAGCTCGTGGGTCACGCGGCTTCCTACGCCGTACGCCGCCTCGAGCGAGGGGACGTAGCCCGCGTATTCCATGTGCAGGCTCTTGTTCACGTCCTGCTTCGGGGCCTGCATGCAGTAGTTGCTCGCGGTCCTCAGGAACATGACCCGCTGGAAGTCGACGCGGCCCATCTTTGCAAGGCGGCTGAGCGCGGTCGCAATGCCCTGGTCCTCCATGTCGGACATCGCGAACTCACCCTTCCCGTCTGTCCACAGCCGCGTCCAGTCGGACGCCCACTGGGTCAGGGTCTTCCCATGCCAGTACCGGCACGATCCGAAGGTCTCGCCGCAGAGGACAAACGGGGGCCTCTGGGCGTTGGGAAAATCCACATAGAGCGCGCGGTAGGTTCTCATTTCCTCCGTGTCGGCGATCCGGGTGTCGCGCGTGAGGGCGAAGGCCCAGTCGACCAGGGCCGGGTTCAGCCGGTAGGCCATGGTGTCGGGCTCCCATCCCTGGTACACGGGCTTCTGGTTGGGAACCTTGGAGCCTATCGGGACCACCGCATACGGCCACGCGGGATCGGCCTCCCGCGCGTCGATCTCGTAGGCGATGTCTCCGTCGATCACGTAGTGCGCCCACGCGGCGCTCCCTATCGAGGCGACCGACGGATTGACCCCGGCGATTCCGTTGACGAGCCAGTACGTCCTCGAGAAGTCAAACAGGCCGCTCATGACGAGCGCCATGATCTGGTTCGACGAGCGGACCGTCGCACCGGAGACGACGCCGATCGTGCCCTTTCCGTCGGTCAGGACCGGGTGGTCGACCCCCGGGACGTCGATCTTGCGGGTCCAATTCTCGCGCTCCACCCAGTACTGCAACTCGCCCGGGCGGTCGCCCCTGTCCGCACCCACCTCAAACGTGACGACCACGGCCACCCTGACGGGAATCGGATCCGCACCGAGCGGAGCGCCCGAAAGAAGGACGACGGGGAGGATGAACCGCGGTAGGCGCATGTTCTGCCTTGGGTCAGCTGTCCGGCGGAGGAGGGCGCGGCGGCGGCGCCTTGGACGGGGCCGGCCCGAGCCTCGGCGTCAGGCGGGAAGCCGCCTCATCAAGGCGGCTCGCGGCCGCATTCAGCGCGCCGGCCACGACCGGGATGTAATCCACGGCGACTGTCCACTGGCGCAGTTCGATCGCCTCCCGCACCGCGGGAAGCGTCTTCGCGGCATAGCCCGTGTACCGGCCCGGCGCGTAGAGCATGTGCCGGTACCAGTCGCGGCCGGGGAGGCCCCTCTCGCTCGAAAGCGTCTGCTCCACACCCTGGAGCAGGCCGTTGAGCTCCGCGGCTTCCGCCGCCGGCAGCCTAAAGTCGCCGGCGGAGGCCCCCGCGAAGGCGTTGTCGTAGAACGCCGCGCTCCTCTTGAGGCGGGCGGCGGCCTCGCGCAACGCCCCGAAATCGATCCGCGGCACGTCCCCGGGGGCCGGCGGCGCCGCGCGGCGCTGTTCCGGGTCCGCGGCAAGCCTGAAGGACCCGTCGTCGATCAGCCGCCTCAGCTTCCCGGAATCCTCGCGTTCCTTGTCGGTCAGCTTCTCCACCTCGGAGGCATAGCGCGCGGACGCGTCGGCGAGGTCGCCGAACCTCATGGGCAGCACGTCGGCATCCGCGGTGCGAAGGACGAGGCGCCCCGCAGTCTGGGCCAGGGCCACCTCGTAGGCGAACTTGGGGTCCCCAAACCGCACGAAGTGGTCGAATGAGTCGTACGTGGAGTGGTAGATCGAGGCGTCGACGTCCTCGCCGTTGAACCCGAGGTTGATCGAGGAGATTCCAAGGTGCTGGAGGAACGGGGTGTAGTCCGAGCCCGATCCAAGGGCCTCGATCGGCAGGTCGCCTCCGGCCTCGGCGGCCGCCAGCAGCGCCTGGCCGTCCGGGCCCGGATTCCCATCGGGGCCGGCGACCTTGACCCGTGCCCTCAGGCGCTCGAGCACGCTCGCGCCGGTCTCCGGGTCGACGACGCTCCCGGCGACCTCGTTCACGAGGCGCTGGTACGAGTGGCTGCCCCCCACAAAAAGGGTCCCCCGGGCGTTGGTGTCGGAGTTGACGTAGAGGACGGCCTTTTGGCGAAGTTCGTCCGCATGCGCCTCGGCCCATTCTGTCGAGCCCAGGAGGCCCGCCTCCTCGCCGTCCCAGCCTGCGTAGACAAGCGTCCTCTTGGGCTTCCAGCCGGTCCTGGCCAGGGCGCCGATCGCCTTCGCCTCGGCCATCTCGGCGATGTTTCCGGCAAGGGGGTCCCATGCCCCGAACACCCATGCGTCGTGGTGGTTCCCGCGGATCACCCATTGGTCGGGATACGCGGATCCCTTCATGACGGCGATCACGTCGTATATCGGTTTCAGGCCCCAGTCGGAGGACACCTCCAGGTGCACCTTCGCCGGGCCGGGGCCGATGTGGTAGGTGACCGGGACGGCCCCCCGCCATCCGGCGGGGGCCACCGGCCCTTCGAGCGCCGCAAGGAGCGGCCTCGCGTCGCCGGACGAGATCGGGATCACCGGAATCTTCAGGATCGTCCTGGCCTCGGCGACCGTGAGGCGCTTCGCATCCTTCGTGGCGCCGATGCCGGGCGTGAGCGGGTCGCCCGCATAGAGGGTGATGTCGGCGACCGAGCCGCGCTGCACGCCCTCGTCGGGGCGGTAGCCGCCCTTCGGATAGACGTCGCCGGACCAGTAGCCGTCCTCATGGGGGTCCGAGTAGATGATGCACCCGACCGCGCCGTGCTCCTGCGCGAGCTTGGGCTTGAGCCCCCTCCAGCATTCCCCGTAGCGGGCGATCACGATCCTGCCCTTCACGTCGATTCCGCGCCGCTCGAGCTCGATGTAGTCCTCAGGCGTCCCGAAATTCACGTAGACCAGGTCGGCCGTCACGTCTCCGTCGGCCCCGTAGATATTGTACGGGGGGAGGCCCCCGGCGGTGTGGTCCGACGTGCGGTCGCCGGCAATCGGGGGCTCAATCAGGCGGGTCGCGTAGGGGGCGGGCGCCAGGAGCTCAAGCGACTCGCTCTTCGGGGTCGGATACAGGACGTAGAAGGTCTCGATCCGGGCTTCCCATCCCCATTCCTTGAACTTGCCGAGCATGAAGTCCGCATTCGCCTTGTCGTGCGGCGAGCCGACCTGGTTCGGTTCCGAGGACATCTGCTCAAGCCAGGACCTGAGTTCAGCGGGGTCTATCGACGAATCGAACGCCCGCTCGCCCTCCAACTCGGCCGTCGACGAGGCCGCCTTGAACCCGATGAGGCTCTCCGGAACCGCCAGGGCGGAGGGGCCCAGGACCGCCCCGGCCGCCAGCATGGAAATGACCGCCCGCGTCGATTTCATCCGGGCGAGGAAAGCCGTTGCCATGGCCGAGGGCAAGCGCCCAAGGCCTCCCATTTTAGGGTTTGCGAACGCGTGCCCGGCCAGCACCCTGACTGCCGGTTCCCGCCCAAGATGAACAAGCTCGTCCCCGCCGCAACGGCCTTTGCCCTGGCGCTTCTTGCCGGCTGCTCCCAGTCCGGGCCGGAGAAGTTCAAGTCGGAGATTCTTGCGGCCGACAAGGCGTTCGCCGCGAAGTCCGCGAAGGAGGGCCCGAAGGCCGCGTTCCTCGCCTACATCGCGGGCGGTGGCAAGCTGCTCAACGAGACCCGGGTCGGGTCCGACGCCGTCAACACCACGTTCATCCAGCTCCCGCCCACCGCCACCCTCACATGGGAGCCCTCTTTCGTCGACGTGAGCGCGTCGGCCGACCTCGGCTACACGTGGGGCCGGTATGCCCTCAATGTGCCGAGCCCGAAACAGGGGCAGCCTCCCTACCAGAAGAGGGGCACCTACGTCACGATCTGGAAGCGCCAGCCCGGCGGCGCCTGGAAGTTCGTCCTCGATGGGGGCAGCCCCGACGGGCAGAAGTGACGCGGGGCCCGGGTCTCGCGCTGGATTCCCGCGCCCGTTCGCTCGCGCGCCCGGTCAATAGTCGTCCATCACGAAGAATGTCACCCAGCCGACGGTTGAGGTGACGAGAGTGATGGCGGCCACCCCGTAGACCATGGACATCGGGCCCGGCATCATCCTCATGGCGATGACGATCGCCAGGTCGAGCGACCCCACAACCAGGATGAAGTCGCGGTTCCTTTTCGATCTCCTTCTCGCCTTGTAATTGAGGTCCGCCAGGCCGGCCTCCACCTCGGCGACCTGGTTCTCCATCAGGATCCGGGGAACGCTGATGGCCTCCTCGTCAGCGGGATGGGCCGGCGGATTCACCGGCGCGATCTCCGTGGCCTTGAAGCCGGGCGGCGGCTGGACGGGTGTAGGCGGGCGGATGTCGCGCGGGATCCCCTTCGACGCCCTCTCCTCGGCAACCTGGTTCTGCCTGTGGATCAGCTGAACGCTGATCGCGGTCCCGTCGCCCGGGCGGGACGGGTTGTCGGTCGGGGTGATCTCCTTCGGCTTGAGGACAAGGTGACTTGTGTCCGGCTTCTCGTCGTCCATCGGCTCAGTAGTGGTCCATCACGCCGTAGATCACCCATGCGAGGATCGCCGTCGCGAACACGATGCCAAACGTCGCCAGGCCCACGATCTGGAGGTCATGCCTGAACACCACCGCAAGCGACCCGAACGAAAGGACTGCCACGCCCAGGACCACCGCGAAGTCGCGGTGCCGCCTCGAGCTTCGCCTCTGCGGCATCGCGATGAGCTCCGGCAGGGACTCATCCGCGGCCAGACGGTTCCGGTGCAGCATCCCCTCGACGCTGATCGCCGAATCGTCCCCGGGAAACGAGGGCGGATCGATCGGCGTCACCTCCTTCGGCTTGAAGGCCGGCGATCCTCCCGTGGGGTCCGCCTCCTCGGGTGCCGGCCTCGGAAGTCCCTCCCAACCGGCTCCGGCCAGCCTTTCCTCCGCGAGCTGGTTCTGCCTGTGGATCAGCTGAACACTGATCGCGGTTCCGTCGCCCGGGCGCGAGACACTGTCGGTGGGAACGACCTCCTTCTGCTTGAGGACGAGGCGTCGGATGGGGGGCTCTTGGTCGTCCATATGCCTGCGGAGTCGAATTAATCACCTCACGCCCCAAATCGCAACCCGCGCATCACCGCGGCCCGGGCGCCAGGCAGACCCTCCGGTAGAGCTGCTCGTAGAGGGGCACGATTGCGTCCGCCGAGAACAGCCCGCGCGCCCGGCGCCGCGCCTCGCCTCCCAGCGCGGCCCTCAGCCCGGGGTTTCCGATCAGGGACTCGACGGCGCGGGCGGCCGCGTCCGGGTCCCCCGGAGGCACGAGAAGCCCCGACCGGCCGGATTCCACCACCTCGGGAATGCCGCCGACGGCCGTCGCGACGCTCGGGCAGGAAAAGCACATCGCCTCAAGGATGCTCAGGCAGAAGCTCTCATTCTCGGAGGTGAAGAACCCGATGTCGGCGGCCTGCAGGTAGTCCTCCACCTCGCTGATGTTCTCCCGCACGATCACCCGGTCCGAGAGCCCGAGCCGGCGGACCTCTCCCGCGAACGGCGAGAAGTCGGCGCCCGCGAGCACAACCAGCTTGAAGGAGTCGCGGGGCCGGATCCGGGCCGCGCTCTCGAGCAGGACGTCGATCCGCTTTGGCGGCCTGAGATTCGACGAGTGGAGGACCATCACCTCCGCGCCGATTCCCAGCTCGCGGCGCACGTCCTCCCGCGTCCGCGTCGCCGGCCGGGGCTCGAAGAAATTATGGATGACGTCAATCGGCCGGTCCACCGCCAGCAGGTCCTGCGTCTCCCTCCTGAGGTACTCGGACACCGTCGTCACGGCGTCCGATCGGTCGAGCGCGTGGCGTATGGCCGGGCCGTAGCCGACGTCGCGCCCGAGGAGCGTCGTGTCCGTGCCGTGCAGGGTCGTCACGACCCTCGGCCGGGCCGCAGGCGGCAGCATCGACTGAGCAAGGATCGCCGCGGTGGCGTGCGGCACGGCGTAGTGGACATGGAGAACGTCCAGCCCGAAGTCGCGGCTGACCTCGGCCATCTTCACCGAGAGCGGCAGGGTGTAGTCCGGATACTTGAACAGCCCGTAGTCGTTGATCACCACGGGGTGGAAGAAGAGGCGCGGCGCCTCCGCGGGAAGCCGGAACGGGCGCTCGTAGCTGATGAAATGCGCCTCGTGGCCGCGGCGGGCCAGCTCCTCGCCGAGCGCGGAGGCCAGGATGCCGCTTCCGCCGACGGAGGGATAGCACGTGATG
>Ga0265318_10000710_pt1 | contig 22383 bp, 19 predicted proteins | sample 4821metaG_FD_192431 | JGI IMG/M metagenome (GOLD analysis project Ga0265318, IMG submission 192431) | Rhizosphere microbial communities from Carex aquatilis grown in University of Washington, Seatle, WA, United States - 4-8-21 metaG | ecosystem: Host-associated > Plants > Roots > Rhizosphere >... | reverse complement strand
ACCCTTCGAGATCCGGATCGGCTCCTCGAGCGCGCTCACCGGACAGGCTAACTTTCTGGGTACGCAACTCCTTCACGGCTCGGAGGCGTGGCTCAACGAGGTCAACGCGAAGGGTGGTATCCGCGGCCGCAAAATCACGATTGTGAGTCTAGACGACGGATACGAGCCCGCCCGGGCGGTCACGATGACGCAGAAGCTCCTGGTCGAAGAGGACGTTCTCGCCCTCTTCGACTTTGTAGGAACACCGACCTCAGTCAAGGTCCTGCCGCTGGTTAACCGAGCGCGTGTCCCCTTGCTTGGCCTGCTGACGGGGGCCGAGGCGCTCCGAACGCCCCTCTCGCCGTGGGTTTTCCACGTGCGTGACTCGTACTACGCGGAGGCCGAAGGGGCAATCGCGCTCTTCGTGGACCGACTCAAGCTGCAGCGGATCGGAATCATCTACCAGCAGGACGCATTCGGGCAGGCCGTGCTTTCCGGCGTTCAGCTTGCGCTCGCGCGCCGCAGGCTCCAACCGACAGCCGCCGAGAGCTTCGCGCGCGGCACCCTCGAGGTCGCCCGCGCCTGTGACGCAATGAAGAGCGCCGGCGCGGAAGCGGTCGTGCTCGTGGGGACGTACGCTCCGCTCGCGAAGGCTGTGAAAACGAGCCATGACGCCGGATTCACGCCCTGGTTCGACACCGTTTCGTTCGTGGGCACCGAGGCCTACGCGCGCGAGCTCGTGGATAAACAGCGGATTGACAAGGCCAACTATGCCCGTCTCATCGTGACGCAGGTCGTGCCGAGTCCCTACGCCGAGGAGTTTCCGGGCGTTCAGGAGTATCGCGCGCTCGTCCACAAGTACTTCTCCGAGGATGCGCCGAACTACGTTGCGCTCGAGGGATTCATCAACGCGAAGGTCCTCACTGCGATCCTCGAGAGGGCCGGCCAGAATCTTGACCGCGATTCGCTCGTGCACGCCGCGGAATCCGTCCAGGACCTCGATGTCGGCATCGGGACACCCATCACGTTCGGCCCCGCCGATCACGTCGGCCTCCATGGCGTTTACTATTCGCGACTCCACGTCGACGGCACGTTCCGGCTCGCGACTCCCGAGGAGATATCGCCATGAGGCTCGGGCCGAAGATCATATCGTCGTTCATGGGATTCATCGTGATGTTCGGCGCCGTAAGCACGGCCGCCACGTCCATCATTCTCGACCGACGGATGCAGCGCGAAGTGGAGACAAGCGAGGTTGCGTTCGCGCGCAGCTTGGCAACGCGCCTTTTCAAGGTCGTCAAGGACAAGGAAGTGCCGACCATCACGGACACGCTGCTCGACGAGTTGGCCCTCCGCCCCGAGAAGCTCGAGTACCTGCTCGTGCTCGACGCCACCGGACATCGCCTGGCCCATACGTTCGTGTCGCCCATCCCCGAGCGCCTGTCGAGCGTGAATGGTCCCTTCGACGCCGTTGGGTACCGCGTGGAGAGGCTGCGCGGCGACTCGATCAACGCCGTCGACGTGTCGGTCCCGGTTCTCGAGGGTATTTCTCCCATTGGGTCCGTTCACGTAGGGATCCGCGGTGAATATCTAGAAGCGATCAAGCACGACCTTGTCCGAATGACCCTCGTCGCAACGGGTGCCATGGGCATCCTCGCCTTCCTCGTGGCGTTGTGGCTGACCCGTCGAATCGTCCTGCCAATACGACAACTTACTGAAGTAGCGAATCGCCTGTCCGCCGGCATACTCGACGTCCAGTTGCCGGGGCTGAAGAGCAAGGACGAGATTCAGGAGCTCGAAGGAAGCCTCGAGAGCGTGCTCGCCGCGGTCTCGACCCTTATGGCCGAGCTCGGACAGCAGACACCCATCGCCGGCGTGCCCGATGTCGAGAATGCCCATCGTCTTGGCGCGGACGTCGTGCCGGAGGGTCGCAATGGCTGAGCGTTTGCTGGAGTACTTCGCGCGCGCGAAGGAGCTTGGTGGCATCCTGGCCGTCACCAAGCTCGCGATGATCAGCAAGATCTCGTCCCCCCGCGCGAAGGGCCTGCCCGACTCCCCGGAGAACGTGAAGGTGCTCGAAGATGCGCTGGCGCAACTTCGTAGGGAGCTCGGGAAATAGTCGCCCCTCGTCCTCCCGGACCCGCATGTGCCCGAGTGCGCCAGACCACGTCACCCGTGTCAGGACCCCGAATTTGGTCTCGCGCAATTCCTTTCGTTCGTCCCCGGCACTCCCGTTGCTAGACGGTTGAACGCGAGGTCATCATGAACCATCGAGCACTTGCACGCGCCTTTCGGCGCATCGTGGCTTCGACCCTCGCGGTCCCGGGAGGCGCGCTCCTCGTGTCTTGCGGTGGCTCGGTGACGAACACCCCTTCGACCGGAGCCCGGAACGATGGCGCGGATGGCAGCGGCACTGGCCCCGCAAACGCACTGCCTGGCCAAGGCGTCGCCGATGCGGCGGACGCGACCTTGGTTGGCGGGGACGCGGGGCAACTCCCTGAAGGAGGCGCATCGAATGCCGACGGATACTCCGCGGCCGATTCCAACGCCGGCGGAGACGCGACTTCAGTTGACGGCGTCATCGCTGATTCGAGCGTCGACGCGCCACTTGGCGACAACGACTCGGTCGTGTTCGGCACGGACGGAGATGCGGCCTTCGTCGTGACGAGCTGCGGAGCCGTCGCTGCCCGTGCAGCGGGCTGTGGCTATCCAGTTTGCCTCCCGATCGCTCCAGTGGCCGTCCTCGCATTCAACGGCGGAAGCGCCTCCGGAGCGCTGTGCGATCGCTATTGTGGGACGGGCGGACCATGGTCCTCATGCTGGCCCGCCGACGACCCCGACGTGTCCCTGATCGAATGTGACCCCGGCTGTGTGACGAGCTGCGGGGCGGTCGTTCCCGTATCGACGTACCTCGGTTGCCACCCCGAGGAGTGCTTTCCGCTCGAAGCGGGCATCCTCGCGATCGTCGATGCCGGAAGCGGAGGACCCCTTTTCTGGCCACAGTGCGATCCGCTTTGCGGGGCAGGCGGACCATGGCTGTTTTGCCAGCCCTTCGACGATGGGGGAGTTTCCCTGATTCAATGCACCGCCGGCTGCAACGCCATCGGCGGACGCCGCCCCGCGGGCCTACTGCCTTCGCCGCCCGGACGCGGCACGGCTCTTGGCTCGCATTTCGCCGAAATGGCTCGCCTCGAAGCGGCATCGGTCGATGCTTTCCACCATCTGCGCCGCGAGCTCATCGCCCACCGTGCACCCCGGCGCCTGGTCAAAGCGGTCGAGCGCGCGGCCCGAGACGAGATACGGCATGCCCGGATGACGCGCGCCCTCGCTCGACGCTACAGCGGAGGGATCGCCGTGGTGAGGGTGGAGCCTCGGCCGGTGCGGGACCTGGAAGCGATCGCGGCCGAGAACGCCGTCGAAGGCTGTGTTCGCGAGGCGTTCGGCGCGCTCGTCGCTCACTGGCAGGCGGCCGTGGCGACGGACCCGGTGATTCGGGCTGCGATGGCGCGCATCGCGCGCGACGAAACGCGTCACGCGGCGCTTGCCTTCGCAGTGGACGCATGGATTCGCGGCCGACTGGGAGGCGCAGCACGGGCGCGCCTCGCCGCCGCGCGAGACGGCGCGCTCAGTGAACTCGCGTCCGATCAGGCGGAAACTGCGGCGGCGCTTCGATCGAAGATCGGCCTGCCCACGCGCGGTCAAACTCGACATCTCGTCGAGCAATTGGCGCGCATCGCCGCGTGACGTGTTCCCGAGGCGTTGGGTACCGGGAAGATCGATTCACCTGCCCGCAGTGGGCCATTCGTCGGGCATGCGTCGTGCTTGGGCTCGGGACCCGGAGGTCACCATGAACCAGAGCACGACGAAATTTGTGGGATTGAGCGCCATTTGCCTGTCCGCGACATTGGGAGCGGGTTGTTCCGCGGGCAGCGGCGCGGGCACTGGAAGCGCCGCCAGTTACGGCGAGAAAACGGGCACGATCGTCGCCGAATTGACGAGCGTTCCGCCCGACGTCCTATGCGTCGAAATTCAAACCTACTACTACGGGAGCTCCGTCCTGACCGACGTCAAACCAGGCGCAAAAGCCACCATAGTATTGCCTCAGATCAACCCGGGGTACGCGTATATCAGCGGCACCGCGTACAACGTGCCCTGTTCGCAAGTTTCGCCGTATTACCCGTACTCCGCCGATGGCGGCGCGAGCAACGTCACTTGGGAGGCCGACGAGATCTCCGTTTACGTTTATGCGGGGGGAACGACGAATGCCGATTTGCACTTCCACCAGCTCGGCAAGGTGGACGTCGGCGTGAGCTTCGACAATGCCGGATATTGCACCGGCGCCGACGCGAACTTCGCCTATTGCCCGGGCACCTCCGCGGCCGACGGCGGGTTCGGCGGAAGCTTCTCGGACTGAGCGCGCGGGACGGCACGCGGTGCGCAACACCGTCACAGCTGACGGTGCGGCCGCAACACTGGAAGCGCAACAACAGCCCTTCTGGGCGGGCGTGGCCTACGGCGCCGGCCATCGGTGTCTGAGAGCTCGCGTGCATCAAGCAGGGAAGGTGCTACGCGACCTGCATGGCCAAGCTGCTCTCGGTCAACGTCGGTCTTCCGCGCGACATCGCGTGGCGCGGCAAGACGGTGCGCACTGCCGTATGGAAGGAGTCGGTTCGAGGGCGGCGGACGGTGCGTAAGCTCAACATCGATGGCGACGGGCAGGGGGACCTGGTTGGCCACGGTGGCGAGCACCGCGCCGTCTACGTCTACCAGGTCGATTCCTATCGCTACTGGGAGAAGCAGCTCAACCGCAAAGACTTCGTCTACGGGCAGTTTGGAGAGAACCTCACGGTCGATGGGCTTTCCGACGACGAAGTCTGCATCGGCGACCGCTACCGCATCGGAAGCGCGCTCTTCGAGGTCACCCAGCCGCGCGTCACTTGCTACCGCATCGGGATCCGTATGGATGCGCCAGCAATGGCGTCACTGCTCACCGGGCACGGCAGACCGGGTTTCTACTTGCATGTCCTCGAGGAAGGCGAGATCGGAGCCGACGACGAAGTCGCAAAGGTTGCGGAAGGACCCGAACGAATGACGGTCGCCGAGGTGAATGGGCTACTGTACTTGCCGGGTCACCCCCGACCAGAGCTCGAGCGTGCCCTACGCATACCCGCGCTGAGCGAGGGGTGGCGGGGATCGTTTCGGGAGCTGCTCGACGCAACGGCGAGCGGACTCCCCATCCACGGAAACCCGGCGCTCGGGCGCGCTGGACCCGCGACCGCGCCGGGGTTCCGCACGCTTCGGGTGGCGCGGGTCGCGCGCGAGAGCGCCAGCGTGATGTCCTTCGTCCTCGAGCCGACCGACGGGACGCCGCTTACCGCGGCGCTGCCCGGTCAGTTCGTGGTGCTCCGCATACGGCCCACGCCGGAAGGCCCCCCGCTGCTGCGAAGTTATTCGCTGTCGAGCACGCCGGGGCAGGCGCTGTACCGCATCAGCGTGAAGCTCGAGCCGCGCGGTGCGGTCAGTGGCTACCTCCACAGTCGGGTCCACGTGGGCGACTTGCTGGACGTGAGCGCGCCGCGGGGCAGCTTCACGCTCGGAGCCGTCGGGCCCCATGGTCGCCCGGTCGTCTTGCTCAGCGCCGGTGTCGGGGCGACGCCCGTGCTCGCCATGTTGCACGCGCTCGCGAAGGACCCCTCCCCGCCCCAGGTTTGGTGGATGTACGGTGCTCGCGACTCCACGGAGCATCCCTTCGCGAACGAGTCGAGGGATGCGCTCCGAGCGATCCCCGACAGCCGCAGCTTTGTCGCCTACAGCCGACCGCGATCGCAGGACCAGCAAGGGCGCGACTTCGACGCCTGCGGCCACATCGGCAAAGCACGGTTGGACCAGCTTGGCGTGCCCCGCGACGCGGATTTCTATTTGTGCGGGCCGCCCTCGTTCCTTCACGACCTGACCGGGGCGCTAACGGCATGGGGTGCTCCTCCGCAGCACGTGCACACCGAGGTGTTTGGGCCTGGCGAGTCGACGACTCCCGGTGTCGTTGGCGCACAGGTGCGCGCTCCGCACCTTCCAGCCGGCGCGCCGGGCCCAGGCCCCAGCGTCTCGTTCGCGCGCAGCGGGCTGACGGTGCGATGGGACCCGGCGTGCCGAAGCCTCCTCGAGCTGGCTGAAGCCTGCGACGTACCGGTCCGATGGTCATGCCGCACGGGCGTGTGCCACACGTGCGAGACGGGCCTCATCTCCGGCCAGGTAACCTATCTTCCGGAGCCGCTCGATCCCCCAGCCGACGGCCAGGCGCTTACGTGCTGCTCGCAACCTGCCGGAGACGTGGACCTCGATCTCTAGAATGAGGCCGGCGGCCCCCGAGGCGGCCATGCACGAGGCTGACGTCAGCCCATGTGGGCGGCGGCTACGCAGGGACGCCTCTTGCGATATGGTTTGCCGCGTCGGCGCGGCCCCCTGGCACGCGATGCGCAAGCCGCTTGCCAAGGGGCTGAAACGACTGCGCAACGATGCCTGGAGCATCGTTGGTTTGATGGACGAGCACGCGCACTCGGCAGCCGCCTTCGCGCAGTCAATGCCGGAGCGCTACCGCGAAGCCTTCGACGCCAAGGCCATTGAACAGCACGCAGCCATCGTTGCGCGACGCGACGGGCGCCCGGTCTGCATCGAGGAATTGCAGAGGGTGTCCGAGCGCGAAGTGGTTTTGTGCATCATCGCCGACGACCAAGCAGGATTGCTGTCGCTGATAAGCGCGTCGCTCGTTGCGCATGGCCTCGATATCGTCACGGTCAAAGCGTACACGCGCGCCAATCCCGCCACCCGTCGCGCCGAGGCTGTGGACTTCGTTCGGGTGAAGCGATCGTCGACGTCGGGCAGCGCCTCCCTGGCCAACGATCTCAGCCGGGTACGTGACTCGCTGGCGGCGTTGGTGACCGGCTCGGCAACGGTCGAGTCGATTCTCCGCAAGCAGCTGCCAAGCCCCCGTCGTGCAGCGCCCAGTGTAACGACGCGCGTCGCTTTCGAGGACCGGCTCGATGGCGATCTCGCTCGGCTGACAGTCGAGACGGTCGATCGTCCGGGACTGCTTCTCACGATATCGCGGGCGCTCTTTCGTGCAGGCGTCCGCATCGTCGACTCCGACGCGGCCACGCACGCGGGCGGCGTCCTCGACCGGTTCGCCGTGGTCGAGCGGGACGGGACGCCTCTCGGGCGAGCTCGCCGTCTTGCCATTCAGGCGGAGGTCTTGTCCGCGATCGAATCGCTCGCTCGGACAACGTCGAGAAGATCGAGCACGGTCCCGCCCAAGCCGCGAAAGTCGACGCGGTCCATCCCGGCGAAAAGCCAAAAGTGAACGCAACACCGCGAGAGTCGTCGCGCAGCTACGGTACGGCTGAGTTCACGCGTGCTGCGATACGCCGTGGCGCCTGCCTCTTGCGATGCTTAGCTTGCTCCAGAGTCTCCGTGGCGGCGCTGTCCAGCGCCGGGTTGTCTTGCCGACATCCAGTCGGAGGCCGTGAGGAGAGGTCCCATGCATCGAGTGGCCGCCTTGATCGGAGTGTTGGTGTCGCTGACGCCGGTCGCCTGCGCCACGACGGTACAGCCGGGTCTTGCCAACGCGGCGGCGCTGAGCACGAGTCCGGTCACCGACGCCAGCGTCCACGACGTCATCGCCAACGGGCGGGACTCGTGCCAGCGCGGACTTGGGGCCGGCCCCCTGCGTCACCAGTTCCCGCCGTGCCCCGAAGTCGCGCGACCCGGACCCGCCCCCGCCCCCTTCGTCATCCGCGTTGCGCCTCCCGAGAAGGGATTCGTGATGCCGTGGGTCGAGCACTTCTACTCCCGCTGGCCCTGCTCCTCCACGGAGAACGGGGCGAACCGCGTGACGCTTGCGCGTCCCGAGTCGCCGTACACCGCGTCGGAACGCGGATTGACCCTGAGCTGCGCCGTGCCGCTGTGATCAGCTAAACTCGCCGCCAATATACTCCGCGGTCAGCTTTTCCTTCGGATGTTCGAAGATTGTCGGTGTGTCGCCGTACTCGACGAGATAACCGGTGCGATCTCCGCCACCTGTATCCACATAAAAAAATGCAGTCTTGTCCGCGATCCGCTTCGCCTGTTGCAAGTTGTGCGTCACGATCGCAATCGTGTACTTCTTCTTGAGCTCGCGCATCAACTCTTCAATCTTGTGTGTGGCTACCGGGTCGATCGCGGAGCACGGCTCATCCATCAGGAGTACGTCCGGCTCGGTCGCAATCGAGCGAGCGATACACAGTCGCTGTTGCTGCCCACCGGAAAGATCGAGGGCGCTTCCCTGGAGCTTGTCCTTCACTTCGTCCCAGAGCGCGGCGCCGCGCAACGCTTGCTCGACCTTTTCGTCGCGGTTGCCCTTGTAGCCATTGAGCTTCAAACCATAGGCCACGTTGCGGTATACGGTCATCGCGAACGGATTCGGCTTCTGAAACACCATGCCAATCCGGCGACGAACGGCCACCGGGTCGATCGACTTCCCGTAAATCTCCTTGCCGCGATAGCGCACCGTACCGTCCAAGCGGAAGCCGCGCTTCAAGTCGTTCATGCGGTTCAGGCAACGCAGCACCGTGCTCTTGCCGCACCCGGAGGGCCCGATCAAGGCAGTGATGGTGCCGTTGTCGATGCCTAGTCCGATATCGCGTACCGCGCGGAATTTGCTGTAGTAAAGATTCTTCACAGCGACGTCGAACACTTTTTCGCCTTGGCTCGGCGCCGGGTTGTCGCTCGTGGTAGTCATGATTGCAGCTCTCCCGAGAGTTTCCTCGCACGGCGCGAAAGGAGTTGGCCGCCGAGGGTGAAAGTCAACACGATGAACACCAAGACCAAAGAGGCAGCCCAGGCGAATTGTTTCTGGTTGTCGAACGGAGATTTGGAAAAATTGAAAATCAAGACCGCGAGGGACGCCGTGGGTTCCATCAGCTGGCGGCTGAGCCAATAGTCGCTGAAGGTCATGGTGAACAAGAGAGGGGCGGTCTCGCCGGCGGCTCGTGCGAGGGCCAAGAGTACCCCGGTGAGAATCCCTGGCAGCGCCGTCGGCAAGAGGACGCCCGTGACAACCTCGCCTCGGGTTGCGCCCATGCTGACGGCAGCGTCTCGCGTCTCGGTTCCGACCGAGCGGATCGCCTCCTCGGTCGTCAGGATGATGATGGGGAGCATGAGCAGAGCCAGAGCCGCCCCACCGGCGAGAGGCGAGAACCGCCCGGTCAGGAGGACTACCGTCGAATAGGCGAATACGCCCGCGAGGATCGATTATGTCACGGAAAGGTGACGGCGATACGGCGTACGCACCTGCGATTTGCGGTTTGCCGACTCACTTTGGCAGAACGCCAGGAGACAGCCTCGAAGGTGAAAAGTGTAAAGATAGGGCGCATTCATGGATCGTAGGCTCGGGGGTAATCACACGCCCGAGTAGTAGCCATACGCCCGCGTCCCGGCGGACCCTATTTGAATTCAGCACTCATCGTAGTTCGGCATTCGAGGGGCGCTCGTTCGCGAGAGCGATGCGGCTGCGATAGGGCTCGTCGGTGAGCGTCTCCAAGAAAGCGACGATCGCATCGATGTCGGCATCGTCCATGGCGGGCGCATCGCCCTCGTGCCGGTTGTACGGAAACGAGAGGGTGTTCACGTTGCCTCGGTACCGGTCCGGCGAGTCGTCGAACCGGGCGCCGCGCGGGTACCACCGATCGGAGTTCGTCGAGCGCGTCGCATAGAAGGCCACGACGTCGCGAAGCCTCGAGAACACGCCATTGTGCATGAACCGCTTGCGAACCGCGACGTTGCGAAGCGACGGGACTCGAAAGAAGCCGCACCACTTGCCGTCCGACGAAGGCACCTTTTTCTGCGACCGTTCGCATAGACCCAGGTCGTAGCGCTTGGCGTCGGCGTTGGCGGCGATGGCGCGGTTCCGCGGCACGCCGACGGCATCGTACGCATAGGTCGTGAAGAGCGACGACTCGGGGCGATTCGAGTGTCGGTACATCTGGTGGCAGTGACTGCATGCGCCCTTCGCCCTGTTCTCGAAGGCCGTCAGCCCCTTCATCTCGAGCGGCGAAAGCTGGGCCTTGCCGCGCAAGAAGTCGTCGAACTTCGAGGTGAACGGAGACATCGTCTCGCTGGTCAGGAAAGCATGCAGCGCCTCGCCAAGGGCCTTCATGGCGGAGGCAGGGTTTTCAAGCGCGCCGGGAAACTCTCGAGCGAGGTCGGCCGCGTATGGCGAAGCACGCAGCTTTCGTGCGATTTCCGCTTCGCTCGCGTTGTTCATCTCGTCCGCATCGAACAGAGGGAGGCGCGCGAACTCCGCGACCGTGTCGGCGCGGCCGCTCCATGTCAAGCCGCCGAACGGCGACTCCGCGACGTCGTCGTCGTCCTCCAGCGCGAAATGGAAAGGTGGGACGTATTTGACGTACATGACGGAGGGGGCGTTTCGCCGCGCGAAGTGTCCCGGCCGCGAGCCGCGCGCAACGCCGCTGTCCGACCCGTTGTCGCCGGAAAAAGCCGCGGCCGGGTCGTGGCAGCTGGCACAGCTCGTCCCCGGAGGGTCGGAAAGAGTGGCATCGAGAAAGATCGACTGCCCGACCTTCTCTCGCGCAATCAACGGCGGCACGGTATGCGGAGGAATCGGGTCCACGACCGGGAGACGCTCCGCGGGCCGAACCGCAAGCGACGCCGATGATCCAGCCGGGTTCGAAGTCGAACCGGAATCGGTCTCCGGCGCATGCCCGCGGCACGCGGCCAATAGACCCCACAAAACGGCGGAGACGGCGGCCGTCCCGTAGGACCTCCACCGTCTCCTCGGCGCCCGCGAGGGCGTCTGGGTCTGCGAGGCTGGGCCTCGAGTCATACGCCGATCAGTACACGCCTGCGTCGTCAGGCTGAATGACGCCCCAAGACGCGCAGGAGATCTGGCCGCTCGTCTGAACAGTGCAAACATCGCGCACGGTGTTGTCGGTCCGGTATTCCGTCGACGTCCAGGTGGCCGGCGGGCCGGCGTTGAACTGCAGTACCATATAGCCGAAATCGTTGTCGGTACTGCTGTTGGGGTTCTGGTAGGGCGCCCCATTGTCCGACGTGGCGAACTGTTGCACGCCACCGACGGTGGCCACACTGACCGCCGAGGGGTTCCCGACAGCCGACACGGACGAGCCGGTCAGCGGGTAGGGCAGCGCCGTGTCCAGGATGTCCCCCGCGTTGCCGCTCACCAGCGTCGCGGCCGGCTGGAAGGTGCCGCCGTCCGGCAGCGCGCCGGTCTGGAAGTTGAGCGCTTGGTAGTCGTGCGTGTGCCCGTGCAGCGTGAGGTTGATCGGGGGCGGGAAGTAGGTCCCCGGGAAGACCGAGTTCATGACCGGAGGGAATGCCGGGATTGGGTTCGTGGGGGTGGTGCCCGTCGCATACCCGAAGATGGGATGGTGGTTCGACCAGAGGTTGAAGGGCAGCGGCGAAGCGCCCACCAGATTGCCCGCCGTCGTCAACTCGCTCGCGTAGGTCGTGTAGTACAAGGATCCGGGACCGGTCGGCAGCGACGGTGACTGCGACTGGGGCTTGGCATTCGCGGTGTCGAATACGACGACCTGCGTGCTCGAGTTGATGTTGACCAAGAACGGGTTGTTCCAGTTGCCGCCCGTCGCAGTGGCGTCATTCGCCGCGTTGTCGCAGGTGTGGACACCGGTCGTGTCGTACGGGTTGGTGTCGAGGAAGCGGTACCAGCCCTGGCCGGCGCGGTTGCACTGCTCATGGTTGCCGCGGGTCATGATCCAAGGAGCCGCGGCGAGCAGCGGGGCGCCCGGCGCAAACAAGTCGGCTTGCCAGGTATCCCAGCCGAAGCCCCACGGGCTGCCGCCGCAGTTGTACCCCTGCCCCGCCGGGCACGGGTTGTCGCGGTACGCGTAGTCTCCGACGTGGAGCACGAGGTCCGGATTCTGCGCTGCGGCCAGCGCCGCGACGGCCGCGAACGGGTAAGGCGTATCGGTGCCGTTCGGGTTCGGGTCGTTGCAGCTCTGCGTGCCGTTGCCATTCTGCAAGCGGCAGCCGGTGTCGCCGAGGACGACGATCTTGGTCGGTGTTGCCTTCGGCAGCGGAAGCGACCGGCCGGCGACCACCGCGCTGGTCGCGCCCGAGGGCAGCTGATATTCGCACGAGCTCACCGGGAAGAGCGCCGGTTTGGCAGGGGGTGTGTTCACCGATCGCACGGCGAGGCTCGTCGTGCCGGCCGCTCGCAGGTTCATCGCCACCGGCGCGGCGCCGTTGATCGTGATCGTCGGACAGGGGTTCGCTCCGCCATCGGGAGCCGAGTACTCGGTGATCGCGCGCGCGATGGCGACGTTGCCCGTGAGGCCGTTCGACCCGTTTGGCCCCGTGAGCTCGACCCAGGCCGCCGCAACCTGGTTGCTCGGAGCGGCGTCGCAGAGCACGGTGGTCGTCGTCGTGGTGAGGTTCGTCGGACAGGTTCCCGCGTCGTTCGGTCCGTCGTCCACGACGACGGTGATCGTGGTCGTTCCCGGTGCGGTGCACAGGAACTGCATCGGATCGGACGGGCCAACGCCCTCGTCCTGCCCCTGCGCGCCCACGCCGCCCGAAGTAGCGCCGAACGCGCCGATCGGGTTGCTCATCGTCCAAGTGTAGCCGAGGTTACCGGGGTTCGCGCCGGTCGCCGTGGCGGTCAGAACGATCGACTCACCGACGTACACTTCGCTGCTGGTGGTCGACAGCGAGGTCCAGGTGCCGCAGTAGCTCGCGGTGCCGTTGACGAAGAGGTTTCCCGCATCCTGACCGGGGAGCGAGCAGAGCATCTGAACGGTCACGTTCGTCGTACCGCCCGCCGCCACGTTGATTCCGGACGCGCTGCCCTGACAGCTGCCCCCGCCCACGATCGACGCCGTGAGAGAGATGGAGTCGCCGATCGCCGCGGGCACACCGCCGAGCTGGAACTCGATGGACGCGCTGTTGCTCACGTTCACGGTGCCGGGGTTGGGCGCGTTCGGCAGACTGACCGGCGTGCTGGAGCTGGTGAGGAGATCGTACGTGACGCTCGAGAGGACAGCGCCTCCGGGGAGCGTGAGCGCGAAGCCCAACGTGCCGACGTCGCCTCCCGGGCTCGACGCAGTCGTCGAGTTGGACGCCGGACCACCGCCGCTGTTCTCTTGGGAAGACCCGGAGCAAGCGAGGGGTGTCGCCCCGGCTCCCAAGGTTACGGCTCCGCCGAGGATTACCGCCTGCTTCCAGTTCCGCTGCACGATCGTTTTGCCTGACATCAGAACGCCTCCGGGGACGGGCGATGCTCACGGCGGACACGCCATGCCGAAGCCCTTCGCTCAGGCCTCAACTGCAACGCGCAGACCAGTCGGGCTGCATCTGAAATTTGGGCCGAAATGACCACAAATCTCGGACATCCGAACGAAAACAAGGCCGCTGACCCTCCGGGATTCGAAGGCGCGTCTTACGAAAATCGTTCGGTGGGCCTTCGCCCGCGTCGGACCCTCTGCACGGCACCAGACACCCTTTGCGCGGGCTACCCGTACAGGCGCTCGCCCATCGTTCTCGGAGCCCGACATTCCGAATGGCTCTTCCGAGGCGTGGCGCACGGCCCATCCGACCGCACACACCGCGGGGTCGAGAGCGGTTCTCGGCTTGCATCACCACCAAACGGAGGTGGTCATGAACCGATACGGGTTTGCACTCATGCTCGTGGGATTGCCAGCGCTAGCCGCCGCAGCAGAGAGTCCGCCCAAGGCTGAAGCGCCTCCGCACCAGACGCACATCGACGGGGATGCCGATCGATTGCTCCGGCAGATGACTGACTACGTCGCGGGTCTGCAGACCTTCAAGGTCACGAGCTCCACGGTGGACGAGGTCGTGACCAAGGACGGGCGCAAAATCGATGTCACCGGCGATCACGAGGTGTCGGTCGCGCGTCCCAGCCGGCTACGAAGCACGCAGGTGGGCGCTTCGAACGGGCTTTCCTTCACCGACGACGGCAAGACGATGACGGTCTATTGCAAGGGGAACAACGAGTACGCCAGCGCCCCCTCGCCTGCGACCATAGACGCAACGGTCGACGCGCTCCACAATAAATACCAGCTCGACGCGCCCGGGGCGGACCTCCTTTACAGCCACCCCTATGACGTTCTGACCGACGAGGTGACCGCGGGCCAGTTCATCGGCAAGGAGACTGTCGATGGCGTGCTGACGAATCATCTCGCCTTCCAGGAGAAGGAAGTCGATTGGCAGGTGTGGATCCAGGATGGACCGCAACCCCTGCCGTTACGATACGTCATCACGAGCAAGACGATAAAAGACGAGCCGCAGTTTACAGTTCAGCTGTCGCACTGGCAGCCCCACGCTCCGCTGGACAATTCCGTCTTCAAGTTCCAACCGCCGCCGGGAGCGAAGAAGATAGCGTCGTTTCCGACTTCGTGTAGCAAGTCCCAATGACCATCCAAGGAGAACCTTCGATGCGACCGCAGCGCAAGGTTTGCTGTTCGTGGTCGCGATGCTCGTTTTGATCCTGGCCTGTGTCACGATCGTCGCCCACGTCGCCCAGGCGTCCTCAGCGCACCCAAAGCACCGCGCCCCAGGTGATCAAGAATATGGCCGGGACCGTCGCCGGAGCGACCAGCCCCGCCATTCGAAGAATCAGCGGCCCAGCTATCAATAGCTCCTCCCAGGGATCACTCGGCTTGTGGGTGCGTCGCAACTTGCCCATGGTGATGAGGCCCGCTGCGACAGTTACGTAGAGCGAAACGAGCGACGCGATCGCCGTCCAAGGCAACAAGGCGACTAGCAATTCGAGCGTGACCGCGTGTGGATTCAGCCGCTCCGTGTTGGTCCCCACCACGCAGATCGCGTACGCAGACAGCAAGAACGCCTGCGACGCGAGTATCCAAGTCGTGCGCTTGGCGAGCAGATCGTTTTCGTAATCAAGCCTCTCGCGGACATCGTGGGCGGTCTCGTAACGATTGTTGCTCTCGGGATTCATTGCACCTCCTCGCTTGCAAATGCGGGACGCGTGGGTCCACCGGCGAAGTTGAGACATCGGGACCGCGCTCGACGGCCGAGACGCTCGACGCCCGCCCGGTCCGACACATGCGTCGGGTCGATGGTCGGTGGTTTGCACCTCCGACGGATTCGAAAAAGAGCGATTCAAAAGAAGGAGACCTTCATGGCATCTCTCATCGAGAACTACGGCTTTGTCGGGAATATGCATGGGTCGGCGCTCGTGTCGCGCGAAGGGTCCGTGGATTGGCTCTGCATGCCGCGCTTCGATTCCGCCGCGTGCATGGCGGCGCTGCTCGGCCGCGACGAGCACGGGTGTTGGATGATGTATCCCGGCTCGACCGTCCGGCGCGTTCAACGACGCTATCGGCCGGGAACATTGATCCTCGAGACGGACTACGAATGCGATGGGGGGGCCGTGCGTCTCATCGACTTCATGCCGCTGCGGCGCGGCCCGGAAGATCGGCACGCGCTGGTCCGCATCGTCGAAGGACTCGAAGGCACCGTGCCACTTCACTTGTTCCTTTGCGTGCGCTTCGGGTACGGCGGCTATCGCCCGTGGATAACCCAGACCGACGGGGGGCCGATCGAGATGACGGTTGCGCCCAATGCCGTGGCGTTTTCTACGCCGGCCGCAATCGCTGTCGACGGTCAAGACCTGCGCGGCCTCATTGCGGTGAGAGCCGGGGAGCGCATTCCGTTCGAGCTCACGTGGCATGCCTCGGAGACACCCTTTCCGGGTCGGGTCGACGCCGAAAGCGAGCTGGCCCAGACCGAGCTGGCTTGGCGGGAATGGTCAGGGCGCTCGACATACCAAGGCGCCTACCGGGACATCGTGAACGAGTCGCTCGTCACTCTGCGGGGCATGCTCTACGCGCCAACGGGGGGCATCGTTGCCGCGCCGACCGCGGCGCTACCCGAGGAGATCGGCGGAACGCGAAACTGGGATTACCGCTATTGCTGGCTGCGCGACGCCACGCTCACCCTCAACGCGCTGATGGTGGGCGGTTACTCGACGGAGGCCGCGACCTGGCGCGAATGGCTATTGAAGGCAATCGCCGGGGACCCGGCGCAAACTCAAATCATGTACGCCATCGACGGCGAACGCCGCTTGACCGAGTTCGAGATTCCATGGCTGCCTGGGTATGAGGAGTCGCGACCGGTTCGCATTGGCAACGCGGCGAGCGAACAATTCCAGCTCGACGTCTTCGGAGAAGTCATCCACGCGCTCTACGAATCGAGGCGACTCGGCGTTGCCGAAGCGCGGGACCGAAGACCCGCTCGTGCCTTGATGGATTTCCTCGAAACATGCTGGCAAAAACCAGACGACGGCATCTGGGAGGTCCGCGGGGGGCGTCGCCACTTCGTGCATTCGAAGATGATGGCCTGGGTCGCCGTGGACCGCGCGATTCGAATCGCTGAGGAATTTACCGTCGAAGACGATCCGATACGGGTCCTCTTGCCCCGCTACCACATGCTCCGCGATCGCATCCACCGTGACGTCTGCGAGCACGGGTTTGATCGGCAGCAGAATGCCTTCACGCAGTCCTACAACAGCCCGGCTCTCGACGCCGGCGTGCTGCTGATGCCAGCGCTCGGATTTTTGCCTGCCAGCGACCCCCGCGTGCAGGGGACCATCCGAGCCATCGAGAAGAACCTGGTCCGAGACGGGTTCGTACTCCGCTACAAGCCGGAACATACGGGGGATGGGCTGCCGGGCTCCGAAGGGGCATTTCTTGCCTGCAGCTTCTGGCTCGTCGATGCGTACGCGTATTCAGGTCGTCGCAAGGACGCCGAAGCGCTGTTCGGTCGATTGCTCGCGCTTCGCAACGACCTCGGGCTCCTGGCCGAAGAATACGAACCCAATTCGGGACGCTTGATCGGAAACTTTCCTCAGGCGTTCTCGCATCTGGCGCTCATTCACTCAGCCAGTGTTTTGTCCGGCGCAGAGCTGAGCGACCGGGCGACCGTCAACGGCGGCAGCAAGCAGGCTGCGGCGATCGGAGCTGGCTGAGGTCCCCTTTTGTCGCAGCCGTTCAGTTACAGTCGAGCCGCGTGAGAGCAGCGACAGCCGGACCGCGGACCGTCGGCGCGAGTGCCCTCGCCCTGGCCTGGCGTCTGGCTTTCGCGACGGCCCCGGCTGCCGCTCAGGACACGGTCGAACCGGTCCGTTTGACGTACCAGGCCTCGGACGGCTGTCCTGACCAGGGTGGGTTCTTGGCCCGCCTTCAGGGGCAGACCTCGCGGCTTCGTCCCAGCGCGGGCGAGGACGCCTCGCGCACGGTCTACGTCACGCTCGACGCGGGCCCTCCTGCGACGGGTCGCGTCGCCATCACGAGGGACGGTCAGCCCGCTGGGACGCGCGCGCTCCAAGGGGATAGCTGCGCGGAAGTGGCGGACGCGATCGCCCTGGTGGTCGCGCTGGCCGTCGATCCCCGCGCTCCTACATCGCTGGATGACTTCAATCCGGCCCCGTATCCTGGCCTCCCCGCAACTTCGTCGTCTCCGCAGCCGCCGAGCACGACATTTCGGTCCCCTACGCCCGTCGCTCGAGAACCGCCATCAACGCCCTCAATGGCGCGCCGCGAGGACCGAAGAGCGACCGGCGTCGCCGCAAGCCCTCCCGGCCGTCGCGCCGGCTATGCGGGCGCAAATTTCGTGGTCCTCGGCGGCGCATCGCCGAACGCCCTCGCCACCGGGTCCCCGTACATAGGTTGGCGAGCCAACCGCTCGGCCTGGTTCGACCCATCGCTGCGCTTGGCGTTCCTCCGTGCCAGCAGCGGTGCAATCGACGTCTCCACGGGCGGGACGACGACCTTCGTTCTCACGGTGGGTCAATTCGACGCATGTCCGGTGGACTGGTCACGCGGCGCGGTGCATGCGACGGCATGCGCCCGTTTGGAGGCCGGAGCGCTCGAAGCGGCAGGAGGCAATATCGCGGGCGCCGAGCGGAGCCTTCGCCCCTGGATCGCCGCTGGGCCGATGGCACGCGCGGAGTGGTCGTTTGGCCCTCCGTTCTTTCTCGGCGTGGAAGGGGGCGCCCTCTTTCGCGCCATCCAAGACACCTTCGAGTTTCGCCCGAATACTCAAGTCTACCGGGTACCCGCTGTCGGCTTGGGCGCGGCGGCGGGATTGGGGATAGATTTTTTGTGATCAAACGACGCGGGGGCGGCCATTCGTCCGTCTTTCCTCCATGAACACGCGGGAACTACATCCGTCCGGCCTGCCGGTCGATATCGTCGCGGAGGGCGGCGTTTCGTCCTCGGGTTCGTCGGCACGCGCGGAGGAGAGCAGCTCCGCCAGCGCTGCGGCGCAGCGACTGCGCGGAATCATCGACCAGAACTACGACTTCGTCTGGCGGACGGTCCGGTACCTGGGGGTCGACGAAGCAAGCGCGGAAGACGCTGCGCAGCAGGTGATGTGCATTTTGGCGCGTCGCCTCGCTGAGATCGCCCCCGGGGCCGAGATGTCCTTTCTCTTTTCAACCGCAGTGCGTGTCGCGTCGGAGGCTCGCCGCGCAGCCCGACGACGTCCCATGTCCGACGGATCGGATGTCGACGAGCTCGTGGCCGGCGTGCCATCGCCCGAGGAATTGGCCGACGAGCGGTGCGCACGGGCGGTCCTTCGCGCCGTGATCGACGCTATCCCGACCGAATTGCGCGTGGTCTTCGTGCTCTTCGAGATCGAAGAGCTGACTCTCGCGCAAATCGCCGAGATGCTCGGCATCCCGAGCGGGACAGCGGCGTCGCGTCTTCGGCGGGCGCGCGAGAGCTTTCAGGGCATCGTTCGCCGAATGCAGGCCAGGCAGCGCCATCGTGCGCCCGGAGGTGGACAATGAGTGACCCGAAGCGCTTGTCCGAAGGGTCGGAGAGTTCCTTCGAACGCGCGCTCCTGCGCGCGGGTCGGGCGAACGCTCCGCGGGACGCCAAGCAGCGCGCGATCGTCGTGGCGTCGGGGGCGATGGCAGCGTCGGGCCTCGCGACGGCAGGAGCGGCGGCCGAGGGCGCTGCGGCGGCTACGAAGATAGGTTCGATCGCGGCCGCAAAGTGGATCGCCGTTCTCGGAGTGGCGAGTGCGGGCGGTCTCACGGGCGCGGCGGTCTTGCACCGTGCGAACGAGCAAGCCACGGCACGCGCGGTCGAGCGGGCCAAACCTCCCCCCGGGCGTGGGATCGCCGGACGACCGCCTTCTGTCCCCGCCTCGCGGAGCGACCCGGCGGCGCCCGCGGTGTCAACGGCACCGGCCGCGCTGGCCGCGGCCCCTGCCCCGTCGAACCCGCGGCTTGGCGGAGCCGCCCCGGTCACCGCGCCATCGAACGAAGGCCGCGCTCTGGAGCCGGTACGGCCCGCGGCCCGCACGGAATCGGCGATCCGAAAACCATCGGCGGCGGTTGTCACTGCCACGACCGAAAACCAACGTCCTCTCAACGCCCTTCCCCCCGCCGTACCCGAGGTTCCCGCCGCACCCGACGTTCCCGTTCCCGCCGCATCCGCGGAACCCGCTCTCCCGATCGGCTCGAGACTGCACGCGGAGCTTGAGACGATCGACCAGGCGCGCGCGGCCCTGCACTCCGGCGACACAAGGAGAGCGCTCGGACTGCTCGACCAGTATGAAGGGCGGTTTCCTCGCGGGGCAATGGCGCCCGAAGCGGCGGTGCTCCGCATCGAAGTCCTCGTGAAGGGCGGCGATCGGCTTGGCGCGAAGCGCGTTGCCGACGCATTTCTCAAGAGCAATCCGGAGAGCCCCTATGCGCCCCGCATCCAGTGGCTGCTCTCGACGTCGATTCCGTGATCCCAAGCGCGGCGCGCGGCCATTCTCAGCCAGATTCGCTCGACGGAGGTTCGCGATGGGATGGGTCACGCGCACAGCTATGCTCGCCGGTGGCATCGCAGCCGTCCTGCCAGGGTGTGGAAATCAAGTCTTTCTCGGCGGGCCGACTTCCGACGCGGGAGAGGCCACGCCGAACGGTCTGGGCGCGCCGGGAGTTCCGGAAGCGGGACCAAACACGTCGATCCGCGGACCGTCGAGCGGCGGCGGCGACGAAGCCGGCGCGGATGGCAACGTGGGCGGCAGCCGCGGCGCTGCCAACGACGCGGACGGCGGTATTGCCCCGGAAGGAGGCGGCGTGACGACCACCGGAGCCAACGCGGGCGGCGAAGGCGGGATCGCGGCGTCATCGGCCGCTCAGTCGTGCAACCTCTTCACGGCGACCGTGTGCACGCGCGGCGCGCAGTGCATCGCGGGAGCGGACGAGGCCAACTGCGAATCGCAGCTGAACCGGGAGTTCGACTGCGACCTGGCGACTGGCGAGGACTTTTCTCCGTGCCTCCAAGACGTGCAGGCGTCCACTTGCGGCACCCTGCTTCCCGGCGGCGGTCTTACCGTACCGCAATCGTGTCTGCCGCCGATCACGGCGACTCCGCTCAGCAACGCCCAGTCGCAGTGTTACGCCCTCGTCGACGCGCTCTGCGCGCAGAGCATTCAGTGTCTCGGTGGGGCTCCCTCGAGCGGGGACGTCCAGAATTGCGAAGACGACTTCACGACAGACTTGCAGAACGGGCTGCCTTGCCTGCTGGCGACCGCCGTCGGGCCGGGGTACGCGCAATGCCTCGCGGCCATCCCGAACTCGCCGTGCGCCGGGGCAAGCAGCGACGCGGGCGCGGAGGCAAGCGCTGGGGGCAGCGGCATGACGGCGATTCCCGCGTGCGCAACCGCCCTCGTGTTCTCGCCGTGAGCCCTCACGAGCACTTTCCACGAGCATCGCAAAAGGAAAAGAAGCCAATGAGCCCACGACCAACGCGTCGATCGTTTCTAGCCGGAGCGGGCGTGACCCTCGCGCTGCCGTTCTTGCCCTCGGCCCTCTGGTCGCGCCGGGCGGGCGCCGCGGCATGCACGCCGCCACGCCGCTTCATGGCCTGGTTCGCCCCGAACGGAATGGTCATGAACGATTGGACGCCGCCGACCACGGGAATGGGCTGGGCTCCGAGCCCAATCTTGGCGCCGCTCGCTCCCATTCAAAACAAAGTGGTCGTCCTGACTGGGCTCGATCACCAAGATATCGCCGTCCCGCCGCCACCCGCGCCCGTCGTGACGGACAACTACACTGCGGGAACGGGCTGCTTTTTGAACATGATTCCGGTCAGCGGCCACGAGACCGATCTCACCCGGACCAGCCTGGATCAGGCGCTCTTGCCCGTATTGAACGACCCCGCCTGTGGCCCGCCGCCTATTGCGTCGATGCAGATCGGGGCTTCATTCCCAAATAACCTTTGCGCCCTGGTCAACTGCGGCTTTTCGCGCACGGTCTCGTGGATTGGCGGCGCGGCGCTCCCATCCATATTAGACCCGTCACTGCTTTTCATAGCAATGTTCGCGCCCGGTCCGACCAATCAATGGCGCACGAGTATCCTCGATTCCGTCGTAACCCAGGCGAAATCGTTGTCCCTCACCCTGAGCCCCTCGGATCGCCTCAAGCTGGACCAGCACCTGACCTCTGTCCGAAATGTGGAAACGCGTCTCCAGCGGATCGGCAAGAGCAACGCCATCGGCATGAGCTGCACGCCGCCGGCCCCTCCAACTGCACCCTATGGGCCGACGGCATCCTTAGCCTTCGCGTCCGCGTTCGACATTTTCGTCGAGTTGATGGCGCTTGCTTTCGAGTGCGACATCACGCGCTCGATCACGTTCATGATCGGCGGTGCCCGCAGCCAGAACGACTACGCGTTCCTCGTTGGCAGCCCAGCCCCGCAATACACGTTGATCCAAGCAGAGGGAGACGCCGGCTCCGTGTCGCCCGCCGAGTTGACCCAGATTGGCACCTACGAGGTGCTGCAAGCGGCGCGGCTGCTCACGAGACTAGACGGCGTCATCGAGGCCGACGGCCAATCGATCTTGGACCACACGACGTTCTATATGAGCTGCGATGTCGCCGACGGGCCAACCGGCAACCACTGGGACATGCCCGTCCTCCTCGCCGGGGGCGCCAGCGGGGGATTGAAGATCGACGGGCGCCATATCAACTACACGCCGAGCCTGACGCTCCCGCGCATGATCGAGGTCGGACCGCGCAACCCCAACCAGAACACGGGGCAGGTCTTCATTTCGATCCTGCAGGCGCACGGGATCATGCAGAACACGTTTGGCTTGGCGAACGGCGGGCCACTCTCCGAGCTCATGCCCTGACCAAGCAAGCGCCTAGCCTTGAACTACTCGGGCAGCGCGCATCCATTCCGGCGGTGCAAGCCGCGCGAGAAAGCCTGGTGATTTTCGTCGAGGGCGAGCGAGGCCGGTGGCGAGCGCGCGGAGCGTACTTCCCGTACGCGAGCACGCTCGACACCGGGATCGCGAAGCCATCTATCCATTCCGGCGGTGCAAGCCGCGCTAGAA